>ERZ827186.3-NODE-3-length-354034-cov-52.047472_pt1 | contig 354034 bp, 260 predicted proteins | sample MGYA00519918_ERZ827186 | MGnify/ENA primary metagenome ERZ827186 (study PRJEB31778, sample SAMEA3449275) | human gut metagenome | biome: human gut; feature: human-associated habitat; material: faeces | place: United Kingdom | collected 2010/2012 ...
AATCATTTTGTTTAAACTTTTAAGGGTTTTATAATATTTGTTCAAATATCTCTCTTCTCTTGCGCATTTATTTCTGAAATGCGGTGCAAAAGTAAGAAAATGTTTTTATATTCGCACTTAATTTTATAATTAAATAATGGAAGTGATGGGAAAAAGTTCATTTTTACAAGATTTTAAATCATTTGCCATGAAAGGCAATGTGGTAGACATGGCTGTCGGTGTAATCATCGGTGGCGCGTTTGGTAAAATTGTGTCCTCTGTTGTGGCAGATATTATTATGCCGCCTCTTGGCCTGTTGGTGGGAGGGGTGAATTTTACAGATCTGAAGTGGGTGATGAAACCTGCCGAAGTTGTGGATGGTAAAGAGATTGCCGCCGTAACCTTGAATTATGGAAATTTCCTGCAAGTGACGTTTGACTTTCTCATTATCGCTTTTTCTATTTTCCTGTTCATCAAGTTGCTGACCAAGCTGACGGCTAAGAAGGAAGAAGAAGCTCCTGCAGCACCTCCTGCTCCTCCCGCACCCAGCAAAGAAGAGGTCTTGCTGACGGAAATCAGGGATATTTTGAAAGAAAAAAAATAGAAAGAATAATCTGTCACATACCAGCTCCGTGTCTGGTCCATACCAACTCCCTACCAAGTCCAAGTGTATAGGTACGGAGTTGGTACGGACTTGATGTGGAGTTGCTTGGCTATCAAATTCATTAATTATGTTATGAAATATAGATTTTCTGGCTATTATTCCCGTTATTTTCTTACTTTTTTCTACTTTTGCAAATCATTTTAATTAAATCCATACAGATTATATGCAAGAAAAGATTGTCATTCTTGATTTTGGTTCACAGACTACACAGCTTATAGCCCGTCGTGTCCGTGAATTGAATACATATTGCGAAATTTTACCTTACAATAAGTTCCCAAAGGGGGATGAAAGTGTAAAGGGGGTTATTCTTTCGGGCAGCCCGTTCTCTGTATACGATGAAAGTGCGTTTAAAACAGATTTGAGTGAAATCCGTGGGAAATATCCTGTTCTGGGGATCTGTTACGGTGCGCAATTTATCGCTTATACCAATGGAGGCAAGGTGGAACCTGCCGGAAGTCGTGAATACGGACGTGCACATTTGAGCTCTTTTGACAAGGACAATGTGCTGTTCAAGGACGTGAAGGAAAATACACAGGTGTGGATGAGTCACGGAGACACAATTACGGTTATCCCTTCCAATTTCAAAAAAATAGCTTCGACGGATAAGGTGGCGATTGCTGCTTATCAGATAGAGAACGAAAAGGTGTGGGGCGTACAGTTCCATCCGGAAGTATTTCATAGCGAAGATGGCACGCAGATGCTGAAGAATTTCGTGGTGGATGTTTGCGGTTGCAAACAGGACTGGAGTGCTGCTTCCTTTATTGAAACGACGGTTGCCGAATTGAAGGAGCAGTTGGGGGACGATAAAGTGGTTCTTGGTTTGAGCGGTGGTGTGGATTCTTCCGTAGCTGCTGTATTGCTGAATCGTGCTATCGGCAAGAATCTGACTTGTATCTTTGTAGATCACGGCATGCTGCGTAAGAACGAGTTCAAGAATGTACTGCACGATTATGAATGTCTCGGTCTGAATGTTATCGGTGTGGATGCCAGTGCTAAGTTCTTTGCAGAACTGGCAGGTGTAACGGAGCCTGAGGAAAAGCGTAAGATCATAGGCAAGGGATTTATTGAAGTGTTCGATGAAGAGGCCCATAAGATTAAAGATGTGAAATGGCTGGCACAGGGTACGATCTATCCTGACTGCATCGAATCTCTTTCTATTACCGGTACGGTTATTAAGAGTCATCATAATGTAGGTGGTTTGCCTGAAAAGATGCACCTGAAACTTTGTGAGCCGCTTCGCTTGTTGTTTAAAGATGAGGTTCGCCGTGTAGGTCGCGGATTGGGTATGCCTGAACATCTGATTACTCGTCATCCTTTCCCCGGACCGGGTTTAGCTGTGCGCATCTTAGGTGATATTACTCCGGAAAAAGTAGCTATTTTGCAAAATGCGGATGATATCTTTATTCAGGGCTTGCGTGACTGGAAAGTGAAAGATGCTGATGGTAGCGAAACTTCTCTTTATCATCAGGTTTGGCAGGCAGGCGTTATCCTACTCTCCGTGCAATCAGTAGGTGTGATGGGAGATGAACGTACGTATGAACGTGCTATTGCGCTGCGCGCTGTGACTTCTACGGATGCTATGACGGCAGATTGGGCACATTTGCCTTACGAATTCCTGGGTAAGGTTTCCAATGATATTATTAATAAGGTGAAAGGGGTGAACCGGGTAACCTATGATATTTCGTCAAAACCGCCTGCAACGATAGAATGGGAGTGATCGATATATAAAAATCCCCGGGATATTTAATGTTCCGGGGATTTTTGTGTTATGTTATCATTCAGGAATATCTTCTTCTTTGTCATCAACCTCTTTTTCTTCCGGGGCATTCTTACCACGTAAATATACGGATGGAGATACACCGAACTGTTTCTTGAAGCATTTGCTGAAATAGAATGGGTCTTCGATACCTATCTTATAAGATACCTCTGCCACTGTATAACGATTTTCAAGTAAAAGTTCAGCAGCTTTTTTCATGCGGATGATGCGCATGTACTCATTGGGGGAATAACCGGTTATTCCACGCACTTTGCGATAGAAGGTGGAACGTCCCAGCCCCATCACTGAAGCAAGGTCATCTACGGCGAATTCACTGTTACTAATCTGTTCTTCCAGAATAGCCTGAAGCTTATCGGCAAATTGTTTATCTTTCTCTGACGTACAGATAGCAGGCGTAATCATTCCCGGATCATCCGAGAATTTCTTCCGCAACTTTTCACGTTGCTTTATCAACTGGAATGCTCTTGCCAGTAATAGCTTGGGACTAAACGGCTTGGTGATGTATGCATCCGCTCCACTTTCCACGCCTTTCAGGTGATTTTCTGCCGAACTCATGGCTGTCAATAAAATGATGGGGATGTGGCTAGTATCGAAATCATTTTTAAGCTTCTGGGTAACTTCGAAACCTGTGAGGCCTGGCATCAGTACATCGCAGATGATGAGATCGGCATCGTATGTACGTGCACGTTCCAGACCAGAAAGACCGTCTGCTTCAGTAACAACTTCAAAATAAAGTTTGAATTCTTCTTTCAAGAATTCGCGTACGTCGTTGTCATCCTCTATGATGAGCAATTTGTACTGGTTCGAAGGTTCTTTTTCCTTTGTTACATTTACTTCCAGGGTGCTTTCTTCTTCGTTGTTTTCCGGTTTATATGCTTTCTCTTCGAGGAAGGCGTCGTGAGGAATGAGAAAGTCTTTTTCTTCGTATGCACTGGTGTCGATGGGGAGGGAGACTGTGAAGATGGAGCCTCCTCCTTGGTTCTCATCATAATTGATAGTCCCTTTATGGACATTTACCAGTTCGTGTGTCAGATGTAGTCCTATCCCTGTACTATTGCTTGAAAAGTTACTTTGCATGAAGCGTTTGAACAATTCTCCCCGTTTTTCTTTGGCAATACCGATTCCTGTGTCAGCTACAGAGATTTCCAAGCATTTCCTGTCCTCATCGACGATAGCTGAAAGGATGACTTTGCCGTTGCTCGGGGTGTACTTGAAAGCATTGGACAGGAGATTGTAGACAACTTTGTCCAGATTCCCTTTGTCGATGAACATCTTGTAGGAAGCCGCTGAAGGCTGAAAGCGGAAATCCATATTCTTGGATGTCGCAGTATCCTTGAAGCTCAGGAATATTTCATGAAGAAAGCCCATGACATCTGTTTCTTCCAAGGAGAGAGCAAGCTTGTTGTTCTGCATTTTCCGGAACTCCAACAGTTGGTTGATGAGACGGAGCATGCGTTGGGTGCTCTTGTTCATCACCTTCAGTGAATTGACCATTTCCTTGGGGACTTTGTCTATGCTCTGTATCTTTTCCAATGCTCCTTGAATTAGGGTTAAGGGAGTACGGAATTCGTGTGAGATGTTTGTAAAGAATACGAGCTTGTATTCCGTCAATTGTTTCTCTACCTGTATTTTGTTGCGCAAGAGGTTAAAGTTGCGTATCAGTCTGTAGGTGATGTACAATATGACTGTCAGCAAGAAGGCATAGATAAGGAATGCCCAAGTGGTTTTCCAAAAGGGAGGAGTGATGGTAATCTTCAGAATAGCTTCCTGATCGCCCAAAATACCGGTGGCATTACAGATTTTTACGTGCAGACTGTACTTGCCCGGTGGTAGATTTTTATAGGATGCAAAGCTGAGTGGAGAGGGTTTGCTCCATTCTTTATCATAGTTCTCCAACCGATAGGTGTAGGTGTAGCTGTTGGTTTTTGAGTAATCGAATGTGGTGAAGTCTATTACAAATGATCTCTGAAAGTGCTTCAGTTCTATTTCGTCTGTGTACATCATGGCACTGGAGAGGGGGGAGTCGGGGGCACCCGGACGCATGGATATTCCGTTCACCTGAAGGTTGGTGAAGGTGATTGAGGAATTGAGTACAGAATTGTTTCCCATTTGTTCGGGGTTGATGACCAACAAACCGTAGTTGGTACCGAACAGTAGACTGCCGTTTTTACTGACGCACGAGCTATTGTCGCTGTAGACGTTACCCAATGTGTAGGCCGAGAAGAAGTAATTATCAAAAGCTTGCGTTTCGGGATTGAAGCGGGAGATACCGTATTCGGTGGCAATCCATAGGTTGCCTTGCTTATCTTCAGCGATGGCTTGAACCATATCGTTGACGAGGCCGTTACTGGTGCCGTAATGTTTGAAGGTAAGGTTGTGATAATCGGTGCCGGGGATGCACATACTAAGGCCGCCACCGGAGGAACCAATCCATATCCGGTTCTGTGTGTCTTGGTAGATGCACTTAATTTCGTTACTGCGCAGTTTTCCGTTGTTGTAATTATAGGTCAGGTAGTTTTGCGGGTCAGCTTGCAGGGAATCGGGGGAGAAGACGTAGACTCCGTCACTATTTCCTACCCATATCCAACCGTTCGAATCTTCGATGATGGCGCGCGTGCGGCGTTGTCCGAAAGTTTTGGTGAAAAAGTGGCGGAAGGTGTATCTGTTGTTCTCTTTGATGGCAAGGTCCAATCCGCCGCCGAAGGTGCCTATCCACATGCGGCCTTTGCGGTCACAGTAGAGGGTAAAGATATGGTTGTTACTAATGGAATGGGCATCGTTGGAGTGGTTGACATACCATTTTCCGCCAATGCAGAGACCTTCGCCACGGCTACCCATCCACTGGGTGCCGTCAAGGTCTTCGGCTATGGCATAGATGTTGGAGTTGTAATGAACTTCTTTTTTCTGTGTGTTGATCAGCGGGTCGTAGGTATAGACACCACCACCACGGGTACCAATACAGATGTCATCGTTCTTGAGGCGGGTAATCATGCGGACGGTATTGGAGCGGTCAGACAGAGAGATGGCTTCAGGGTAAATGCGTTTGATGCCTTCGTTCAGGATAGTAAGACGGGCAATACCGGCGTATTCAGAACTGACCCAGATAGCACCGGAACTGTCTTCCATGATGTATTGCAGATAGTTGGAGCTGATGTGGCTGAAGCCGTCAATCTGGAAGTCGAAGTGCTGGAGCTCTTCTGTGATAGTGTTGTAGGCGAAGAGCCCGTTGCCGTAGGTGGAGATCCAGATAATGCCCCGGGAGTCGTGTACAATGTGGTAGCGTTCCATGTCCACATAGTTCAATTTATCGGGAGGGGAGAGACGGAAGGTTTTAACAGCATGGGTGGTGGCGTTGACATACCATACCTGACCGGTGTTATTGTAGATCCAGAAGTCCCCCCGATTATCCGTCAGCACATTGCCGTTACGGATGTCGAGATTCGGATGTCGGCTGATGCGTTGAGTTTTCATGTCGAATAGATAGCCGCCGGTGTTGGTGAAGATGACCCACTCGTTTTGCAGGCGGAGTGTGCCATACAGGGTGATGCCGCCTTCGCCACGTGGCAGACTGGCGGAGGTTGCGGTGGGTGCACTACCGCTTTTACGGTTGATGATGCCATCGGTAGAGAGAAAAAAGATATCTTTTTCGAAGCTCTGTGCGGCGAAGGCATTGTTGTTGTCGACAATGACAGTCTGTGCACTGCTGACGAGGGCCACGCCGTGGTCAGTACCTATCCAGATGTTGCCGTCCGGGTCGGGATAGACATAGGCTACGCTGTCCGAAGGTAGGTTTCCGTTGGATTTCTTGTAAGCAACGGATGAAAACGCACCATTGTGGTAGGTGATGAGGCGGCAGCCATTACGACTGTTCCATAACCATATATCTCCATTGGGAGCTTCGGCCTTGCGATCGTAGTGTTGGCGGTATTCGCCGCGACCGGTGAAGTCGACGAAGCGTTCTGCCTTCAGGTCGTAGCAGTTGAAGAATTCACCGGAGGTTTCGAGCCACAGGAAACCGTTACGGTCTTCGCTGATAGAGCGGACGTGGTTAGAGGAGAGGGAGAGGCGTCCGGGTTGAGTATTGCCTTCGGGCAGGAGGGTGACGAAGGTATTACCGTCGTAGCGGCTGAGTCCGTTCAGGGTTCCCATCCATATAAACCCTTTGCTGTCCTGGAATACATAGCAGACGGAATTATTGGCAAGCCCGTCGGTAGTGGTCATATGGGTAGAACGTACTTCTACAGAGGCTGAGGTGTTAAGAATGGAGAGCAATAAGTACAGGCACGCAAGCATTAAGTGCTTTTTCATATTTCATAGATTTTGGTACGTAACAAAAATAAGGAAAAAAGCGCATTGAAGACTAACTTCAATGCACTTTTAAGGTTTATTCCATGTGGAATACCTCGGGCAAGGGTATGGTTACCGGAGAATTATCCGGATTTACTTCCATGATATCCGCCATGTAATCCCACCATTTTTGTACAATGGGATTGGCACCCATATCCTGCGAGGATTCTTCACCCCGAGCCTTCTGGCAGGCAAAGAGGATGTTGGTGTCGCGGTCCCAATAGATGGAGTAGTCGTATACTCCGCCATCGGATAACATCTTTTTCAGTTCGGGCCAGATGGCTGCATGTCTTTTCTCGTATTCCTTTTCGAAGCCGGGCTTCAGGAACATTTTAAATGCTTCTCTTTTCATGATATATTATTCTTTAGAGGATTAATCGGGTTTACTTACGCTGAAAATGGGTGCCTGGGTCTTCTGTTCAGTACGGTAATACTGAATGGCACTGTCGTTCATTTTAGGATGCTGTTTATTTAGCAGGTTGATCATTTCAGCTCCTGCCCAGATTACAGGACCATAGCCGTGTGCGGCATACACATTGACCGGGCGGTAATAGTAAAATGCAGGATCGAATGCCATTCCGGTGCCCACACAGGTGCCTTCTACCTGTCCTTCTGCATTGATCTGTGTAGAAACGGCATGCCAACCGAGTTGAGCTACGGGACCGTAAGCCATTGCATCGAGCCAACCTTGGTTAATGGCGTGGGAGATGCAATAAACATAGATAGCAGTTGCTGAAGTTTCCAAATAGGAATCGTTACGATCTAACAGTTGATGCCAGAATCCTTCGCCACTTTGAAGAGCAGCCAGTCCGCGGACGTGTTCACGAAAGAGGTTCATGAGCTTTTCACGCTGGGGATGGTTGGTCGGCATTACGTCCAGCACTTCAGTCATGGTGAGCAGTGCCCAACCGTTGGCACGTCCCCAGAAGAAGGCAGGATGATCTCCCATACCTTCTACCCAACCGTGACGGAAGAGTTTTTTTTCGGGTACCCACATACGCTCGGCAAATTGGAAGATTTGACGAACGGCTTCGGCCAGATATTTGGACTGTTCTTTATCTGCCATACGAGAGTACCAGGCTACGGGAGGAACGCCCATGAACATATCATCTAGCCAAAGCGTGTTGAGTTGTGGACGGATGCGGGCAAAGGTTCCGTCGGCAAGGCGGTATTCTTTGTTTAGAATGAAATCGAGATAATTATCTATTAAAGGATAGAGGTTGAGAGATTTATCTTGCAATTGTGCCTTAATCATAGCAGCACATACGGCACCGGCATCATCAAGTGCATGAGGCGTCAAGATTTGTTTCATTTGTGGGTCGGTAGTACCATTCTTTTCGAGCAGATTACGAAAATGCGGAGCCACTTCGGCGAGAAACTTGAAGCGATCAGTAACATATTTCATGTAAGCTGCGTCTCCGGTGGCTTCGGCGGCTGCCATCATAGCTGAATAAGTAACTCCCCACTCATAACTGGCCAAGCGGAAGGCGCCGCGTTCCAATTGGGCATCGGCAGGCAGGTTACTATAATCAGTGATAACTTTTCCGGTTTTCTCACTGACCACACGGGTATGAGTAGTCTTTTCCAGATAACGGAGAATGCGGTCGATGTCAGTTTTTACTTCAGTAGTAGAAAGAGCTTTATAAGGCACTTTATACTCCGGTTGCAACAGGTGCAGCGGGGTGTTGGAGTCATTGATAGTTTCTTTCTTTTTCTGGGCATAAGTGCCGATACTGAGTAACAGCAAGGTGCCTGTCAGGTAGAATGTCTTTATATTCATACTTTCTTTTAAATACTACATTATATAATTACTTTTTAAATTCATATCCTCTGAAAATTCCTTTCAGATCAGGTCCGAAATAGAAACCGGGTTGTGTCGGTTGGTTGTATGCTACGTTTTGTGTAGCAATACTGATCCTGTAAACCGGATCTTCCAGGAAAGTATGGAAACGGTAATCAGTTGCTATGGGTGATACATAGAGACGTAGTGCCGTATTGTCTTCTGTGCGTAGCAGTACTTCTTCGCGCCAGTCACCCAGAATATCGCCTTGCAGGCAGGGAGTTGCTTTGGTGCCGTTGTTTGATACAACACCTTCGAATGTGACGAGCGGTTTGCAGACGCCGGCTTCCCAATCGTACTTGGATACCACATTCTTGTTCAGCAACTCACGGAGTAAATCGCCGTCCCACCACACAGCCATATTGACAGAGAATGTTTTGATATCGGGATTGACTACTTCTCCCTTGATATTGCGTAGTCCTTTCGATTCCCACGACCACATTTCCACACCGGGGGTCGTTGGGTCAATGTCGGCAGCCATACAACGGCCTACGTCTATTCCGCTTTTCACCTGAAACAATACTTTTCCTGTTGCTGCATCGCGGAAGCTGGAACCGTCGCGCTTATTTTCGTGGCAATCCCACACCTGAAGTCCGGGCATGTCGGGTGAGAACTTCGTCAGATGCATGGCATCTCCGTGTCCCATTCCGGTAGAGTAAAGCCCTTTCCCATTATTATCGATGGCGCAGGAGCCATATATAATTTCGTCACATCCATCCCCATCTACATCTGCTACACGGAGGTTATGGTTGCCTTGTCCTGCATAAGCTTTGTATTCCGGGGTATTACTGTCGAATATCCAACGTTGTTTCAGTTCTTTTCCATTCCAGTCGAAAGCTGCAAGTACAGTGCGGGTGTAATATCCGCGGCACATCACTACACTGGGATGGATGCCATCCAGATAGGCAACAGCTGCCAGGAAACGGTCGCTTCGGTTGGCGCGGTTATCTCCCCAATCTGCTAGATTTCCGCGTGCAGGAACATAATCGATAGTCTGCATAGCGGCACCTGTGCGTCCATTGAAGACGGTGAGGTATTCATTACCCTTCAGGATGCGACCTTGATTGGCAGGGGTACCCGGTTCGCGATAGTCGGCTGCGGCATCCCCGATCACTTTGCCTTGTCCGTCGATAGTCCCGTCAGAAGTCTTCATGATGATCTCCGCACAGCCGTCGCTATCGAAATCATATACCATGAATTGAGTGTAGTGCGCACCTGCACGGACATTGTGTCCCATATCAATACGCCAGAGCCGTTCACCTGTCAATCGGTAGCAATCGAAAAGGACATTTCCAGTATAGCCATCATGGGCATTATCATGTGCGTTCGATGGATCCCATTTCAGAATAATCTCATATTCTCCATCCCCATCGACATCACCAATAGAAGCGTCATTGGGTATATAGGTGAATGCTTGTCCCGAAGGGGTGACCCCATCCGCCGGACGGTCCAGCGGAATATGGATGTATCCTATAGGCGCCTTCGTCGGCAGTGTATAGTTGCCCTCGATATGCCCTGTTTCCACGCCGTTTACAACGGGTTTTACGGTGTACGTAGCTGCTTTCTTTCCTTTATAGGCATCCCGGTAGAAGGTTCCCGTAGTAGCAGGTACTTCGGCTATCTTCTTTCCGTCCCGATAGAGGTTGAATGCTGTGTTCTCGGGGTCGGATGAGAGGTATCTCCAGGAAACAGCTACTTCTGCCGGGTTCTCACGGATGGCTACTACACCACGACCTAACTTTTCCTTTTGTAGCTTTGAATAATCATAAGCTGGAGCGTTCGCCGCGTTGCGGAAGCGGCCGTACGTCACGTTCTCTTCCGTTACATTCTCTACGTTATGTACGTTCTTGATGAATTTCGTAACTTCATCAGCATGCACGTTCTTTATAACGACGTTCTTTGCAGGCAGTTTGGCATCACCTTTCAAATCGTAGATGGCCTCGGTGCGTTCGCAGGTCACGTTAGTCATGTATAGACCATCGATACGGGTGATACGCTCCTCGTAAGTAGGCACCAGATCGCGCCATTGGTAGAGTACATCCGTATCAATTTCGAGTACACGCTGCATCTTGCCTGCTTTCACATTCTCCATGTGGATGTTTTCGATGAAACCTCCCCGGCGGTGATTCGTTTTGGCAAAGAAGAGGCGGAACACGGAGTCTGGTGCTGCGCAATCGTGCATATATACGTTGCGTATGCCGCCCGACATTTCGCTGCCGATGCCCAGTAATGTATGTCCTTTTATAATGTCACAGTTACGGATTACAATATTCTCACATGGGGTATCCAGCCGCCAGGCATCCTGGTTGCGTCCGGCTTTAATAACAACTGCGTCATCTCCCTGATCAAACTTACAATCTTCTATCAGGAAGTTCCGGCTCATTTCCAGATCGACACCATCGTTATTGTGTCCGTGGGCATATACGTCCAGATTGCGAACAATACCGCCATCGCACATATACAAGTGTATGGTCCAAAAGGGGCTTTCACGAATCTTGAACTGATCGAGCAAGACATTCTTACATCTGTTGAAGTGTATCAGGTGCGGGCGAAGATTATTTTCTCCTTTCGCCATCTGTCTTTTCTCTACCGGAACATCCGTTGAGGCCATTGTGTAGAGTTCTGCAAGCGCATCCATGTGTGGTTTGGGGCGTTTAAACCATTTACGCCATGTGTCCATGATGGGTTGCAGTGTTCCGGTTCCGGTGATGGCTACATTTTCACAGTCGAAAGCATACACCAAAGGAGAGTAGTTGTAACATTCCATACCTTCCCATGACGTCATCACGGCAGGCAGATAGTCTTCCGGATTGTCTGTGAAGCGCAGTATGGCACCGTCGGATAAATACAGGTTCACATTGCTCATCAGGTGTACGGGACCTGTAAGCCACTCGCCAGCGGGAATCACTACACGGCCGCCACCGGCTTTGTTGCATGCCTTGATGGCCTTAGCGATGGCTTTTGTATTTATAGTCTTCCCTCCTTTTACTGCTCCATAATTTGCGATGGAAAAATCACGATTGGGGAAAATAAATTCCTTTATCGGCTCCATGGCGAAAGGTGCATTGACAGTGACAGTCTTATATTTGGGAGCAGGTATAGCGCCTGATAATCCCAGCGCAATCGCTGCAATGGCAGCTATGCCGACTAAGGATTTAAAACAAGGTTTTTTCATGATATATTTTGTTTTTGATTAATTGCAAAAATACGGCTTAATACGAAATACTTCCATAGAATAATATGCAATATACATGGAAAATCGTGCAAATTACTCGTCCATGGGAATCACTTCCTGCATGTAAATGGCATCCAGACTCCACAGGGCGGCATCGTTTGTGCTGATACTGGTACATTCATCCAGCGGGGCAGGCACCTCGGGCGGAAGTAGAGTTGTGATGCGGAAAGGTGGTGCCGGCGTGTGCTCCAGTCTTGTGAACAAATCCGCCCAAGCCTCCTTTGCCATTTCCGGGTTGCGTGTATGATAAGCAGCGTAGCCCATCAAACGTGAAATGCGAAAACGGCTACGGTTTAGCTCCCATGCCTTCTGTTTATAACGTATCGTATAATCTAACCAGGCATCTTTCCATTCGGGTAGTTCAATCATCCGGAGCATTTCGTTCATCACCTCGAAGCCGCCCATGATACTCATTAAATGATTGGTACTTTCCAGTTTGGGATCGCACTCACTGCTGATGACACCGGTTGCAGGGTCAAAGCCAAGCGCTTTAGGGCCTGTGAAAATCCGGTTGGGCAGGGCGACGATACTCTTCATGCCGGTAATGATTTTATCGCGGTAAGCCACATTGCGAGTGCGTTCCCATTCCGTCATCCAGTTTCCGGCGTATGCCAGCCAGTCGGGACCAATGCGCAGGCGGGCAGGGGCGGTGCAAGGATATTTGCTACGTGGTTGTGCCAGACGCATTGGGTCGAGAGTATAGAGCTTCTGTTCGGCGTCTTTCACCTCGGTCATGAGATCTCCACAGCGTTCGTCCGTAGTGAGATAATAGTAGAAGCGATTCCAGGCAGCCTGACTGATGCGTGCTTCCTTGGCGCCACATCCCCAATGGCTGACGTTGTGACGACTACCCAATCCGGCATTCTCCCCTATGTGGTAGACATCTACCTCGGCTGTATGGCGGGTCATAGCCTCTGCCATACGCCAAATGTCTGCACGTCCTGTGCGCAGAAAATTATACCAAAGCCACATATTGGAGGCCAGTTCTGTATTGTCCCAAGCAAAGCCTCCGATATCGTATCGCCAGGTGTGGCGAACAGGGTCATACGCATGCATGACGTCGCCGTAGTTCCAGAAACCATACCATTTGTTCTGTTCGATGGCCTTTTTGTAGAAGTCGATATAGGCATCCAGACGATCTTCCACCCGGCTGCGGAATGGAGTACTGCGATCCGGAAGGCTCCAGACGCCAAAGGCTTGCTGCGCGTGCAGGTATTCGGGGGTAGGCATCAGTACACCCGGTTCCGAAAGTTGCTTGGCACGGTCGGCAAAAGCCTTTTTCCCGGCATATCCTCCCTGCGGGATCAGGGTGAGCGTAGTAGTGCGGGCAATTCCATAGGGTGTGCTCAGGCCTTCCTGAACATCCTCGTAACTGGCATTTAAATCGTGCGCTACATTATCGTAGTGGCGCAGATCCATGGGTTCGGCATCGGGACTCCATAGCCAGGCGGTAAGGGTAGCTGCGGGAGTCTTCGTCTCGGAGATTTCTATGGCCGAGGGATAAGACTGCCAGAAGTCGTGCAGGCAAAGCCCCAGTCCACCACTGACGTCGCCGGCAAAAGCATATCCTTCACTGCGCGTGCCGGAGAAAGTGCCTATCCAGGGATTCGTGTCATTGGCCCGTTTACGGATGGAGAAAGCATCCGCAGTGAGCTGAGACAAGCGATAGGTGTTCCATGATGCCCAGTTGTCCAGCAGTGAGCGATTTTTTTCATCAAAAGTTTCATAAGGCGGGATGCGTTTCCCTTCCATCTGTTGTTGCTGCAGGGAGACTTTCTTATCCTTGCTGGCATTTTTATCTGTCACATCCCGGCCGGAGTTCCTGTTCGCCGCATTGCCTAATGTCAGCACACGACGCCCTACTAATGGCTGCACAGGTTCGCTCCACACTCCACCGTCAGCACAGGAGAAGGCTATGTGGCGGTTGTAAAGTGCTTCACGCATAGGCACGTCGAAGCGGATGCCCAAAGCACGAATGAAATCCTGGTTCTGGTCTCCATCGAACAGGAAGCTGTGCACCATCTTCATCTGTTCACTTCCACCATAGAAATAGAGACGTACCACAAAGGGCAGCCATTCGCGTCCGTCTTTATTCTTATGTACGCCCTCCAGTTTTATCAGCGTACGTATAGCACCGCAACGCTCTACCGTCGCTGATTTCACTTCGCTCACATAGTTACTGAAAGATACCTGCGAAGTGCTTTCAAGAACGGGCGTGCTTTGTGTGCTACATATCAGGCGTGCTTTTTCGCCCACCTTCACCCCCTTATATAGCAGACTGTCTATCAGGAATTCACCTTGACGGGGAATGTAAACCGAAATCACTCCTGTTTCTATCAGAATGTTCCGTGGCGTCTCGGTGACGGAAACGGATGCTTGATCGTCGGGATTTGTAGTTCTTGCCTTTTTTACCGACTTCTTTTTTGCCAGTTCAAGTGTCGCCCCCTCTGTTCCGGCGGGGATAACGCCTGCTACTCCGCTCCATTTCACCGAACCGTCCGGCCAGTAGGCCAGCACCCAAGTGTCGATTGGTATGTTTTCACCATTTACGGTGGTTAACTGTAAAGTGCTTTCAGGAGAGATTTTGCCTTTCTCAAAAGGTACACCGAAGCTGACCGCTTTGTCCATTTCGGGAGTGCTGCCGATCCATTGCAAAGGCACAGCGGGGTTTTCTTGCAGTGAGCACTTGTAGCGGAAGTTGGTAATGCGGGTGCGCGATAGGGTGGTGCGGAAGCCAAACCAACCTTCAGTCAGTGGTTTGGCATCCCTGAAATCCACCAGACGCTTTCCGTCTATATAATAACTAACCCTATTATTCTCGTTCGTAATTTTAATATGATACCAGTGGTTCGCTTTCAGCAAATGCTCTGCATCGGTATATTCTTTTAAGACCGCAGGGCGGGCCTGAGGGTCGGTGATGCCTGCTTCATTGCCATCATAGCGACGGAAGCGTGTAGTGGAGTTGTGGTTTCCGCCATATCCCATATAATAAAGCTGCAGGGAGTAGCAGTTCAGGAATATTCCGTTGCGCCACTTCTCACGTTTCCATAAGTTGTCCGGATGTTTCGGGTCGGAAACCATCCAGAAGCAATTTAAATCACTCAGGCGGTCCTTCTCTGTTTCACTGACTACGCAGGCATCGTATTCAATGGTGACTTTGCCGCTCATTTTTTCCTTTCTCCAGAGAGTCAGTCCTTTGGGGGATACTATCTCAGCTGTATCTCCCCGGAACGTTACTTTGTAATCGGGCGATTCTGACTCCACTTTCCAGTATTTGTGAAACTGGCGGGCATTTAAGCCGGAAACCTGATTGTCCTGTGCCTTCAATGGTAGTAAAGACAGAAAGAAAAATGAAAGGCACAAACAAGTACGGAATCTGTTTCTTTTCATCATGATTAAAAACTTGTGTGTGGTGGTTGATTATATGCTACGTTTTGCCAAGCGATAGCCAGACGATATTGACGGTCGTTCATCAATGTCGGGCGCCTATCGGTGGCAGGTATCGTTGTTGTGTATATGCGCAGTTCTGTTTGGTCCTTTGAAGCCCAGATAACTTCTTCGCGCCAATCTCCCAGAACATCTCCGGACAGGCAGGGATTCCCTTTGGTGCCATTGTTGGAAACTACTCCCTCGGCTTTCAGCAATAGTTCAGTTTCTTCCGTTTGCCAATTCCACTTGCTGATGGAGACATGGTCTAATAACTCTGCCAACGGATCGGCATCCCAATAGATTGTGAAATTGCAGGAATTCGGTTTCTTATCACTGATAAATTCTCCGGTATCTCCTCTTCGTAAGCCACCGATGTTGCACCAACATTCTGCCCCTTCATAGTGTGGATCGATGTCGGCTGCTACTCCGCGTCCGGCATCTTCGCCTAACCCATCTTGCCAGATGATTTCTCCGGTGGCTCCGTCAAACATGGCTACGGCAGGAGTTCGCTTGACAATCTCATTATCCCCTTCGTTCTCATGTACGCCGAATACTTGCATACCAGGGCGCGAAGGGATTAAAGGTCCGGCATGCAGGGCGTCTCCATGGCGCAGTCCCGTTGTGAAGAGACCTTTTCCATCATGGTCCACTGTCATAGCCCCCACACAGACCTCATCATAACCGTCTCCGTCAAAATCGGCTATTGTCACGCTATGATTTCCCATACCGGAATATCCCTCCAAACCGGGGGCGGCACTGTCGAAAGTCCAGATGTTTTTCAAAGTTGAGTTGGTGAATGTCCATGCACAGACTACAGTACGTCCATACCATCCTCTGACCATAACGGGTGAAGGTGTCTTACCATCCAGAAAGGCGACTCCTGCAGTGAAACGGTCGGATCGTCCTCCGGTATTATCGTTACCACAGTTACCGCCGATGCCTCCCCATCCGTCTATGGGATAGCGGGTAGGAATGTATTCTTTGGTATCTAATTCTTTTCCGGTTTTACCATCAAACACAGTCAGGTATTCCGGCCCATTGACTATTTTCCCATAGGTCGGACTCTCTTTGTTCCATGTTCTCCAATCTGCTTGGTTATCACCGATAGTATGTCCTGTTCCATCCACGGTTCCGTCTCCTGTTTTGCAACAGATTTCGGCACGCCCATCTCCATTAAAATCAAAGACAAGGAAGTTAGTTGTGGCTGCTCCTGAACGGATATTCGGTCCCAAATCAATGCGCCAAAGCAATGTTCCATCCATTTTATACGCATCTAGGTAAGTATTTCCCGTAAAGCCACGTTGCGGAGGGCGCTTGGAATTGGAAGGTGACCATTTCAGTATGATTTCATATTCACCGTCACCATCCAGATCTCCTACACTGCAATCATTGGCTGTATAAAAGAAATGTTCGCCTGCGATTTCTCCATCTTCCGGTTTCCGGATTGGAATACTTAAATAGGGGTGTAGTTCCTCTTCTGTCGAATGTGTCCAGGTGGCTACTTCTCTATTATCAGCTTTCAGTATCCAGTGATTAGTAGCTTTAAAATCAGTATCTTCATCCAGAAAATCAGCGGTCTTACTAATTGGTTCCTTATTCAGCTTTATGGCTGCTCCTCCATTGGTGCTTCGATAGATGTCGAACTGCAAACCGGGTGCATCATCCAGCGTCATGCGCCAGCTGAAGTACATTCCTTTGTCTGTAGGGATTCCGACCAGACCTCTTGATAGCTTTTCTCCTGTGTAAGGTTGAGAAAAAGCATATATACTCCCGCAAAGCAGGAGTATATACATAATAACCCAGTGTTTTATATAACAATTCAACCTTATTGCCATAAGTTTTCTTTAAACTCTATTTCCACAATGCGTAATTCGTGCCTGGTTTTGTCTCCATCCTTAGCTTTATATAAATCCAGTTCATTGGCGACGGGAGCAGCTACCTCAACTATTTGTCCGAAGGCATCCCCTTCTTTACTGGCCCCTTTCAAGCGAATGGTGATCTCGTTGGTCAATACAGGTTTTACTTTCAAATGAACATATCCCAGACTTTTATCTGTTTCTCCGCTCCAAATCAGTTCGTCACCTGCATAGATTTCCAGCGGATAACTGCGCAAGCGCCATCCGGTCAGCTTCAGGCAAACTTCATCCACTCGTGCGGCACGTTCCAATTGGTAAGTGATCCAGGCTGTGTTTGCTTTTCCGTCATTTCTCCACTCGCTCAATTCGTTATCATCGAAACTATTGATAGCGTTTTCATTATTTGTGCCGGCGACAGCGGATAAGATGCCAACATCTACTTTCGTATCTTTATAAGAAGGTGTTAATGGAGTTTCCCCACGGGTTAATCTGCCTTCCAGTTCATTGCCGGGGATATAGCTGCTTAATCCATCTTTTACTTCTATTGGTGATGATGAGAAGCTGATCTCAGCAGATTTCAAACCCTCAGCTTTTGCAGTTACGCGAACTGTACCGGCAGTTGTCAGAGAGCGGATGAGTGCGCGGTTGATACCACATTCTACTGGCAGATCTTTTGAAAGAATAAAATTGTCTTTTCCCTGTGCGATACCACCACGCCATTCGGCAGGTCCTTCCACATCAAAATGTATCAGATCATTGGCCAACGGACAACGTCTTCCATCCTTATCCATTACTTCTACCTGGAGTAATACCATATCCGCACCGTCTGCTTTCCATCCATTAGGACTCTGAATCAGGCTCAACTTTATTTGCTCCGGTTCACCGGCTGTCTGTAAGTGGGTGCGACAGCATTCTGTTCCGTTTTCATCATAGCCCACTGCTTCCAATTTACCGGCTGCAAATGCTACGTTTTCAAAAGTATATAAGAAATGGTGGTCTCTATTACCATATCCTAAGGATGTTCCATTCAGGAATAATTCCACTTTCTCTGCACTGGAAACTACATAGACCGGTTTCACTATACCTTCTTTATAATTCCAATGGCCAATGATATGGATACGTGGATTTTCTATATCTACCCAACCGTCCCACATCACCTGATGCGCAAAGAAAGGATCTTTGGGAATGCGCATGGCATCAGTTACCCCGCTACGACGATAATTTTCTACCCCGCGGAAATGAGTATTGGTATCAGAGAAGATGATCTTTACTCCACCTGAACTAACACGATCCCCGGTTCCCGGGCGTTCACGCCAATAGTCGAACCAGCGAATTATATTTTCTATCGTAAATGAATCCTGATTATGATTGTAAGCGCGTGCGTCTACTTTCTTCTGGATTTTATTGGTTGCAGCGGATCTGAAAGAATTGTTCCCTTCTCCATTCTTATGATAGGGGTAAGAGTATTCGTCCCAATACTTGCGCAATCCTTCATCGCGACAATATTCCATGGCCCACATCGGGTGATGTTTACTCTTATTGATATAAAGCATTTCTCCGCCATATTCGGCTTCGCGGATATCAAGCATTTCACGTGAACCGATGGCACGGCCGCCATGAGGGTCATATTTATCGCGTATCGCTTTCATCTCTATCATGTGTTCCCGACTGATAGACTCATTTCCACATTCGTAAAACAGGATACTCGGATTGTTACGATTATAAATGATGGCATCACGCATCAGTTCAGTCCGTTGTCCCCACTGGCGTCCTTCACGGTCTTTTTCTGCATCACCGGCTTGCATTGCCTGGATCAGCCCCACACGGTCACACGATTCAATGTCCTGTTTCCATGGAGTGATATGCATCCAGCGAACCAAGTTGGCATTATCTTCCACCATCAATCCATTGCTATAGTCACTCAGCCATGCCGGAACGCTCATTCCTACTCCCGGCCATTCATTGCTGGTACGTTGGGCAAACCCCTTCATCTGGATTACGCGATCATTCAGCCATATCATACCTTTCCCAAAGCGAGTTTTGCGGAAACCTGTCCGGGTAGCTACTTCATCTATCTTTTTACCGTCTGCCCATAAACTTGTTTTTACGGTATACAGATAGCCATATCCCCAACTCCAGAAATGTAAACCGTCCACTTCTGCAGCTGCTTTTAAGGTTACTGTTTCTCCGGGTTGTACTAAAGTCTGAGTACCGTCGAATACTTTGATTGTTTTACCGTCACGGTCTATCAACTCAACTTTATAGGCCACTTGTTTGGCACGCTTGTACTCGTTCTTTATCTCGGATTCCGCATGAATCACCGCTTTGCAGGATTTTACACGAATATCTTCCGCGTAGATATAGACACCCGTGGTTTGCAGATTACTGTATAGAGGTAGAGTCTGATATAATTTATCTGTAACATGTAGCCATACATTCTTAGGAATACCACCATAATTGGCATTGAAGTTACGGTCGCTCCACTGATATTTGGTGTTGGTAGCGCGTTCCTTGTAATTCCAGTCATTATCAATGCGGAGGGCTATTACATTTTCCTCTCCATATTTTATATAAGGAGTCAGGTCGAAACCAACAGCCATCGCACCATTCTCGTGCAGGCCCAGATATTGACCGTTAATGTAGAAATCAGCTCCTTGGCGGACACCTTCGAATTCTATAAATACCTTTTTATCTTTACTGCCAGCGGGTAAACGGAAGTGTTTACGATACCACATCACTGTATCCGTTAACTGGTCGATGCTTAAGCGAAAAGCTTCATCTTCATTAAAAGCGCGGGGTAAAGTGACTTTTTTCCAATCCGTATCCTGAAAACGTACTTGTTGGGCTTCAGGGGTATCACCAACGGAAAGTAACCAGTCGGAATTGAAATTATATTTATTGCGAGCATCTGATGCTCCTACATACTGGCTTATGGATATAAAAGCCAAAAGGAATAAAAGGATTCTACGTTTCATGGTTTATTAATTTATTTTGGGGAGCAAAACTAGCGTAAAGTTCCCCTCATTCTATAGACAAAAATTCATTTGCATAGATTATCATTCAAAATCATCTTATTTACTCTCCTAAATAGTAGGAAGGTACAGGTGCCTGTGGATAACCCATAGAACGATGTGCCACATAATTCCGGTATATCGCATCCTGCATTAAAGTTACACGACGGTCTTTGGCAGGGATATTCGTTGTGTAAATACGAATTTCGCCCGGTAAGGCTGTGATGATCTCTTCACGCCAATCACCATATAAATCGGCAATCATCAGGATATCCCCTCCAATACCTTCTGTCAGAGATTCCCCTTTCCATTTTATGATGCTTAAAGATTTTCCGTTAGAAGAAGAGTTTGCTCCCCATCGGTTATCGTCTCCTTTAAATGTTTCACGCAATAAATCTCCGTCCCACCATGCCCAGTTTCGGCAGGAAGGTACATCTTCGTTTTTGCCTAAATATTGACCATCTGCAGAAAGCAGGTATTTGTCCGTACTTCCTCCTTTACGGTCTTCGCTTGCGAAACATTCCAGCCCTTTATGAGTAGGATCGAAGTCGGCAACCATGCCGTCACCCACATGGAACGTTTTGTGACCGATGTTCCAAACGGGTTGTCCGGTTTTTGCGTCTACCACACAAACACCGCGGCCGTTGTCATGCCAAGGTTCCAAACATAGAAATACTTCCATTCCCGGACGATTCGGGTCAATATCTGTCAGATAAATCTTGTCCGGGTGTCCTAATCCGGTAGACCACAATAGTGTACCATTGTTATCAAGCATGCATGAGCCTAAGAGTATTTCATCTTTTCCATCCTGATCCACATCTCCGCATATCATGTTGTGTGATCCCATACTTCTTACTACTGGGTTTTCTTCATCGCTATCCCATCTCCAGGCGCGTTCCAGTTTATTGCTGTTTAATTGCCAAGCATCTACCACCATCAATTTATAGGTCCCGCGACAAGCTAATATATAAGGTGTCTTCCCATCCAGATATGCCATACCTATTTGATTACGATTCTGGCGGACAAGATTTCCATATCTGTCATTGCGCTCCGGCCAATCTACGCGGGCTATTTCTTCTCCAGTCATGCCATTCAATACGCTCAAGTATTCTTCACCTGAATCTACACGTCCTTTTTCATTACGTGTTGAATTTTCAGGAGCGGTCTTTAATGCTATTTCAGCTTTGCCGTCTCCATTGAAGTCGTAAGCGATAAAAGGAGAATACCATACGCCCGGTTCTATACCTTGTCCCAGGTCTTTAGACCATAAAAAAGTACCGTCATTCAGATAAGCCTCAATTTGATAAGTTTCTCCACCCAAAGTGCCCGGCATTCCCGGGTCTACATTTTTATCCGGCGTGCGGATGATGTAATCATAAATCCCGTCTCCATTTAAATCGGCAACAGCTATCTTGCCGGCTTTTATATTTCTATTAAGTTTGATTGATTGATAATTCTTCAATGATGGGAGTTCCACTTCTATTTTAGTAGATGTGTCGATCACTTTTTTCTTTTTATCCAATGCGCAGATCCAATAAGATGCTTTTCCATTTGCAGGAGATTGATCTATGAAATCACAAGTCGATTTTACCGGAGATTTGGTTAAGCGTTCCGTCTTGCCATTTACAGTACGATATAGATGGAAGGACACATCTGCATCATCTTGTTCCAACAATCTCCAACTAAGATATATGCCTTTTCCATCCATGGCAGGGGCTGCTGTCAGTCCTCTGTTCAAGTGCTCTTTTATTCGTTCGGTTGCAAAACCATTTACTTCAGGCTTCGGCTCATGTCGTGGTTCCAGAATCTCATAGTAGTAAGTACGTTCACGTAAATCTTGGGCTCGTAAACTACCGGCTGTACCGATTAACAAAGTACAGAGGAGTAAATATCTGTTTTTCATTGCTTTCTTTTTTAGTTATTGAATGAAGTTATATCAACCATCATCAGATTCAAACGCTTGCCGTTTGTGAAGTGCCCGGATTGAAAAAGTACTTTTGTGCCGTCGGGACTGAAACTTGGGTGTGCATGATCCGGTTTCATTTTGGTATCCGAAACTAACCAATGGCGTTGACCGGTCTGTACGTTGATGAGCCAGACATTTCCTCCGAAGGTGTCACCAGCTGCCCAACGATTGTCGCGACTTGCATTGCAATGCCAGAATCCCCGTCCGGTAAGTTGTCCTTCTATGGCTTTGCGGTCTTTATCCAATTCTACCTGACCCACTAATTCCACGTCATCGGTGCGAAGATTGATACGGGCAATACCACTTACTTGTTTACGAAGACGAGGCTGAAAACCTAGGATGTTGAAATAAACATAGTCTTTGGTTACAAAAGTTTCGTGAGTGACCCAGTCTAATGGAGTTTCTTTATAAAGAGGCTTGAAGACCGAACCGTCTGCTGTGCAGAACCACATGCGCTGATATGCATCGCCACCGGTTTCATTACAGAAAACGATTTCTCCCGGTGTGAAACGGCTGGCCTGTATGTGTCCTGTTTTAAATTCGGTATCGATAACTTTGGTTACTTCGCCGGTAGCAAGGTTCATTTTTCGAATGCCACAAAGAGATGGTTTTATTTTTACCGGCTGATTACTTTCCGGTAAGAATGCATTTTTCGCCATGCGTTCTTTTTCTTCTTCTGTACCTTCACGTTCTACGGTGATATAAGCATAGTCATCGTTGCAATCTATGGCATATCCTCCGGGACGTCCCATGCTTGTGGGAAAAGTACCTAAAAGAGTTTCATAGGCGGTAGGTTTTCCTACCTTTCCTTTTTTTACATCTGCAAAGAACTTATCCAGATCCATTACATACATATTCCAGTCTTCTTTTTCTTTTCGGCTGATGAACATACGATTGCTCTTATTGGCCAGGAATGCACTACCCAGATCAGGACCTTCTGTAGCCTGAATGATTTGGCCTGTTGCCATTTCTATAAAATAAATCTGTGTGGGAGTCCAACTGCGTTTCTCTCCATTTGGGAGGGTACGCTCTATCTTTTTATCGTTTGCGCGACTGGATGACCGGAATAATAGATATTTTCCGTCATGTGTCCACATCGGGTCTGTCTGATAGAGGAAACGGTCATTCTTTAAAGTGTCGGTAAGTATGGTAATGGTGTTTCCGGTTTCACGGTCTGTATAAGTTTGCATTTCGGATGCAGTGCAATTACCAAACTGGGCAAACAGTGCTTTACTGAAGCCGGCTAATACAATAATGGTTAAACAGAACTTTCTCATAGTATGTCATTTTTTTATTTGATGTTACAAAACTAGGCGCAATAAACGCTCTGTAAAATAGAAATTCATACATTTATATGGTAAATTGTACGGTTATTCATTTATTTAGGTATATCCGTATATAAGAAAGGGGGGAAACCGTACATAAGTCTCCCCCCCCTACAGATCTTATTAATCAATATCCGTAATTCTGGTAAGCTTTTTTAGCTGAGTCGTCCAGAGGATTACCATTCTCATCCGTCAATAAGTCTAGCATAGACTGGGCAAATGGTTTTAGGGTATAATGGGGTTCGAACATTCCCATGCCATCACCTGTCTGTCCGATACCGTTAATTAAGTTGTCTGAAGAATCCCATAATCCTTGTTTTGAAGATGCTAATTGATCATGGTATATGATGCGGTCTGCCTGCCAGCCCGAGTGATGTAAGTTCTCGTAATATACCATTTCCTGATTCAGTTCGCGTGCTAATTCATTCAGGATGAAGTTTACAAAACGGTCTTCCGTTGATGTGGCAGTTTCCGGATACATTTCTGCATTTGAATGAACAGAAGCACCGTTAACTTGATAATATCCAAATAGAATAGCTGAGGCTCTGATATAGAGGTACATCAAGACTTTCAATACAATAATTCAGAGCAAAGTTTTACGCTTATCATTTGAGTTTCTCCCTGAGTTGGTTATTAAAATGTTGTGCTCCCAAGTTTTTCATTCAAACAATGTTTTCATCAATCTTTCCTACATCCTACACCGACGAAGATTTTTCTTTGATTATCAGGCGTATATGTGGTGAATGAAGAGGTGTAGGCAGGTGTAGGAAAAATGTTTCCTACACCCGAAAAATGCCTTAAAAAGCGTGGTTTTATCCATAACATACTCATCCTCAGTTCTTATGGATGGTTTCTGTAAGCCTCGCCAGATTGCACATAAATATCCTTTTTTGCAGTAGATTTGAGTTTATTTAATTCGTTAGCGGAATTTGGAAGCTGTCAATATCCTGTCAGAGGTATATCAAAAAGGGGACAAACCCTTATTTGCTCCGTACCATCTCCACATAGAGGTACTTCTGACCGAATCTGTTACGGAGTTGGTACGGACCGGATACTGCCCAACTCCAGCCTTGATCTCTTTCGGACACAAAGGGAAAGTCATTCCGCTAACTGATCGCATACTTTACAGAACACCACACAATAACTCTCTTAACGCCACACGGTAACTCCATTTACATGCCGTGGTAAAGACCGTTACAATAAGCGGTAAAGACCGTTACATCCTGTGGTAAATGCTTTTACATTATGAGAAAAATAATTGGTAAATGTAATACATTGAATATTAAAGTATTATTAAAGAACTTGCATTTGTTGAATTAATCGGTCGAGAATTGCTCTGAACACTAAACTATATACTTTCTCATAAGACGAGTATTTGCCAAAGACTAATTTTCCGCTTTCTGATATGTACTTATTGATGATATCTTGTGCTTCCGGTTGAATGGTAAAGGCTATTTCGTTCTCACTCTTCTTACTGTTCCGGGTTTTATGATGCACATACCGCATGCAGTTCCGGTCTTTAAAATCGTATTCCATCAAGTCTCTCCTGGCATAGTTCAGTATGACTCTTATTAAGGTAAGGTAAATTCTGACAGAGGTTGCGGACAACCCTTCTTCTTTCATTGTATTGGCAAAACCTTGTATATGCAGTGGCGTAAGTTGTATCAGAGGGAAATCTCCTTTCATATATTTCTGAAATCTTTCACAGGCTACCCTGTACAACTTATAGGACTTCTTTTGCTCTTCATTTCTCATAGAAGAGAGGTATTCATCAGTTACCACACGAAAAGTAACTCTTTTTTTTGTTGTTCACGAGTAATGGTATGTATCAACTCCGTACACGACAGTGTTTGTAAATAATGGATGGATGATAAGATTTCTTCGTATTCGTAGATTATCTTGCGCAGGCAAGTGTTAATATTTGCTGCATTTTCGTGCCTGACGACTTTACCATTTTTCATTTGGTTTGCAGAATCCAATATGAATTGAGTAGAAATATATCTGGTTTGCGAACGGTGCGCTACTGCAATTCTTATTCGATGTCTTCCATTGGATAACTTTTTTGTAGGTACAATGACTATTGAAAGGTTGGCCATATTCGTTTTTGGATTTATATGTTTCTCGCTACAATATTAGAGTAACAATTCCGATAATAAAATGCCCGGAATAATCAAAATGCTACGAGGACTAATCATTTTGATTTTATTCACAGTCGTTGATACTATTTTTCAGTTGAAAAGACTGAATTTTCCATGCTTTGACACAATCCTACATTCCCTTTTTTGTACTTTGCATATATATTTGCAACACTTTTTCACAGGTGGGAGACCTTAATTCTCCTGAGAGAATAGAAAACTAACTTTTGTTTAACTTAATAATTAAAGTATGAAAAACAGCAAGAATTTAAGTCTGTTGAGTCGTCTGGGTAAACTCCAGCGGCTGTTTCTCGTGGCTTTGTTCTCGGTATTGGCTATAGGAGCCGCCGCACAAAGCAAAACCGTTTCGGGTACTGTGATTGATCAAACCGGTGAACCGGTTATTGGTGCCAATGTTCTGGTTAAAGGCACTGCTAATGGTGTGATTACTGACTTGGATGGTCGATTTACTCTTTCCAATGTACCTAACAATGGTACGATTTCTATTTCTTTTATAGGTTATAAAGACCAAGAAATTTCTGTTGCAGGAAAAACAAATTTCCAGGTGACATTGCAGGAAGATAATGCAATGTTGGATGAAGTAGTGGTAGTAGGTTACGGCGTTCAGAAGAAGAGTGACGTGACGGGTGCTATGGCTCGTGTTGGATCTGAAGAGTTAAATACGAGGCCTGTAAACAATGCTTTTGAGGCTTTGCAAGGTAAGGCAGCAGGTGTAGATATTACCTCTAGTGAACGTCCGGGTACCATTGGTTCAGTTCGTATTCGTGGTAATCGCTCCATTAGCGCATCATCATCTCCTCTGTATGTAGTAGATGGTGTTCCTTTGAGCGCAGGAGGGATTGAAACAATCAATCCACGTGACATCGAATCTATTGACATTTTAAAAGATGCCTCTTCTACCGCTATTTACGGTTCTCGTGGTGCAAATGGTGTCGTATTGGTAACAACCAAACGTGGTAAAGCAGGCAAACTAACTTTAAACTATTCAGGTTCTGTCACATCAGAAACCCTAAAAGACAAATCACCGGCTATGAGCGCAAGCGATTATATTACTTGGCGTCGTTGGGCTTATTATAACTCAGATCCGACAAACAATCCTCGCGGTGATCAACCCAACTATGATAAAGATCAAATTTATTTCGCAGCATCTGGTGACCCTGCAGCCCTGGCAAATGTAAATAAAGGTTGGAACAATGGTATTTGGGATGGAAGTAAAGTAATTGATACTGATTGGGCAGATATTGTGACTCAAACAGGTATCACACATGAACATACCATTAGCGGTAGTGGTGGTAACGAAAATGCACAAGCTTTTTTCTCTGTCGGATATCTGAACAATCAAGGAACTCAAAAAGGACAGGAATATGAACGTTACAATTTTTCTATGTCTGTTGACCTGCAAGTAAAACCTTGGTTTAAAATGGGTGGTTCCATCAACGGCTCATGGGCTGTTCAAGACTATGGCTATTCTCGTACAGGGCAGTCTTCAAACTCTGGTCCTACCGATATATATAGTGCAGCAAAAGCTATTCCACGTTTCGGTGTTCCTTATGATGAAGCAGGTAATATCATTATGAATCCTTGCGGTTCCACAACCAATGTTTATACTGTAATTGACGAATGGAATAAGTCAACTGATAATCGCCAAACTTTCCGCGCATTAGGAAGCTTTTACGGACAATTTGATTTTGGCAAAATGTGGAAACCTTTAGAAGGATTAAGTTACAAGATTTCTTTCGGTCCTGATTTCCGCCACTATCGTCAGGGTATTTTTATCAGCAAGGATTCTGCTGTTAAAATGGGTTCAAAAAACTATGCTAAATATGCTACAGACCGTTACCTGTCATGGACACTGGATAATCAGATTAACTATAACAAGACATTCGGCAAACATAATTTAGGCGTGACTCTATTGCAGTCTGCTTCCAAGTATAATAAAGAAAGTGCCTCTGAAAGTGCTAATGCCATTCCTAACGAGAATTTTGAATGGTATAATATGGGCAGTGTAGATATTACAGATGCCGCAACTTATGGTGCAGGTATGGGGACGGGGTTATCTGAGAATCAGCTGGCATCTTACATGGCACGTGTAAACTACTCATACGATGACCGTTATTTATTGACTGTATCCGGACGTTATGACGGTTCTTCTGTATTAGCAGATGGACATAAATGGAGTTTCTTCCCTTCTGCTGCCTTGGGGTGGCGCATTGACCAAGAAGACTTTATGAAAGATATCTCTTGGATTAACCAACTAAAACTCCGCTTTGGTTTGGGAACAACAGGTAACTCTGCTGTAGGTGCATACTCTACATTAGGTAATATTCAGTCATTCTATGTACCTTTTGGTTCTACTCTGACTCCTGCTTATGCTACTAATGAGCCTTATTATACTTCTTCTCAAGTTAAAATGGCAAATAAAAATTTAGGTTGGGAAAAAACTACTCAATATAACTATGGTATTGATTTCAGCTTCCTTAATGGACGTATTGGCGGTTCAATGGATGTTTACCACTCCAACACCAATGACTTATTATTAAGTATGACTATTCCAACCTTGACCGGCTTTAATTCTACTTATGCCAATGTAGGTAAGACAAAAAACTTTGGTGTAGACTTGTCTTTGAATCTGGTTCCCATACAAACCAAAGATTTTGAATGGAATTCTACTATTAACGCAGCCTATCAGAAAGATGAAATCGTAGAACTTGCCAATGGTAAACAGGATGATATTTCCAATGCTTGGTTTATCGGTGAGGCGATCAGTGTTTATTATGGTACAGCATGCGATGGCTTATGGCAAGAAAGTGATGCGGAAGAAATGGCTAAATTTAATGCTAACGGACATAAATTTGAAGCAGGTATGGTTAAGCCGGTTGACCAAGATGGTAACTATGTTATTGATGGCGATGATCGTATTATTCTTGGCAACAAAAATCCTAAATGGGTACTTGGTTGGAGCAATACTTTCAGTTATAAAGGCTTCGAACTGGGTATTGAACTGAACGGACGATTTGGTTATATGGTTGATACGGGTGGTGAAGGTCAATACGGTATGTATAACCAACGTAAAATAGATTATTGGACTCCAGACAATACAGGTGCCGATTATCAAAAGCCTATTTACAGTACAGCTGGTGGTGATGCTTATTCAAGTCTGCTAGGTTTTAAAGATGCCTCATTCATCAAGATTCGTAACATATCTCTGGGCTACAACTTCGATTCCAAAGTATTGAGGAACATAGGAATCAGTTCGCTAAAATTATATGCACAGGCTAAGAATATAGGAAACCTCTATTCTTCAGTAGATTTCATGGATTTGGACTTAGGTACCACTTATTACAATAGGGGCTTTACTTTCGGTTTACAAGTTAGCTTCTAATTTGATAATAACATATTAAACAGCTTTTTAAAATGAAAAATTTAAAATATACATTATTTACAGCTACACTATCCGTCGCAATGGCGGCTGGTTTCAGTTCTTGTAGCGACAGTTTTCTGGATGAAGAAAATAAGTCATCCTATACTACCGACTACTTCAAGACCTCTCAAGGTATTCAAGACTTGGCCACAGCACTATATGGAAATATCCGTTGGCATTTCGGTTATGAATGGGCTTATGGCATTACTCTGTATGGTACAGATGAATTCACAAATGGTGCCGACTTGACCGCAGAACCATGGAATACTTATGACAGTCGTTTAAATCCATTAGACTGTACAAAAGCGAATGGTGCTGCCAACAATAATTGTCCGGGGGTATCGGCTCTTTGGGACCAGATGTATTATGGTATTGCTTCTGCAAATCAAGTTATTGGATCTGCCGATTATGTTGCAGATGCAGAAATCCGTGAAAAATGTTTGGGTGAAGCTTATTTCCTGCGTGGATATAACTACTATCGCCTTTTTGCACAATATGGTGGTGTGATTCTGCAAACCAAAGTTACTGAGGGTGTGATCAGAACTTTTAATCGCGCTTCTGCAGAAGAAACATTAAATCAAGTAATTGATGACCTGCAGAATGCTTATGACAGACTGCCTACAGATAGATGGCGTGGTACAGGTACCTGGACAAAATATACAGCAGCCCACTTCTTAGCAAAGGCATTGTTGTATCGCCAGTCAGAACGTTGCAGCGATTGGAACTCAAGCTATCCGGCTGATGCAGACTTGAATAAAGCTATTGCACTATGTGATGAGATCATCTCAAAATGTCCGTTGGAGAATGATTATAATAACCTTTATGCTAAATGGACAGGTATAGACTGTAAGGCTGAAGAATCTAACGAAATTTTGATGTCATGCCAACACACTTCTTCCGCTACAGGACGTTATGGGAATCGTACTTATAATTACTTCAACCCACAATTCTCTAACTTTTCTGGTGGTTGGACACAACGTGGCCAATATATCGGTGGTATGGATTTCCAACGTTGCCGCCCTACAGAGTATGCTTATTCTATTTTCGACAATGTGAATGACTCACGTATGTGGAAGACGTTTAAGACTGTTTACGGATTGAATAATATTGCATCAAAAACAGGCGATGTAGTAACCACAAACGGGGTTACAGTCGATCAAGTTCCTACATTAGGTGACCAAGGTATTATCTTTATTCTTAATAAGAAAAGTGACAATCGTTTTAAAGATGCCACTCATTCTGATTATGGAACAGTTGGGCGCGCCGGTATAGCCCACTCTTTCGTAAACCCTGAAACCAATAAATGGGTACCCAATGTATTCCCTGTATATGCAGGCGGCCAATATGTCTTGAATACTTATGGTGTAAGCGGAAACCCTGCACAGTCCAATGTGTTCTGCGGCATCAACAAAACTGATGATGGTTCACGTACAGCAGAGAAAGGTGACGCACATCGTGATGTCATTATGGCGCGTACCGGTGAGACATATCTGATTAAAGCTGAAGCTCAAGTACGCTTAGGCAATTTCCCAGATGCTATTTCTACCATAAATCAACTCCGTTCACGTGCTGAATGGAAGGACGGTGAGGATCGTGAATACTACACAGATGGTTCCATGGCTTTCTTGAAAAGTACAGGTGGTGATGTGGACAATTCAACTGCGTTGAGTACTTTAGGTAAATGCAAAGATGCAAATGGAACTAAAATCAATAACACAGAGGCATTCAAGGCTTCTTTCTTGCAAAAGAATACTTACTATCTTTCAACAGGTATAGAGCGTACCACAGTTGCTTCCAGCCTGCAAATCGCAAGCTATTCGTCATTACCGGATGAAGATGAGGCAATTCTCTCGGCTATGGGTGTAAGTGGTGACAAAGCCCGCTTGATTAACTTCATATTGAATGAACGCACCCGTGAATGCTTGGGTGAATGGAACCGATGGGAGGAGTTGAGCCGTACCAAAACACTCATTCAACGTGCCAAACTGTTTAATCCTGAAGCTGCGACGAATATAGCAGACAAACATCTGCTCCGCCCTATTCCACAAACATTCTTAGACCAACTTCAACATGAAGACGGTACTAATTTGAGTGATGAAGAGAAAGCTGCAATGCAGAATCCGGGCTATTAATAGAATAGATTATTGCATTCAATAAATTAGTAAAGGAGTGCTGAATTCAGTACTCCTTTATTTTTACACTATAATTTCCTATTTATAATGAGGATATTCAAATTGTTTATATGCTCCTTTGTACTATGTATGTTGGTAACAGGGTGCAAACAGCAAAAAGTTATACGCTATGAACAGGTGGATGGCGATCCCGAAATAGATTATATAGATTTCTTAAATGATACTATATGCAGATTTGTCGCACCGGGACCATTAATTCTGACGTGCCATTATGCCAAACTGGGGAATACTTATATAATACAGATTAACAATATGGTGAGTGCACGACTGTGTAAAATAGGAGAGGGCAAGCTTCAAGGTGAACCTCCTTTTTTTGAAGGTGTATGGACAGTGAAGGAGAAATAGCTATGTTGAAAAGTACTGGCAAGAGAACACAAACGAACGGTATTGGATTATAATGTGCGCTTACTACATTTTATTCATTAATATAGTGGCAGATATACGTTTGGTGGCAAATTATATGATGGAATCGTTTCATTGATTACACAAGTGGGAATTCTCAGAATCGGCCTGCTTTTATGACTCCAGTATATGATTCGGAAGAATAGTTAATATCCCGTATTCCTGATTTCCGTCATGCATTTTATGGGAATCCAGATATAACTTCTAGGGCGGATGCCGTTAGTTTCTATTCTTCGGATATGAAAGAAACTTATGTGGTACCTTTGCAAGAGAACACGGATAAGGGTGAAGCAGTTATGATACAAGGCGAATTTGTGGTGAAATAAAATACACCATTCGTCTTAATACTGTAATATAAAGTTCTCCGCTACTTTCAAGAAGCGGACATGACCTTTTGCATTCAGATGTGCCGTGTCCTTCTCTCCCTGAAAATATATTCTTCTGAAAGTGTCATTGTCGGCATAGATACCTCCCTTCCTGGCGCAATCAAAGATGGGAATGCTGTAATTACCGCAGACTTCAACCATGGCGTCTACCACTTTCTCGGAGTCACTTTCCTTAAAGTTCTTACAGTTCCATCGGGTAAAGAAAAAGATTTTGGCTGTGGGATATTTCTCTACGAGGCCTTTGCAGAGTATTTCCAGCTTAGCTTTGAAATTATCTATTCCTCCGATGGAATCAAGCTTGAAAGCATCGTTGTGTCCTCCGATTACGATAACATAGTCGAGGCTGTCTGTCATCTCTTTATATCTTATGTACATGGCCTCGCCCCAGCGCGGGCTGGAATAAGCAATACTATTCCCATTCCTACCATAATTGAAGTATTCCATGCCATGTTTTTGAGCAAACGCATAGTGCCAGGTATTTTCAACAGGTTCTTTGTGGTTCTTCACATAACTGTCACCAATGACTCCGATACGTTTTCCTTTCAGATCATCCGTTTGCGAGTGAGTGTTTGCTGTCTGTGCGAATCCCGTGAGAGCGGACAGGCAGAAGATGATAAATAATAGTTTCTTTCTCATGATACTTATTGTGTATAAATAGATGCCGGTTTTGAACTATTGCTTTGTTGCGAATACCAGTACTCCTGCCGTCGGAATATCTGTTGTTCCTATCAAAGTTTTGGTTCCTTCAGGAAGATTGAAGTGATAGGGCTTGTCGCCATAATTGAGAACTATTCCCAAACCGTTGCGATATTCCATCGTTACTCCATACGGCAGATCCATTACAGATATATTCAGTTTTGCATAGAGCTTTTTGAGCACATCTCTTTCTAAGGTTCCGTCTGTGCTGTCGATTCCTACATAAGTGATAGTGCCTTTACCAAGTTTGCGGGTAGTAATGGCCGGTTTTCCTTCATAAAATTCTTCGATATACTTTCCCCAGGTCTGGCAATCCTTACTTGGTTTCAGTATCTCTCCCCAGGTATTCCAGGGGTATTCTTTGCCATCCATAACAAACTTTCCCGGTTCTTCGGGGAGCAGAAGGTCGTAAAACTCTATTTCATTTCCCGTCAAATCATAGATCTGTGAACCGAAAGGTGCTTCAGGCAGACGGCCGTAACGGTCTTTCTGTGCTGTACGGCAGGTTAATACCAGATTACCGCCATTCTTTACGTATTCAGTCCAACGGTCTACCAATGCTTTGTCTGCCATTTGATAGGCAGGAGCAATGACTACCGGATACTGTGACAGGTCTTTGCTTTCATTAATAATATCGACCGGAGCGCCGAAGCTTTTTAGCGTACGGTAATACTTGTTGATGTGTGCCATCGTGTTCCAAGTACGGTTCTGCTTCTGGCGTTCGATGCTCCATGCATTTTCGTGATTGAAAAGTATGGCGGTGCGACGGGCTTGGTAATCAGCGGGTTTCACATCACGTGCTTTTGCTTGTGTACGCAATTGTTTCACTTCTTTGATGAATTGTTCGAATTCATGTCCTCCGGGGGTGATGGTAGTGCCGTCTGTGTTGGCAATTCCGTAATGATACTGCTCTGTTCCGTAAAGCGGTTGGCGGTAACGGTACGTACAAATGAAATCGCTTCCTCCTGCAAATACACTCCAGAGCCACAGGCGGACAGCGCCGGGAAGTGGTTGTGGATTAATACCTCCCCAATTTACTTGTCCCGGTTGCAGTTCCATTACTCCGTAAGTTCCTTGTACGGGGCGGAAGAAATCGTTGGCAAAGGCAATGCGTAACGGATTTCCCACCCGATATCCGCGACGTCCGATGCCTTCGTTATCGCCATAAACCATGTAGCGAGTATAGCTTATGAAATCCAGGTCGGGACTTCCACCAATATGGCCTTCATCATAGTTGGGGATATAATTGGTGGTAACCCATTGGTTGCGGGCATGCTTCTTAATCAGCAGGCATTGTTCGTTCAGAAAGTCATTGGTTTGTTCGGCGGCAAAGCGTCGGTAATCCAGTATTTGATGATGATTCATAAACATCTGGGCAGTCTTGGGGAGGGTGATTTCGTCAAAGTTAGAATAAACTTCACTCCAGAAAGCAGTGCCCCAGGCATCATTCAGTTCTTTGATAGTATTGTGATACTTGTTTTTCAGGAAGTTGCGGAATGCTACTTCTGCCGCCTCATTATAATCGAACTGTACGGCAGGCTCGTTATCAAGCTGCCAGCCTATGATGCGTGGATCATTGCCGTAATGTTGTGCCAACTTTTCTATCATCTTGTAGGCGAGCTCCCGATATCGTGGAGAGGCGAATGATGCATGTTGGCGGGCACCGTGGTCGAGGACTGTACCATCTTCATACTTAATCAGGATTTCAGGATATTTGCGACTTAACCAGACGGGTGGGGTAGCGGTAGAAGTACACATCACTACTTTTAGTTTGTACTTGTCTGCCAAAGCGATTGCCTTGTCCAGCCAGGCGAAGTCATATTTACCCTCTTCCGGTTCCAGTTGCGCCCAGGCAAACTCGGCAAAGTGGGTGAACTCAAAACCTAAGTCATGCATCTGCTTGAAGTCACGTTCCCATTGGCTTTCGTCCCAATGCTCGGGATAGTAGTAAACACCGGTCAGGGTGAGGTTTTTGTCATTGAACCATGTTGATTGTGCAAAGAGCATTCCGCTCATCAGGCATGCACAAAGTAGGGTGAAGATTTGCTTTTTCATGGATGTTTTTCTTGTTGGATTTATATGTACGCAAAGATAAGTGACTCAGGAAAAAGAGCCTATGGAAAATAATGCAATTTCCTGCAAAATAGGACTCTTTTAGATGAATTTCCATGTAAATGTACATGTTTCCATTTATTGAAACTGTGAAATGGCCTATTTTCGCAGCATGAATTAATGTAACGGAATACTAGATACTATGAGAAGAAGCATCACGATATTATTATTGTTAGTCCTTGCGCTGATGGAAGTGAAAGCACAGGTGCTTCCTTTCTGTTTGTCTAAAGGGGCGGGTACTTTCCGACTCGGAATAGTAGCAGGTGATGAAAGCCGTTGGTTGGATGAATGTAATTTGAAGAAAACGGGAGACCGGATATATACCATAAAGGATGCATTGTTGGGAAAGGGTGAAGTTAGGTTGGTAATATGTCCTTTGGCAGATACGAAGGGTTTTGTAATGGAGGTTTCCGGCTCCCGTTTACCCGAAAATATATCTTTGTGTTGGGCTTTCGGAGCTTGCAATGAAGATGAAACTCTTTCGAAAGAAGGAAATATAATCTTTCCCAGGGCTTGCCGGGACAATGTATTCAGTGATGAAGAGAACGCTGTTACTGTATATTATGGCGAAAGTATGGGGTTGCGGGTTATTTCGGGAATCATGCCTGTTGGTTCTGAACTTCGCTTGTCGGATGCCCATCAGCAGAAAACCCCACTAAAATTGTATCATTCGGGAAAGAAAACAGATGCTCCTGTACTTTCCGGTTTCTACTCCTGGACTGCGCAAGAGAATTGTTACTTCTGTTTCTATAAACAGAATGCTAAGGCGGATTATAATTACTTTATGTTACCGGAATTACTTCTAAAAGAAAATAAGAGATGAAGCGTTTGGTTGTGTTCATATCGGTTTGTTGCTGGGTGCTGTTGATGCAGGCGTCCATCCATAATGTGAAAGATTATGGAGCCAGGGCCGACGGGGTGACTATTGATTCACCTGCCATTAATCGTGCCATCTCTGCGGCTGCCGGTGAAGGTGGCGGTACCGTATATATCCCTGCCGGAGAATATACCTGCTATTCCATACGGCTTGCCAGCCATGTTCATCTTTATTTGGAACAGGGTGCGCGCATCATAGCGGCATTGCCTACTCCGGAGGGTGGATATGATGAGGCTGAACCGAACGAACATAACCGTTATCAGGACTTTGGTCATAGCCATTGGAAGAACTCCCTGATCTGGGGAATCGGCATTGAAGATGTGACTATTAGCGGTCCCGGACTAATCTATGGTCGTGGACTGACTCGTGAAGAAAGTCGTTTGTCGGGAGTGGGAAATAAGGCTATCAGCTTGAAGCTTTGCAAAAATATCACACTGAAAGATTTCTCTATGTTGCGTTGCGGACATTTTGCCTTGTTGGCTACCGGAGTGGATAATCTGAGTATTATCAACCTGAAAGTGGATACCAACCGTGACGGATTCGATATAGATTGCTGTAAAAATGTCCGTATAATGGGATGTAGTGTCAACAGTCCGTGGGATGATGCTATTGTATTGAAGGCATCCTACGCCCTCGGAAGTTTTAGGGACACGGAGAATGTGACGATTTCCGATTGCTATGTTACCGGTTACGACCGTGGAACGATGCTGGATGCCACATGGCAGCGCGATGAACCGCAGGCGCCCGATCACGGCTATGTAACGGGACGTATAAAGTTGGGCACTGAATCCAGTGGCGGCTTCAAGAACATTGCTATTACGAACTGTATCTTTGAGCGTTGCCGCGGTCTTGCCCTTGAAACGGTGGATGGCGGTCAGTTGGAAGATATTGTTATCAGCAATATCACAATGCGGGATATTGTGAATGCCCCTTTCTTCCTGCGCCTTGGCAAACGTATGCGTAGCCCCGAAGGTACTCCAGTAGGTTCAATGAAGCGTATTCTTATCAGTAATGTCAATGTATTCAATGCCGATTCACGTTACTCTTCTATTATCAGTGGAGTGCCGGGAGCATGGATCGAGGATGTAACTTTCAGCAATATCCATATTTATCATCAGGGAGGCTATACGGCAGAAGATGGTAAGCGTATTCCGCCAGAGAATGAGAAGACTTATCCGGAACCATGGATGTTTGGTACTATTCCGGCAAAAGGTTTTTATATCCGTCATGCACAGGGAGTGACGCTGGATAATGTACATTTCCATTATAAACAGCCGGATGGACGTCCTTTGTTTGTGACGGATGATGCCGAGGGAGTGGTGTACCGGAATATAACCGTGGATGGTGAAGGGTACAATAATTAGTGTGAAACAATAGGTAGATTAAGATATAGAACAGTATTAATGAGTAATAACCACATCATGAAAAAGAAATTGATAGGAGTTTTCCTCTTTATGAGTCTCATCTGCGGGAGTGTCAGTGCACAAGGATTACCCGACAGAAAAGAGACACTTAAAACTTTGGTAAAAGTGAATGATTACTTCATGAAGAAGTATGCAGATTATCGTACGCCGTCTTATAATGGTATTATTCGTCCCAGCAATATTTGGACGCGGGGAGTATATTATGAGGGATTGATGGCGCTACATTCTATTTTTCCACGGGAAGATTATTATAATTATGCTTATCAGTGGGCTGATTATCATAAATGGGGAATGCGCAACGGGAATATTACCCGTAATGCCGATGACCAGTGTTGCGGACAGGTTTATATCGATTTGTATAATATGTCTTCCGACCCGGAGAAGATCCGAAAAATCAAAGCCTGTATTGACATGATAGTCAATACTCCGCAGGTGAATGACTGGACTTGGGTGGACGCCATACAAATGGGAATGCCTATTTACGCTAAATTGGGTAAACTGACGGGAGAACAGAAGTATAATGATAAGATGTGGGATATGTACAGTTATTCCCGCAATGTGCATGGTAAGAACGGACTCTTCAATCCCAAAGATGGATTGTGGTGGAGGGATGCGGATTTTGTTCCCCCTTATAAAGAACCGAATGGAGAGGATTGCTATTGGAGCCGTGGTAATGGTTGGGCATACGCTGCATTAGTGCGTGTTTTGGAGGAGATTCCGGCAGATGAACTGCATCGTGCGGATTATATTAACGACTTCCTTGCAATGAGCAAGGCTCTGAAGAAATGCCAGCGTAAGGATGGTTTTTGGAATGTAAGTCTTCATGATGAAACGAATTTCGGTGGAAAAGAGACAAGCGGTACAGCGCTCTTCGTCTATGGTATGGCTTGGGGTGTGCGCAAAGGTTTATTAGATAAAAAAGAGTACCTTCCGGTATTGCTGAAAGCCTGGAACGCAATGGTACAGGATGCTGTTCATCCAAACGGTTGTTTGGGCTATGTACAGGGAACAGGAAAGGAACCTAAAGACGGTCAGCCGGTGACTTATGATAAAATACCTGATTTTGAGGATTATGGTATCGGCTGCTTCCTGTTGGCAGGCGCTGAAGTGTATAAATTAAATTAATTAGTAACAGATTTCATAGATTATAGTATAATTGATTAAAAAGTCAATTAGGGGGAAGGAGGGACTGTGAAGTCGTTCCTTTTCTTTTTCTTTGCATAAAATTAAGTAACTAACATAAAATGAAAGAGATATGAGACGGATTTTTACATTGTTAATTTTAGGATTCTTGTTTGCTTCCGGTGCGGGAGCACAAAGTTATAAGTTCGACTTTACTTCCGGTAAAAAAGTGAAGGACGGATATATCAAGATTACATCTGCCGACCGGTATGATCAGGCAAAAGGCTATGGATATGACCTATGCCCTTCTCCTGACGGAAGGAGTAAGGCTCCTTTCTTCTTTTCTGTAGCCATACCGGATGGGAATTATCATGTTACGGCTATTGTAGGCAGCAAACGCAATGCAGGAGAAACGACACTTCGTGGAGAATCACGCCGTCTCTTTTATGAGAACGTGAAAACGAAAAAAGGGGAATTATTGCCCTGTTCCTTCACTATAAATAAGCGTGATATACATATCTCCGACAAAGAAGACGTACGCATCAAGCCGCGTGAACGTAGCAAACTGAACTGGGACGATAAGCTGACTTTAGAATTTAACGGAGATGCTCCCCAGTTAACAGAGCTGATTATTGAGCGCGTGGAAAATGTTCCTACAATCTTCTTATGTGGTAACTCTACTGTAGTCGATCAGGACAATGAACCCTGGGCCAGCTGGGGGCAAATGGTGCCTCGTTTTTTTACAGATAGCATTTGCTTTGCAAATTATGCTGAGTCTGGCGAATCCGCCAATACTTTCATTGGTGCCGGTCGCTTAAAGAAAGCTCTGACGCAAATGAAACCGGGCGATTATATCTTTATGGAGTTCGGTCATAACGACCAGAAGCAGAAAGGTCCTGGTAAAGGTGCTTTTTACTCTTTTATGACAAGCCTGAAAACGTTTGTAGATGAAGCTCGTGCCCGTGGTGCTCAGCCTGTATTGGTAACTCCTACCCAAAGACGTAGTTTTGATGAAAACGGAAAGATTAAGGATACCCATCTCGATTTTCCCGATGCAGTACGCTGGTTGGCAGAAAAGGAAAATATACCTTTAATAGACCTGCATGCTATGACACGTGTCTTGTATGAGGCTATGGGAGTAGAGGAGTCTAAACATGCTTTTGTGCACTATCCGGCAAATACTTATCCCGGACAGGATAGACCATTGGCGGATAATACCCATTTTAATCCGTATGGAGCCTACCAGATTGCTAAATGTGTAATTGAAGGTATGAAGAAAGCCGGATTGCCTGTTGTGAAGTTCCTGAGAGCAGATTACCAGAGATATAACCCGTCACAGCCGGATAATCGTGATTCTTTTAAATGGAATGACATTCCGTTTACGGAAGTGGAAAAGCCGGACGGTAACTAAAGAAAGCTTTAGAATAAGAATTACGCGAATGATACAGAACTGATTTCTTTAAAGAATCAAAGAAAATATCTGTATGATTCGCGTAATTTATGTGCTGATACTTATAAAAAAGGCTTTTAGGGGATCATTCTTTCTAAGTCCGGAATCACTATTTCGCCTCGGTGTAGCTCCAGTAAGCCACTCTCCTGCATGCCATTCAATGCTTTCGATACACTCAGGCGTGTGTCATTAATAGCATTGGCAAGTTCCTCCATCTTTATTTTCAGTATTTTTTCTCCCGAGGGACGTTCAATGTGTGAGAGTATAAAATCGGTGATACGTGCTTCAAGTCTTTCCGGAACTTCCGTCCACAAACGATTGTAGCAGGTTTGTGCCCGGTTACTGATAATATTCATATAGTTGAGTCGGAAGATTTCGTATCTGAACAAATCGTTCATCACAAATGCTTTACTGATAGTTACGGTATGTACTTCTGTATGGGCAACATGAGTAGATACATAAGATGTGTTCATACCGAACAAGGATTGAGGTTCAATCAGATAAGGAGCCTGAAAGAACTCTGTAAAGGTGTAAGAATTATCTGTAGATGAGGTAGATGAAGCGATTTCCCCGTTTAAGATAAATACCAACTGTACACATGCTGTACCTTTTTTAACTAAGATTTCGCCCGCCTTATGCTTGGTGAAATGTAATTTTACTTTTCCCAATATACTGGTGAAGTCCTCATGGGCGAGTCCTTGAAATAGTGGCAATTGGAGCAGGGTGTCATACATCGTTTCCATATCTTTATCAACTTCTTGTTTGAAAACAAATGTAGGCATAATAGCTATTTACCGTAAACACTTTGCCTCTCTTTTTGTTTTTTTTATTATTTCTTAAACGTGCTATTCATTCAGGTAATTAAATCTTGTGGAATGCATAAAAATCGATTATCTTTGCAAAAAAAAGGAGGGACACATGTTTGCAACATTTAACTTACAACAAATGATCAGTGCATTTATCGTACTATTCGCAGTTATTGATATCATTGGTTCTATTCCTATCATTATCAATTTGAAGGAAAAAGGTAAAGAGGTGAACGCATTGAAGGCCACGTTGATATCTTTTGCGTTATTGATAGGCTTCTTCTATGCAGGAGATATGATGTTAAAGTTATTTCATGTGGATATTGAATCGTTTGCCGTTGCGGGTGCATTCGTTATTTTCTTGATGTCTCTGGAGATGATTCTGGATATAGAGATATTCAAGAATCAGGGGCCGATTAAGGAAGCTACTTTAGTGCCGTTGGTTTTCCCGTTGCTGGCAGGTGCAGGTGCTTTCACTACATTACTTTCTCTTCGTGCGGAATACGCCAGTGTTAATATTATCATTGCTTTGGTGTTGAATATGATATGGGTGTATTTTGTTGTTAGCATGACCGGACGTGTAGAACGTTTCCTGGGTAAAGGCGGTATTTATATTATCCGTAAGTTTTTTGGTATCATTCTATTGGCTATCTCGGTAAGATTGTTTATGGCGAATATTACTTTGCTAGTAGAGGCATTGCATAAAACTTGATAAAGATAGTTTTCTTGACTTGATGCAGATCAAATTCGTTGCTTTATTGAATACATATTTGGAAAATATACATAAAAGTTCTACCTTTGCATTCAAATTCTGAACGATAATGAAAAATTTATGTACATATAATCCTTTAAAGCGATTGCTGCAGAACGAACATATTTGTTGCTGTAGCGTCGTGCATGTACATTGGTTCAGTGGATTTATCTAAATACTCTTATCACTTTTTTTCTTTAGCCGGATGACTTTGGTTGCCGGCATTCTATTCGTCTGTTACTAATTCTTTAGTAATTGTGTTTTTTGTTGCATTAATCTAAACTGGAATTGTTATGTTTAAAATACTTGGCCTGATGATCTTGGGCATTATCATAGGTTATGGTTTGCGTCGTATTTCGTTTTTACGCAAAGTGGAAGTTTCTATATCTTATACGGTATTTTTGTTGCTGTTTGTTCTGGGAGTTACTATTGGTTCCAACCGACTGATTGTAGATAATCTTTTTTCTTTCGGATGGCAAGCAGCGTTATTGACTTTGTCGGCTACCGTAGGGAGTATTTTAGCTTCGTGGATTGTATTAAGATTGTTTTTCACTTCTAAAAAGAAAAAGGTATGAAAGATAGCTTGATTGTATTGGGAATTTTTGTGGGCGGATGCCTTTTAGGAGTTTTGGGGTATTTCCCATTAGATTTGAAGACAGGTAATCTGTCTATATATATACTGTATGCGCTGATGTTTCAGATTGGTATCAGTATCGGCTCTAATAAAGAATTGAAGAGCATGATTTCTCAGCTTCGCCTGAAGTTCTTACTGATTCCGCTGGCTACTATCAGTGGAACCCTGCTGTTTTCAGCAATAGCCAGCCTGTTACTCAGTCGTTGGAGTATATTCGACTGTATGGCGGTGGGAAGTGGTTTTGCTTACTATTCTTTATCGTCTGTGCTGATTACACAGTTTAAAGAAGCATCGATAGGAATTCAGTTAGCTACGGAACTGGGTACAATAGCTCTGTTGGCAAATATATTCAGAGAAATGATGGCCTTGTTGGGAGCACCGTTGTTGGTACGATACTTCGGTCGGTTAGCTCCTATATCGGCTGCCGGGGTTAATTCAATGGATGTGATATTGCCTGTAATTACCCGTTATTCAGGGAAAGAGATGGTGCCTATTGCCATTTTTCATGGTTTACTTATTGATATGAGCGTACCGTTCTTTGTTTCCTTATTTTGTAGATTATGATGCCAGTTCCTCTTCTACCTTATGGCAGCCTGCCTCTTCTATTGGGTGGCAGTCTGTCTTTTCTTCATTAACCTGCTCCTTTTCTCCTGATTCTTTCCCAGACTCTTCTTCGGACTCTTCGTCAAGTGTTTCTTCTTCATCGTCTTCGTTTGCAAACGGGTCCGGTCGTTGAGGTCCATATCCCATAAATGCAATGGCACATATTGTGCCGGCTATGGCTCCACTAAGGTGTCCTTCCCAGGAAGTGGTTTCTTTTGCAAAGAATGGGAACATATTCCAGATAAGTCCACCATAAAGAAAAGTAACTAATAAGGAGATAGCAATCAGTGGAACGTGCTTTCGAAGAATGCCGCTGAAAAACAGGAAGAATGCAAGGCCGTAGATAATTCCACTGGCTCCGATGTGCCATCCCGGCTTGCCTATAAGAAAAGTGAGTGCACCGCATCCTATCCAGATGGCAAAGAATATATAAGAGGCAATGTGTCGGTAAAAGTAGAACAAGCACCACATCAGGAAGAGTAGCGGTAGTGTATTTGCCAGTAAATGCTTCCAACTGCCATGTACAAGCGGGTGTGCGAAGATACCAAATACTCCTCTTTGCTCCATAGGATATACACCTAACCTCCTGAAATCCCAGTCCATACCGACTTCAAGGAACTTTAGCAAGTAAAGAATAAAAATAAGGAATAACGGTATAACCGCTGCCAGAGCTATTCGGCGGATATCATGCTTCATGTTTCGTACAGGTTTCTGTTATTTTGGTACAATGCTACGAATATTTAAGTAGAAAACGAAAATAAATGAACTTTTTATTTTGCGTATTGTCTTTAATTTGTATTTTTGGGCATCACTATCATACCCGTAAACATAGTAGGCGAGGTATGGAGCATGATGCCTGAACAATTAACCTTTAAATAATGCACAACTATGAGTTATTTACGATTTGACAAGACTCTGATGATCAATCTGGAAGAATCTTTACCAAGGGAGATACTCCGGACAAATAAATCAGGAGCCTATCATTGTACAACGATTGTAGATTGTAACACACGCAAATATCACGGACTATTGGTGATTCCCGTCCCCAATCTCGACGATGAAAATCATGTGCTGCTGTCTTCTTTGGATGAAACGGTAATTCAGCACGGTGCGGAGTTTAACTTGGGGCTGCATAAATATCAAGGAAACCACTTTAGTCCGAATGGACATAAGTATATCCGCGAATTTGATTGCGAACATATCCCGGCGACAACTTACCGTGTAGGCGGAGTTATTCTCCGCAAAGAAAAGATCTTTGTACACCACGAAAACAGAATTTTGATTCGTTATACCTTGGTAGATGCCCATTCGGCAACCACACTTCGTTTCCGCCCTTTTCTGGCGTTTCGTAGTGTGCGTGAATATACGCACGAAAATCCACAGGCAAACCGCGACTACCAGTTGATAGAAAATGGTATAAAAACTTGTATGTATCCCGGCTATCCCGAGCTCTTCATGCAACTGAATAAGAAAAATGAGTTTCACTATCAGCCGGACTGGTATCGTGGCATCGAGTATCCTAAAGAACAAGAACGTGGTTATGACTTCAACGAAGACCTGTATGTTCCCGGATATTTTGAAGTGGATATAAAGAAAGGCGAGAGTATTGTTTTCTCTGCCGGTATATCTGAAATTTCCCCGCGTAAATTGAAACAGACATTTGAAGCGGAAGTAGAAGATCGTACGCCGCGCGACAGTTTCTATCACTGTCTGCAGAATTCGGCACATCAGTTCCATAACAAGCAGGGGAATGACCACTATGTACTGGCCGGCTATCCCTGGTTCAAGTGCCGTGCCCGCGACCTGTTCATATCTTTGCCCGGGCTGACTCTGGCAGTAGATGAACAGAATGAGTTCGAAGATGTTATGCTAACTGCTGAAAAGGCTATACGTGAGTTTATCAACGGTGAGCCCGCCAGCTATAAGATCTACGAAATGGAAGATCCCGATGTGTTGTTATGGGCTATATGGGCATTGCAACAATATGCCAAAGAAACTTCTCGTGAACAATGTCGCCAGAAATATGGCCGTTTGCTGGAGGATATCATGGATTACATCCGTAGCCGTAAGCATGATAATCTTTTCCTGCATGAAAATGGTCTGCTATATGCCAATGGAACAGAGAAAGCTATTACCTGGATGAATTCTACGGTAAATGGTCGTCCGGTAACACCACGTACGGGATACATTGTGGAAGTGAACTCTTTGTGGTATAATGCACTTCGCTTCATAGCCGATCTGGTTCGTGAAGCTGGCAATGTCCATCTGGCAGATGAATTGGATGCTCAGGCTGAAATAACCGGGAAGTCCTTTATTGAAATATTCCGTAATGAAAGCGGTTATCTGTTCGATTATGTAGATGGATTTATGATGGACTGGAGCGTCCGTCCCAATATGATATTTACCGTTGCTTTTGATTATTCTCCGCTGGACCGGGCACAGAAAAAACAAGTGCTTGATATTGTGACGAAAGAGTTGCTTACTCCGAAAGGTCTGCGTACTCTCAGTCCGAAGAGTGGGGGATACAATCCTAATTATGTCGGTCCTCAGATTCAGAGAGATTATGCTTATCACCAGGGTACAGCTTGGCCTTGGCTTATGGGTTTCTATATGGAGGCATACCTGCGTATTTACAAGATGAGCGGTGTATCATTCGTAGAGCGTTATCTGATTGGTTTTGAAGATGAGATGACGAGTCATTGTATTGGTTCGCTCCCCGAACTCTTTGATGGTAATCCACCGTTCAGAGGTCGTGGTGCAGTATCTTTTGCCATGAATGTGGCTGAAATACTGCGCATCTTGAAATTGTTGTCTAAGTATAATTTATAAGAGGAGGAACGAAAATGAAAGTTTTAATGTTTGGATGGGAGTTCCCCCCGCATATCTTAGGTGGCTTGGGAACTGCCAGCTACGGTCTGACGAAGGGAATGTCCCAGCAGGAAGATATGGAAATTACTTTCTGTATTCCAAGGCCGTGGGGCGATGAAGACCAGAGCTTCTTGCGTATCATAGGCATGAATAGCACTCCGGTAGTGTGGCGTGATGTAAACTGGGATTATGTTCAGGGACGTGTAGGTTCTTATATGAATCCCCAGCTCTATTATGATTTACGTGATCATATTTATGCCGATTTTAATTATTTGCATACCAATGATCTCGGTTGTATCGAATTTTCCGGCCGTTATCCGGCCAACTTACACGAAGAGATCAATAACTATTCTATTGTGGCCGGTGTGGTGGCACGTCAACAGGAGTTTGAGATCATCCACTCACACGACTGGTTGACGTATCCTGCAGGTATTCATGCCAAACAAGTATCAGGCAAACCGTTAGTAATCCATGTGCATGCCACTGACTTCGACCGTAGCCGTGGTAATGTGAATCCCACTGTATATGCCATTGAAAAGAATGGAATGGATCATGCCGATCACATTATGTGTGTGAGCGAGCTGACTCGCCAAACGGTTATTCATAAGTATTTCCAGGATCCACGCAAGGTATCTACCGTACATAATGCAGTTTCTCCGCTTCCGCAGGAAATACAGGATATTGTACCGCAGAAGAAACCGAATGAAAAGGTGGTGACTTTCTTAGGTCGTATTACTATGCAAAAAGGACCTGAGTATTTCGTAGAAGCTGCTGCAATGGTATTACACCGTACTCGTAACATCCGTTTCGTAATGGCGGGTAATGGTGATATGATGAACCAGATGATTCGTTTGGTAGCTGAACGCGGTATTGCCGACCGCTTCCATTTCCCCGGTTTCATGAAAGGAAGTCAAGTGTATGAAATGCTGAAGGCAAGTGATGTGTATATCATGCCCTCTGTTTCGGAACCATTTGGTATTTCTCCTTTGGAAGCTATGCAGTGTAGTGTACCTACCATTATCTCTAAACAATCCGGTTGTGCCGAGATTTTGGAGAAATGTATTAAGACCGATTATTGGGATATCCACGCTATGGCAGATGCGATTTATGCTATCTGTACTTATCCTGCCCTTTATGAATACTTACGTGATGAAGGTAAGAAGGAAGTGGATGCCATTAAGTGGGAAGATGTGGGATTGAAAGTGCGCCGCATCTACGAAGAGGTCATTAAACAATATAATAGATAACAATAAAACAATATAGATATGAGAACCATCTGTCTTTATTTTGAGATTCATCAAATCATTCACCTGAAACGCTATCGTTTCTTTGATATAGGTACGAATCATTATTACTATGATGATTATGCCAACGAATATAGTATCAACGAAGTTGCCGAACGTTCCTATATTCCTGCATTGAGTGCGCTCATTGACATGGCAAAGAATTCCGGAGGTGCATTTAAGGTAGCTTTATCCATTTCCGGTGTGGCTTTGGAACAGTTGGAAATTCATGCGCCGGCTGTCATTGATCTGCTACATCAGTTGAATGACACAGGATGTTGTGAATTCCTTGCCGAGCCTTATTCCCATGGGCTTTCTTCTTTGGCAAACGAGGATTGTTTTAAAGAAGAAGTAAAGCGTCAGTGCGCTAAGATGAAGCAAATGTTCGGTAAGTCACCGAAGGTATTCCGTAATTCCAGCTTGATTTATTCTGATGAAATAGGAGGACTGGTAGCAAGTATGGGCTTTAAAGGCATGTTGACTGAAGGTGCCAAACATGTTTTGGGCTGGAAGAGCCCGCACTATGTATATCATTGCAGTCATAATCCCAACCTGAAATTGTTGCTGCGTGATTTTAAACTTTCAGATGATATAAGTTTGCGTTTTTCTAACTCGGAATGGAGTGAGTATCCGTTGTTTGCAGATAAATATATTGGCTGGATTGATGCTTTGCCACAGGAAGAACAGGTTATCAATATCTTTATGGAACTGAGTGCTTTGGGAATGTCCCAGCCACTTTCATCCAATATCTTGGAATTCCTGAAGGCGTTGCCTGCTTGTGCAAAAGATAAAGGTATTACATTCTCTACGCCAACAGAGATTATCAGTAAATTGAAATCGGTATCCCAACTGGATGTGCCATATCCTATGTCTTGGGTTGATGAGGAAAGAGACACCAGTTGCTGGTTGGGTAACAGTATGCAACGCGAAGCTTTCAATAAGCTATATAGCATTGCTGAACGTATCCATTTGTCTGATGACCGTCGTATCAAGCAGGATTGGGATTATTTGCAGGCAAGTAATAACTTCCGCTTTATGACTACGAAAAATAGTGGTGTAGGTTTGAATAGGGGTATTTATGAATCTCCGTATGATGCTTTCACCAACTATATGAATGTTTTGGGTGATTTCATCAAACGGGTAGAGTCGCTTTATCCAATGGATATAGACAATGAGGAACTGAATGCCTTGTTGACGACTATTAAGAATCAAGGTGATGAAATTGATGAATTGCATAAGGAATTAGAACAATTACAGACTAAACTGGAAAAAGGAAAAGCCGTTCCGGCAAAGGCTGTCAAAGCAACAACTGCTAAAACTAAAGCCCCGGCAGCAAAGAAACCGGCTGCAAAGAAAGCGATCAAGAAAGAAGTTACTAAGTAGTCACTTCTTTTAGAAGTATATCAATAAAAAAGCCTTCCGTTCAAATGAGCGAAAGGCTTTTTTATTGATATACTTTTGGGAAAAAGCTTACTTATTAAATGTGGTATAAGTTACTTCTAACTTTAGTGGATTATTTAGTTCACCGTTCGAAGCTTTAGCCGGGCCACCTTTCAGTTTAGCATATCCTGGTCTCAAGTCATTCTGGATGCCAGTCATTGTTTTAGTGTTGTTACTTGTATCGTAACTGATTGTAACAGGGATCAGGTATACTGTTTTCCAGTCTTCTTCCCATTGTTTATCTTTCTCATCAGTCCAAGCACTGCCAGCTTCTTCTTTTGCTTTTTTCTTTGCAGCATCCTTTCCTTTGATGCAGGTTGTAACCAAACGGGCAATATTATTAAATGTATATTGGTTAGTTGTTACATTATTATGTGCCACTGTAAAGGAAGTGACATTGTCCGGTAACTTGTTTTCTTCAAAGAAACTCTTGAAATCTACTTTACGTAACAATAAAACCTCACTTGGAGCACTCATACTGAATTCATAATCACTTTTTTCATTGTAATTAGTGAAAGTCAGTTTTACGGCATTAAGCGTATCATTAGATAACTTTTCATAGATTTCGTCATATGGCAAAATTGCTTCTGTGAAAATTCCGGCAGGAGATTTGATGTATGTCCAATCTTCTATCTTGGCAAGCTCTGCAATTTTATCAGAATTGAGGAATTGATTAGCTTGAATAACTTCTTTTGTAGAAGCAAATTCAGTTTGCCATCTATAAGCTGTAGAATCCTGACCTTCGAAACCTTCCTGTTTACGTTTATAAGGTACTTTGGTAGTATCATTCAATACATAGTACTGATATTTCATTTGTAAGTCTACACGGTCTACGTAAAGTACGGTTCCGTCTCCATAATCGCTTTTTATATATACACCTTTGAATACATTTTCAATGAAAGCATCGGAGTTCTTGAAATATTCGGGATGACTCTGGCAAAGATCAATCCAATCATTTCCAAATTTGTCCTTGTCGAGTGTGAAAATAACACTTGGATAGTATGTTTTGTTACCATTACTATCGGTTTCGTTCCTTTCTTCATCCGTTACGCTTGTATCATAAGCTGTATAGGCTCTGCGACCCAATAATGACTTTATAGGATTCAGCCAGTCATAATAATCTGTCGGCTTGATATTGGTATAACGGTTACGCTCTAATTTTTTGTCCAATTCATATGCGCTCATACGGCAGGCATTCAGAGAGTCACCGAACCATGTAGAGTAGAAAACAACTAAACGTACGCCTGCTACTGTATCATCAGTCAAAATACCGGTTTTCTTATCAAAATCATACTTCTCAGGAAAACTGAAGTCATCTATACAGTTCAATTCCGTCAGGAAGCTGGCTTCGTAATACCCGAATTGAGGATCTGTAAAACGGCCTACATATCCGGTACTGGTTTTTGCAAATACAGAATCAGCAACCACAGAACGTGTAGTCACATCGAATGTTGTCGTATGTGCGCTAATACCGTCAGATCCGGGTAACATTCCTATTCCTAACGTTCCGGTATTATCATCGCAACCAAAGAAAGTAAGGGTTGCTGCTAAAAGCAATGCTCCTAAGTACTTAACTTTCATAGTTTTCTTTGTTATCTTGTTTATTTTTGTTCTGTTTCCCACACTTTATCGTAGAACTCATTACAAGCCTCGGCAAATGTTTCGGGAGTTTGATATTCTAAAATCGGTTTTCCTGCCTGGCGGGCATATTCCATAACCTCTTCGTTAACATTTTCACTTTGCTGAATTACTCCATCCGAATAATCGATAGCCAGTTTACACAGCGTAGCATAGTCTACAGGAGCTTTCAGATGAGCCATATCTTTTTTTGTAACGCCTTTCAATACCAATCTGTTTACAAAATCAGCATTGAATGATTCTTTGAAGTCATCTTCAAAAACAGAAAATACTACTTTAGCGTCACGGAATGAAGGCTCGTCCTTATATGCTTTCTTGATATACAAAGGAGCTAAGGCAGTCATCCAGCCATGACAATGGATGATATCCGGGCACCAGCGTAACTTCTTTACCGTCTCCAGTACACCGCGTGCATAGAATATAGCACGGCTGTCATTATCTCCATATTCCACGCCATTCTCATCAGCAGCCTGCAAGCGATTCTGGAAATAATCATCGTTGTCGATGAAATATACCTGCATGCGGGCAGATTGAATGGAAGCAACTTTAATAATAAGAGGGTGGTCGGTATCGTCAATAATCAGATTCATACCGGAGAGGCGTATCACTTCGTGCAATTGGTTTCTGCGCTCATTGATATTCCCCCATTTAGGCATGAATGTTCTAATTTCTCTGCCTTTTTCCTGGATTGCTTGAGGTAGGTTTCTGCCTACAAGGGACATTTCGGATTCTGGTACGTAAGGAGTAATCTCTTGGGTAATAAATAAAACCTTATTCGCCTTTGTCATAATAACAATGTTCTCAATTATTCTGCAAAGATATAAAAAAAATCGGGCACTTGAGCAAATAAGGCGACTCTATAATTCCTTATGAATTGTTAACTGCTTGTTAATCAGTGATGCTTTGTCTCAAAGAGGAGTGCTGCTCAAGCAGAACTTTTGCATTAATTTGCGATATTTCTTCTTTATATGCTAAATAATAGTTTATTTTGCACCGCTTTTGCGAACAACTAAGTTATTATATAACCTATAAAAATGGAAATAGTACATACTATCAAGGACTTGCAGGCCGAACTTTCGGCTTTACGGGCCCAAGGTAAAAAGGTAGGATTGGTGCCTACAATGGGTGCCCTACATGCCGGTCATGCGTCATTGGTGAAACGTTGTGTTGCAGAGAATGATGCTGCGGTAGTGAGTGTTTTTGTAAACCCGACACAGTTTAACGACAAGAACGATTTAGAGAAATATCCCCGTACGCTGGATGCCGATTGTGTTTTGTTGGAAGCTTGCGGTGCTGCGTTTGTATTCGCTCCTTCGGTTGCGGAGATGTATCCCGAACCAGATATGCGCCAGTTTAGCTATGCGCCGTTGGATACAGTGATGGAAGGTGCGTTTCGTCCGGGACACTTCAATGGTGTTTGTCAGATTGTGAGCAAGCTGTTTGATGCAGTGAAGCCGGACCGTGCTTACTTCGGAGAGAAAGATTTCCAGCAGTTGGCTATCATTCGTGAGATGGTGCGCCAGATGAATTATTCGTTGGAAATTGTGGGATGTCCCATTATGCGTGAAGAGGATGGGCTGGCCCTGAGTAGTCGTAATGCGCGTTTATCTGCCGAAGAACGTAAAAATGCTTTAAAAATATCGCAAACATTATTTGAAAGTCGTACCTTTGCGGCTTCTCATACAGTTGCTGAGACTCAGAAGTTTGTGGAAGATGCCATTGCAGCCGCTCCCGGTTTGCGTCTGGAATACTTCGAACTGGTAGATGGCAACACGTTGCAGAAAATAGCCAATTGGGAAGATACGGCGTATGCTGTAGGTTGTATTACAGTATTCTGTGGTGAGGTTCGCCTGATTGACAACATTAAGTATAAAGAGTAATAAACCTAAAAAGAGAGATCAGACCTTATGATGATTGAAGTGCTGAAGTCGAAAATCCATTGCGCTCGTGTCACAGAAGCTAACCTCAATTATATGGGAAGCATTACGATTGACGAGGACTTGCTGGATGCGGCCAATATGATTGCCGGTGAAAAAGTGTACATTGCCGACAACAATAATGGTGAACGTTTTGAAACCTATATTATTAAAGGTGAACGTGGTTCGGGCAAAATATGCCTGAATGGTGCGGCAGCCCGCAAGGTGCAGCCGGATGATATCATCATTATTATGTCGTATGCCTTGATGGACTTTGAAGAAGCCAAGTCGTTCAAGCCGTCGGTGATTTTTCCTGATCCGGCAACGAACAAAGTGGTGAAATAAATTTTTATAAAAAACAAAAACGGAAGCCCCGCTTGCACATTCAAGTTGCAAGCGGGGCTTCCGTTTTATTCTGGAGTGTATGAGAAACCGTTACTCAAGGGGCTTCCGATTTGAAATGATATTGCTTGTTTTGCTCGAAGACAAGCAATGCTTTGGGTGATAACATTGCTTGTCTTCGAGCATAACATAGCTTGTTTTATTGATGCAGGTGGTAGAGGGAGTCGTTCAGTGTATATACTTTCAGGGTTTGTCCCAGCATTAGTTTCCCTGTTTTGCTTAAGTCTTTACCCGGATTATCTTTACTTCCGTATCCTTTCAGTATAGGGCGTATCGTTGAGTAGACAAAGGGAGACAAGAGACCGTTTTTAGTATGAAACAGCCCGTCATGATAAAAGACGGCATGGATGATTTCATTGTACCCGTTGACGATAACGATTACGCTGTTGTCCGGAAAGCTCACGTCTTTCACTTTCTTATAATGGCAGGGATAATCGGCTGTATGTTTAAGAAAGTGTTCGAAGAAAGCGGCCAACTCTTCTTTTTTGCTGAAATTCGTGTTGCGGGTAATGACAGGATCCGGGCAAATGCCATGGGTGCGGAAGAATGCATCCAGGGCATAGAAAAAGCATGCTTGCGGACAGTTCATTAAAGTATCTTGAGGGCTCTTCATCCGTTTCATGGAGTCGGTAAGTGCAGAAATTTTCTTTTCGGACAGCCCCTCGACATCGGCGGCAAAGCGAGTATAGGGAGGAAGTTGGCTTTCCACTTCCAGAACACGGATTTTCTTTTTTTGTTTATTATCGTTTCTGTAGTAGAATCGTGTGTCGGGAAGCCGGGCATAACTTAAAGTGTCATTACCCCATATTGCCAGAAAAACAGGGTAGTTGCCTTTTGGCGTCCGCCAATCAGCGGGTTGGATGGTATCAAGATGATTGATGAGTGAATCGGTGTAATTGCCGTTGCCGAAAGGTATCATTCCCGGGCTTGATACCAAGTCAGAATCCAGTATCCAGTGTGAATCTTGTATCCCTTTTTGTAACTCACTGATGTAGGATACTCTGATCTCGGGGTATGCTTTTTGTGCCAGGCAATTCCCGCAAAGAAAAATAAAGAACAGACAGTTCATTAGCTGAACTGCCTGTTTTTTAAGAATTTTATTCATAAAATTATCTTCTGTTCTATCTTTTCAACTGTTCGTTCATAGCAGCGGCAGCTTTTCGTCCGTCGCCCATGGCAAGGATAACGGTGGCACCGCCACGAACGATATCTCCTCCGGCGTAAATCATCGGGATGGACGATTGCATACTGTCATTCACGGCAATTGTTCCCTTACGTCCCAGTTCCAAGCCTTTGATAGATGAAGGTACAATCGGGTTGGGAGATACACCTACGCTGACGATGGCCAAGTCTATGTCAATCGTTTCCGTTGCTCCCGGGATGGGGACAGGACTACGGCGTCCGGATGCATCGGGTTCGCCAAGCTCCATTTTTTGCAGAATAACTTGTTTCACCTTTCCTTGTTCGTCGGCAATGTATTCTATCGGATTATGCAGCGTGAGGAACTCCACACCTTCTTCTTTGGCATGTTTTACCTCTTCGATACGCGCAGGCATTTCCTCTTCGGAGCGACGATAAATAATCATAGCACGTTCGGCCCCCAAACGACGTGCAGTACGTACTGAGTCCATAGCTGTGTTTCCGCCACCGATAACGGCTACGTTTTTACCGAAAGGAACCGGAGTATCAGAGTCTTCGCTTGCTGCATCCATCAGGTTGACACGCGTCAGGTATTCATTGGATGACAGAATATTGATGGAATTTTCTCCCGGAATATTCATAAAGTTAGGCAATCCGGCACCGGATGCCACGAATACACCTTTGAAACCTTCTTCTTCCAACTGTTCCACACTGATAGTCTTACCTATGATACAGTCTTTAATAAAGTTAACCCCCATCTTGGCAAGATTGTCAATCTCCACATCCACCACTTTGTTCGGCAGGCGGAATTCGGGGATACCATACTTCAGTACACCGCCTATCTCGTGAAGAGCTTCAAAGACAGTAACATCGTAACCATATTTAGCCATATCTCCGGCAAAAGAAAGTCCGGCAGGTCCGGAGCCAATGACGGCAATCTTAATACCATTCTTTTCTTTGATTTCCGGTACGGAGATTTGCCCGCTTTCACGTTCATAGTCAGCGGCAAATCGTTCCAGATAGCCGATAGCTACCGGCTTTTCTTTCATTTTCAGGTGGATACATTTTGACTCGCACTGTTTTTCCTGCGGGCAAACACGACCGCAAACAGCAGGCAGAGCACTGGTTTCTTTCAGTGTCTTGGCAGCTTCGAGTATTTCTCCGCGTTCAATGTTTTTGATGAAACGAGGAATATCAATACCTACGGGACAACCTTCCATGCAACCAGGATTTGCGCAATCGAGGCAACGCTTGGCTTCCGTCAGGGCTTGTTCCTCTGTCAGCCCCTGGTTTACTTCCTCTTTGCGACTATGCGAACGGTATTCTGGATCGAGTTCGTTCATTTCAACACGCGGAATAGCGGTGCGTTCTTTGGGTTTCATTGCCTTGCGAAGCTCCAGACGCCATGCGGCATTACGACTTTTCTCGTCTACTTCCTGTGCAGGTTCCGGCATAACTTTACAGGATTCACCTTCTTCAAGTTTGTGCATCTCCTCACGTTCGATGCTCTTGAAGGCACCCATACGCTTCAACATCTCGTCGAAGTCTACCTGATGACCATCAAATTCCGGTCCGTCTACACAAACGAATTTGGTCTTTCCGCCGATGGTGATGCGGCAAGCACCGCACATACCTGTACCATCCACCATGATTGTATTCAGCGAGACATCGGTCGGTATTTCATATTTTTTAGTCAGCAAGCAAACAAATTTCATCATGATGGCGGGGCCGATGGCAAAACATTTGTCCACTTTCTCCCGTTTAATGACTTCTTCAACGCCTTCGGTTACCAATCCTTTGCGTCCATAAGAGCCGTCGTCGGTCATAATGATGACCTCGTCTGCACTTTCACGCATTTCTTTTTCAAGGATAATCAGCTCTTTACTACGTCCGGCAAGTACGGCAATAACGCGGTTACCGGCAGCTTTCAAAGCCTGTACAATAGGGAGCATGGGAGCTACGCCTACACCACCACCTGCACAAACCACTGTTCCGAAGTTTTCAATATGAGTAGCTTGTCCCAACGGACCTACCACATCAGTGATATAATCGCCCTCATTCAGTTCGCAAAGGCGGGTAGAGGAGAGGCCTACTTCCTGTACTACCAAAGTGATAGTACCGCGTACGGCGTCAGCCGCCGCAATTGTCAATGGCATACGTTCACCTTTTTCGCCTACACGTACAATGACGAAGTGTCCTGCCTTACGTGAACGGGCTATTAAAGGTGCCTCAATCTCTAATTTAAAAACCTTTTCAGAAAAATGTTCTTTGCTAATGATTTTGTTCATTATCTATAAATTTTGTTGGTATAATTACGTAATTACTTTCAGATTGTTACGGATTACAAAGATACGGGTTATTTGGTAAAAACAAAGAAAGTTTCTTCTAAAAAGCTGTGTAACTGATGTGGGCGAACGATAATTCGCCCCTACCAGGCCATATCGACGTAATGGTATAAACGTCTGAGGTTACCTGTGTAAGAGCGAATTATGATTTACCCGCCAGAATAACGCAGTTATTTTTAGTCAATCATTTCAAAACCCGTATACGGCACCAGTGCCTTTGGAATACGGATGCCTTCCGGTGTCTGATTATTTTCCAGTAAAGCGGCAACGATGCGTGGTAATGCCAATGCAGATCCGTTCAATGTATGGCAAAGCTCTGTTTTCTTTTCTCCACTGCGGTAACGGCATTTCAAGCGATTAGCCTGATAAGTATCGAAGTTAGAAACGGAACTTACTTCCAGCCAACGTTTCTGTGCCTCTGAATAAACTTCGAAGTCGAAGCAGAGAGCAGCGGTAAAGCTCATATCACCGCCACACAGGCGAAGGATACGATAGGGTAATTCCAGTTTCTGCAGCAATCCTTCTACATGATCCAGCATCTCTTTGTGAGACTGTTTGGAATGTTCCGGCTTGTCAATGCGTACCAATTCTACTTTGGAAAATTCGTGCAGACGATTCAAACCGCGCACATCTTTACCGTAAGATCCGGCTTCGCGACGGAAACACTGCGTGTAAGCGCAGTTTTTGATAGGAAGTTGTTTCTCTTCCAGAATCACGTCGCGATAGATATTTGTTACAGGTACTTCAGCTGTTGGAATGAGATATAAATCGTCTACTTCGCAATGGTACATCTGTCCTTCCTTATCGGGCAACTGGCCTGTTCCGTAACCGGAAGCTGCATTTACCACTGTCGGAGGCATGATTTCCAGATAGCCAGCCTTGCGGGCTTCGTCCAGGAAGAAGTTGATCAGTGCGCGTTGCAACTGTGCACCTTTTCCTTTGTAAACCGGGAATCCGGCTCCTGTGATCTTTACGCCTAAGTCGAAGTCAATCAAATCATATTTCTTCGTCAGTTCCCAATGAGGTAGTGCATCTTTGGGAAGTTCGGTTTCCATGCCACCCATTTTCTCTACTACATTATCCTCGGCGCCCACACCTTCGGGTACTTCATCATAAGGTATATTAGGAATGGTGTAGAGCAGATTCTGCATATCTTCAGCAGCCTGGTCCATTTCGGCTTGCAGAGTCTTGTTAGTTTCTTTTAGCTCGGCTACACGACTTTTGGCAGTTTCAGCTTCCTCTTTTTTCCCTTCCTTTATCAGTTGTCCGATAGATTTGGAAATAGAGTTCACTTCAGAGAGGTTATTATCTAATACAGACTGTGTGCTACGTCTTTTGTCGTTAAAGGCAATTACTTGGTCTATTGTCTCTTTAGCATTTTTGAAATGCTTCTTTTCCAGTCCGCGGATCACCGCGTCGGTGTTTTCTGTAATTTGTTTGATGGTAAGCATATCTTGATACTTTGTTTTGATTAAAATCTTGATTTGAGAGCACAAAGATAAGTAAAAAACAAATAAGGTGTTGTTTTTGCTATAAAAAGAAAGGGATGCAATCCATTGGATTACATCCCTTTTCTTTATTTTTTATTCTGAAACTTACGCTTCTGCGCTTTCAGCGGGGATTACAGATACATAACGTCTGTCTTCCTTGGTTACTTTGAACTGTACAGTTCCGTCTACTAAAGCGAAAAGAGTGTGGTCTTTACCCATACCGATGTTGTTACCCGGGTGGAATTCAGTACCTCTTTGACGAACGATGATGTTACCAGCTTTGCAAACTTCGCCACCAAATATCTTAACGCCTAATCTCTTGCTCTGTGATTCGCGGCCGTTCTTAGAACTACCGACACCTTTTTTATGTGCCATTTCTTCTTACTGTTTTAAATTGATTAAGCTACTACTTCTGTGATTGTTAACTCTGTGAATTGTTGACGGTGACCGTTCAACTTGCGATGACCTTTTCTTCTTTTCTTGTGGAAAATGAGAACTTTGTCACCTTTTACCAGGCTTGATACAATCTGGCAAACTACTTTTGCACCTTCTACGGTGGGAGCACCTACGGTGATAGCACCTTCTTTGTCTACCAAAAGAACTTTGTCAAATTCTACTGTTGTACCGTTTTCTGCATTCTGGATGTGGTGTACAAACAGCTTTTTGCCAGCTTCTGCTTTGAATTGCTGACCGTTGATTTCTACAATTGCGTACATTTCTTATATATAATGTATAAGTTAGCTCCGTCGGGTGGTCTCTAATCACTTAGAAAGCACTTTGTCGAACCCGGTGCGGAATAATCGGGCACAAAAGTACTTCTTTTATTTGGAACAGACAAACGTTTCTTCCTCTTTTTTTGAGGAATAGATTTAGGAAATCTGTCAGGAAGGGATTCTTGCAAGTCTGCTTCATACCAACTCCGTGTCAAGGCCGTACCAACTCCGTATCAAGTCCAAGCGTATAGATACGGAGAAGACACGGAGTAAATAAGACTCAGATATAATGAATATACGGGGCCTATTCATAAAGCCTTGAGTACTGAACCAAGCAAACTTATAAGAGGGAATAAAACATTAAGTTCATTTTCTTTTTTTTTAGAATATTCTTCCTTGCATGATTTATAATGTCTATCTTTGCACTCGGATTTAAGAATCCGGCTTTCGGGTGCTTCGTGATATATCTTATCAAACGAGGTGAAAAGGGAATCAGGTGAAACTCCTGAACAGACCCACTGCTGTGAGCTTCATTAAACTTTTCGGATAAATTCTACACTTGTCCACTGTCCGTATAGGATGGGAAGGACTTCCGGAGAGGAAGCGAGTCAGAAGACCTGCCTGCAAAGTCTGCAATCTACAGTTTCGGGGGAAAAGGAACTTAAGAGATTCACATTGCTTCAACTCATATTGTTATAGATATGAGAGGTCATTGCTCTGACTTCGTACCTCGAAACATAACGGAAAATAATTGTGTGTATGCAGAAGAAACGCATTTTGAGGTTATGTTGTGCAGTGCTAATGGTATCATTATCCGCCTGCGAATATGAGGATGATTTTCCTGCCGGAGTGGGCGAGGGTAATATCGAAGCTATTGTTTTGAACGAGGGAAGAATAGGTACGAATATGGGAGCTATATCTGTATTGTACCGTAACGGGATGGTGAGTCCCGATGTCTTTCGTGTTGTGAATAACCGACCGTTAGGGGATGTAGCACAATCTATTACGATGATTAATGGGAAGTACTTCATCGCTTTGAACAATTCTAAGAAAATCGAGATTGTGAATTCCAAGACTTTCGAATCCGAAGGTACGATACTTTATACACAGGCAGGATTACCACGTCAGATTGTGGCTATATCGGATACTACTGCTATCGTTTCCGATCTTTTAAGTAACAATGTCTCCGGTGTTGATTTGCCCAGCCAGCTGGTACGGATTCGTACCGTGCCTCCTTATGGTACTCCCTTGGAATATATCGTTATCAGAAAATGGGTAGAATATATGGAAGTGTCTGAACATAAACTTTTGGGTATTACAGCAAAAGGGGTTTATGTGTTCGATCTGGACAATATTACTCTGGAAGGAAGCCGCATGATAGAAGAAGTCTATAATGAGGAAGTCACTAAAACCTGTAAATTGCTGAAAGACAAAAATGGCAAGATATGGGCTTTGATGAACGAACGTGATAAAGGCAAACTTACTGCTATCCTGTTAAAGTGTATTGATCCGCAGACGGAGAAGGTAGTGACTACTTACAGACTGCCTTTTGTCAGTAAGAATGAAGCCAAAGAAGGGGATGTAACCGGAACTATCAGCTATAACCGGACTGACATGGATGCTACTAAAACTCTGATCTATTTTAGTGTGCGAACCTGCAAACCGGGTCTTCCGAATGACTCACAACAAAGTATTTATACGTTGAATACGGATGATGGCACTTTTAAATTACATCGTCATGTACCTGGAGTAGATATGATGTATGGTTGTGGAGTAAGTCCGCAAGGGGAAGTGTATATCTGCGACTGTCTGGACTATTCGGCACAGCGTGGCTATATTCGTCATTATAAAGAGAGTGGAAATGTTGAAAGTTACCGTGTTGGTATTTATCCCAATCAGGTCTATTTCCCTGAATCATCCGAAGTTCAATAATCTAAGTTTATGAGAAAACTGTTTTTCCTGATAGTTGCCGCATGCCTGCTGGTGACTGATGCGATAGCTCAAAAAAAGGATACGATTGCCTATGGCCTGAATCTGGATGAGGTGCAGATTGTAGCCCGTCGGATACGTCATGCCAATGAAGCAAATGCCGGTGCAAAAGTGACGCATCTTGAGCCTGAATTGCTGCAAATCAATAAAACCCGTTCGTTTTCTGAGTTATTGACCGAAAATTCAGCTACCTACATTAAGAGCCTGGGCACGGGAGCATTATCTACAGCCTCTTTCCGTGGAGGAAGTGCTGCGCAAACCCGGGTCAACTGGAATGGAATCAACATCACGCCGCCGATGTCCGGAGTGTTTGACTTTTCGCAGTTCCCTGTCTTCTTTGCCGACAACGTGAACCTTTATTATGGAAGCAGTCATGTGAAGAGTGGTACCGGTGCTGTGGGTGGGAGTGTAAACATCTTCAATGATCCGGAGTGGGGAAAGGGAGTTACAGGTAAATTTTTTGGAGAATATGGTTCTTATAACACATATACCGGAGGAACACAGATTAATGTAAGTGGCAAACGGGTGGTTTCGAAAACACGTTTGTTTTATCAGCATTCGGATAATGACTATACTTATATTAATAAAGTACTTACTAATGAAGCTTTCCGTGAGAAGCGGCAAGATGCCAAATATTCACAATGGAGTGCGATGCAGGAAGGGTACTTTAAACTGAATCCGTACGCACAACTGGCTGCTGTAGGCTGGATACAACAAGGGAAGCGCATGTTGCCCCAACCATTAGGCATTGTGGGAAAGACACACGAACAGCAGAATGAAACGAATATTCGCGGGTATGTAGGGTTCGACTACGTGCGTGGCATCCATGAATTTCATGTAAAAGGCGCATGGCTTTATTATCGTCTGAAGTATGACAAATGGTTTGATGGCGGGTTGTTCGACCCGGAAGGCAATATCAACTCTTCGCAGACATGGCAGGGGGTTGCTGATTATTCGTGTGCACCTGTTGACGAGTTGGTATTGAATGCTACGCTTACCTATACACACGACTTGGTAAATGTGAGTAGTTACATTGATGTGGATTCCGCTAAGTACCTGATAGACGATGTGTATTATAATATACCGGTACCCGAACCGCCATTGAAGCATCATCGCAATGTATTGTCGTTGCAAGCTTCGGCGAACTGGACATTATTGCCATGGTTACAACTACATGGGCAGTATATGTTCGAGCAGAATAATAGCCGGAACGTGTCTACATGGTCGGCTGGTTTTGCCACAAACTTTTTCGATAAGACCTTCTACGTAAAAGGTAGCATGTCGTATAATTATCGTTTTCCCAGTATGAATGATCTTTATTGGCGTCCCGGTGGAAATCCTGATGTGAAACCCGAAGACGGCTATTCTTATGACGCAGCCATCGGTTATAAGAATGATTTAACCTCCTGGATGACATTGAATGCAGAAGCGTCCGGTTATCTGATGCATATTGACAATTGGATATTGTGGCTTCCAAAAGATGGCAACCAGTGGATATGGACACCTCAGAACAAACGTAATGTCCTCTCGATGGGAGCAGAGTTTACTGGTAAAATGGTGCTTAGCTTTGGAGATTTCAAGACTACACTTTCCGGTAATTTCAGCTGGGCTCGTTCGCGTACGCGGAAGAAGCAGCATGTAGATGATAACTCTTATATGCAGCAGATCCCTTATGTGCCCGAATTGAAATGGAATGCACGGCTGGCGTTCGATTATAAAAAAGCCTTTTGTTCGTGGCAGACTACTTATATAGGTAAACGTTATGTCACAACTGATGAATCTTATTCAACCCGTCCTTATACGGTTCATAACTTATTAGTGGGTTATTTGTGGAAATTAGGGAACGGCATGCAGCTTACTTCGCAAGTACGTGTGGATAACATTCTGAATACCTATTATGAATCGACACAATACTATCCGATGCCATTGCGTAATGTGCTGTGCTCGTTGATGTTTGAATTTTAGTTTTTAATTTTTTATATACTAACAATGAAGAAGAACATTATTTATTTTTTATCATGCCTTGTCCTTACGGTAGGACTAGTATCTTGTAGTGATGATGACAAAGAACCGTTGTCGCCTTTAACAGTTGTGATAGAGGGTGCCGAAGCACAAGAAGTAGTGCAAGGTACAACTCTGAATCTAAAGGCTGTAGTAGAAGGAAGTTCAGAAGTGAAATACGCCTGGACATTGAATGGTAAGGAAGTTTCTACCACCCCTGCTTATGAGTTTACTGCGACGGATCTTGGAAAAAGTGAAATTCAACTGAAAGTTTCAAATGCGGAGCAAGGTGAAGCAGCAGCCAAGTTAGACCTCGACGTGTATGGAAAGTATAAGTATGGAACCTTTATACTGAACGAAGGAGCTTCTTTGCGAGGCGATAAAGGTGGGTCTTTAATATTCATAAGTCCTGAGGGAGAATTAGTGGAGATGGCTTTCCAGAAAGAAAACAATGGAGCATGGTTGGGTAGTGTTCCACAGGATGTATTTATTGCCAACAATAAAATGTATATTGTTTCTCAAAACGGAGGTAACGAGGGAGGCTTTTTGACGATAGTCAATGCTGAAACATTGAAACTGGAAACTGCTTTTGGTGATGAATTGAAGAGTCAGGTAAGTTGGCCTACGCATGTAGCAGTGTTGGGCGATGATAACATTTATCTGCGTGATAACGGAGGTATTAAGTTGTTTCATCCTTCTACAGGAGAAGCGACTCTTATCGAAGGAACGAAAGGAGCCAGAAAAAATACGATGGCAGTTGTTGGAGGAAAAGTTTTTGCTTCGCAAAACAAGAATCTTCTTGTCATAGAATCCGGAAAGGATAAAGTATCGGCAACGGTTGAATTTGACGGTAATATTTCGGGTGTGGTAAAATCATCAGATAATAACGTTTGGGTATCGGTTTCAACTGGTAAAATAGCTAAAGTCAGTGCCAAAGATTATTCGATTATAAAAGAAAACGACTTATCGGCGGATAAAGATGCTACAAAAACATTGTCAGCCTCGTTTGCAGCTGCTCCTAGCATAACAGCTAAGGGTGATACATTGTATATGAGTGGTCTTGCTACCAAAGTTTATCGGCACATTTTTAGTACCAATGAAACTAAGTTGATGGTGGATGCTAAAGAAATGGTAGAGAATGCCAATATTGTTTATAATACGGTGGCCGTTGATCCGGTAACAGAAGGTGTTTATCTCAATACGATAAAAGGATATGGAGATAATGTAAGCATAAATCAAATTAGTATATTCGATTTTAGTGGTGCAACTCCTACTTTGAAAGCACATTATAATGATTGTACAAGATATCCGGCTGGAGTCTTCTTTACTTCTAATTTTAGATAACTATGAAGAATAATATTATCTATTTTTTATCATGTCTTGTCCTTACTATAGGATTGGCATCTTGTAGTAGCGATGATTCCAACGACAATGCTTTACTACTCTCAGTATCCATTGTCGATGGTGAAAAACAAGACGTTGCACTTGGAAAATCTCTCACCTTGGAGGCGAAAGTGGAAAATGGTGAAAATGCTCGTTTTGAGTGGACAGTGGATGGTGAGAAGGTATCAACTGAACTGAAGTATGTGTTTACTCCCACAAAGGCAGGAACTTACGACGTGAAGTTTGCAGCTTATAAGGATAAAGATGAAGCCTATGCCGCTATACTGGTGAATGTATATGTGGCTTATGATGCTGTAAAGTCTATGAGTGATATTCAATTCTGGACAGGAGAGGGAGAATGTCAGTCTGCATTAGGCGTGCAATGGATAAGTGGTGACAACTGGGAAGATCCGATACAGGATAATGTTCATTTCCTGAGTTGGGGGTATCGTTGGAAAGAAAGTGACCAATCTACCGGATATCAGATGATCTTAGCAATTGCTAAAGCAGATCCTCGCTTCTTTGTTGTGATGGGACCAGGTTTTGGTGGTGATGACAGTCGGTCTGTTCGTGGTTTGGGCTACGATGCCAATGGTGATGGTTGTTTTTCTATAAAGAATGAATCCATGTCTATTACATATGATGCAAAGGACTTTACGGATGGGGTAATCTTTCTGAAAGATGATGTGACGGGAGATGGATTTGTATCAACCGATCCTGCCGATTATTGGATGGGTGGCTGGTATGAGAATTATTGTTCGTATTATTTGGGTGATGATGGGAAGAATGTTCCGGAATCATTTGAATATTCTCCATATATGGCAGACTTGCGCACATTAACTCAGAACAGTTGGGATGCTTGGACTTGTTCCTCAATCAATTCCGGTATGATGAATACTTATCCTTTTTCAGAATGGATGGTAGGGGCTCTTGCAAATCCCCAATAATAGATACGAATTGATTTTTCCTGAAATAAATAAAAGTTCTCTCATATCAATTGATAGGGAGAACTTTTATTATATAAACCGCAGCAACTATCAGGGCTACTACAATAATAGCAAAGATAATAAGCAATATTAGACTGTAGAAGAACATAAGTACTGTGGTCCAAAAACTTCTCCACCACGTGTATCCATACAGTTGCTTATAATCCAGGCAGAAGAGGGCAAAGATGAATAGTATGGGCAATTCGTATAAATCGCCTACCTGTGCACTGCCGTTGAAAGGAAGCACAATGATGCTGAGCAAGAGTATTTGGCAAGCGATATAGGCCTGTATAAATACATGTTCTGTCAGATTATAGCGCAGCTTGTTCTTTTTACGACGGAAAGCCATGAGCGTTGCCAGAGCAAAAAGAGGTAACGTGGCAATGATGCGGAATGCCTTGTTGCCATGTCCCCAACTTTTCAGTAAGTTCCATACTTTTTCCAAGAAAGGTGTGTTGTGGATGACTTTTTCAAGTTTATCAAATGCTGAAGACCCATCTTTCAGCAATTCGTCTATGAGCTCATCATCTTCATCGCCATTTATTTTTATGGTGATATTGTCCTTTTTAAAAGAACTTTTTGTTTCTAGTTTTTCCAAATCCAGATTCAGGTCTTTTATAGTTTGAGTCAGAACTTCCTTTTGAGCTGGTTCTTTGGCCTTTTTTATCTGTTTCTGCAAAAGTTCGCGTGTGACTATCAGATTCTTCTTCCGGATTTCCGTAGAATCCTCTGTTCCCAGATTTTCCAGTTTCTTGTTCAAGCCTTTTATGGCCTGGTTCAGAACATCTTTGGTGTGTGAGTCTTCTGTTCCCTCTATTCGTTTTTGTAGTTGTTCACGTGCAGCAAGTATTTCTTGTCTTTGGACTTCCTGTGATTTTTCCTTCTTTTCTTTCAGGGCTTCAGGGTCTACCAGTTGCACAGCCATTATGTAAAGGGCGGCAAGTACAAATAATGTCTGGAAGGGGCGGAAGTATAAGATTCGTTTGCCAGCAATGAAGTCTCTGATCATGTATCCCGGGCGGTAGAGCAAGTCCAGAAGGGTGCGGCCGAAACCATTATCGATATTAGTGAATCCGCCTAATATATTTCTGAATGCATTACTGAAACGGTAACGGGGAGTATTCCGGCTTTGACCGCAACGGTTGCAATAGCTACCTGTATAAGCAGTTTCACAATTTAAGCAAATATTGCTTTCTTCACTCATGGGCGGTGTTTTCTTTCCTTGTACCATTTTGATGTGTAGGGCGCGAAGGCGTATCTTACAGGGAAGCCACCAGGGAGAGTTTAATATTCGGTTTGGCAGAATCCTGCGTTTGGTAAGGATATACAAGAGAACCAGAATGAAAGCCCACAGAAAAACATTACTGTCTTCTCCTTCTTCAAAAGATAACCATAGTAGTACTGCCAGGATTAGTATTTGCCAGATATTGATCATTTTCTTTCTGCAAGGAGTGCGACGGGAAACAATAACCGGAACGGAAGGTGGATTGACAACCGGATGGGTTGGTTGTTCATCCGTTTCCAAGAGTTCTTCCAGTGAGTTCATAATTTTCCAATGCGGATATTTGCCTAATTCTTCGGCGGAAGTTACTCCATGGGTTACACCGGCAAAGTCCACACCAGCTGCTTTGGCTGTGGCAGCGTCCACTGTGCTATCGCCAATGTAGAGGGTTTCTGCCTTGGTGACATGCAACTGTTTGATGGCAAGCAGCAACCCTTCGGGTGAGGGCTTGGCTGTTTGTACATCTTCTCCGCCAATAATGATGTTGAAGAAACTGCCGGGGAAGTGCTGGTCGAGCATTTCCTTTATGCGATAACGGTATTTGGTGGAGATGATGCCGATGAATGCGCCTGCATCTTTCAGGGCAAGCAGCACAGACTTGGTTTCCAGAAAGAGTACGGTGTTTATTGTCATGTGGGTATCCGCTTCCTTCCTGTATTCGCTCTTAAAACCAGCTAGTTGGTCTTCATCCGTCACTCCCGTCAGGATAGAGAAAGATTCTTCCAAAGTTTTTCCGATGGTACGTTTAATATCTTCATCGGTTACATCTGTATAACCATGTTGATTGAGCACATTACGGAAACAGGTAACGATGCCGCGAGAAGAGTCTGCGAGCGTGTAGTCAAAGTCAAAGAGATAAGTCGTATAGCTCATTGTCGCTTTTTGCGGCAAAGTTATAAATTAATTGGAATTTTTAGGCTATATTTGTTCGTTCGATGAATTTATTAGGGAAACCGTTAAGTGTTTCCGGATGCTGAGTTGTTACATATGCACGTTAACTATGTAGTATTATGAAATTGTCAGAATTGTTTTTACTGGTTTTATTCCTTTTCTCCCTTTCAGCGTGTGTGTCCCAGCAACCGGATACGAAGAGTAAGTGCTATGCCACAGAGTATGTCAACCCCTTTATCGGTACGGATTTTACCGGGAATACGTATCCCGGAGCACAAACTCCGTTCGGTATGGTGCAGTTAAGTCCCGATAACGGGCTTCCGGGATGGGATCGCATCTCCGGTTATTTCTATCCGGACAGTACGATTGCAGGTTTTAGCCATACCCACCTTTCAGGTACCGGGGCAGGTGATTTATATGATATATCTTTTATGCCTGTTACTTTGCCCTATAAAGAGACGGATGCTCCGTTAGGTATTCATTCTTTATTTTCTCACTCCGAAGAAACTGCCAGTGCCGGATATTATCAGGTTCGGTTGAAAGACTATGATATCAATGTAGAACTGACGGCAACCGAGCGTTGCGGTATTCAACGTTATACCTTCCCTGAAGCAGATGCTGCCATTTTCCTTAATTTGCGAAAGGCTATGAATTGGGATTTTACCAATGATACTTATATTGAGAGAATCGATTCTGTTACCATACAAGGGTATCGCTTTTCTGACGGTTGGGCACGCGATCAGCATATTTATTTTCGTACCCGATTCTCTAAACCGTTTAAAGCAATGCAGTTGGATACTGCTACTATTGTCAAGGATGGTGAACGGATTGGAACGTCTGCTATCGCCCGTTTTGATTTCCATACCGCTGCAGGAGAGCAGATTCTTGTAACCACTGCCATATCAGGTGTAAGCATGGAGGGAGCTGCTCGTAATCTTGCAGCCGAAGCACCGGATGATGATTTCGACAAATATCTGGCTACTACCCAAAAAAACTGGAATGAACAACTGTCTAAGATAGAAATCACATGTGATGATCCTGATGAGAAAGTCAAATTTTATACGGCTCTGTATCACTCTATGCTGGCACCGACTATTTATAATGATGTGGACGGTGCCTATTACGGTCCCGATAAACAAGTGCATCAGGCAGATAGATGGACCAATTACAGTACTTTTTCATTGTGGGATACCTATCGTGCCGCTCATCCTCTTTACACTTATATAGAACCGCAACGTGTGAATGATATGGTTCAGTCTTTTCTTGTTTTTTTTGAACAGAACGGACGTCTTCCGGTATGGAACTTCTATGGAAGTGAAACGGATATGATGATAGGCTATCATGCTGTACCGGTTATTGTGGATGCTTATCTGAAGGGAATAGGAAATTTTGATCCGAAGAAAGCCTTGGAAGCCTGTGTAGCTACAGCCAATATAGATGAATATCGAGGAATTGGATTGTATAAAAAGTATGGTTATGTGCCTTATGATGTGACAGATCATTATAACTCAGAGAACTGGTCGCTCTCTAAAACTCTGGAATACGCTTACGATGATTATTGTATTGCCCGTATGGCGGACAAGTTGGGTGAAAGGCAGATTGCAGATGCATTCTATAAACGTTCTCAAAACTATAAGAATGTATATAATCCCCAGGCTTCTTTTATGCAGCCGCGTGATAATAAAGGAAATTTTATTCAACCCTTCAGTCCGGATGACTATACTCCGCATATTTGCGAAAGTAACGGTTGGCAATATTTCTGGTCTGTGCAGCAAGATGTCGATGGTTTGATTGGTTTGGTCGGAGGTACGGAGCGTTTTGCCCAGAAACTGGATAGTATGTTTACTTATAATCCTTCTGCGGATGAAGATCTGCCTATTTTCAGTACCGGAATGATCGGGCAGTATGCGCATGGAAATGAACCGAGCCATCATGTCATTTATTTGTTTAATGCTGTAGGGCAACCTTGGAAGACTCAGAAATATGCCGCCGAGGTGATGCATGAACTTTATAAGAACACGCCTGCCGGTTTATGCGGGAATGAGGATTGTGGTCAGATGTCTGCTTGGTACGTATTTAGCGCAATGGGATTCTATCCGGTAGATCCGGTTAGCGGCAGATATGAAATAGGCACCCCTATGTATCCTGAAATGAAAATGCATTTGGATAACGGCAAGACATTTACGGTATTGGCGCCGACTGTTAGTGAAGAGAATATATATATCCAGTCGGTGAAACTCGACGGGAAACCTTATGATAAAAGCTATATCACACATGAACAAATAATGAATGGCTCTGTCTTTGAATTTGAGATGGGGAATAAACCGGGGGCAGTGTGGTATGCGATAGAGTGATAAAATGAAGTTGTGGGATTATGGGTGATAACTTTGATTCAACTTATAAACTCCTTTTCCGTAAATACTATGCCAATCTGCTTTTCTATGCTACACGTATTGTGGGCGAGGAAGAAGCAGAGGACGTAGTACAAGATGTGTTTGTGGAATTGTGGCGACGAAAAGATACAGTGACGGTGGGAGAGCAGATACAGGCATTTCTGTATCGGGCGGTGTATACCCGTGCTTTGAATGTTTTGAAGCACCGGGATATCAAGAATAGTTACGAAGCTGTCGTAATGGAAATTAATCAGAAGAGGGTTGAATTCTATCAGCCGGATAGTAATGATGTAGTGAAAAGGATAGAGGATCGTGAGCTTAGAAGAGAGCTTTCCGAAGCCATTAATGGACTGCCGGATAAATGCAAGATGGTTTTCAAACTCAGTTATCTGCATGATATGAAGAACAAAGAAATTGCAGAAACAATGGGAATATCGTTACGGACGGTAGAGGCTCACATGTATAAAGCTTTGAAGTTCCTGCGTGAAAGATTGGGCTACCTCAACTTTATGTTAGTCCTGTTTTTATTGAATAAGGTATAAGTGTTTTTGTCGAAACGATTGTTTTATTAGTATGATGAAAGAAGGAAAAAACAAGTTGAATGAAGAATTACTGGTCAAATTCCTTATGGGTGAATGTTCTGAAGAAGAACTCCGTGAGGTGAACACTTGGCTGAACGAGTCGGACGATAATGCGCGTGAATTGTTCAGGATAGAGGAAATATATCATCTGGGAAAGAATGGCGATTCTACTGATGAGAAAAAAATAGAAAAAGCAGAAAAGCAGTTATTCAAACGGTTGGCACAGGAAGAAGCTAAACAGTTCAAGGTGCGTAGAATGCATACTTGGATGAAGTATGCTGCTATGTTCATAGGAATTTTTTTTGTATCCGGTTTGAGCTATCATATCTATCAGTCTCAAAGTGAAGAACAGTTAGTGGCTGTTGTAGCCCGGGATGAGGTGAAGGAGTTGATGCTGCCCGATGGCACTAAAGTATGGTTGAATAAGCATACAACCTTGAAGTACCCGCGTGAGTTTTCTGAAAATGGAAGAAATGTGTATATGGAGGGAGAGGCTTATTTTGAAGTAAAGAGAAATGTAGAAAAGCCTTTTATTGTGCGAAGTGAAGCCATGCAAGTCAGAGTGCTGGGTACGGTCTTTAACTTGAAGAGTGATCAGATGAACCGTTCGGCAGTAGCTACACTGATTAAGGGAGAAATTGAGGTGAAAGGCAATCACAATGAGGGTATGATTGTGTTGGCCCCGGGACAAAAAGCCGAATTGAACGCTGTAACTCGTCGTCTGGTAGTGAAGCAAGTGGATACAGGTATTGAGAATTGGCATAATAATCAGTTTGTCTTTGAAAATGCCGATATATTTACGATTGCCCGTACTTTAGAGAATTCTTATGGAGTGAAGATTATTCTGGCGCCTGATATGGATGCTACTAAAACATATTCGGGTACACTGAAGAAGAAAAACACTGTGGAGGATATCCTGAATTTGATTAAAAGTACAAATGCAATACCTATTGAATATAAAATTGTAGGAAATAGTGTATTTTTGTCTCCCAAAAAATAAAAGGAAACTTTTGAAATATATAATCTTATAAATATAATAGTATGAGAAGGCTGCTTTTATCAATGTGCTTTTTGGGCTGTGCTCTTTGGGCGCAGACTAAAGATTTAACACAATACGTTAACCCGCTGATGGGTACGTTATCCAGTTTCGAACTATCTACAGGCAATACATATCCTGCTATCGCACGTCCATGGGGTATGAATTTCTGGACTCCTCAAACAGGAAAAATGGGAGATGGTTGGCAGTATGTTTATACCGCCCATAAAATCCGTGGTTTTAAACAAACCCATCAACCCAGTCCCTGGATTAATGACTACGGTCAGTTTTCTATCATGCCGGTAGTGGGCAAACCCGAATTTAATGAAGATAAGCGTGCCAGCTGGTTCTCTCATAAAGGAGAAGTTGCATTGCCTCATTATTATAAGGTGTATCTTGCTGAACACGATGTCGTGACAGAGTTTACTCCCACTGAACGTGCTGTTTTATTCCGTTTTACTTTTCCGGAGAATGAACATTCATATATTGTAGTGGATGCTTTCGACAAAGGATCTTATATTAAAATTATTCCTGAACAAAATAAGATTATCGGATACACAACCCGTAACAGTGGTGGAGTGCCCAATAACTTCAAGAACTACTTTGTTATTGAGTTCGACAAGCCTTTCACTTATCAGGCTTCTGTTGCCGATGGCGTTTTGGCAGAGAATCAAAAAGAGCAGAAGGCCGGACATGCAGGTGCAATCATTGGTTTTAAAACCCGTAAAGGAGAAATCGTGCATGCTCGTGTAGCCTCTTCCTTTATCGGTTTTGAGCAGGCAGACAGAAACTTGAAAGAGCTTGGAAACGATAGTTTTGATACTTTGGTTCAGAAAGGGCAAGATGCCTGGAATGAGGTATTGGGTAAAATAGAAGTGGATGGTGGCAATCTTGATCAGTATCGTACTTTTTATTCTTGTCTGTATCGTTCGGTACTTTTCCCCCGTGCTTTTTATGAATTTGATGAAACTGGCAATCCTGTTCATTATAGTCCTTACAATGGTCAGGTATTACCTGGATATATGTATACGGATACCGGCTTCTGGGATACTTTCCGTTGCCTGTTCCCTTTCCTCAACCTGATGTATCCTTCGGTAAACAAACAAATCCAGGAAGGTCTCGTCAATACATATAAGGAAAGCGGTTTCTTCCCTGAATGGGCTAGCCCGGGACATCGTGGTTGTATGATTGGCAACAACTCTGCCTCTGTACTGGCTGATGCCTATCTGAAGGGGGTTAAAGTGGATGATGTGGCTACCTTGTATGAAGGACTTATCCATGGCACAAAGAATGTACATCCTGAAGTTTCTTCTACCGGACGTCTCGGTTATGAATATTATAATGAATTAGGTTATGTTCCTTATGACGTAAAGATCAATGAGAATGCTGCCCGTACTCTGGAATATGCTTATGATGACTGGTGTATCTATCAGATGGCAAAAGCGCTGGATCGTCCGAAGAAAGAGCAGAAACTTTTTGCCAATCGTGCTATGAACTATAAGAACGTGTTCGATAAGGAAAGCCTGTTGATGCGTGGACGTAATAAAGATGGGCAGTTCCAGACACCTTTCTCACCTTTGAAATGGGGAGATGCCTTTACAGAAGGAAACAGTTGGCATTACTCCTGGTCCGTTTTCCACGATCCGCAAGGTTTGATCGATTTGATGGGTGGTGAAAAAGTTTTTGTCGAAATGCTGGATTCTGTGTTTATTGTTCCTCCCATCTTCGATGACAGCTATTATGGACAGGTGATTCATGAAATACGTGAAATGACAGTGATGAACATGGGTAACTATGCGCATGGTAACCAGCCTATACAGCACATGATTTACATGTACAATTATGCCGGGCAGCCTTGGAAAGCCCAATATTGGTTGCGTCAGGTGATGAACCGTATGTATACTCCAGGTTCTGATGGGTATTGTGGAGATGAAGACAATGGGCAGACTTCTGCCTGGTATGTGTTCTCAGCATTAGGCTTCTATCCGGTTTGTCCGGGAACCGATGAGTATGTTCTCGGTGCTCCTTTGTTCAAGAAAGCTACACTTCATCTTGAGAATGGCCGTTCATTGGTTATTGATGCAGCAAACAATAGTTCTGAAAATATGTATATTGAATCGCTTCGTCTGGATGGAAATGAATATACGAAGAATTATGTGAAACATGAAGACCTGTTGAAGGGCGGTGTCCTGAAATTTGATATGGGTAATAAGCCCAACTTACAGAGAGGAATACATCCGGAAGATTATCCATATTCTTTCTCTAACGAAATAAAAAAGAAGTAAGGGCTGAAGTTAATAATGTAAGAAAGAAGGGAATAGAAATTAAAACTATTCCCTTTTTTGTTTTAATGAAAAAAAATATCATTTTGTAGTAAGTGTATTTTTAGCGACTGTTGTTTTATATGTGAAAGTCGGGAGAAAGGATCTCCTGGCAGATTAAAATTAACCAATGTGTAACCTTTAAACTTTGTTTATGGACAACAATCATGCTTTTCAAAGTTCGAAATTTCTACGGGCTTTATTAGTCTTGTTCTTCATGACTGTATCAGTTCAGTGGACTTTTGCCCAACTGGATTTGAACATGTCTCGCACGACATTAGGTACGGTCATTGAACAAATCAAAACTCAATCCAAGTATCAATTTTTTTATGACGACAAACTTGCTGCTACGGCAGTGGAAAAAGTCAATGTGAAGAATGCATCTATCGAAGATGCCTTGACTGCTATTCTTAAAGGGAAAAATATTTCTTTTAAAGTAGAAGATAACATTGTTTATCTTTCAGAGAAGTCTCAATCAGGACAAGAAGGTGCCCAACAAGGAAAAGAACGTACGATAACCGGTCAGGTATCGGACGATATGGGGCCTCTGATCGGTGTCAATGTATTGGTGAAAGGTACCAGTGTGGGTTGTATCACCGATTTTGACGGTAATTTTACGCTGACCACAACAGAAGCAAATCCTGTAATTCAATTCTCTTATGTCGGTTATAAAACACAGGAGATTGCAGCAAAGGAACAGAGTGTTATCAATCTGATGATGGAGAGCGATTCTCAACTGGTAGAAGAGGTTGTTGTAACTGCCTTGGGTATTAAACGTGCAACTAAAGCATTGAGTTACAATGTTCAGGAAATCAAAAGTGATGAACTGACCAGAGTGAAAGATGCTAACCTTGTAAACTCTTTGTCTGGTAAAGTGGCGGGTGTTACCATTAATGCCAGTTCCTCCGGTGTAGGTGGTGCCAGTAAAGTAGTGATGCGTGGTACGAAAGGTATTGATCAGTCCAGCAACGCTCTTTATGTGATCGATGGTGTACCTATGTTCAATCTTTCCGGTGAAGGTGGTCAGGAATTTGACTCTAAAGGTTCTTCAGAAGCGATTGCAGATATAAATCCGGAAGACATCGAATCTATGTCTGTACTGACGGGTGCTGCCGCTGCCGCTTTGTATGGTAGTCACGCTGCCAATGGTGCTATTGTTATTACGACTAAGAAAGGCAAGGAAGGACGTTTGAGTTTGACTGTATCACAGAATACTGAATTTCTCCGTCCGTTTGTTACTCCTAATTTTCAGAATTCTTATGGCACAGGCGATCTTCTGTCCAGTGCAGGTTCTGTAGAAAAAAGCTGGGGTAATAAATTGAACCCTTCCAATTACATGGGATATGATCCGATCAATGACTTTCTGAGAACAGGTGTGGTAGCTACCGAAACCGTTTCTTTATCTACAGGTACGGAAAAGAATCAGACTTACTTCTCTGCGAGTGCTGTGAATTCTGTCGGTATGGTTCCGAATAACGATTATGACCGTTATAACTTTACTTTCCGCAACACTACTTCTTTCCTGAATGATAAGATGACACTGGATGTAAGTGCTTCTTATATCAAACAGAAAGACCAAAATATGGTGAATCAGGGTACTTACTCTAATCCGTTGGTTACAGCTTATTTGTTCCCTCGTGGTGACGACTGGAATGAGATTAAGATGTACGAACGCTGGGATACTTCCCGTAACATCTATACACAATATTGGCCACAGGGCATCGATACTTTTACAGGACAAAATCCGTACTGGATTGCTTATCGTAACCTGCGTGAGAATAATAAGGATCGTTATATGTTGAGTGGTAGCTTGAGCTATAAGATTTTAGATTGGTTGAGTGTATCAGGCCGTGTGCGTGTGGATAACTCTGCAAGTACTTATACGGAAAAGCTTTATGCTACAAGTAATACTACATTGGCCGAAGGCTCTAACAACGGTTTGTATGGTATTTCTAATACGAATGACAAGCAAACTTATGCTGATATCATGTTGAACATCAATAAAAACTTTGGTGAAAATCTTACTTTCCAGGCTAATATTGGTGCTTCTTTATCGGATATGCAACAAGATGTACTGCAAAATCGTGGTCCTATCAGTGAAGACGGTATTCCTAACGTTTTCAATGTATTCCAGTTGGATGACAGTAAGACAAAACGTACGCAGTCAGGTTTTCATGATCAGACTCAGTCTGTTTTTGCCAGTCTTGAATTAGGATATAAGAGTACTTATTACTTGACTTTGACCGGACGTTCTGACTGGCCTTCACAATTGGCAGGTCCTAATTCTACTCAGAGTGCATTCCTTTATCCTTCAGTCGGTGGTTCTGTTATTTTGTCCGAGTTACTGAAATTGCCACAACAAATTTCTTTTCTGAAAGTACGTGGCTCATTTGCATCTGTGGGTCTTCCTTTCCCGCGTTTCCTGGCCAACCCTACTTATTCATGGGATAACTCCAATAAGGTTTGGCAATCCAAACGTAACTATCCGATGTATAATCTGAAACCGGAAAGAACGGATTCATGGGAAGTAGGTCTTACTGCCCGTTTCCTGAATCATTTTAATCTGGATTTGGCTTTGTATACTACTAAAACTTATAATCAGACGTTTGACCCTAAGATTTCCGTATCTTCCGGTTACTCAACATTGTATGTGCAGACGGGTAGCGTACGAAATAAGGGTATTGAATTAGGATTGGGCTATTCTAATGAATGGGGTAAATTTAAATGGTCCAGTAATTACGTATTCAGTACCAATAAGAATGAGATTCTTGAACTGCTGGAAAACTATGTGCATCCTGAAACCGGAACTGTCATCACTAAAGAACGCTTGGATGTAGGTGGTATGGGACAGGCTCGTTTCATTCTGAAGAAAGGTGGCTCTTTGGGTGATCTCTATTCTACTGCCGACCTGCAACGTGATAGTAACGGCAATATTCTGGTAGATCAGAATGGTAGTGTGACTGCTAATTATAATGCAGAAGATATTAAATTGGGTAGCGTATTTGCAAAATGCAATATGTCGTGGAGAAATGATTTCAGCTGGAAGAACCTGAATTTTGGTTTCATGCTCTCTGCACGTATCGGTGGTATCGTTTACTCTGCTACTCAGGCTGCTATGGATATGTATGGTGTTTCTGAGTCAACAGAAATAGCACGCAATCAAGGTGGTGTTTATGTGAATGGAACGGACTTGGTAAATGCACAGAAATGGTATACTACTATCGGTTCTCAGTCTGGTATTCCACAATATTACACTTACAGTGCTACCAATCTGCGTCTCCAGGAAGCCAGTGTCGGTTATACTATACCGAGAGATAAACTTTGGAATGTGGCTGACGTGACCGTATCTCTGGTAGGCCGTAACTTGCTGATGCTTTATTGTAAAGCTCCGTTCGATCCGGAAGCAGTAGCTTCTACCGGTAACTACTATCAGGGTATTGACAACTTTATGACGCCGAGTGCGCGTAGCTTAGGATTCAATGTAAGATTTAAGTTCTAACAGATTAAAGAAAGAAAAAACAATGAGAAAATCAATTATAAAATTCGCTTTATGCGGTGGAATGTTAGCTGGCATGTTGGCATCTTGCACAGGTGATTATATGGATTATAATACCAATCCGTATGAAGCAACCAAAGACCAGATGGACCGTGATGCCTACTTGACTCGTTCGGCATTGACAGGTATGCAGGGATATGTCATCCCTACGGATGTACTTCTTAATCAGTTTCTGGAGGCCCTTTTGGGTGGACCTTACGGTGGCTATTTGGCGGAATCCAATTCCGGTTTCACGAACCGTTTCTCCAACTACAACCAATCTCAGGACTGGGTAGGTAAATTATATAAAGATGTTATTCCTAATGTGTATGCTAACTATGCACAGTTGGAAGCTGCAACTGAAGACCCTGTTTATTTGTCAGTAGGAAAAGTTGTAAAGGTAGCAGCTATCTTGCGTGTTACAGATGGATACGGTCCTATTCCTTATTCCCAGTTGGGGGCCAATGGTGACCTGACTGCTCCGCTGGATACTCAGAAGAAAGTTTATGAGACTATGTTGAATGAACTGGATGAGGCAGTGACTGCATTATTACCACATCGTACGGAGACTTTTTCATCCAAAGCTGATAAGGTTTATAGTGGTAAAGTGGAAAACTGGATAAAACTGGCGAATTCTTTGAAATTGCGTATGGCTATGCGTATGGTGTATGTAGATTCTACTACGGCACAAGCTAAAGCGGTGGAAGCTGTTGACTCAGAAAGAGGAGGTGTGTTTACATCAAATGATGATAATGCGACCATTCAGGCTACTACTAATCCATTCAGAGTTATTATGTATGAATATAATGGCGGTGACTCTCGTATTGCGGCAGATATTACTGCCTATATGAATGGTTACAAAGATCCTCGTCGTGAAAAATATTTTGTTGAATCTACCTTTACAACAGCCGATGGAGTGAAGAACGGGTATCATGGTATTCGTTTGGGAACTGAACCGCTTCCGAGTGAAACAGCTCATAAGTATTCTAACATGAATGTTGAAGCCAATACGAAACTTGTTTGGATGACTGCTGCTGAAGTTGCCTTCCTGCGTGCCGAAGGTGCATTGCGTGGTTGGAACATGGGTGGAACTGCAGAAAGTTTTTATAAGAAAGGCGTAGAGTTATCATTCAGTCAATGGGGGGCTTCCGGTGCTGATGCTTATCTGGAAGATGGTAGTAGTTTGCCCGATCTGTATAAAGATCCTCTGGGTACTTATAGTTATAACGGTTCTCAGCCGACTATTACGATTAAGTATGATAATAGCGCCGTCTTTGAAACAAATCTGGAACGTATAATTACCCAGAAATGGATCGCCATATTCCCGTTGGGTAACGAAGCATGGGCTGAATTCCGTCGTACGGGTTACCCGCGTCTGATGACTGCTGCCGTTAATAAAAACAAGGCGGAAGTTCCCGAAGGTACTTTTCCACGCCGCTTGCCTTATCCGCAGGATGAGTACAAGGACAATGGTACGAATGTGCAGAATGCTCTGCAAGATTTGAAACCTGCGAACGATAGAATGTCTTCCAAAGTATGGTGGGACTGCAACCCTAACATCTAATAAAGAAAAGAATTATGAAAAATAAAATGAAAAATATATTCATCGTAGCTTCCTGCTTCGCTGCCATAACCTGTTTCAGCGCATGTGACGACTGGACGGAAGTAGAGAATGTGAATATCAATACTCCCGGAATAGAGGAACAAGATCCGGCTGCGTATGCCAAATATCTGCAAAATTTGGTAGCCTATAAGAATTCGGACCATAAGGTTGTATATGCCTGGTTCGACAATAGCGAGAAAACACCGTTCAGTCGTGGACAGCATATCTCTGATGCTCCTGACAGTTTGGACGTAATTTCCATGATGTACCCAGCAGAACTGGCTGCGTTTGAATTAGTTGATATGCAAACTGTACATGCTAAGGGTACCAAGGTGGTATATACTATCAGTTTTGATAAGATTCAAAAAGAATATACTGAAAAAGTAAAGGAAGGTACGGAAACCGGATCTTTCGATACTTATCTGAAGTCAGAAATGGACAAACAGATTGGTTATGCAGGGAGTTTCGATGGTATGATTACTGAATATAAGGGAAATAATCCTATTTATATGTCTGCCGAACAAAAAGCAGAGGCAAAGAAATATCAGGATATTTTTTTCAGTGCTGTTTTAACCTGGAAAACTGCTAATGCAGATAAGTTGCTGACATTTCAGGGATATCCGGAAAATTTGATTGAGCAGACCATTTTGACTAATTGTAAGCACATCATCCTGGCTACGGATAATGTAACGGATGATGCACAGTTGTCGGTATTTGCCCGTTTGGCCATGGCTGCTGCAGGTGTTCCGACTGATCGTTTCGTAGTTGCTGTTTCCACAGCTTCACTGGATGCATCTGATAAGCAAACCGGGTTCTACGGTACCGACCGGGCGCTTACGGAGGCAGCTTATTGGACTACGGAACCATCTGATGGCTATACCCGTGCCGGATTGGCTATTTATAATGTTCAGAATGACTATTACAATGCTACTAACACATACCAGTATGTGAAAGAGGCTATTAATATTATGAACCCTGCTCCTAAAAAATAAATCAAGCTATGAAATTAAAAAACTTATATTTATTATCGATCACATTGCTGTCTGTAGCTTTGACAGCTTGTAGTGATGATACTGAAACGTTTGATAACCAAGTGTATATAGATGCTTCGGTGAAAACTAGTAATGTTTTACTGAAGAATACGATTCCTTCTGCGGAAGGTGAATTCAGGGTTGCTATGGCTAAGCCGGAAAATGCAGATGTAACTATTTCCTTGAAAGCTGAACCTGCGTTGGTTGATACTTATAATGCTGCATTTTATGACAATGCTGAGGCTTTGTCGAGTAAGCACTATACATTGGAAACTCCACAGACCGTGATTCCTGCCGGATCTGTTCTTTCAGAAAAAGTCACATTGAAATTTGGCAATCTGACAGAGCTGGATGCTGAAAAGGTATATGTATTACCTATAACCATCGATCAGGCTAACGTAGGTATTCTTCAAAGTGCCCGTACCATGTATTACGTATTTAAAGGTGCTGCACTTATCAATGTAGTAGCTGATCTTACTAAGAATCTTGTATATGTAAATTGGGGTACACCTGAAAAAGCAAATGGTTTACGGAAGCTGACTGTGGAAGTATTAGTGAATCCCAGCAAGCTCGATAAAGCTATCAGTACAGTTTTGGGTATTGAAGGATATTTCCTGCTCCGTTTCGGAGATACTGCGCCGGCGAAGAATTGTTTGCAGATTGTAGGTCCTGGAGATAAGAAGATAAATTCAGAAGATCTGACTGTGGCTACTGGTGAATGGACACATATTGCTGTGACTTATGATGCTGATGCTCAAAAAGTGATAGCCTATTTTAATGGCGTGAATAAATTGGAAGCGACAGCGAATTGGGGAGCATTGGATTTGGGAAAGACCAAAACAGATGAGGGTAATGGTTTCTGGATTGGTCACTCTTATAACCGTGATCGTTGGTTTGATGGTGAAATGTCCGAATGCCGTATTTGGAATAAAGTTTTAACTCAGGAGGAGATTAATGCAAAGAATCATTTCTACCAGGTAGAACCGGGGGCGGAAGGACTGGTTGCCTATTGGAAATTTGATGAAGGTGTAGGTACTTCAATAGCCGATTATAGCGGGAATGAGAATCATGCTACAGCGGTGGAATCGCTTACTTGGACTGCAGTAGAATTGCCTGCGAAATAAATTAAGTTATATTTTAAATAGATGTATATTATGAAATATATGAATCACATAAAATTAGGCTTGTTGGCAGTTACCTTTGCCTGTGCAGGAACTGTTTTCACAAGTTGTGAAGATGACATTACGATCAATGCCGTTAATACAGAAAAGCTGGATACAGTGGACGGCGTATACGGTTATGTCAGATCAGCTGCCGGAGCACGCGAACTTACTTCAATTTCTCTCTTCGGGGATAAATCCGGTACGGGACATCTTTATTTTGAATTGAGTAAAGCTGCTGAAAAAGACATAACGGTTACTTTCAAAGTAGATGCAACAGCGCTTGAAGTTTATAATGCTGCTCATGGTACATCTTATGCTATGTATCCTGCCGATAAATTGAGCTTGGCAAATGGTGGTACGGTGACTGTTAAAACCGGAGAGAAAAAGTCCGGTGCAGTAGAATTAACTATTAATGCCGGAGGTTCAATCGGTTCAACCTATGCAGTAGCGGTTTCAGCTACTGCAAATGATGGAGTGGCTGTTTCAGCTAATAATCAGACTTATATTTATCTGGTGAAGCCATTGGCGGCTGTGCCTGATTCTAAAAAGGGAGATGTACGTACCCTCTGTTTTGTGGAAGTGAATGATGAAAATATCCTGAATTGTGGTGAATATGTAATGAAGGAAAGTGGAAAACCGTTCTTTGATGTAGTTAGTATCTTTGCTGCCAATATCAATGTGGATAGTGAAAGCGGCCGTGTGCATATTCATTGTAACGATCAGGTATCTTTCCTGTTGAAAAATGCGGATAAATTTATCCGTCCTTTGCAGGCTAAAGGTATCAAAGTCAATATGAGTATCTTGGGTAATCATGATGAAGCCGGTATGGGTAACTTATCGCAGGCTGCTGCGGCTGATTTTGCCAAAGAATTGAAAGCATTTGTCGATATTTATGGTTTGGACGGCATTGATTTTGATGACGAGTATACAGTTTACAAAGAGAATCCGAGTCCGGGCTTCGAGCAACGTTCCCGTGAGAATTACTGTCGCTTGATCAGCGAATGTCGCAAGGTGATGCCTGATAAATTGCTGGGTATTTATGAATATAAAAGTAATTTTGAGGATTCTCCAAGCGGAACTGTCGATGGTAAGTCTATTGGCGAATTGGTAGATTATATGTGTTATGGAACTTATCAGAGATACGTTAAAGGACGTGAATCTAATTTCACCGGACTTCCCAAATCAAAGTATGGCCCTTATTCATTGAAGATTAATGAAGAATATAAAGGTGGCTGGACAAGTTTTAAAGAAGAAACGATTCAGGACCTGAAAGATGCCGGATATGGTTTGCAGGTATTCTATAACCCGAAACCACAATTGTATTCTTATGATTATTATTTCACGGCTGTAAGTAAGATTCTGTTCAATGATGAGGTAGAATGGAGTGGTAAGTATTATGGAAGGACGGACTTCACGGCTTCAACAGGGGTTAAGTCTAACTATGAGGCTTATCTGGGTGAATGGCAAGTAGCTTCTACCAGTTCTTTATTCTTCTTTACACCTCCCGAAGGTGGTAATGGCTGGTGGGATTATAATGGAGATCAGACATTTGATATTCGTATTGAGACTAAAGAGGATGGTAAGACTTACTATATCTATGGTTGGGGAGAATATCCTGAAATAACCAATAAATATCCTTTGGTAGCTGAATTTGATTCCAATAATGGTAACTTTACTATTTCCATGCCTCAGGTTATTCATGAAGGTGATACAGAGGATCCCGAAACATGGGAAATGAGATGGGGAACTTATAAGAACGGTAACCAGAATACTTGGAAATACGATACAAATACGACTGCTACGAAGGGAGCATTCGATCCGCCTGGAAATCTGACTTTGACGGGTAGAGGCCAACGTTATGGCATATCTCTGTGCCGTATAGTAGATGGTACGGCAGAATTGCCGGAAGCATATTATGATGCTTATTATCACCCTGGCGCTAATTATAATCTGACTAAAAAGTAAGCTTTTAGCTTTTTAAAAGAGAATGTCTCAAATAATCATGCTATTTTATGTATCTTTGAGACATTCTCTTAACTATCTTGCTGACCGATAACTTCGGACACATGAATTCTGGTGAAACATATTTCCGATAACAAAATAATGAATCGAATATGAGAATACATTTTATTTATTTTATTGTAATTATTTGTCTGGCAAGTAGTTGCTCTTCTAAGCAAAAAGAGGTCTTTTCACCTGATGGTCGTATCAGGTTACAGTTTGCTCTGAATGACAGTAACCGGATGACCTACCAAATTGAAGTTGACAGTATTCCTTTTGTAGCTTCTTCCTGTTTGGGATTCGAAGCAGAGAACGGGATTAATCTTCATAAAGAATTCCGCATTGTAGATATTGATTTCACTACCCAGGATGAAACCTGGGCGCAACCTTGGGGAGAAAATAAAACCGTTCGCAACCATTACAATGAAATGGCTGTTCACTTGTCTGATGCAGCTGCTACCAAACTGATTTTACGGTTTCGTGTATTCGATGACGGGGTAGGATTCCGTTACGAGTATGAAGTGCCCGGAGCAGACAGTCTTCTTATCACGGATGAGCTGACTGCGTTCAATATAGCACAGGATGGTACTTCATGGTCCATACCTGCCAATTATGATACTTATGAATTGCTATATCGTACACAGCCTGTCAGCCGGATAGACAATGCCAATACTCCCATGACATTTAAAGCAGGCAATGTATATGCCAGCATTCACGAAGCAGCATTGACGGACTTCCCCGAGATGACATTGAAAAATACAGGGGGGTGCAATTTCAAGTCGGAACTGGCTCCTTGGCCTGATGGCATTAAAGTGCGGGTAAGTGGTGGTGTTTTCAAGTCGCCTTGGCGCACTATACAGATTGCTCCGAAAGCTGTCGGTTTAATTAACTCCGGGCTTATACTGAATCTGAATGAGCCTTGTGTACTGGAAACTCCGGATTGGATACGTCCAATGAAATATGTAGGTATCTGGTGGGGAATGCATCTGGGGGTAGAAAGCTGGGTGATAAATGACCGCCACGGTGCCACAACGGAGAATGCTAAACGGTATATTGACTTTGCTGCAGCCAACAACATTGAAGGAGTGATGTTTGAAGGCTGGAACGCCGGTTGGGAAAATTGGGGAGGCTCTCAGGACTTTGATTATACGCGTCCGTATGCCGACTTTGATATAAAGGAAATAGCCCGCTATGCTAAGGAAAAAGGAATTGAGATTATCGGACACCATGAAACGGGTGGTAACATAATCAATTATGAGAAACAACTGGATAAGTCTTATAAATGGTATGCTGACTTGGGTATTCATAGTGTGAAGACCGGTTATGCCGGCGGACTTCCCAATGGGCATAATCATCATGGACAATACAATGTACGTCATTACCGTAAAGTGGTAGAGACTGCTGCAAAATATCATACCACTCTTGATGTACACGAACCAATCAAAGACACTGGTATCCGCCGTACATACCCCAATATGATGACTCGTGAGGGGGCCCGTGGCATGGAATGGAATGCCTGGAGCGAAGGCAATCCACCCGAACATCACGTACTTTTGCCATTTACCCGCCTGTTGTCAGGGCCAATGGACTATACTCCGGGAATCTTCGACATACTGTATGAGCGTGCCAAAAAGTCTCCTTATCGCAAGAAGTGGAATATGAAGGATAGTAAGGATTGCCGGATCAATTCTACGCTGGCGAAACAGATCGCTAACTGGGTGATACTTTATTCTCCTTTGCAAATGGCTGCCGACATGATTGAAAATTACGAAGGACATCCTGCTTTTCAATTCTTTCGCGATTTTGATGCTGATTGTGACTGGTCGGAAGCGCTGGCAGGTGAGCCGGGAGAATATGTAGTTATAGTGCGCCGCGCAGGAGACAAATATTTCCTGGGTGCAGCTACTAATGAAGACGCACGTGAGGTTACAGTCAAATTGGATTTTCTGGAAAAAGGCAAGACTTACAGGGCTGTCATTTATGCTGATGGTAAAGAGGCTGACTGGATAACGAATCCTACGGCTTATGAGATTATAGAGAAGCAGGTGACTGCTGAAGACATTCTGTCCGTGGATATGGCAAGAGGTGGAGGACAAGCCATTACCTTTATGCCACTTTGATTATGAATATGTAATACTATTAAGAATATGAAGAAAAACATGAAATTGAATTTTATGTTGATGAGTGGAGTGCTGTTATTCGGAATGTACAGTTGTACCCCGGGAGCGCAGGATTATTCATCATACGTTAATCCGTTTATCGGTACGGGAGGGCATGGACATACTTACCCTGGGGCTGTAGTTCCGAACGGAATGATACAACCCAGTCCCGACACACGCATTTATCAGTGGGATGCCTGTTCCGGATATTATTATGCAGATTCTACTATGAATGGATTTTCGCATACTCATCTTAGCGGCACAGGTTGTGGAGACTATGGTGATGTATTGCTGATGCCTACCGTAGGCAAACAGGATTATCATGCAATGGGAGAAGAGAGTCAACAGATGGCTTATGCTTCTGCTTTCTCTCATGACAATGAAGTGGCACAACCGGGTTACTATTCAGTCTTTTTGGATCGTTATCAGGTAAAAGCCGAATTGACGGCTACCAAACGTGCAGCTATTCACCGCTATACTTTTCCGAAGGCGGAAGATGCCGGATTTATACTGGATCTGGATTACAGCCTGCAGCGTCAGAAGAATGAAGAGATGGAGTTGGAGGTAATCAGTGATACAGAGATACGAGGACGCAAGAAAACAGTATATTGGGCATTTGACCAGTATATCAATTTCTATGCGAAGTTTTCCAAACCTTTTACCTATACATTGGTAACCGACTCTATGGCATTGGATGAAGGTGGTCCACTTTTTCCGACAGCTAAGGCTTTATTACAGTTCCAGACAGAGAATAATGAGGAAGTTCTTGTAAAAGTCGGTGTTTCTGCTGTAGATATGGATGGGGCACGAAAGAATGTGGAAGCTGAAATACCTGAATGGGACTTTAACGGTGTGCGTAGTGCTGCCCGTGAATCATGGAATAATTATCTTGCCAAGATAGATATTGAAACGTCTGATAAGGATCAGCGAGTGATGTTTTATACTGCACTCTATCATACCGGTGTACAACCTAATCTGTTTACAGATGCCGATGGACGCTATCTGGGTATGGATTTGAAACCTCATCAGGGCAGTGTGGAAGAGCCTGTCTATACCGTATTCTCTTTATGGGACACATTCAGGGCATATCATCCGTTGATGACAATTATCGATCCTGATTTAAATGAAGCCTTTATCCGTTCATTAATCCGGAAGCAGCATGAAGGTGGCGTATATCCTATGTGGGAACTAGCCGGAAACTATACGGGAACAATGATCGGTTATCATGCTGCATCTATTATAGCTGATGCTTATACAAAAGGTTATCGTAATTTCGATGTGGAAGATGCATACAAGGCTTGCATCCGCGCTGCGGAATATGATACGACCGGTATATTATGTCCGCCGTTAGTATTGCCCCACCTGATGCCTCAAGCTAAATACTGGAAGAATAAAATAGGTTATGTGCCTTGTGACAAAGATAATGAATCGGTAGCAAAGGCATTGGAATATGCTTATGACGACTGGTGTATTTCTGTGCTGGCAGAAGCTATGGGAGATGAACCGAATGAGGAAAAATATGCAGCCTTTGCTAAGGGATACCAGGTTTATTTTGATGCTTCTACCCGTTTTATGCGCGGACTGGACAGTGAAGGTAACTGGCGTACTCCTTTCAATCCCCGTTCATCCAATCACCGTAGTGACGACTATTGCGAAGGTACAGCCTGGCAATGGACTTGGTTTGTGCCTCATGATATAGATGGATTAGTGGAGCTGATGGGAGGACGTGATGCCTTTATCGGTAAACTGGATTCTTTGTTTATTGCCGATTCAGCTTTGGAGGGTGATATGGTTTCTGCTGATATCTCCGGTTTGATAGGACAATATGCACATGGCAATGAACCAAGTCATCATATTACTCATCTGTATAACTATGTGGATCAACCTTGGCGGACACAAGAACTGGTGGATCAAATATTACATACCCTTTATTTTAATGATCCGGACGGATTGTCGGGCAATGAGGATTGCGGACAGATGTCCGCGTGGTTCATTCTCAATTCTATGGGTTTCTATCAGGTATGTCCGGGTAAACCGATTTATTCTATCGGTCGCCCATTATTCGAAAAATCTACCATTCAGTTGAAAGATGGTAAGACATTCACTGTCATAGCACATAATAACAGTCGCGAGAACAAGTATGTGCAGAGTATGGTACTGAATGGAAAGAAGTTGGATAAGCCTTTCTTTACGCATCAGGATATAGTAGATGGTGGTACGTTGGAACTGACGATGGGGAATGTTCCTCTGAAGTGAAGCAGAATGATTTAGTCAATAGGTATGAATCAAAATAGTCGTAATCCGATTTCCTGGGTACCCACCGTCTACTTTGCCATGGGGCTTCCCTTTGTTGTACTGAATATGGTGTCTGTGCTGATGTTCAAGGGATTGGGGATTGGTGATGCACAGATTGCTTTGTGGACATCACTGATTATGTTGCCTTGGACACTGAAATTCCTTTGGAGTCCGTTCTTGGAAATGTTCAAGACGAAAAAGTTCTTTGTGGTGCTGACACAATTGATTACCGGGGCAGGTTTTGCCCTGGTAGCATTGGCGTTGCATCTTCCGGCTTTCTTTGCCGTGTGTATTGCTTTGTTGGCGGTTATTGCTTTCAGCGGGGCGACACACGATGTTGCAACAGATGGTGTTTATATGTCGGAACTGAATAAGCAGGATCAGGCCAAGTATATCGGTTGGCAAGGTGCTTTCTATAATATTGCTAAAATTGTTGCATCCGGCGGACTGGTTTGGTTGGCAGGATGGTTGCTGAAATACTTCGGAGGAGTTCAGGGAGTGGAAGAAGCTGTCCGCCATGAAGCGACTGTGCAAGCATGGATGACAGTCATGTTGATTCTGGCTGTTGTAATGGTATTCCTGGGAGTATATCATGTGCGTATGTTGCCTTCGGGAGGAACTGCAGCTACAGGCGCAGCATCCGGCAGGGAAACCTGGAACCGATTGGTGGAAGTTATCCGTGCTTTCTTTCAGAAGAAGCATATCTGGTATTATGTGGCATTTATCATTCTTTATCGTCTGGCCGAGGGCTTTGTCATGAAGATTGTTCCGTTGTTTTTAAAGGCGGAACGCTCTGTTGGAGGCTTGGGACTGGGAGAACAGGAGATAGGTCTGTATTATGGTACTTACGGGGCAGCTGCTTTTGTATTGGGATCCCTATTGGCAGGGTATTACATCTCTCACAGAGGACTGAGCCGGACATTGTTTTCGTTGTGTTGTGTTTTCAACCTGCCGTTTCTGGCTTATACATTGCTGGCCATTTATCAGCCGGAGAATGGTATGTTGATAGGCGGTGCCATCGTGCTTGAATACTTCGGATATGGTTTCGGATTCGTAGGTCTGACCCTGTTTATGATGCAGCAAGTGGCTCCCGGCAAACATCAGATGGCTCATTATGCCTTTGCTTCGGGCATCATGAATCTGGGAGTGATGCTTCCGGGATCTATCAGTGGTTTTGTCAGTGATGCGTTGGGATATAAGGCATTTTTTATTTTTACGATGTTTGCTACTATTCCGGCATTTCTGATCACTTATTTTGTACCTTTCACCTATCCGGATGAAAAGAAGAATCAATGAAATATATAACTAATAAATAGAAGAATTATGAAACAGATGATGAATATGCCTTGGGAAGAACGCCCGGAAGGTTGCTCAGGCGTAATGTGGCGTTACTCTAAAAATCCGGTTATCGGACGCTATCACATTCCGACTTCCAACAGTATTTTCAACAGTGCGGTAGTTCCGTTCGGAGATGGATTTGCCGGTGTCTTCCGTTGTGATAATAAGGCAGTGCAGATGAATATCTTTGCGGGCTTTAGTAAAGACGGAATCAATTGGGAAATAAGCCATGAGCCTATCTGTTTCAAAGCGGGGAATACGGAGATGATAGAGTCCGAGTATAAATACGATCCGCGTGTCACCTGGATTGAAGACCGTTACTGGATAACCTGGTGTAATGGTTACCACGGACCTACTATCGGTATTGGCTATACATTCGACTTCAAAGAATTCTTCCAGTGCGAAAATGCCTTTTTGCCTTTTAACCGTAACGGGGTACTTTTTCCGCAGAAGATAGATGGTAAGTATGCTATGTTGAGCCGTCCGAGCGATAACGGTCATACACCGTTTGGAGATATTTACATCAGTTACAGTCCGGACATGAAATATTGGGGAGAACACCGTTGTGTAATGAAAGTTACTCCCTTTCCTGAAAGTGCATGGCAGTGTACGAAGATAGGTGCCGGTTCTGTACCATTCCTTACTGAAGAGGGCTGGTTGATATTCTATCATGGGGTTATTACTACCTGCAACGGTTTCCGTTATTCTATGGGAGCGGCTATTCTTGATAAAGAAAATCCGGCAAAGGTATTGTATCGCACACGTCCGTACTTGCTTGCTCCTGCTGCTCCTTATGAATTGCAGGGAGATGTACCCAATGTAGTATTCCCTTGTGCCTCTTTGCAGAATGGGGATAAAGTGGCGGTATATTATGGCGCTGCCGATACAGTTGTAGGTATGGCCTTTGGTTATATTTCGGAAATCATAGAATTTACGAAGAAAAACAGCATTGTATAGTTAATCCCTTAAAGAATCAGTCGGCTATGAAACGTATTTTATTGGCTTACACACTTTCTGCCTTTTGTCTGCTTCCGGCGTTTGCCGGAGGTGGAGAGGGTTCTTTACCTATAAGCTATGTCAATCCTTTCATCGGTACCACTAACTTCGGAACTACTAATCCGGGAGCGGTTTGTCCCAATGGAATGATGTCCGTGGTTCCTTTCAATGTGATGGGATCGGAAGATAACAAGTATGATAAAGATGCCCGTTGGTGGTCTACTCCTTACGAGTTTCACAATTGCTTTTTTACCGGATATTCGCATGTCAATCTGAGTGGTGTGGGGTGTCCCGAACTGGGATCTTTATTGCTGATGCCTACTACGGGTGAATTGTCCGTAGATTACAAGGAGTACGGAAGTCGTTATAAGGATGAACAGGCTTCTCCGGGCTATTACAGTAATTTCCTCACTCGCTATAATGTGAAGACCGAGGTGTCTGCCACTCCCCGCACGGGTGTTTCACGTTTCACATTTCCTGCCGGACAAAGCCATGTATTACTGAATTTAGGTGAAGGGCTGACGAATGAAACCGGTGCTTTCCTGAAACAGGTGAGTGACACCGAATTTGAAGGCATGAAATTATTGGGAACTTTCTGCTATAACCCCCAGGCAATATTTCCCATTTATTTTGTAATGCGTGTCAACAAGCAGCCGGTATCCAGCGGTTATTGGAAAAAACAGCGTCCCATGACCGGAGTTGAAGCTGAATGGGATCCCGACAACGGACACTACAAACTTTATACCCGTTATCGTAAGGAAATTGCCGGAGATGATATCGGTGCTTTTCTTACTTTCAACACGACGGAAGGTGAACAGATCGAAGTGCAAATGGGAGTTTCTTTTGTCAGCATCGAAAATGCCCGCCTGAATCTGGATACAGAACAAAGTGGAAAGAATTTCAGTCAGGTATTGGCAGATGCCCGTATGCGTTGGAATGAGGACCTTTCGCGTATTCTTGTCGAAGGCGGGACGGAAGAACAGAAAACTGTCTTTTATACTGCCCTTTACCATACGTTGATACATCCCAATATCTTGCAAGATGTCAACGGGCAATACCCTGCTATGGAGAGTAATGAAATACTGACTACAAATGGAGACCGTTACACTGTTTTCTCGCTTTGGGATACGTACCGTAACGTTCACCAACTCCTTACGTTGGTTTACCCCGAACGTCAGTTACAAATGGTGCGTTCCATGCTCGATATGTATCGCGAACATGGTTGGCTACCCAAGTGGGAACTTTACGGGCGTGAGACGTTAACTATGGAGGGTGACCCGTCTATTCCTGTCATCGTTGATACCTGGTTGAAAGGCCTACGCGATTTTGATATCGATCTGGCTTATGAAGCTATGTATAAATCTGCCACTTTGCCCGGTACCGAGAATTTGCTGAGGCCGGATAATGATGATTATATGTCATTGGGATATGTTCCTTTGCGTGAACAGTATGATAATTCGGTCTCTCATGCATTGGAGTATTACATTGCAGACTATTCTCTTTCGCTTCTGGCAGAAGCTTTGGGCAAGAAAGAGGATGCGCGTTTTTTTTATAATCGTTCACTGGGATATAAGCACTACTATAGTAAGGAATTTGGTACTTTCCGTCCTATTTTGCCTGATGGTCAGTTCTATTCACCCTTCAATCCAAGACAGGGAGAAAATTTTGAACCGAATCCCGGTTTTCATGAAGGATGTGCCTGGAATTACAGTTTCTATGTTCCCCACGATGTGAAAGGACTTGCCCGTCTCATGGGTGGACAGAAACCTTTCATTGAAAAACTTCAGCGTGTCTTTGACGATGGACTCTATGATCCTGCCAATGAACCCGACATTGCTTATGCTCATCTCTTTTCTTATTTCAAGGGCGAAGAATGGCGTACGCAAAAGGAGACCCAGCGGCTTTTGCAGAAATATTTTAAGAATGCTCCCGATGGTATCCCCGGTAATGATGACACCGGTACCATGTCTACATGGGCCATCTTTAACATGATAGGATTCTACCCCGACTGTCCCGGTGATCCATATTATACCCTTACTACGCCTGTATTCGATAAGGTAGTGATTCGCCTTGACCCTGATACTTGGGGAAGTGATAAGCTGGTGATAGAAACTAAACGTCCTTCAGCAGAATCCTTATACATCCGTGAGATGGAGTTAGGCGGGAAGAAATTATCCCGTTACCGTATCAGTCATGAAGAACTGATAAAAGGTGGAACGCTGAGATTTATCCTTCGTTAGAATTTCCTGTTTGCAAGAAGTTAAGAGTTTGTCAACAAGAAGTTAACTTTCTGTCAACAGGAAGTTAACTTCTTGTAATGCTTTGATAATCAGTATGTATTTTCTACTGGTTATTTCTCTCTTTTCTCAGGGATGAAATCAGATATGCTCCTTTTGAATCTACTGTGCTCCATCGTGCATTGCTGATCACTTTCCATACATACCCTCCTAATTTTCCATAGTTCGAGAGTTTCAGTATGCTTTTGATCTCTTTCGGGTCAATGATACACAGTTGGTCCAGTCTGAGTAGTAAGCATTCTAAATTATGCGTCTGCTTGTTATATGCATATCCGGGGATTTCATAGAAGGAAATATCCGCCGTTCCTCCTCCGTTCTCCCCAAGGGGAGTTAGAGGGGGAAGTCCTTTACTTTCTTCTCCTATACTATGCTCTCCTATACTTTGTCTGGAATTGTCTGCATTTTCAGATGAATTGTCTACATGCTGCATACTATTTTGTGGATTTTGCATACAGCCTGTATCTTTTTCCCCTTTTCTGCTTTTATATTCCTTCGTTTCTTCTTCTGTTTTTACCAACATGTAGGGTAGGGACGCTAAGTCCCTTTTCCTACGTTTGGTTGCTTCAAGCCACACTTTCTGAATCTCCACGGATGTCAATATTCCATATTTCTCATAAGTCTCTTTATCAAAGAATGCTTTTTCTACCAAGATATCTACAATTCCCTGCATCTCATCTTCTGTAAGTTCCCTGCCGGCCTTATTAGTGAAGAGAGTACATTGCTCCTTTCCCCAAAGCAGGTAATATCCGCTTTCCTTATATATTTTGCTCAATAGCTTCATTACTGCTGCCGTTCCTTTCATACCGAACTTTGCCTCGGTCAGTTCCATGGGTACTTCATCAAAGAGTACCACCGATATGGGATAATATTGTATCCCTCCATACGTCATTGCCATAACTTTCAATTTAAAACTTTTAATTCTTAATTTACTACTGGTCTCCATTCCAGGAAGTTTTCCAGTTGGAAGCTTCTCCATGCTTGTATATCTACGTCCCAATACACAACATGTCCTTCGATACGCTGTATATCGTATCTTTGATGAAAGTGGCTTTCATAGGGTAGTAGAGTTGCTTTTACAAACTTGAATGTTCCGTCTTGCTTGTAATATGCTATGAGAGCATATCCATAGAGCATGTAGTCAATAAGGTTTTCCAGTCTGTCCGTCATCCATTGTGCTGCGCTTTTCGTATATTCTTTTTCAAGCATAATACGTATTGCCCATTTCTTTCTGAGTGCTTCGTCAAGTGAAGCGTTCCTTTTTTGCTTTTTCATTGCATTTTAATTTTAAATTCTTGAATTTTTAGTTGTTTAGTAGGTGTTTATGTCGGGCATAAAAAGAGAGAAGATGTCACTTTTTGAAAAAGCGGCATCTTCTCATTTGCGGGGCTTAATCTTTGCTAAAGCGGGGCAAAGATATAGCGAATTGTAGATAGGATATAACTATTTAATTATTGTCCGATTAATTTGTAATTATTATCTTGATGTTTTCTCTCTTTTATTTATTTTACGAGGAAATTCACTTCTTAATATTTCTCCCATTTCCTCTTCTATTGTTTTTGAAACTAAGTGATTATCTTGAGCGGATAGAAAGAACTTACCTTTTGCTGCCCATTCTGCCAATGCTTTTATAGATACTTCGTTTTTATTACCAAAGCATCCTTCTTCTCTTAATTTGAGTAAGAGTCTCATCCCCTTTTCCCGATCTTTATGGAGGATGCCTTTTACTGTTTGACTTTTAGGACGTCCAGGTTTTCTCTTAATCTCTGATACATTGTTCTTTGAAGTTAATTTCTGTGCCTGCTTTGACTCTTTTTTTTAAGGCTTTCAGCCTTCATTTCTTGTTTCATTTTTCTTGTTTTTTAGTTAAATATTTAAATACGTATAAAATGTAAAAAAATGACAAAATTACTATGTTATTTTTGAAAATGGATAGGTTTAACAGGAAAAATGATTTTGGAAGTTTTTGAATGTGGTGTATGTAGTTGATATATAGGTGGATGGTGTGGGGAAAAAGGGGGTGTTTAAAAAACGTTCGTTTAATGGGCACAAAGGTAATGGGTATTTTTTGAACTTGCAAGGTGTTTAATAAAAATATTTCTAAATAAATATTTTATCACAGTCAAATAACTAATAATCAACATTATACTGTTGATAATAAAGGGATTTAATATCCTTTCATTTTTATGCTTTCTGATCTTCTTCTTTTTTGTAAATCTTTACGTATATTAAACGAACGATTAAAAGTCATTTTTCTGTTTTAATAGGTTCGTTTACAGTATATTAAGCTGGAATACCTGTTTGTACGGTTTGGAAGAGAATATGTCTCATTCAAACCGCGAAGCGCACTCAAAACAATTATAAAATTCTCCTTTTTGTTTTTATAAGTGGTTGAAAATCAAAAATATTGGTTTGCGGCTCGTACTCGTGACAAGCAAGAATTTGCAGTCCGAAAATTCTTAGATAAACTTAAATCTGAGGAGAATTTGGATATTGATTACTATCTTCCCACGCGAATTGTCATATCACAATTGAAATATCGTCGTAAGCGTAGTGAAGTTCCTGTCATTCGAAATTTGATCTTCATTCGTGCCACCAAACAGGTTGCTTGTGATATTTCTAATGTTTATAGTGCCCAGCTTTTTTATATGAAGGATTTTTCTACCCATTCCATGCTGATTGTCCCCAGTAAGCAAATGGAAGACTTCATGTTTGTTATGGATTTGAATCCTGATGGGGTTAGTTTTGATACTGAGCCTTTTGCTATAGGAAACAAAGTGAAAGTCGTTAAAGGGGATTTTTGCGGCATTGAAGGTGAAATAGCTACGGAATCTAATAAAACCTATGTTGTTATTCGTATCAAGGGTGTTTTAGTTGCCAGTGTCAAAGTACCCAAATCTTACCTGAAAATGATAAAGTAGTCTTATCTTAATTGAGATTAATCATATTTTAATCATATACCAAATGAATTCTTTACTTTCTCGTGCTCTTGAGCTTCAGCATGCAGCTCATGAGCTGATGTATCTTGGTATGGACGGTGAACCTATCTATTCTGATACTTTTTGTCGGTTAAATAAGGAACTTCTCGTCAAGTCCGATTCCCTTTTTTCCTCTCAGAGTTCCAATATTGAGGAAGAAGCCAACTTGTGTCTGGCTCTTCTGATGGGCTATAATGCTACCATTTATGATTATGGGGATAAAGGGCAGAAAAAGCAGGCTGTTTTAGATCGAATCTATAATGTTTTGGAGAAACTTCCTGATTCTTTGCTTAAGGTTCGTTTATTGACTTATACTTATGGTGAAGTTTATGAGGAATCTATGCTTCAAGAAGTTCATGACATTGTGGACAATTGGAATAAGTCTGTTTTGACAACTGAGCAAACAGAGGCAATGGAGGAGTTGAAGAATATTGAAGAAAATCCTTATCCTTTTGAAGTAATATAAAAATAAGTGGTAAATATTTAATTTTGTCGTCTTACTTATCTGCATTTAGAATAGGATTTTTGCTATTACAGTTTAAGACGATAGTTTAATTGTAGTAATTTGGAACACTTTTTCGTCCACAATAAAGTAGAAGTTTCGATGTGAATGTGGATGAAACGTACGCTACTGACTCATTATGGTCATGAGGAGCTTAGCTGGCATTATCTTTTTTCTAAGAGATTGTAGGGGAATGAGGATGGGAGTAAGTATGAAGGTAAACGCAGAAGAAAGGTTTTGATAGACTTTTTGGTGATATTCAGTTGCATTCTCTTTAGAGCGACGGTTACAGTATATATATGTATCTTGACGAAGAGCTGATAGATATCGATAATCTTTGCTACTTTGCTCACGTTCGGATCAAGTGAAAGCTTTGGGAGAAGATTGCAAAGGCTAGATCTTTTCTTTTGAAGGTCGGCAACCTATACATTCGTGAAGAAGAGTACAGACGTTCGTATTTGCCTCCTGATGAAATCCGTAAACGACGAAATGACGCTTGTACAAACGGTGTCGTCAAAGATTTGTGAAAAGAGTTTGACTATTTGCATTATCTGAATCTGAGATGAACGACTTGATCCGACGTGCTTTGAATAATCTACATTTGTTTTGGAAGAGTTTTTCAATTACAGGAAAAACGGAGAGGGGATGATAGACAACTTGGCTGTCGAGGGAGGAATAGTTCCTTTGACAGTACTACGAAAAACTGTTTATTCTTTTGCAATACTCAAGGAGCATTAAACTCGACAATCTATATACACTTATAGAAACTTGTCGGTAACTGAGTATCTCGTTTCGGGATTACTTCCGAAGGGTAATGAAAGAACTGCAGGTCGGAAGGGATGATTACGAGAGCCTACTTCCACAGGTACAGGTCTCAAATTAAATAATAAATATTAAAATCGTGTTCCTAGATTTTGGTAGATGCCCTCAGGTATTTGTCCTAGGTGGTGTATACCAGTTTCTGGACACTTACCATTAGTATGGTGACTAATAAATATAAAAGATTAGGCGTTAATACATTATTTGTATTTATCGGAAATATTGGACCTAGACTAATATCATTTTTATTAATGCCTTTTTATACATATTGGATGTCTAAAGAGGATTTTGGTATCCAAGATATAATATATATTTATAGTGTACTAATCATTCCATATGTATCTTTAGGGTTGTATGAGGCAGTTTTTGTATTTCCCAAGAATAAAAAAATAGAAGATCAGTCGAAATACTTTTCGTCAGCTATATTTATAGTGTTTTTAATGTGTATATTGTTTGGTATATTGTTATTGTTGCTGCCAGATGAAATTAATAATATATTATTTCCTGGTCCTTTAAAGCAATACGTACCAATTTTATTTGTTTTTGTAGTATTAGAATCTTTTCAAAGGATACTCCAATCATTTACAAGGGGAATAGATAAAATGAAGATTTTTAGTATTACAGGAACTATTTATGCAATGGTGATGCTCATATCATCAATAATCTTAATACCCCAGTTTAAACTCAAAGGGTATTGGATATCCCTTCTGTTAGCAGATTTTATTTCAATATTATATACTTTTATAGCAATAAAAGCTTTAAAATATTTGCATATAAAGTGCATGACTTATTTAAAGGAAATGTTATATTTCTCTATTCCGTTAATACCCAATGCAACTATGTGGTGGATTGTTAATTCAATTAATCGGCCTATCCTTATGGAAAATGTTGGAATAGAAGGGGTTGGCTTGTATTCTGTTGCAGGGAAATTTCCCTCAATTTTAAACGTGATTTTTACAATTTTTTTTAGTGCTTTTCAAATATCTGCATTGGAGGAGTATAGTAAAGATAACTATAAAATTTTCTATAACAATATTTTTCGTGTTATACTTTATATTCAAATTATACTTACTATTGGATTTGAACTATTTGGCGGTTTAATCTTTGAGTGCTTTATTGATGAAAAGTTTTATGTAGCAGCTCACTATTTGCCAATCCTGTGTTTAGGAGTTGTAATTTCCAATATAGCTGCCTATATTGGAGTTACATTTACTGTCACAAAAAAAACAAAATATTTTTTGTATTCGGCAATTTGTGCAGCAATCACTGCATTAATTGGGAATAGTCTATTAATTCCTCGTTATGGAATAATGGGTGCTTGTATTGCTATAGTTATTTCACAATCTGCAATGGTTTATTATCGTTGGTACAAATCAAAAAATGTAATCAACTTTACAGATATTAGGAAACTTAATTATATATCAATATTATACATTTCCACTATTCTATGTTATTATTGCATTTCTAATACCTCTATTAAGATAACTTGTATTCTATTAGAATTCATTTTAATCACTTTACTGAATTCTGATATATTGCAAAATGTAAAATTGATAAAACGTTTAAAATAAGCAGCTAAAATGAATTATGGTTTATTAGTTACTAGTCCCATTGGACCATACAAGAACATTGGAGATTACATGCAAAGCCTTGCGGCGTTGCAGTTTACTCCAAGTCCTTATTGTTATGTAGAAAAGGAAAAAATTTCCGAATTTAACAGTAAAGAAAAAACTAAAGTCATTATGAATGCTTGGTATATTTGGCATCCTGAAAATTGGCCACCTAAAGAAAATTGCATAGATCCTCTATTAACCTCTATGCATATTACTCCATTAAGGGCAGAAGAGATGTTGCATAACGGTGGAAAAGAATATCTAATTAATCATGGCCCAGTTGGTTGTCGGGATACAAAAACAGTTGAAATATTAAGAGATAATGGTGTACCTGCCTTTTTTTCAGGTTGTTTAACTCTCACATTAGGCCGAAATTATAAATATAATGGTGTAAAAAAAGGAGTGATATTTGTTGATCCTTACATAGCTCCTTTAAGATATTCTGATGAAAACGGAACTATTTATTATCCGGGAAATATTTTTAGGGCAATTTTCTATTGGATTTTGAATCCTATAAAAATATCAAAACTTGCTCAAAAAAGCTACTTCAAAGGTCGTTTGTTCTTTCAAGCTTTTTATAATGCCTCTATGTTCTATCATGCATATTCAAAAATGTTTGATGATGAAACTCTTTTAAATGCTGAATATATTACTCATATGTTACCTGTTGCAAAGGATTTAAGTCAAGACGATTTGTTGGCAATTGCTGAAAAACTTTTGAAAAAATATGCAAAATCAAATTATGTTGTTACTAGCCGTATTCATTGTGCTCTACCGTGCATTGGTGTAGAAACTCCGGTTATTTTTGTACTTAGCGAAATGATGAATTCTGAACGAAATCTATTTGGATCACCAAGTAGGTTTGGTGGTTTAATTGATTTCTTTAGAGTGGCAAATTACTCCAAAGGTAGAGTTGAAACTGATGATAATGAACTGTCTCAATTTGGAAAGCTCAATATAACTTCAAAATTCTCAAATAGAGAGAATTGGGTAGATTTTAAAAATAAAATGGTTGATCAATGTCTTTCTTTCATGAAAAAGGAATAATATTTTAATATACTAAACGATATGAACCAAGCAATAATCCTAGCAGGAGGAACTGGCCAAAGAATGCGGACATCTGGTTTGCCAAAGCAATTTTTGATGGTCTATAATAAACCTGTTATTATTTATACCATAGAAAAATTTGTATTATGTAATGATATAGATATGATAGCTATAGTATGTAATCCACAATATATTGATTACATGCAAGATATTCTATCAAAGTATTCTTTTATGAAAAAGATAATAATTACACCGGGTGGTAAAGATCGTCAAGGTAGTGTTCTAAATGGTATAAATGCTATTATTCAAAATGGAGGACAACAAGATGATATTATAGTAATACATGATGGAGTTAGACCTTTAGTTGAACAAGCCACTATAAGTGAAAATATTTCAGTGGCAAAAAAATATGGGTGTGCAATGACCGTAAAACCTGTTATAGAATCTGTTATCATTACAGATGAAAATAGTTCTAGTTTTAAAGACTTCAAAAAACGAGATAGTACATATAGTTTGACTTCACCTCAAGCATTTAAACTGTCAATTTTAGAGAAAGTATATAAAGAAATTCAAGGTGTAATTACGCCTATTCCACTTTTAGATGCCGCTTTAGCATATGCTTATTTGGGTAATAAAATTCCAATTGTGAAAGAATATAATCACAATATTAAAATTACTACTGCGGAAGATTATTATTTTTTTAAAGCACTACTTGAATTGCAAGAGAATAAGAATGTATTCGGGTTAATTTAATACTTCTCAATTATGAATAAAAAAGAATTTGATATTATTAAGAAGGGGGTCTCTGATTGGAATATTTACAGAGATACCACAATTTTAGTAACAGGAGCAACTGGCCGATTAGGTCGGTATATAGTTGAAACACTTGTAGATGTTGATCTTAGTTATAATTTGAATTTACGAGTTGTTTGTTTGGCTAGAAACTCTCAGAAAGCAAAATTAGTTTTTGATGGTTTGACAGAATTTCCCAATGTGATCTTTTTGTATCAAGACATAAATACAACAATTGAATATAATGGTAATGTTGATTTCATATTTCATACTGCTGGACCTGCTGCACCTATCGACTTTAAAGTGTCATCTGTGGATACTTTATGGGCTCATGTAAATGGCACTCATAATGTACTTGAATTTGCTATAAGCCATAAAACTAGAAAAGTATTTTATGTTTCTACAGTTGAGACATACGGAACTTGGACTGAGAATAGAAATATAAGAGAGGAAGATATGGGATTTCTGCAGAATCTGAATGCACGAGCTTGCTATCCAGAAGCGAAGAGATTGTGCGAAACAATGTTTTTTTGTTATAAAACTAAATATGATTTGGACTTTTGTGGAGTTAAATTATGCCATACTTTAGGTCCTGGAATTCTATTAGACGACGGACGAGCATTTGCGGAGTTTATTGATTGTGCTTTAAAAGGTAAGGATATTATATTGCATTCAGATGGTAGTGCTATGCGAACTTATACTTATACTGCAGACGCTATCAATGCATTCTTTATAATCATGGAAAAAGGAAAGAGTGGTTGTCTGTATAATGTAGCAGCTAATGAAAACCTGATAAGTATAAGAGATTTAGCCAAGTTAATTGCTAGTTATTCGCCGAATAAAGGGGTTAAGGTTGTTATTAGCGATAAAGCAAATGATATGCCTTACTTACCGTTTAAACTTGCAATAATGGACACAACTAAAGTAAGAGAATTGGGATGGAAACCTCAAACTGATTTAGTACATTTATTTCAATGGACTATGAGCTCGTTTCTTTAAGTAGATCCATTGTTAATAGTTGTCTTGTAAAATTATAAAGCTTCAATTTATTATATATGAATCAGAAGATAAGTGTTATTATCCCTGTCTATAATACAGAAAAATACATTGAAAATTGCTTAATGTCTATAGTTGAGCAGACTTATAGTAATTATGAAATTATTCTTGTAAACGATGGTTCATTAGATAACTCCATAACTATAGTAAAAAAAATACTTAAAGATAGTAATATTCAATATCGTATTTTGGAGCAAAAAAATCAAGGAGTTGCAGTTGCTAGAAATAATGGTATTGCTAATGCTACAGGTGAATGGATCATAGCTATAGATAGTGACGATTTATTGTGTAAAGATACATTTGAAGTTGCGATGAATTATGTTAAAGATGAAGATGTAATTGCACTTGATTACGAAATCAATCCTGACAAAAATCGAATTGTTAAGGTTGACAAGAATGATGTTCATTATTTATCAGGTTCAGAAGCTCTTAACGGTTATTATACAAGAAATTACCAATTTGTATCTCCTGGAATGATAATAAAGAAGAGTTTTTTATTAGCAAATAGGATTACTTATGATGATGGGTGTAGATTTGCTGAAGATGATATTTATGTATGGAAAAATCTATGCATGGCAAATAAAGTGATGTATATTCGAAAACCTCTATACAATTATATTATGCATTGTAATTCAACAATGACAACAAGCAAGGCTGAAAAGTTTTACACTGTAAAGTCACCTTCTATTGTCCTTAACGAATGTTATATCCAGAAATCGAACAATACTTTAAAATATCGATATGCTATTCTATTAAGACACTACTTAGGGGTTTTACATATTGTTGCAAAATTGCAAACGTATGATGAATATGTCAATTTACTAAATTTTTATGAGCTGAGAAGATTGTTTAATAAGTATAAAAAGAAGTTGACTTTCAGGGAGAAAATTAGTTTTTATATTCAAATATATTTTCCAAGGTTTATGTATCTTGGATTTAGATTGGTTTAAGATTACGCCCATCGTATGACATCAAAATGTAACATTTCAAAAATCTGTAAACAAGCATTTTGGTTAAGAGTATCATTATTGTTATTAATATATCTGCTACAAGACCAATTAGGTATTTATTTTATGCCTTCTAATGTCTTTCATGATGATGACAAGTATATAATTGGGGCAAAAGCATATGCAGAATCTGCAAATTCTCTATTCGATTGGCAAGCATTTATTAGTTCGATGGCAACAGTCGGTCACTATGCTGAGATAAATGATGAAAATGGATGGTTTGTTTTTACATCTATATTTATGTATATATTCCATAGTGAATGGATTCTTCGGATATTTAATATTGGGTTTGCTGTAGTGTCAATCAATTTGTTATATAAATTGGCATTGAGGGTTTTTGATATAAAAGTTGCGCTAACTAGTGCAAAAATGTTAGCATTCCTACCCTATCCTGTACTATTTTGTTGCTTCCCTTTTAAGGATCAATTTGTGATGATGTTACTTTTGTCATCTCTGTTAATTATACACAAATTAGCTAATGAAAATACATTATTAGTAAAAAGAATATTTTTATTAATCTTACTAATTACTGTAATACATTTTACTAGACAAGGTCTTGATGTGTTGATTTTGTTGTTGGCTGTTATTTATTATTTTAGTCGGAATATTGTAAAAGCTAAAAAATCTAGTGTTATTTGGATTATAATTATTGTTTGTATTGGTGCTATTTACTGTGGAAATAGTTTATATGAAGATGTACTATATAAATTAAACAGCTATTTAGGTTCGCGTGACTACTCTGAAAGTCGTATTTTATCATTAATCTCTATTGATAGTGTATATGATATATGGAAGTTCCCTATGTCTTATGCATTTTCTTTACTTCTTCCATTTGATTTAAACCAACCTTGGAATACTTGGTATGGACTTATATCAAGTTTGAATATTATAATGCTTCCTTTCGCGATATCGAATGTTCTCTATCTTTTTAAGAAGAAAGATGATATGTCTTTTTATTTTGGTCTCTTGGCTTTCTATTTAGCAGTAATTGTTATGTCTGCTACTATATTCAGACATTATTACTGCTTGTTACCTATTTCGATATTATTTTTCGCTAAATATTGGACTTATACAAGTAGACATAGCAAACAGTTTATTATGATAATCTCATTTATGTTTGCATCATTAGCTATTGTAATTTATTTGTAAGATATGAATGTTCTATTTTTTATGAAAATAGGGATTATAAACTTCTTAAGAATAGTTTTAAGGATATTTTATATTTTTCCTATTAAAGATAACTATTTCTTTTTTGAGAGTTTTAATGGCAAAGGTTATAATGATAATCCTCAGTATATTAGTGAATATCTTTCAAATAGACATAAGCAATATCGACAAATATGGTCTTTTAGAAATAATATTTTTAAAACAGTTGTGACACCTACTAATATTAAAAAGGTCAAGACTGGAAGTCTGTTGTATATGTATCATATTATGACATCAAGAGTTATTGTTACAAATGATTTTTTCAGCCCAATAATACCTATTCGTAAAAGTCAGATACTTGTTAATACGTGGCATGGTGGTGGTTTCTTTAAAAAAGTTGCGATGACTTCAAAATTGCCTTCGCGTTATATGGAGTGGTATTATCATAAGCAGAATCAAATGATTTCAGCATTTGTTGCATCTTCGCAATACTTTATTAAAACTGTTGTTCGAGATTCCTTTTTGTTTACCGGAGATACAATTCATTGTGGTATGCCTCGCAATTCAGTGTTCTTCAAAGAACTTCCTAATGTAAAAGAAAGGCTCAGAAATTATTTCGGTGTCCCTTTTGAGGACAATAGTTTGCTTGTTTTATTTGCTCCAACTTTTAGAGGATGCTCAGAGCAAGGTGTTCTGAATATGTCTGATGAAAATCTAGATGTTAAAAAGGTTCATGAGGCTTTTGAGGTTAAATATAGAACGAAAGTTTATTTTTTATACAGAGCTCATCATGCCATTGTTAATGATAAATTGAGTGGTAATTATTTAGATGCGACAGCATATCCTGATATGCAAGATTTATTATATTGCTCTGACATTTTAATTTCTGATTATTCCTCATGTATGTGGGATTTTGGCTTAATGAATAAACCCATATTTGTTTATGCTCCTGATTTACAGTATTATGAAAACTCTACTGGCTTTTTTAAGGATGTAAATGAATGGCCATATCCGATTGGAAGAAATAATAAAGAGCTCTTAGATTCAATATTATCATTTGATTATGGCGATTTTATTAATCGAAATACTAAATGTATGGCAGAACTTGTTAGCTATGAAAATGCCAACGCTACAGATTTATGTGTTGAGTGGATTTTTAACAGGAAACAGACAGTATGACAAAAAAACTGTTGAAACATACTACACCACTTTGTTTCCTTCCAAATGGAAATCTAATAGCATACTCGAAGGGGAGTGTTATCATAATTGATAAAGATGATAGAATAGTAAAAAAAATACGTATTCAAAGAGGGTGGGCAGAATTATTGTTCTCTAATTTTAAACCCATTTCTAGATTGCTAAGAATTGGGTTAAGAGCATCTATTGCCATTAGTGATAATGTTATACTTTTTAGTCGTGGCAATTCTCTTTATGAGCTTGATTTAATTGATGGAATAGTATCATCTGGATTTTATTTAGGTAGAGGTATTCGGCCTTTAAATTTTACGAAAATTGAAGGAATTAAAGGTTTTGAAGATGGTGTGGTATTTGGTGGCTACTTAATGAATTTCGAAAAAGAACCTGTTAGCATATATAAAAGATATTCTAGAGATAAATGGAAGATTGTATTTACTTTTGAAGATGGTGCTATAAATCATATCCATAATATTATTCCTGATCGATTTAGAAACTGCATTTGGGTATTAACAGGCGATTTTGGGGAAGCATCTGCAATATGGAAAATTTCAAATGATTTTTCAAAAGTTGAGAAAGTTTTGAGTAATAAACAAATGTATAGAAGTTGTGCTTGTTTTCCAATTAAAGAAGGTCTTTTGTATGCAACAGACGCACCATTTGCAAATAATTTCATTTACCTTTTAGATAATTCGTTAAATGTTTCTCCTATATCGGAACTGCTCGGATCTTGTATTTATGCTTGTCAAGTAGATAATCAGTTTGTATTTTCTACCACTGTAGAGCCTGATGGTAGAGATAATACGATTATAAATCTTTTGTCAAGAAAAAAACGAGGGGCTGGTATAAAGGATTCCTATGCACATATTTATGTTGGTAATTTAGATAAAGGTTTTATTGAAGTATATAAGGAGAAAAAGGATTTATGGCCTTATTTATTTCAGTTTGGGGCTTTCAGATTTCCTTGTGGAGATAACAAGACCCGTATATTGTATTTTCAACCTATCGCTACAAATATGCATGACTTGGATTTGCTATCTATGAGATTATAACAATAATTGAAAATAACTTATTATGAGTATTTTTACGAGAAAAACATTATTAATAACTGGAGGAACTGGTTCCTTTGGCAATGCAGTCCTACATCGTTTCCTTAATTCTGATATCAAGGAAATTCGCATATTTTCGAGAGATGAGAAAAAGCAGGATGACATGCGTCATCACTTGCAGAATCCCAAAGTGAAGTTTTACATCGGTGATGTACGTGACAAACGTTCAGTTGATGGTGTAATGACCGGTGTGGATTATATCTTCCATGCCGCTGCCTTGAAGCAAGTTCCCTCATGTGAATTCTTTCCCACACAGGCCGTTCGTACCAATGTCCTTGGTACAGAGAATGTCCTTGATTCAGCCATTGAACATGGTGTAAAGAATGTAGTGGTCCTTTCCACAGACAAAGCTGCTTATCCTATCAACGCCATGGGTATCAGCAAAGCCATGATGGAAAAAGTCGCCATTGCCAAAGGCCGTCAATTGGGGGAGGATGGCGCTACTACCATCTGCTGTACCCGTTATGGTAATGTAATGGCCAGCCGTGGTTCTGTGATCCCTTTATGGGTGGAACAAATGAAGGAAGACAATCCTATTACTATAACGGACCCCAACATGACCCGTTTCATGATGACTCTGGATGATGCCGTAGACTTGGTACTGTATGCTTTTCAGCACGGCCATAACGGTGACCTTTTTGTCCAGAAGGCTCCTGCCGCTACACTGGATGTTCTGGCTGATGCGCTGAAAGAGTTGTACCATAGTACTGCTGAAGTCAAAGTCATCGGTACCCGCCACGGAGAGAAGCTGTATGAAACGCTGGTGACCCGTGAAGAGATGTCCAAGGCCATCGATATGGGTGATTACTACCGTATCCCCTGTGATACCCGAGACCTGAACTATGACAAATTCTTTGTGGAAGGCAGTGAGGAAGTCTCCCGTATAGAAGACTACCACTCCCATAACACCCACCGCTTGGATGTGGAAGGCATGAAGCAACTTCTCCTGAAGCTTTCCTTTATCCGCGAAGACCTTCATCTCTAATTCTTTCTCATTCTTAAAAAACTTAATGATTTTATGATACGAGTTGGCATAACGGGCCAGCCCGGCTTTGTAGGTACCCATCTCTACAATGAGCTCGGTCTGTTTCCTGATGAATTCCTGCGTATCCCCTTTGAAGACTCCTATTTTCAGAGCGAGGATAAATTGCGTTCTTTTGTGCGTGAATGTGATGTTATCGTGCATCTGGCCGCTATGAACCGCCACCCGGATGCCCGTGTGCTTTATGATACGAACATCGGTCTGGTAAGCCAGTTGATATCCGCCATGGAAGCTGAGAAGGTAACTCCACATGTGCTATTCTCTTCTTCTACGCAGGAGGAACGCGATAATGAATACGGACGTTCCAAACGCGAAGGGCGTAGGCTGCTTGAAGAGTGGGCGGGACGGAACCGTGCCAGTTTTACCGGTATGGTCGTTCCCAATGTGTACGGTCCTTTTGGTCGTCCCAATTATAACTCTTTCATCGCTACTTTCTGCTATAAGTTGACTCATGGGGAAACTCCTGAGGTCCTTCAGGACAGTGTGGTGAATCTCATCTATGTGGGTAATCTCTGTAAACATATTATTGGGAAGATACGCGAAGCCGCTTCAAATGATGTTCCGGTGATTGAGCGTGATTCAGTCCCTTATGATTTTGAGAAGAAGGTAACTACGATATTAGGTTTATTGGAAAATTTTAAATCCCTCTATTTCGATCAGGGTATCATTCCTGTCCTGAAGGATAAGAATGAAGTGAATCTTTTCAATACTTTCTGCGGTTATATTGACTTTGTTTCCGTCTATCCCCGTAAGCTGGTAAAACACGAAGACCCACGCGGTATGTTTGTGGAAACTATTAAATTGGGTATTGGCGGACAAGTCTCTTTTTCCACTACAGTTCCCGGTATCACACGCGGCAATCATTACCATACCCGTAAGATTGAACGTTTTACCGTTATCCGCGGAAAAGCCCGTATTCAGTTGCGTAAGATAGGTACATATGAAGTCTTGAACTTCTATCTGGATGGCAATGAGCCTTGTTATGTGGATATGCCCGTCTGGTATACCCATAACATCACCAATATCGGGGATGAAGAACTCTATACCCAGTTCTGGATCAATGAATGGTATGATCCTTCTGACGGTGATACTTACTTTGACCCTTGTGATAACACTGAAAACTATAAATTGAAATGAGCAAGCTTAAATTGATGACTATCATAGGCACCCGTCCGGAGATTATCCGCCTGTCTGCCACTATCAAACGTTGTGACCAGTATTTCGATCAGGTACTGGTACATACGGGTCAGAATTATGATTACTCCCTGAATCAGGTGTTTTTTGAAGACTTGGGGCTTCGTGAACCTGACTATTATCTGAATGCTGTAGGGAAGGACCTTGGCGAGACTATCGGCAATATTATCGCAAAGTCTTACCAACTGATGGCAGAGATACTGCCTGATGCGGTTCTTGTCTTAGGTGATACCAATTCCTGCCTTTCCGTTATTGGCGCCAAGCGTCTTCATATCCCTATCTTCCACATGGAAGCGGGTAACCGCTGTTTTGATGAATGCCTTCCCGAAGAGACGAACCGTAGGATTGTTGATGTGACTGCTGACGTGAACCTTTGCTACTCCGAGCATGCCCGCCGTTACCTGAATGCTGCGGGTACTCCTAAGGAACGTACTTATGTGGTCGGTTCACCCATGGCTGAAGTTCTGCATAACAATCTGGAACAGATCAAGGGGAGTGATATTTTGGAAAAGCTTAAACTGGAAAAAGGAAAATATATTCTTCTGTCCGCCCATCGTGAGGAGAATATCGATACGGAGAAGAATTTCCTCAATCTGATGAATGCGGTTAATGAAATGGCAAAAAAATACGATATGCCTATTCTCTATTCTTGCCATCCGCGATCCAGGAAATTCATCGAACAGCGTGGTTTTGTATTTGACGAGCGGGTGATCCAGCACCAACCTTTGGGCTTTCATGATTATAACCATCTTCAGATGAATGCTTTTGCTGTAGTTTCAGATTCGGGCACCTTGCCTGAAGAGAGCAGCTATTTCCTTTCAATCGGTCATCCTTTCCCTGCTGTTTGTATCCGTACGAGTACGGAGCGTCCCGAGGCTTTGGACAAGGGTAACTTTATCTTGGCCGGTATTACAACGGAACAGGTGTTGCAGGCTGTTGATGTGGCGGTGGAGATGAATCGTGACGGAGCTTTAGGTATCCCTGTCGATGACTATACGGATGAGAATGTTTCGGCTAAGGTTGTGAAACTGATTCAGAGCTACACCGGGGTAGTGGATAAGATGGTTTGGAGAAAATATTGATTTGGAAGGATGAATATTCTGTTTCTTACTTTGCATCCTATTTCTGATATTTCTGAAAGAGGTATCTATACGGACCTGACGCGTGAGTTTATCCGCCATGGTCATCAGATATATATTGTGGTTCCTGCTGAACGCCGTTTTCATCTTCCCACAAGAATAAAAGAAAGTGACGGAGCTAAGATATTGAGTGTGAAAACTCTGAATATTCAGAAGACTAATCTTATAGAAAAAGGTCTTGGGACCTTGCTATTAGAATATCAGTATCAGCGTGCAATACGTAAATACTGGGAAAATATAAAGTTTGATCTGATACTGTATTCCACTCCTCCCATCACTTTCAACCGGGTGATTTCTTCTGTGAAGAGACGATGTGAAGCAAAAACGTATCTTTTGTTGAAGGACATATTCCCTCAGAATGCGGTTGACCTGGGAATGTTTTCAAAAGACAGCTTTGTATATAAGCTGTTCCGCAAGAAGGAGGAGAGACTTTATCAACTCTCCGACCATATTGGCTGTATGTCTCCCGCGAATGTGGAATATGTATTGAGACATAATCCTTCGATAACAGCAGAAAGAGTGGAGGTATGCCCTAACAGCATTGAATTGTACGGGAAGGAATCAGAATATAACAATGGCGGTTTGCTCCAAAAACTGAATATTCCAACGGATAAATTATTACTCATTTATGGCGGTAACTTGGGGCGTCCACAAGGAATTGATTTTCTGATGGATGTATTGGCTGCTAATGAGAAACGAACTGATACTTATTTTGTAGTAGTTGGTAACGGTACTGAATATGGGAAGATTTCTCAATGGTTTCGGAATAATACTCCTCATAATTCCTGCTTAATTCCGTCTCTTCCCAAGCAGGAATACGATGATTTGGTGAGTGCATGTAATGTAGGCCTGATTTTCCTGGACAATCGTTTCACAATTCCTAATTATCCTTCCAGATTACTATCTTATTTAGAAAACAGAATGCCCGTGCTGATGGCTACGGACATGAATACGGATATTGGTCCAATAGCTGAAAAGAATGGATATGGTTTATGGACGGAAAGTGGAAATCTGGAAACATTTATGGAGATGGTTGAGTTTGTTACCGAGGACAGAGAAAAGTTAAAGTTAATGGGTGAGAAAGGGTATGATTACCTGAAGGAGAATTATACCATAGAGCGAACGTACAGGATTATTATGAAACATTTTCAATAACCAAAATCATGTATGTACATTTTGTAAAACGTCTGATTGATTTTATTATAGTCTTTTGTATATTAATGATTATCTGGCCGATATTATTACTAATTTCTATTTGGCTGCATTTTGCCAATAAAGGTACTGGTACATTCTTTATGCAGGAACGTCCGGGCAAGCATGGCAAAATTTTCAAAGTTATCAAATATAAGACGATGACTGACGAACGTGATGAAAATGGAAACCTGCTGCCGGATGAGAAGCGTTTGACAAAAATAGGAAAATTCATTCGTTCCACTTCTATTGATGAATTGCCGCAATTGATTAATGTGCTGAAAGGCGATATGGCTTTGATAGGTCCCCGCCCTTTACTTCCCCAATACCTTCCTCTTTATTCCAAAGAACAGGCCCGTCGTCATGCAGTCCGGCCAGGCATTACAGGTTGGGCACAGGTGAATGGACGTAATGCCATTTCCTGGACAAAGAAGTTTGAACTGGATGTGTGGTACGTGGATCATTGTTCTTTCTTACTGGATTTGAAAATTATATTTCTTACAATAAAGAAGGTCTTTGTACGTGAAGGAATCAGTTCTGATACTTCTGTCACTATGGAGGCTTTTACCGGAAACAATTGAAACTTTAAATAATGTATTTATATGGTGCCAGTGGTCATGCTAAAGTGATCATTGATATATTACGTGCGAATAATGAGGCAGTTGAAGCATTGTTTGATGATAATGAAGCGGTTCATTATCTTCTTAATTATCCCGTTTTACGTTCGTCGGAAGTCCGTGGACCGTTGATAATCAGTATTGGTGATAATGGTATTCGCAGGAAGATAGCTGAAAGTCTGCATGCTGCCTTTGGTAATGCTTTTCATCCTTCAGCCATTATATCTGAAGAAGCTGCAATAAAAGAAGGTACGGTCGTGATGCAGGGAGCCATCATACAATCCGGTGTCTGTATCGGCAGGCATTGTATTATCAATACTGGGGCTTCTGTGGATCATGAGTGCATAATTGAGGATTATGTACATATCTCTCCTCATTGTACCCTTTGTGGCAATGTGCAGATAGGGGAGGGCAGTTGGATTGGTGCAGGTACTACCATTATTCCGGGTGTAAAAGTAGGGAAATGGAGTGTGATCGGTGCCGGTTCTGTCGTCACCAAAGATATTCCGGACAATGTTCTGGCTGTAGGGAATAGATGTAAAATCATAAAGAACTTATTATAGTTTTCTTTTAATCATATATTTTAATGGACAAGAGAATTTATCTTTGCCTGGCTCATATGAGTGGCAAGGAGATGGGCTTTATACAAGAAGCCTTCGATACGAACTGGGTGGTTCCACTTGGTCCGAATGTAAATGGCTTCGAAGAAGACTTAAAACAGTTTGTGGGTAATGGTGAAGTGGTAGCACTAAGTGCCGGTACTGCTGCAGTACATTTGGCTCTGATTGCTTGTGGTGTTAAACCCGGCGATGAAGTTATAGTACAGAACTTTACGTTTTGTGCATCGAGTCATCCTATCACTTATCTTGGTGCAAAACCTATCTTTGTGGGTTCTGAAGGTGAAACATGGAATATGGATCCTGTCCTTTTGGAAGGGGCTATTAAGGATCGTATCGTAAAGACCGGAAAGAAACCTAAGGCGATTGTTCCTGTGGCATTATATGGCATGCCTTACAATTGTGAGAAAATTATGGAAATCTCAAATCGTTATGAGATTCCTGTAATAGAAGATGCGGCTGAAGGGTTTGGCTCAAAGTTCGATGGAAAGGTTCTGGGTACTTTTGGCAAATTCGGTGTCTTGAGTTTCAATGGTAACAAGATGATTACGACTTCCGGTGGTGGTGCTTTGATTTGTCAAAATGAGGAGGATAAGAATACTATCATGTGGTATGCTACGCAGGCGCGTGATGCATATCCTTATTATCAGCATACTGCGATTGGCTATAATTATCGTATGAGTAATATTTGTGCGGGTATCGGACGCGGGCAGATGACAGTAGCACAAGCTCACATTGATCATCACAAGCATGTTCAGTCTCTGTATGAGGAACTTCTGAAAGATGTGAAGGGCGTCCATATTCATAAACAACCTGCAGATAAGCGTTATGACTCTAACTTCTGGCTTTGTACGGCAACGATTGATGAGGATGTCAAGGTGGTAGGTCAAGAGAATGCTTATCAAGAGGTAATTAAGACTGCCGTAGGTGGTGCTGCAGGTGTGATTAAAGCTGTAAACTCGGCTACTACAGACTGCCAACCCAATGAGAATGTAGAAGCTCTCCGTGTATTTATGCTTAATAATAAGATTGAGGCTCGTCCTGTATGGAAACCTATGCATAAGCAGCCAGTATATGTAGATGCACCATGCTATACCAATGGGATAGAAGAAGATATATTCAAAATAGGATTCTGTCTACCAGCCGGTCCTTATGTGATAGATGATGATGTAAAATATATTGTTGAGAAGATTAAGGAAGCTATTATTGGCTAATGGATTAGTAACGCTTTTATATTATAATTGGTACAGCCCTCTTTGGTTCTGCTTGGAACTTAAGAGGGCTGTTCTTATTTTATTGATATTCTATTCATGTTGCGAATAAAGTAGATACCCACAAAAATAAATCTTAATCGCTTTTGAAAAATGAGTAAGTGTCCAGCTCTTCTTACAAGTAAGTACTTCGTGCCTTTCTTATATGCTTTATTAATAGTACTTTATAACTTAATCTGAAATAACAGTATGGGACAACCTGTTTTCTTTGGTTATCCTTAAATATATCCTCACCTTTGCACTGTTGATCAACACAAAACGAATAAAAATGAAGTTGAATTTAAAAGCAAAAGGAGGAAGATTATGCCTTTATTGTACTATGCGAGACAATCGCAATTGAAAACGAAAGAGGGTGTTAAGCAGTGGCATCTGGCATTGAAGAAAGTGGGAAGAGCTGTTAATCTGCAGCAGTTGGGAGAAATAGTAGCTGAAAAGTGTTCGGCAACACCGGGTGATGTACATAATGTGGTCAGAAATCTGATGTCGGTGATGCGCTTGCAGTTGCTGAATAGCCGTACAGTCCGTCTGGATGGCTTGGGAACATTTACAGTGATTGCACGGACACGTGGAAAGGGTGTGGATGCAGAGAAGGATGTGAGTCCGAATCAGGTGACGTCATTACATTTTATGTTTACTCCTGAATATACACGTCCGGCTGCTCTGGGAACTACCCGAGCTTTGTGGCAGGGCGTTGAATTTGAGAAGTGGACAGGTAAGGATGCTGCCGATGGCGGTAAAGATCCGGATGATGGTAACGGAGGCGGTTCCGATGGAGACGGAGGTATTGAAGATGATCCTCTGGGATAGGGGCTAAAGCTGGGACTTTAGAAATTAAAGAATTAAGAATGAAAGGCTGCGCAGTCTATTAATTATTGAAACACGAAGTAACTATTATGAAAAAGACGGTTTGGGATAAGATTTTAAAAATTGTAATCGCTGTAGCATCAGCGGTGTTGGGAGCTTTAGGAGCCAATGCGATGAATATGTGATGATGAACATATATTAAGATTAGAGGGTATGTTGGGAGTATTTCCTGATGTGCCCTTTTTTATAAAAGCGGGTGACCACAAATCACTTGCAATCACCCGATATCTTGCATTTTCTTTGTTTTCAGAAAATGTGAGTAAAGAGAGAATTCATAGTTTTTTATTTCATAGGTTCTACAGTATATCCCTGCTGTTTCAGCAGATTCAGGACTCCGTTAGTTCCCGGCAGGTGGCCTGCACCAACAACAAAGAGGGTGGGAGCATCCTTCATGAGAGCAGGCATTTTTTCAATCCATGCTTTGTTACGGTTATCCAGCAGAGCTTCCATTTCGCCCGGTTGCGGATCGCACGAGTTACCATCACGTTCTTCCATCAGCTTCAGCATTTCATCCAGGTTTTGAGCCTTGTATGCATTGTTGAGACGTTTAGTTTGTTCCATAGCTTTATCTATGTCACTTACGAGGCAATAGAGTAAGTTTGCCTGACGCTGTAGAGTCTGACCTTTAAAGAGCATATCTAACTGGGATTGCGGGGGTTCCAAACCACCTACCTTCTTGCCACTTTGCAATGCTTGCTGCTGGAAGTAAGTATCTAATTGCTCCTGTGGATTGAAACCACCCAGATGCTTCATGCATAATATCAAGGTCAGTTGTTGGGTAATGGCAGCGGGTTTTAATTTGCCCAACATGGCTATATCTGCCATCAGGTTCTCTTTCACTACCTTGCCTACTACTTCATATTGTTCCGGGATAAAAAGTTTCTGGAGAGTGGTGTCGCCTGCCATCATCATACTTTGTTGCATCACCTGCATAAACTCGGGTGACATCATATCGGACATGACTACTTCTCCGTATACCTGAGTAGTACCTTCTACGGCTTGTGGCAATCCGGCAATGCTATCTTTGATGCTGAGAGGTGCCAGATGGTGGGTACCTAAAATGTATGAGGGTTTTTCTTGTCCGTTACCGGAAATTTTCCAAAGTAATTGTGCGTTGCTGTTCAGCGCAAGGCTGATAAAGAGAAGGATACTTAAAATCTTTTTCATCGTTTTTCCTTTTTAAAGTTTCATTTGAACTATAAGTCGGGGAGGGAAAGGAAAAATCACAGGGGAAGAAAAAAGATTCTTATTTTACTCTGCCGCCGCAAAGCCAGTATTGTGTATAGTATTGTTCGTTGAGGCTACTGACAATAACTCCTTTGCTGGTACTTGCATGAATAAACTTCCCGTTTTTGAGGTAGATACCCACGTGTGCCACTTTCTTCTTGGATGCACGGCTGGTGAAAAACACCAAATCTCCCTCACGCAAATTGCGGCGGGAGACTTTGTTGCTTTCTTTAAGCAGACCATCGGTGCTTCTGGCCAAACGGATATTATATACTTCTTTATAGAGTTGCGATACCAGTCCGGAACAATCTACTCCGTGCTTGTTGTCACCGCCTGCGCGGTAGCGGACACCCATCCACTCCGCAGAGGCAATGTACAATTTGTGATTATCTTCCATATTTATGTCAACACCCATGCGGACAGAAGCTTTTGCCAGTGCCTTGTAATTGAGCCGGGGCGCTGATGTATGGCATGAGCTTAAACTGAATGTCAATCCGATGAGGGCAACTATATATAAGAAGTATTTTTTCATTCCTGTTTTTCTTTCTTTTCCGGTTGAGCAGAAGGCTCTTCAGTAATAGGTTCCTCAACAATAGTTTCTTCAATGATTGTTTCCTGAACAGGTGTTTCTTCAATCACTGTTTCTGCCAGTTCTTCCTCAATTTCTTCTTCAACTCTGATATTGAAGTAGTCTTCAAGTTCTTTCTCTGCTGAGTTATTCTCATTCTGAATATCGCGGATAACGACGCCATTTTCCAACAAAGCAATGCGGGGGCATACATCTACTGTATGGTTCAGGTTGTGGCTTGAGATGATGACCGTGGCATGATGATCTTCATTATACTTCTTCAGCAGGTGTTTGATGATAGACTGTGAACTCGGATCAAGAAAGTTGAACGGTTCGTCCAGAATCAACAATTGCGGATGATGCAACATAGCGGAAATAATACCGATTTTCTGCTTGTTTCCGGCAGAGAAGTTACGGATGAACTTCTTTTGTCCGATAACCTCGTTATTCATGAATCGTTCGAACGGAAGCAGGCGTTCATCTACTTCTTCTTTCTTCAGATCGTACATTTTACCAATGAAGTAGAAATACTCTTCGGGAGTAAGGTAATCGATCAGGAAGCCATCATCAATGAAAGCACCGGTGAATTGTTTCCAGTCTTCGCTTTTGGATACATCGATATTATTAATGGTTACATTGCCTTGATCTGCTTGGAGTAAGTCCAGCATCAGGCGGAAAAGAGTGGTTTTACCGGCTCCGTTGTTACCTACCAAACCCAGCATGTCACCTTGTTCTATGACATATTTCTCAATATCTACGGCTTTCTTTTGGCCGAAGTTTTTTTGAAGATTGTTTATCTCTATCATATTCGTAATTATTTTTGTCTACTATCGTGAAATCCTTCCATATTCTTATACCGGCGCTTCATGAAGCGATGGTATACATTCCTCAACCACCATCTTGAAGTTAGGATAAATACAAGACCGATACCAATAAGTACCCATGGTGTAGCTTCTTTGCCAACCGTTATCTTTAACCCGAACATCAGTAGTAGGGGCACACCGAATGCACCAGCTGAAATAAGATTCTGTAATCCTGTTCCCACGTTTTGGCGACCGGTCATTTTGGCATTCAGATTGAGGGTCTTGTTATTGTACACTGCCAGTTGGAACATGCAGCAATAAACAGCACCCGGAACAAATATAAGCCATGAGATGCATTGCAATACAGATACTTTGCCTGTTACCATGCCGGGGATCATCAGTATAAACGGAATGATCAGTGCCAGGCTATATAAGATATATTTGGCACGTAGCAGCGAATAGATAGATTCTTTACGACTCATTAGCCCGTCAATGTAGTTGCCCTCGTAGCTCATCAGAGGCGAGAGGAATAGAAGACCGAAGATGATATAGTTGTAAAGTACAAAGAAATCGCGTGCTCCTCCCTCGTAAAGATCAGAAAAACTGATAATGAGGCTAAAAGCTAATACTACTGCGGTGATATTATAGAGTGATTTTTTGCATACTTTATTACGAAGCAATAGCTTCAATTCCAACCGGATATATTCACCTATTTCACCATAACGATCCAGGAACTTGTATTCGGATACAGTCTTTACTTGTACGGTTGTATCTTCTACCTTGTTTAGTTCGTTATAGACTAATCTTTGCATGATACTCCTGTTGATGAACCACATGATAGCAATGGCTACCAAAACTCCGATAAACGTCAGTATATTTCCGGTGATGAATCCTTCACCCAAATTGACTGAAAAGGCAAATATCGGGCTGTTGTCCGGAATGAAAAGTGCAGCAGCAATACCACCATATAGGGCTACCGGTAGGAGGAACCACCAGATGCGTTCGTCCATCAACGTACGGCACAATAAATACCAGTAATTATTGAATACGATGAGTAGCCAGATACCAATACAATAAGTCAACACACCTGCCACTCCATAAAACTTAGTAACTGTGATGATGGCAAATGGGACAAACAAGAAGAGCCAGAGCAGATTGAAGCTGTTAAGCCCGGAACGCAGGAGAAGGAAGTCAATCAGACGACTCCGTTTTACGGGAAGCAGTAAGTAGGGTTTGACTTCCTGTGTAGGTGTCTTCAGGAAAGGTAAGCGTAGAAGAAAGTCGAGGGCGAGCACAAATATGAGTCCGCTGTTCATTACATGGTAGGCTTCTCTGGCTCCACCATCGAAAGCAAAGGCGAAAGTTGTTCCGAAGAATATGAGATAAGCTGCCCAGAACACACTCATGAAGTACATCCAAAACTTTCCGAACTTGCTCTTCTCGTACATCGGATGCCGCTTTTCTGCTAACTTTCCATGTTTACGTAGCTCAAGAAATAGATTCATGTCTTTAGTGATTAGTCGTTAGTGATTAATTGGTGATTAAGGAGGCAGTGATTAGTGATAAGTGAACATACGGTTCTTATCACTAATCACTTGCTATTATCACTTCTTAGGTACCGTCATCGTTACCTCGATCTCATTACCTTGTTTCAGCAAGTCGGCTGCAAACTTCTGGATATCTTTGGCAGTGATGCTGTTTACGATATCTGTATATTCTTGCGTCATATCCATATTATAGTAGAAGTAATCGTTCAGGTTGTTCAGCCAGTATGCATTTTCCTTTTGGTTATCGGCGTATTTTTTCAACATGTACTCTTTCACCTTCTGTAAATGTACATCAGACGGTCCTTCTGCTGCCAGTTTCTTCAGCTCGTCTACTACGATACCGGCTAGTTTATCTTTCTTCTCAGGATCGGTCTGGAAGACAATCTGCATCAGCAATTGTTCTTTCGGATACTTCTGTAGGCTACCCATGCAATTTACACCGTATGTACCACCTTCTTTTTCGCGTACTTCTTCAGTATAAACCATGTTCAGCACCTGAGTCATATAGCTCAACAGAATTTCATTCTTCAATGTATAAGGAGTTTTTCCGGTATACAGGAATACGATAGTTGCCATCGGAGTTTGTTGTTCTTTGGCAAATTCGTTCTTGTATGTACCTTTGCGGATCTCCATCTTGGTATCCTTGAAAGTCTCTTTACGATTGATGGCAGGCAATGCACCCAGATATTCTGCAATCAGCGGCTTGGCTGTTTCCAGGTCAATGTTTCCAACGAAATAGAATGTAAAGTCGCTGGCATCTTTGAAACGGTCATTATACATTTCCAGAATACGGTCATAGTCGATCTGATCTACCATTTCCGGTTTCATTATTACCACGCGCGGGTGGTTGTTGTACATAGCCTTCTGCAATGTGTCGTTGATAGAAGAAAGCGGATTAGCCTGTGCACTTTCCAGTTCAGCCTTTGTACGGTTCTTATAAGACTCGAATGCTTCCATGTCCTTGCGGGGAGCGGTGAATGTGAGATAGGTCAACTGCATCATGGTCTCGAAGTCCTTTGGAGAACAAGTTCCGAATACATTTTCAGTAGTGGCACCCAGTCCGGCACGAACAGAAACTTTCTTTCCGGCCAATACCTTTGTAAGGTCTACCTGGCTGAAGTTACCCAAACCACCTACAGCAACCACATTGTCCATAACGGCAAAGTTCAGTGCATCCTTATCGGGGAAAAGAGATTTGCCACCCAGACTAGTTCCTTTCATGCGGATCTCATCTGCCTTGAAATCGGTTTTCTTGACGTAAACAGTTACACCGTTGGACAGAACAAGTTTTGTACTACCATAGATTTCACCTTCTTTCTCAGATACGATTTTGCCGCCTTTCGGTGCTTCTTTCATCAGAGGTTCATCAGAAACCTTGTCGACATACGGTTGCAGATCGAGACTCTTCATGCCTTTCAGCAGAGCAATAACTTCTTCTTTCTGCGGATATTTTAATCCTTCTTTTTCAGGACCGGCAATGATAACTACCTGGTTGCTGTCCGGAACGAGTTGCTGGATTGCCATGTTTATAGCCTGTACCGGGAGGTTAGGAGCCAACTGGTTCATCATGGCATATTCTGTTTCAATACCGGGGATAGGTTCGGCATCCAGGAAGTTACGTACATACTCACGTACATAAGAACCGTGTTTGGTCTTCTCACGCTCGTTGTATGCAGATTCCAGACGTTGCAGATAGTTAGCGCGGGCACGGGCATATTCTGACTCTGTGAAACCGAAACGACGGGCGCGTTCTGCTTCCTGTAACAGGACTTTCAAGGCTTTTTCGATGCCGTCTGCTTTACTTGAAGCAGAGAGGTTGAGTGCTTCTTTCGTTTTCGCTACAAAGAAATTACCGTAACTGCTATATGCACGGGTAAACGGCGGATTAGCGCTCTGGGTCAGTTCACTCAGACGTGCGTTCAGCATACTGGTGATCATGCTTGTCATATACTGGGAAGCCAGATAACCTACGTTGTTCTTTTCTGAATCGGGAGTTGCATCTTGCTTGAAGTAAACTTCGATAGACGGATCGTCTACTTCTTTATCCGTACCGATGGCTACGATAGGTTCCTTATTATCGGCAACAGGATAATAAACACGCTCTGCGGGATTTACCGCTTTCTGTACGTCGGCAAATATTGTTTTCAGTTTGGCTTCTACAGCGTCTACATCAATGTCGCCTACGATGACGATACCTTGCAAATCGGGACGGTACCATTTGTGGTAATAGTCACGGATATCTTTGTAGGGGAAGTTATTGATTACATCGATAGAGCCGATAGGCATACAATCTGCGTATTTGTCGCCCGGATATATAGTGGGAAGCAGGTCGGTATAAACGCGCAGCATACCACTGTTACGGCTACGCCACTCTTCACGGATCACTCCACGTTCTTTGTCTATCTCGTCATCTTTGAGCAGAATGTAGTTGGACCAGTCGTGCAGAACCAGCAAACAAGAGTCCAATACACCGGCACGGTCTATCGGGGCATTGCTGATATTATAGACGGTTTCGTCTATGCTGGTATAGGCATTTAAGTTTGTTCCAAATTTGATACCCACAGTCTCACACCAGGGGATAACGCCGAGACCTTTGTCGTCGCCGGGGAAATTCTTTGTGCCATTGAAAGCCATGTGCTCCAGAAAGTGAGCAAGGCCACGTTGTTGCGGCTCTTCGAGGATGGAACCTACTTTCTGGGCAATATAGAATTCAGCCCGGTTTTCGGGTAATTTGTTATGACGGATGTAATACGTCAGGCCATTGTCTAATTGGCCGATACGGACATTCTTGTCCACGGGAAGAGGCGGAAACTGCATTTGTTGTGCTACCGCTTGTTGGAAACTGGTGCATAAAACGAATGCTACCACCAATAAACTACGAAATGAATGTTTCATATGAATGAATATTAAAATTGTTTCTTGCTCTATTTGTCGAAAGGCAGAAAAAGAAATCACAAGAGGAGGATTGTTTTTTTTACACAAATGGGAATCTAGCGGCAAAACTTGCTAAATTCCCATTTATCTCAGTGTACTTTACAAGAGTGAACTTATCCTTTTATAGCCTCTCTTATCCGTACTAACTTTGTCAGCAATCCTTCCAGCAGATCCAGCTTCAGCATGTTGGCACCATCGCTCTTAGCTATTTCGGGATGCTCATGTGTTTCAATAAACAATCCGTCGGCACCTACGGCAATACCGGCTTTGGCTACAGTTTCAATGAGCTGTGGCATACCGCCTGTAACTCCGCTTGTCTGATTAGGTTGTTGCAGCGAGTGGGTGACGTCCAGAATAACCGGATAACCGAAAGTTTGCATCTCCGGTATTCCACGATAGTCTACGACGAGGTCCTGGTATCCGAAAGTCGTTCCACGTTCGGTGATCATTACCTCCTTATTGCCGGCTTCCACTACCTTTTCTGCAGCGAAGCGCATGGCAAGAGGGGAGAGGAACTGTCCTTTTTTAATATTTACTACCTTTCCTGTCTTTGCGGCAGCTATCAGAATGTCCGTCTGACGGCAAAGAAATGCCGGAATCTGTAGTACGTCCACGTATTCGGCAGCCATGGCAGCCTCCTCGGCAGAATGAATATCTGTAACTGTGGGTACGCCAAACGTATCATGTACTTTCTGCAACACTTTCAGTGCTTTTTCATCACCTATTCCTGTAAATGAGTCTAGGCGTGAACGGTTTGCCTTGCGATAAGAACCTTTAAAGACGTAGGGAATCTGTAGTTTCTCAGTGATATTTACCACACGTTCGGCAATGCGCATTGCCATTTCTTCCCCTTCAATCACACAAGGACCTGCCAATAAAAAGAAATTTCCGGCAGGGTTATTTTTTAATTCTAACATAAGTATTTGGTGTTTACGTTAATCGTTTATTTTAGTTGGGTATAATCAAGGTGATTGCCTCATGCATGATGCCGATGTCCAATGGGAAGTGTCTGTCGAGGAGGCGTCCATCCAGATCGACAGAGGCATTTTGTGCACGCAGTACTTTCACTTTCTGTGTCCTGTAAGGCATTACGACTTTATGGTTTAATATGCGTCCTTGAAGTAACATCCACAAGCCTGATACAAGTTGTAGCAATTCCGGGCGGTAGATCACGGATACATCGAGCCAGCCATTGTAGGGAACGGCACTGGGAACTTGTCCATATCCCCATGCACTGCCGATGCAAACCGTCATGATACGTCCGCGGATATGCTCTCCGTTTATTTTGAGGTGCATCCGGTAAAGCTTGCGTTCAAAGAAAAGCGAAATGAGTGCCATGAGATAAGACAAGAATTTCACTCCCCAGAAACGTTTGGTCTGGTCGCTGATTTTCACAATGCGGGCTCCTAAACCGATATTGATGGCATTGAGGAAATAGCGGGTAACGTGTTTCTCGCCGTCGTAATAATTGCAGAAGCCGACATCGATTTTCCGGCGACGGTTGTTTATGATACAATCCACCGCATCTTTGTATTCCGAGGTCATTTCCCAGTATTTGGCAAAGTCATTCCCGATACCGTTCGGAATGATGCCTATGGCGATTTCTCTTTTATCTTCCGCATTGGACGACATGATGCCGTTAATCGCATCATTCAGTGCACCGTCACCACCTACAATGACAATTGTGCGGTATCCGTTATTGGCAAGAATACCGGCCAAACGTTCCACTGATCCGAACCCCTCGGACTGCACGTAGTCATAAGACACGCCTTTGCTGTCCATATATTCTTTTATTTCTTTCCACCGTTTCTGCACTTTTCGTGTGCCGGCTTTGGGGTTATATATCACTCCCCACTTTTCGGGTTCTACGCTCATATTGTTATCTCTTAGTAAAGTCCTACATAATCATTAGTTACCCTCCCAGGCTTCGTCTTTGCTGCTCCAAAGATACTAATTCCCTTTGAGTTTCGTTTGTACAAAAGCAATCTTTTCTTCCATCGGCAGCCCGGCATCCATCCAGTGAATGGTGAATCCGCGGCGTTCCATCCCCCGGAACCAGGTCATCTGTCGTTTGGCAAACTGGTGAATGGCGATTTCCAGTTCCCGGTACATCTCTTCGTAAGTCAGCTTGCCAATGACGTAGAGCGTCAGATACTTGTACTCCAGGCCGTAATAAATCAAGTCATCCGGTTGAATGCCTTGCTCTATCAGCCGGCGCACTTCATCCACCATTCCTTCATCCAGACGTTGGCGCAGTCGGCGGGATATCTTTTCGCGACGTAATTCCCGGTCTATATCCACACCGATGATGAGGCTGTTCAGTAGGGGGAATGTACGCTCGTCTACCGGTGTATGTGCGTAATATTCTTCAATTTCAATAGCACGGATAGCACGCTTGGCCGTATCCACATCCGTTGTGTTGTGCAAGGTCTTATACTGTTGCAGTATCCCGGTTAATTCTTCCAAAGACTTATCAGCCAGCTGTGCACGCAGTTCCGGATTTTCGGGAACGGGGAGCAACTTATATCCTTTCAATACGGACTCTAAGTATAACCCTGTACCTCCACACAAAACGGGTAATTTCCCTTTTTGTTTAATAGTCTCGTAAGCTGTCAGAAAATCACGTTGATATTCGAAAACATTGTATTTGTACCCTGGATCGGCAATATCAATCAGATGATAAGGGATTTGTTTTCCATTTACGGTGTAGTCAATGAGGTCTTTACCCGTACCAAGATCCATGCCACGGTAGATTTGCCGGGAATCCGCACTGATGATTTCGGTGTCAAGAACATTTGCCAGTGCCGCGGCAAAAGGAGTTTTTCCGGAAGCGGTAGGACCTAATATAGCTATCAAATCATAGTCAGGCATAAGTCGTTTTAATTATTTTTCTACAAAGATAATGTAATCCAAAAGCAATGCAAAATAAGCTTGCTTATTTTTAGTGCTAAGATGTAACTAGTCTTCGCTTTTGAACAAAGATATGAAAAAGGAAGTGAAAAACGAAGAAGATTTTCTTAAAGGGTGTTATAAATACACTGTTTTCGCACACGGAGCTTGCAAAAGTCAGAAAAGTCCGTACCTTTGCACTGTGTTTTTCATAGTATTAGATTTAAGGTTAACAAAGGTTGGAGTACAGCGGTACTCCTTTTTTTATGTCCATACCTCCTGTGCTATACAGGTAAATCATTAATTCTCAATATTCCATCCCATTATTCGTAATAGTTCCCTTTCTTTAGATACGGCTTCGGATGTAATGGCATACCCTTGATGTGCCAGATTGTCATTATAGAGCTTTTGTAGCTTTTCTGATTCCATTTCCGGTATCACTTCCCAGGCAATTACCTTTCCGAAATCATAAGAGAAAAGCGGAGTTCCTTTTAAAGCCAGATCCATATTCTGCTTTATTTTGGCAACGGGAAACATTTTCAGGTATTCATTCTTTTGTTTGGCGGTACGTACCAGGACGTGCGGTTCACCATTTTCAATGGTAGCGAATATTAAATGTGAATCTCTGTTCACACCATTCTTATAAACATAATCACGCTTCTTCTGCAATAAGATTTTCAACGGAACACGGTTGACATAACCGTTCTCGTAGCAGAGGAGCAGTGCACCGTCGATTTCCTCTTTCCTGATTCCCAATGTGAGTATGGCATTGTCTATATGTGAGTATCCGTCTTTCAATAGATATCCGCCATTATTAAGCAGTGACAGATAGGATACTATCTGTGTACCATCTTCTTTTTCCGTCAACGCATTGGTGCGTATCAGAGATGTTTGTATCATAGCCTTTCCCGGTACGGTTTCCACTTTCTTTTTCTTCTTTTCCAGACTGGCTGCAAAGGCGGCGGCAACTGCTGTCTGTGTTTCTCCGGTTTGCAACAGGCTTTCGTTGATTAGCTCTATTTCCTTTTCCGCAATCTGGTTAAGTTCTGCCTGTAACATCTCATTTTTCCTTTTCTTCTGCTTGGTCAGGGCATTGCCGTCGAGCATTACCGTCGAATTGCCTTGCCTTTGCCATATCACTCCTTTCAGTTCAATCAGTTTGCCATAACAAGGCACTGTAACGCAGCATATTTCGCGGTTGCCATATCGGGGAAAATCTATTTTAATGATACTGTTGATGTCCTTTCCCATTGTTGCTATGATGCGTTGGCGGATGAAGCGTTCGTAGGCATCTGAATCGCATACCATGTAGGTGTAGTCCTCCTTCAGACCAATTATGGCTCCTGCATCGGATACGCCGATATAGAGTGTGCCGCCGGCGGCATTAAGGAAGCCTGCAATGGTGTGCAGTATAATTTCCGACTGCCGTTTCATGTCGGGTACGGTACGTCCGGCGGGATATACCACGGATGATTTAAATTCTACTTTATCATTCTCCCTACCCATGTGGGGAATGTCTTCGTGTTCTGTTGCAGAGGGGGATTTTGCCGCCGGCTCATCGGGCAATGCAAATTCTCCGGCGCCTATGCGTTGCAGGAGTTCATTGCGTAAAGGGATTAATGTGCCGGCCGGTAAGGAGTTGAGTAAAAGAGTATGGGCCAGTACCAACCGGACTATACGCTCTTTGTTTTCATCTTTGGTGGTTGCAATGCCTACTGCAAGCTCCGGGGCGAAGTTATGGGTATAGAACAAACTGAGAATTTGTAGCATTTCTTTTTTAGGGCGAAGTGAAGGATAACGTGAAACCGCAGCGTCATCTATACGCGAAAAATGCGTCCATCGTGCCTGCCCGTTATGGGTGGCAAAACTGTAGATGTTTTCCTCATAATTCATTTGCAGCGCCAGATACTCGCTTAAGGTTGAATCATTGAGCATTCCGGCCAGCAGATAAGCTGTTCCCAGCAGGTTGTAACGTTTCACCAGCGACTTTTCGACGGATGCTGTCACTGCCAGTAGCCAAGGTAATTCGCACATCAGGGGGAGCGATAACTGCTCTCCGGTCAGCATTGCATCCTCGTCTGTGAAGACTGGTCCGAAATTGCCCTCTTCCTCTTCGGCTTTTTCATCCTGTGGAGAACAGAAATTGATATATTCGCTGACTAATTTAGCCAGAGCCTCAGTTTCTTCTATCTCTTTATCGGATTTTTCTATACAGGTGGCATTGATGTATCCTGCATCATTGATGCCCCTCACTTCCAGCAGGGCTACCGTACCTACTTCAGGATAGGGTGTTGCGCCCGGTGTGAACAGTGTGTATCCTTCCTCACATACCCATACACCTGTTCCTTTAGAGATTCGCATCAGCCTGGCATATACACGATGGCCGTATTTGATTGTCCCCGTTACAAATTCAAACAACTCCCGGAGGATGCTGAATGTCAGACGCCCATTCTGCCCGACTTTCGATACAGTGGCTTCAAAGGTATCTCCTTCATAAAAAATTCCGTCCATGCTGTGGATATGGCTACGGGTTACTTCATTGGCCAGTAGTGCACCGGTTCCTTCGTATCCCGGTTCTGTTACTTCTGCAAACATCATCAGTGGAAAACGTGGATTGAATGCTTTCAGCGTGATCCTGACACGCGTTCCCTCCGTAGGAAGAATCTTTTCCGGTGCCTTTTGGGTAGATGCCGTTATGTGTCCGGATAGCTGTCCTGACAGCTCTTCCCAGAGATTTTTTAATACAAAAACATTTTGTGCTTCATTTGCTTTCGGTTTGATGTCTTTCTTTGCATATACACTAATCCTGTCGTCGAATACGGACACCATCTCCGTCACCTTCTGGTGTTCGGGTAGCAGTGCGCCCGGATTGCAACCGGCATAGAGCCCGAACTTTCCATTACGTAACAGTATCCGTCCTCCTTGTGTGATATGTTGGGCTATCAGCTTGTCTTTATCATCAGATGTATCCGTCATGAATGAGCGCAATTTAGTAATGAATGGCTCAGGCTTGAAGTGGACGACATCTTCCCAACTAAACTCCGGGCGGTAAGATTGATTTGCCCGTGTCAATACATCGAATGCCTTATCCGTCAGAATCCCGGCGGAAGAAGGGCTTGCCAAAGCTGCATAGCGATAAAGCATGATGCGATAGACTGCCGTATGTGCTTCGCGGTTGTAGCAAAGCAGCAGGTAGATGGCCAGTAAGTGCATGATTTTAGTGGGGGAAACGTCGTGCACTGCTCTGGTTTTCTCTATCATCCTCTTGATTAGTTCTATAATGGATGTCAGGGAGGAAGTTTCCGTAGTTGAAGTGTTGCAGGCTATATATTGGCAGAACTCTGTGAGGGTAAACATGTTTTTATCAGCTAATGTGTCGTCCAGCCGGAACAAGGCAATCAGTAATTCGGTCTTCCGGCTTCGGTCGGATAAATATCCCGAAGTCCGTATTTTTGTAAATATATGTTTTAGAAAATTATCCACAGCATTGCTCCGGATAAGTTCTATGGCCTTTAGTATTGCTTCGCAGACAAATATTTCCCGTTCTCCCTTTTCGCGCAGGGATTGAACTACGGACGACGAATAGAATGTAAGGAACAGGGAATCCTCAAGTATCCATTCGGTGATAAGAAGTTGGTAATGTATTAATTCGCATACTCCTTCCCAATCTTTTTTTTCTATTTTTTCTTCTCTTTTGGCAAGCAGTATACTCTGGAATGACAGTAGCCATTCTCCTTCGTGACTGTCATATTGTTTCAACACTTGCTGTATTTTCGGATCTCCGGTCGAGTCGGTACGTAGTGTTTCCAGTTGAATGCAGGCTGGCAGTTGTTCGGTATGGATGTTATGCATCAATTGCTCGAAGGTGATGAAATTGGTTTCACAGTCCATTTCCTGGTTGACAGGAACGACGCCCAAGATTCCATCCGGATTGATATGCTTGACCGTGCAGCGGACATTTCTTCCTATAGTCAATTCTTTCCCTATTCCTACCTGGATTAAGGCGCGTATGCCATTCATATCATATCCATAATAGATATTGCGGTGTCCGGATTGATAACCAGGCTTTTGTTGCACAACGAAAGGGTAAGTGCTGCCGACTGTATAAAGTTTGCGTGATATTTCACCTTTATGTTGTGCAAAGAGAGGAGTGTCATCGGCATCATAGCTATAAACGATACATTTCACTTCATCGGGAACCGGTAGCTTGTGCTGGAATTTCAGCATTTTCACCTTGTATTTGATTCCTTCATTTTCTATCAGATAATAATGACAATCATTTGTTATCATGGTCCCGGTTACTTTCAGGGAGTAAATCACATCCTTCTCATACTGCATAGTTTTATTTCTATTATCGGGCAATACAGCCTTCGTGTTTTTAAATACGGCAATTTATGTATTTTTTATTGAACTGCAAAGGCTATCCGTAAAAAACATGTAAAAATATTCAGAAGTAAAAATGCGGACAACTCTTTGAGCTCTTTTTATTCTTTTGTCCTCAGGCTGACTAGTTCTGCCCATTTACGGAGACTGAGGTAGAAACCGCCTTTTTCTAACAGGTGGGGAAGGGATTTGTAGTGCAGGATTGTAGTGTCGTTGTTCCTTTCTTAGGCATTCCTATGCTTTTTCCCTTCCAACGGTTAGCCTTTTCCATCCGAACGTTTATTCTTTCCACCGTGGAGTTTCTTTCTTTCCACCATGGTGGAAAGAAAGTTTCCCCGTGATGGAAAGCAACTTTCTCCATGGTGGAAAGAATAAGTACCTACTACAATTTTCCTTAACCGTCGCAGCGAAAAGAGATAAAAGTGGTGATGTGGCGGCTTAACTCCCGTAATTCACTTTAAAATGATAAGGAAGGAAGAAAAAGAGTGATAAGGTGGTAGGGTAATAGGGCGATAAAGTGGCTGCGCTATATATCACAGAGCGTTATCCCGTTATCACTTTATCGCCCTATCACTTTATCACATTTTGCTCATGCCCCGAAAGAAAGAAGCTAATAAAGAAAGGCTGCACCGTGCTTCAAGCACAATGCAGCCTTTCTTTATTACTACTATATATTATTATTATTTATCCGGACTAATCATTGAAACTTCTACTTCATTTTTCTGTTTGAACAAGTCATCGGCAAACTTCTGAATATCTTTAGCTGTGATGCTATTGACTGTTTGTTCGTAGTCTTTTATCGGGTTCATTCCGGTAAACAGATATTCGTCAATGCTTCCCATCCAGTAGCTGTTTTCTTTCAGGTCTTCGGCATGCTTCTTCAGCATAAACTCCTTTACCTTATTAAGATTGGCTTGAGACGGACCCTCTTTGGATATATGCTCTATTTCGGCAAAGATGATTTTCATCAGTTTCTCTCTCTTAGAAGGTGCTGTATCGAAAACTATTTGTATTCCGGCTATTTCCTTCGGATATTTGGAGAGATTGCCGCCTACATATACCCCATAAGTTCCACCTTCATCTTCGCGTACTTTCTCGGTATAAACTAAATCCATAATCTGGCAAGTCATGTCCTGCAGAATGGAATTCTTTAAATCATATTTGCACGTACCGATGAAACAGACGAAGTTAGAGGCTTTAGCTGTTTCCTGTTCACGGACGAACTCATTCTTATATACACCTTTGCGGTATTCAATCTTATTGTCTTTGAATGATTCCTTACGGTCGATGGCAGGCAATGCTCCAAGATATTCGGCTATGAGTGGTTTCATACTTTCAACGTCTACATTGCCCACAAGGATGAATGTAAAGTCACTGGCGTCCTTGTAACGGTCTTGGTACATTGCAAGGATTTTATCATAATCCATCTTGTCTATCATATCGGCTTTCATGCGGATGGTACGGGGATGTCCCATTTGCAATGCAAAGGTAATACTGTCGCTAAAGGCAACGTTCGGGTTCATTTCTTGGTTCAGTAATGCTGCTTTGTTGCGGTTCTTATAGGATGCAAAAGCTTCATCATCACGGCGCGGAGCAGTGAATGTCAGATAGGTGAGTTGCATCATTGTTTCAAAGTCTTTCGGCGAGCAGTAACCATTCACGGTTTCTGTCTTATCACCGATACCATAACCGACAGAGGCTCTTTTGCCTGCCAGTACTTTTTCCAGGTCTACAGCGCTAAAGTTACCCAGACCACCTACAGATACTGCATCCAGTCCGTTGATATTGATGATTTCCGAGTTAGGAAATAATGAACTGCCACCCAAACTTACTCCCTTCATGGTAATTTCATCTGCTTTGAAATCAGTTTTCTTGATGATTACTTTGACTCCGTTAGACAGTGTCAGCATGGTAGTACCGAATACGTCGTCTTTTTGTTCGGAAATGATTTTTCCACCTTTCGGAGCTTCTTTTATCAGAGGTTCGTCGGAGACTTTATCCTCATATGGGCTCAATTTCTCAGCTTTTACATCTTGCAGGATCTTTTTGATAGCTTCTTCTGTCGGCATCTTCAGACCTTCCTTTTCCGGGGCGAAAATGGCGACTACCTGGTTGGTATCTGTTATCAACATCTGCATCATCTGATTCAATGCTTGTACGGGGATGGCCGGAGCTATCTGGTTGATGATGGCATATTCGTTTTCAATACCCGGTATGGGTTCGTTGTCGAGGAAGTGGCGTACATATTCATCAATATATTCCTCGTTCCTACGTGTATCACGTTCGTTGTAGTCAGATTCCATATTGCGCAGATATTCGGCACGGGCACGTTGGTATTCGCTTTCAGTGAAGCCAAACTGGCGGGCACGTTCCATTTCGCGGACCAGGGTGGTGATACCGTTTTCCACTGCATCTTCTTTGCATACAACGATGCCGGTAAAGGCTTGTTTGGTTTTTGCAACGAAGAAATCTCCATCATAGGTTCCTGCGTAGATATATGGAGGGTTGGCAGCTTGAAGTAGTTCGTTCAGTCGGGCATTCAGCATGTTATTGATGAGGTCGATGGCATAGTCTTGTATCAGATAATCCATATTGCCTTTTTCTGAGTCGGGAGTTGCTTCGTGTTTGTTAAAGATGATAGCTTGGATATGGGGTTGTTCCTTATCCCGGGCAATCAGCACAATCGGTTCTTTATTGTCATTTACCGGATAATATTCGCGTTTGGCGGCATCGGGTTGTGCGGGGACATCGGCGAACAGTTTCTTAATCTGTGCTTCGATGGCATCTACATCTACGTCTCCCACCACAACTATACCTTGCAAATCGGGACGATACCACTTTTCATAATAATCTCTTAGTGTTTGCGGCTTGAAGTTCATCACTACATCCATGGTTCCGATGGGGAAACAAGTAGCATACTTGGTACCGGCAAACATAGCAGGGAGCAACTTTTCCTGGAAACGTTGCACTGCACTCATGCGCGTACGCCATTCTTCGTTGATGACTCCACGTTCTTTATCAATCTCTTTCGGGTCCAGAGTCAGGTCATTGCTCCAGTCGTGCAGAATTAACAAACAAGAATCGATGGCTCCCGGAGTATTGACAGGTACATTCGAAATATTATATACGGTTTCATCTACTGAGGTGTAGGCATTCAGGTTTTCACCGAACTTAACTCCAATGCGTTCCAGATATTGTTTCAGGGCATCACCCGGGAAGTGGGTAGTTCCGTTAAAGCACATGTGTTCGAGGAAGTGGGCGAGGCCACGCTGGTTCTCTTCTTCCTGTATGGAACCTACTTTCTGGGCGATATAAAAGTCTGCCCGTTCGGTGGGGAGATTGTTTTTGCGGATATAGTAAGTTAGGCCGTTGTCCAGTTTTCCGATGCGTACATTCGAATCGATGGGGATAGGAGGCATCTGTTGTGCAAGAGCCTGTTGGAAGTTACAGCATACGACAAATGCTATAATCAATAAATTACGAAATAGATGTTTCATGTTTATGAATATTAAAATTGTATATTGTCCTATTTGTCTGGAAAGGATGAAATAAATCACAGAAAAGAGCGTTTTTTTGTAATAATGGTTGTTTGTCGGGCAAATGTTACATGAATAAAAGTTTATGTAACATGAAAATCCCAAGTGTAACATTGGCAATAGTAAGTGGAAACATGGAGGATAGGTTGATATTTCGTAATGACCTATCTTTGTACAAAACAGAAATTAATCAAAAGGTATCATGCCATGAAAACAAAATTTAGTTGGATTTTCTATTGCTTAGTGAGTTTGTTGCTATCTCAATCTTTGTCGGCGGCAGAGCGTTTTGTGACAAATGAGAGTAATGGATTTGTCTGGATACAGCAAGGAAAGGCGTATCCAATACTGGTGGACTCCCGGGAAGACAAAGGAGTAGTACGGGCTGTGGCCAATTTGCAGACAGATGCGGGTAAAGTAACGGGTATTACTCCGGAGATTATTTACTCTGTAGCTGGCAATCGTATGTTGATAATCGGTTCTATAGAGAATAGCTCCTGGATTAAACAACTGCTGAAGGCCGGAAAAATCAATGCTGCCGATTTGCAGGGAAAGCGTGAGAAATACATCCTCCAGATGGTGAAACAGCCGATGGAAGGCGTGGACGAGGCGGTAGTTATAGCAGGTAGTGACAAGCGGGGTACTATTTACGGTATATATGAATTGTCACAGCAAATGGGAGTATCACCTTGGTATTTCTGGGCGGATGTTCCGGTGGAAAAGCACGATATTATATCTATTAAAGAAGGTATATATACAGATGGTGAACCGGCTGTGAAATACCGTGGTATTTTCCTGAATGATGAATGGCCCTGTCTAGGAAACTGGGCGGGCGATACTTTCGGTGGATTCAATAGCAAATTTTATGAGACTGTCTTTGAACTGGTGCTTCGCCTGAAAGGAAACTTCATGTGGCCGGCTATGTGGAACAGTGCATTCTATGACGATGATCCAATGAACGGTCCGTTGGCTGATGAGATGGGAATTGTGATGGGAACTTCTCACCACGAACCTATGGGACAGGCTCAAAAGGACTGGAAACGCCGTGGAACCGGAGAATGGAATTATACAACGAACGGCGCCGTACTGCGTGACTTCTGGCAGAAGGGTATGGAGCGTTGTAAGGATTGGGAAGCAGTGATTACCCTAGCTATGCGCGGTGATGGTGACGAACCGATGAGTGAGGATGCCAATATCTCCTTATTACAGAATATAGTGAAGGATCAGCGGAAGATTATAGAGAAAGTGACCGGTAAGAAAGCGAAAGAAACTCCGCAAGTGTGGGCGCTCTATAAAGAAGTGCAGGATTATTATGATAAGGGTATGCGTGTGCCCGACGATGTAACCCTTCTGTTGTGTGACGATAACTGGGGAAATGTGCGCAAGTTGCCCGATTTGAAAGCTAAACCCCGTAAGGGCGGTTATGGAATGTATTATCACTTCGACTATGTAGGAGCTCCCCGTAATACTAAGTGGATCAACATTACCCAGATACAGCGCACCTGGGAACAGATGATGCTGACTTATGAATATGGTGTCCGTGAACTGTGGGTAGTCAACGTGGGTGACTTGAAGCCTATGGAATATCCGATAACCTTCTTCCTGGACATGGCTTGGAATCCCGGACGTTTCAATGAAAACAATCTTTTCCAGCATACGGTAGACTTCTGCAAGCAGCAGTTTGGTGGCAATTATGCGGAAGAGGCGGCGCGTCTTATAGATACATATACCAAATATAACCGCAGAGTTACTCCTGAAATGCTGAATGACAGAACGTACAGCCTGGAAAACTATGATGAGTGGCGGCGTGTGAAAGATGATTATGCGGCTTTGAGCCTGGATGCCCTGAAACTCTACTATCTGATGCCTGCCGGTTACCGGGATACTTTCGACCAACTGGTACTCTTTCCGATACAGACATGTGCCAACCTGTATGATATGTATTATGCCGTAGCAATGAATCGCAAACTGGCAGAGGAGAATAATGTACAAGCCAATAAATGGGCTGATAAGGCTCGTGCGTGTTTTGAACGTGATTCTGTATTGACTTATCACTATAACCATATAATGAGTGGTGGCAAATGGAATCATATCATGGATCAGACACATATTGGATATAAATCCTGGAACGATCCGAAACATAATATTATGCCTAAAGTTACTTTTGTTCCGGAACCTCGTATTGCTCCTGCGCCACCTGTATTTGTAGAAAAGGATGGATATGTATCTATTGAAGCGGAACATTATACCCGTTCAGCTAACAGTACATCTGCTAATTGGGTTACAATTCCAAATTTGGGGCGTACGTTGTCTGCTGTCACTACTTTACCTACCACAGCCGTTCCGGGAGCAGATATGTATTTGGAATATGATTTTGAAACGGAGAAAAGTGGGGATGCTACAGTTATCGTCCGTTTTTCTTCAACTTTGAATTTCAATGATTATAAAGGATTGCGTTATGCGGTCAGTTTGGATGGTGGGGAAGAACAGATAGTCAATATCAACAGTGATTATAAAGGTGAGCTTGGTAAGTTGCAGGCAGAGCACATTATTACTACTCAAACCAAACACTTACTTGATAAGAAGGGGAGACATACTTTGCGTATCCGTCCGCTTGATCCGGCACTTGTTATGCAGAAAATCATGATTGACCTGGGAGGGTTGAAACCTTCTTTCCTGGGAGCACCTGAAAGTTTGATAAAAGAGTAGGAATGTTGAAAATTACAATATTATGAGATATAAATTTACTTTATTGGTAGTATTGGTCTGTATATGTTCTGTATGGGCTGAAGCTAAGGTTAAACTCCCCTCTGTTCTTTCGGATGGAATGGTATTGCAACGTGAAAGGCCCATTAAGATATGGGGGACAGCTGAACCGGGTGAAGATGTAGTGGTAACTTTTAAGAGGAAGAAATACACGGCAAAGACTGATGAGAATGGCAGATGGGTGGTCATACTTCCTGCTATGAAGGCTGGCGGTCCTTATGAGATGACGGTGAATGAAGTGATAGTAAAAGATATTCTGGTAGGGGATGTGTGGCTGTGCTCAGGGCAATCGAATATGGAACTGACCGTGGCACGTGTAGCGGATATGTTTGGCAAGGAAACGGTTGTTTATGAAAATTCAATGATCCGTTACGTGAAAACTCCCTATGGCAATGATTTGCAGGGTCCGAAAGAAGATATTTCCCGGATGAACTGGACATCCTTGAATCCGGAGGTTGCTCAGTCTTATGCCGCACTACCTTATTTTTTTGCTATAGAGATGTATAATGAGACGAAAGTTCCTGTGGGGATTATTAATTCAAGTTGGGGAGGAAGTTCTATTGAAGCTTGGATGAGTGAGGATGCTCTACAGGAATTCCCAAAGAATTTGCGTGAAAAGGATATTTATAACTCTGACGAATATAAGGTTTTGATGAATAAGGCAGGTGGTATGATGTCGAGGTTTTGGAATCTCTCTTTGTATAAAGGGGATGAAGGACTTCATACTCCGGTCAAGTGGTATGAACCGGAATTGGATGATTCCGATTGGGAGGAAGTGAATATGTTTTCTTATCAATTGGGCACTAAAAATGGCTATCCGGTAAGTGGCTCACATTGGTTCCGTCAGGATATTCGTCTTACGGCTGAGCAAGCTGATAAAGATGCCATATTGCGTTTGGGTTGTATGGTGAATGCGGACTCAGTGTATGTGAATGGTGTATTTGTAGGTACCACTTCGTATCAATATCCGCCACGTATTTATAAAGTTCCTGTATCGGTATTGAAAGCAGGTGAGAATCTGGTGACGGTTCGTCTTATCAATTCGGGTGGTCGCCCTAGCTTTGTAAAAGACAAGCCCTATTGTATGGCGATAGATGGAGACACAGTTCGTTTGGCGGAACAGTGGAAATATAGATTAGGTTGTGAAATGCCTGCCGGAAGAGGTGGGGTGTCTTTTCAGAATATTCCGACTGGCATGTATAATTCCATGATTTCTCCTTTGCGAAATTTGCATTTTAAAGGAGCTTTGTGGTATCAGGGAGAGACGAATGCAGGACGTTCAAGTGAATATGAGGCCTTATTAACTGCGATGATAAAAGATTGGCGAGTGAAGTTTGCAGATGAAAATCTCCCGTTCTTTATTATGCAACTACCCAATTTTATGCAGACGCATCCGCAACCTGTAGAAAGTGGTTGGGCGGGTATGCGAGAGGCTCAACGGCAAGTGACCTTGAAGTTGCCTAATACTTCTTTAGTAGTAGCAATAGACTTGGGAGAGTGGAATGATATTCATCCATTAAATAAGAAAGAACTGGCAAGAAGAGTGGCACTTCAGGTTAAAAAGAAGGTATATGGTCATAGGGATGTAGTTCATAGTGGTCCGTTGTGTACTGATGCATCTGTTGAAAGTGGAAAGATCATTCTCTCTTTTGAAGAAGGAACGAATGATTTAATGCCTGTAACTGAACTCAAAGGTTTTGCACTGGCAGGAGCGGATGGATGTTTTAAATGGGCAAAGGCGACCATAGAAGGCAATAAAGTGATGGTTTGGAGCGAAGGTATTACTCAGCCTATAAAGGTTCGTTACGCTTGGGATGATAATCCACAGGAGGCTAACCTGAGGAATAAGTCAGGGCTTCCGGCTTCGCCGTTTCAAATGGATGTTCCATGATTCCCTAAACTTGATTGACTAAAAAAACACCGGAATTTATGCGTTTGGCATAATATGACAATAAGATAGTGAAACAGATGTATTTTGTTGCAATACATCTGTTTTATAAATCATGCTGCATTTGCCTGATAGGTAATCTTTGCGTTCTTTTGAGTCACAATGAACATTGGCACGAAAGAAAGCAACCTCAGGCATCACGATTTACATTTTGTCATATTGCTCGTTTTCGCTCAAGCTGCTCATTTTGCTCCAGTTACGTAAATATCCTGAAAGACTTTCACTTTACCCAATTTCCATTTGTCAGCTATTTTCTTTACTATATAACCCCTCTGTTCTTAAAGGCCTCTTCTCTCAGGCGATGAGTATATAAAAGATATAATCCCTCCCCTGTCTGATCTTGATTGAAAAGAATTAAAAGACTCAAAAGTGTTAATGGATGTATTTCTGCAATAAATGAATGAAAGTCATTTTAGTGCTTTAACAAGTGGGTTACATATTTTTTGTGATACGTTACTATGCTGTTTTTTTTTGCATTTCTCTTGTAATTTTAGTTCATAATTCTTTTGTTTTTCTTCCTCGAAAGTAACTTCTCAAGCTCTCTATTGTCTTTTAAAAAAAAAACTTCTTTATTGTTTGTGTAATTAGTTGATATATAGTTTTTTATATTGATTTACGAAATACAATCAAAAAAGAATGTAACATCGAATGGAAAGATGTAATATCATCAAAAAAACGTGTAGCATGATCGTGCCTGCTGTTCTGTTTTGGTACATATATTTGCACCTGTGAAAAAGCACGCTGTAATGTTTGGAGAGATATGTATGGAAAACACTTTTCTTTCCTTTTATGATATGAAATGCTAATATATGTAATAATGTAATATGATTATTAACCATTGAATTATTAATCTTAAAAGACTAATTAATTATGAAATACAAGTATGATGACAGCTAAAGCTATCTATAATAGCTAATGAAAAAAGAGAATGTAGTTTTTAATATTTTAAACTAATGGTATGAAAAATGTAACAAAAAAAACCAAAAAGATCCCTTATCTACTGGTTTTGTTGCTATTAAGTTGCTTGCCAACTTTAGCGCAAAATGGGGTAACGGTAAAAGGAACAGTTCTTGATGGCACTGGAGAAACTGTAATTGGTGCTTCCATCGTTGTGAAAGGCAACACTTCAATAGGTACGATATCAGATATAGATGGAAATTTTACGTTGGCTGTTCCTAGTGATAATGTAACTCTTGTTGTTTCATTTATCGGTATGAAATCACAAGAAGTGAAAGCAACGGTTCAAAAACCGATTAAAGTGATTTTGGAAGATGACAGCCAACAACTGGAAGAAGTAGTAGTGGTAGGTTTTGGTCAGCAAAAGAAAGCCTCAGTTGTAGGTGCCATTGCACAGACCAATTCCAAAACCTTGGAACGTACGGGTGGTGTGACAAGTTTGGGGCAGGCTTTGACGGGTAATCTTCCTGGTGTAGTAACTATGACTGACACAGGTAAACCGGGTGATGAAGATCCGAAGATCACTATTCGTGGTGTGACATCATGGAACTCAAGTGATCCGCTTGTGTTGGTGGATGGTGTAGAACGTCCTATGGCTTCAGTGGATATTAATTCAGTGGCATCCATTTCTGTATTGAAAGACGCATCGGCAACAGCTGTATTTGGTGTGCGTGGTGCCAATGGTGTAATTTTGATTACTACTAAACGTGGTGAAGAAGGTAAGGCAGTGATTAATGTCAATGCCAGCACGACGCTGAAAACTTATTCTAAATTGCCTGACATGATGGATGCGTATGATGCGCTTTCACTCCGCAATCAAGTTATAGAAAATGAACTGGCTTATCACCCGGATTCATGGAGTTATTATCTGACTCAGGACCGTTTGCATAAGTATCGTCATCCGGCTAATCAGGCTGAGGCAGAACGTTATCCTAATATAAATTGGGTAGATTATCTGTTGAAAGATGTCGCTACATCTTATAATGCCAACGTGAACATTAGTGGTGGTACGAAGTTTGTAAAGTATTTCGCTTCTGCCGATTTTGCACATGAAGGAGATATATATAAGAAAGTAACCAACGTGAAAGGTTACGATCCGGGTTTCAGCTATGATCGTATAAACGTACGCAGTAACCTTGACTTCAATCTCACCAAGACTACCAAATTGCATCTTAATCTGTCTGGTTCTCATGCGGTAAAGAAAGCCACGCAGGGGCAGTATGAAAATTTGGTGTGGAGTGCTTTCTATGGCATTGCACCCGACTCTTTTATGCCTGTATATAGCGATGGTACTTTCGGATATTATCAACCTAACCCGACTCAGGCTGCTACTAATAGTTATGAAGACCTTAGTGTTAACGGTATCGGTTATACCACCGACGATCGTTTGAATACTGACTTTACCCTCGAACAGGATCTTGGTTTCCTGCTTAAAGGATTGAATGTACAGGCTAAGCTGGCTTTTGATAATGCTTTCCGTGAAACAGGCCGTGGTGTGGATGATACAACTGACTGGGAAGATGAAGCTCACAAATGGATTGATCCTGAGACTGGTAAAGAATACACCGATATCAGTACAGATGCATTATATAAGTTTGACTTCAAGAATAACAATGCTTGGAAAACGGGTGCGGGTTCTGTTAATAATGGTGAAACATACCGTCGTATGGACTATTCCGTACAGTTGAACTATTCCAACAAATTTGGTGATCATACAGTGGGTGCTATGGGTAACTTCACTCGCGAACAGTATGCAAAAGGTAGCGAACAACCTTTCCGTCGTGAAAACTGGGTATTCCGTGCGACTTACGACTATGCCAGTCGCTATATGGTGGAGTATAACGGTGCTTACAACGGTTCTGACCTTTATTCTTCGGAAAATCGTTTCGCTTTCTTCAATTCCGGTGCTGTCGGATGGATGGTTTCGGAAGAACCTTTGGTGAAGAAGCTTAACCTGAAGTGGTTGGATATGTTGAAATTCCGTGCATCTTATGGTCAGATTGGTCAAGATGGCTTACGGGTAGGGAATAAAGATTATCGTTTTGGTTATATGGATGTTTGGAGCAATGGTGGCAATTATCGTCAGTCGTTGACCGGGGTAGATCCTGCCAAAAGTCCTTACAAGTGGTGGCAACAGACACAGATGGGTAATCCGGAACTTCAATGGGAGGTGGCCACTAAACTTGATATTGCAGCAGATTTTGCATTTTTCGGAGGGGTTATTTCCGGTTCGTTCGACTACTTCAAGGAAAAGCGTACCGACATTTTGATTCCGGGTACTCAGCGTGCTGTTCCTTCATACTTCGGTACGGAAGCTCCTATTGCCAATTTGGGCAAAGTGGATAGCAAAGGTTACGAATTGGAAATCCGTTGGAATAAGCAACTGACGCGTAGTTGGCGTCTTTGGGGAAATGCTTCTCTTACTCATGCCGTAAGTGAAATCAAGGAAGCGGATGACCCCAGCCTTATGCCGGAGTATCAGAAAAAGGCCAACAAAGGTATTAATCAGAATTATTCGTATGTAGATAAGGGATACTACAACAGTTGGGATGAACTTTATGGTAGCACCGCACACGATGAATATGATGAGAACCGTAAACCGGGTAACTATATAATTCTTGACTATGATGCCGATGGTATGATTACTCAGGATGATAATATTCCTTATGGCTATACGGGTATTCCACAGAATACAATGAACCTTCAGATAGGTTTCGATTATAAAGGTTGGAGCTGTTTCGTTCAGTTTTATGGCGTAAACAATGTGAGCCGTTCTGTTGGCTTGACCAGCTTGGGTGGTACGCGAAATACGGCTTTCTTCGAAGGCAGCTATTGGAGTCCGGACAATCAGAATGCTGATGTACCTCTGCCTCGCTGGCTGAATCAGGCAAGCAAATATACAGATGGTACCCGTTTCCTATTCGATGGTTCATACACTCGTTTGAAGTATGCTGAACTTTCGTATACTTTCTCTAAGGAGAAATGGTTGAAGGCTTCGGGATTGAGCAGTTTGAAGGTATTTGTCAACGGTAATAACCTTTTCCTCTGGACCGATATGCCTGATGACCGTGAATCGAATACCGGTGGATGGAGCGCATATCCTACCCAGCGTCGTTTTAACTTAGGTTTTAAAATTACACTTTAATATAAACGGAAGATGAAAAATAAGATTTTTTACATACTTTTCGCATTGCTCTCCGTCAGTTTCGCTTTTACTTCGTGTACCGACTATTTGGAAAGAGATTCTGACTCTGTTCTTTCAGAAGAAGATGCGTTTAAGAACTTTAATAATTTTCAAGGATTTATTGAAGTAATGTATAATGTCATTCCCGATTTAGCAAAGCATTATTGGGTTAGCTCTTTTAACTGGGGTGACGACGAAGTGATTACCACCGGTAACGGTGAGTACTTGATGGGATATGCTATTGATGGTGGAAACTACCGTACTTACATTGGCAAGGGAGACTGTTTCTTGGATAGAAGTTGGTCGCTGGACGGTGACCGTTTTGCCAAATCCCTTTGGGGAGGTGGCTGGTATGCTATCCGTCAGGCCAATCTTGGTCTTGAGGCTCTACAGAATGGTATGCTGAAGGATGCCACGCAAGAAGAACGTGATTTTCTTGAAGGCCAACTTTATTTCTTCCGTGCCTGGTTTTACTTTCAACTGACAACTTACTGGGGCGGTCTGCCTTATCTGGAAAGACCTCTTTCTCCTGTCGAACAGTTCAATATGCCGCGCGAAAGCTATCAGGAAAATGCTGAGAAGATGGCAAAAGACTTTCAGCGTGCTGCCGACCTGCTTCCTGTTGACTGGGATGATACTGCTACCGGTAGCCGTACGAAGGGTAATAATGCTTTCCGTCCCAACAAAATCTGGGCGCTCTCTTATTTGGGTAAATGCCTGCTTTATGCCGGTAGTCCTTTGATGAAGAATGGAGGGGAAAACAGTGACCGTTCTTACGATGCGGAATATTGTAAACGTGCTGCCGAAGTTCTGGGTAAGGTACTTGCAATGGTAGAGGGTGGCCAGACCCAATATGCTTTGGTAGATTTCGAACATTACAGCAACCTGTTCTATACCAAAGAGCAGAACTGGCTGATGCCCGGTGGTACCGAAGCCATCATGCGTAGCCCTACTTTCGGTGCTGATTCCTACTGGCGTCAGATGAATTCCTATCAACTTTCATATATTTGTGACGGTGATGGTATCATTCTTTGCCCTGCAGCTAATTACGTGAATTATTTTGGTATGGCAAACGGTATGCCTCTTGATGATCCCAACTCCAACTTTAGCAAGTCACAGCCGTGGAAAGATCGCGACCCTCGTTTTTATAATAACTTTATTTACGATGGTGTCAAGCAGATCAAAAATGCAGCGGACTATAAAGAGTATGAGTATGCCAATCTATACGAAGGTGGAAACTGTTGTAACGATCCTCAGAAAACCAGTCGTACAGGCTATTTCAACTATAAATTTATTCCATTGGGTGCCAATAAGGGTGATCAGGACTATGGTTATGGGAAAGCTACTCATTTCCATTTGGCATGGTTACGTTTGGCGGAAGTATATTTATTGTATGCCGAAGCTGCCGCACAAGGCTACGGTTCTGCCAACGGTAAATCTACCTCTTTTTCAAAGAGTGCAGTAGAAGCGGTGAATGTGATCCGTGAACGTGCAGGTGTGGAGGATGTTGCAGCCAGCTACACCACCGACCTGGAGAAATTCATGGGTGAAGTTCGTCGTGAACGTGCCGTGGAATTGGCTTATGAAGGACATCGTTTCAATGACCTGCGCCGTTGGAAGTTGCTGACTGAATATCCTTACAATATCAAAACCAAGCAACTGTTTGATCGTGCAGAGGCATTTGACCCTAAGGCTGAGCCTAAAGAACGTAAAGTTATAAACTTCCGTGAAGAGGTGGTGACGGAACGTAAATTGACAAGTAAGCACTATTGGTTGCCGTTCAAGACAAGCGATGTGACGATGTATCCGGAATTCAACCAAAATCCCGGTTGGTAATGGTTTTATTAACATAAAGACTATAAAAAATGAAACATATATATAAAGGACTTGTATTCTGTGCGGCGTTGGCCTTCGCTCACACACACATTGCCGCTCAAGAGACGCTGGCCGACTTGGTGGAAGTAATCCAAGCCGATACGCTTCAGAAGGTGCAAGTGGCATTTCGTTCCATAGACCGTAATGATCTGTTGGGTGGAGTATCGGTCATTGATATGAAAGAAATGTCGGAAAAGACATATACAACCTATAGTTTGAGTCTGGTTGACAATGTCGTTGGTGGTTTCAACGGTAATATCTGGGGAAACAATGAATATCTTGTCATAGTGGATGGTATGGTGCGTGATGCGAATAACGTGCTTCCCCACGAGATAGACCAGATTACCCTTTTGAAAGGAGCTTCTGCTGTAGTGCTCTATGGTCCGCGTGCGGCTAAAGGTGTCATTTCAATCACCACCAAGCGTGGCGAAGTGGGTGACCTCAGAATAAATATTCACGCTAACAGCGGTTTTTATACTCCTAAGTCATACCCGAAATATTTGGGTTCGGCAGAGTATATGACCCTTTATAATGAGGCACGTCTCAACGATGGTCTTACTGCCAATTACTCGCAGGAGGATATTTACAATCATGCTTCGGGTTTGAATCCCTATCGTTATCCTGATTTCGACATGTATTCTTCCGAATATTTAAGGAAGGCATACAACCGTTCGGAAGCGATTGCCGAAATTTCGGGCGGTAGCGAGAAAGTGAAATATTATACTTCTACCGGTTACTATCGCGAATCTTCGCTTCTTAAAGTGGGTAATACGGAAGATAACTACATCAGCCGTTTCTTTGTCCGTGGAAATGTGGATATGAAGTTGCATAAACTTATCACCGCGCAAGCTGATGCTAATGTGACATTTTATGATTCTTATTCGGCTAATGTAGACTGGTGGGGGCAAGCTGCTACGTTGCGTCCTCATCTGGTGTCTCCGTTTATTCCGTTGAGTTATATTGAGGATGCAGACCAAAATTCCCTGAGCACTGTGCTTAACAGTAATTATATCCAAGATGGCAAGTACTTCTTTGGTGGTACGCAGCAGAATCCCACTAATCCGGTGGCTGATGCATACGCGGCCGGCGACAATAAGTTTGTGAGCCGCCAGTTCCAGTTCAATACGCGTTTTGATGTCAATCTTTCTCCCTTGCTTAAAGGACTTTATTTCCGTGCCAAATATGGTATTGACTATGCTTCTACCTATGATCAGGGGTATAGTAGCACTTATGCTACTTTCGCACCGGCGTGGAGTACCTATAACGGGCATGATGTCATTTCAAGTATCACGCAATATGGCAAGGATGAAAAAAGTGGTGTTGAGAATATCAACAATTCGGCCTACCGTTATACCTACAACGTTTCCGGTCAGTTCGATTACCAGAACACTTTCAACGAAGACCACAATGTGTTCGCCATGGTGCTGGCCAATGCATGGCAGACCCAACGTAGCGGACATTATCACCGTACTACCAATGCCAATTTAGGTTTTCAGGCATCCTACAACTATCAGCATAAATATTATGCGGATTTCAGTGCTGCAATGCCTTATTCCACAAAGTTGCCCGAAGGTAACCGTGCGGCGTTTTCTCCTACAGTCACTTTGGGATGGAATCTTGCAAAAGAAGATTTCATGGAAAATTCAATATTTGACAACTTGATGCTTACTGCCTCGGCAGGTATCATCAATCAGGATCTTGATATCACTACCAGTGACAATGAAGACGGTTACTTCCTTTACAAACCGGTGGTACAGCCCGGTGGTTGGTATAGTTGGGGTGACAATGGCGGTCTGTCTGCTACTGAGTTCCAGCGTGGAGACGGCTCTGCCATGACTTTCGTGAAGCGTAAAGAGTTCACGGCAGGGTTGCGTGGTTCTATGTGGAACAGGCAACTTACATTCGACTTCAATTTCTTCACCAGTAAGATGGAGGGCGGTCTGGCTCGTACCAGTTCATTGTATCCGATTTATTTCACACAGGTGGGCTATCCGTCATCATCCATTATTCCTTATGTAAACTTCAATGAGGATAAGCGGACAGGTTTCGATTTCAGTGTTTACGCCAACAAGAAAGTGGGTGAAGTGGATTTGACGCTCGGTGTGAGCGGAATGTGGTATAAGAGTACGGCTGAAAAGCGTGATGAAAATATTGAGTTTGAATATTTGTCAGCTGTAGGTCGTCCATTGAACGGACACTGGGGATTGCAGAGCGAAGGATTCTTTAACGATCAGGCTGAGATTGAGGCTGCTCCCAAACAAACTTTCGGTGACGTGAAGCCCGGTGATATCCGTTATAAAGATCAGAACAACGATGGTAAGGTTGATGACAACGACCGTGTATTCCTGGGACGTTGGGACTCTCCCTTTATGAGTGGTATTAATTTGACTGCCAAATGGCGTGACTTTACTCTGTATGTGATGGGCAATCTTTACATAGGTGGCTATGGCATGAAGGACAATTCATATTATTGGGTGAAAGGTGACGGTAAATATTCTGAAGTAGTACGTAATCGATGGACTCCTGAGACGGTAGCTACAGCTACTTATCCTCGTCTGACCACTACCGGTGGTGACAACAACTTCCGTACCTCGGACTTCTGGATGTACAAGAACGACCGATTCAATCTGACTCAGGTTCAGCTTACCTACAATATGCCTAAAGAGGTGTTGAGAGGATCTTTCGTCAAGGGTTTGAGTTTCTTTGTCAACGCCAACAATTTGCTTACCATTGCCAAGGAACGTAAGGCTTTGGAATTGAATGTGGGTAGCGCACCTCAGACACGCTTCTACCAGCTTGGCCTCAAAGGTACATTCTAAGAAAATGATAATTTTAATAATGAAGATTGAAAAACTAAGAAGTTATGAAACTAAAAAATATCATCTTATCAACGGCATTTCTGATAGCATTCTCCGCTTGCGACGACTTGTTTGAGCCGGCGGTGGAAAACTTCAAAGAACCGTCTGATTTGGAAAACATGCCTTCGTGGGCTGTTGGTTTGTTGGGGCATGCCTACATTGGCAATCCGTTGGGTGAGAATGCCAACAACTGGTCTTTCACGGAAGTGGCTACCGATGATGCTGTATCCAATGATGTGAATAACGGCTACCGGAAAATGGCTGCCGGCGCCTGGCGTTCGGACAATACTCCCGGAGATTTGAACAGATGGCAGAACTTGCGTGGTTCCTGGCAATATCTTAACCAATTTCTTGAAATATCCGAGAATGTGGAATGGGCTAGAGATCCTAAAGCTTCCGAACTGTTTAAAATGCGTTTTCAGGGAGATGCATACGGAATGCGTGCGCTCTATATGTATCATTTGTTGTTGAGTTGTTCGGGTTGGGCGGATAATGGCCAGTTATTGGGAATTCCTATTCTGACAGAATCGGAAACTGTTGATTCGGATTTCAACAAACCCCGTAACACTTTCAAAGAGTGTATCGAACTGCTAAACAAAGATGTGGAGAAGGCTATAGAAATGCTTCCCGAAGAATATGGTGATTTGGATGAGAAGGTAGGGATAGTACCTGATAAATATGCACAAATGGGCATAGATATTGCTTTGTTCAACCGTGTATTTGGTGATCATGCTAAAAATCGTATGAGTGCTCGTGTGGCTCGTGCCATTCGTGCTCAGGCAGCTCTTCTTGCAGCCAGTCCTGCCTATAGCGAAGGTTCGGAAGTGACTTGGGAAAAGGCTGCCAATGATATGGCCGAAGTGCTTGCTAATTTAGGTAGTAATCCGATTGCAGGTATTGATCCTACAGGTAATAAGTGGTATGAAGACCATAGCGGTATTCAGAATCTAAAAGCCGGTTACAACCGTCCCGAGGTTTTGTGGCGTAGTAATAAGAACGAGAGTGCAGACTTGGAAAAAGATCAATATCCGCCTTCACTTTTCGGTAAAGGCAGGGTTAATCCTTCTCAAAATCTAGTAGACGCTTTCCCGGCAGCGAACGGTTATCCCATCAGCGATCCGAAAGCCGGCTACGATCCTCAGAACCCGTATGCCAACCGTGATCCCCGTCTGGCTTTATACATTATTTATAATGGTTGCAAGGCGGGTGTGTCAAACAGTGTCATCACTACTGCAATTGATGGAAATAACAATGATGCCATGAATAAGTTTGACGGTGCTTCCACGCGTACCGGTTACTATTTACGTAAATTTTTGGATATGAACGTGAATGCCGATCCAAATAACACAACGAATGGTTTCCATATTAAGCCTTGGATTCGCTACACTGAAATTTTCTTAGGTTATGCCGAAGCTGCAAATGAAGCTTGGGGACCGCAAGGAAAAGGCATTCATGGTTATTCTGCTTATGATGTGATTAAAGCTATCCGCCAACGTGCCGGTATTGGTGAAAATGGTGGTGATCCTTATTTGGAATCAGTGAAAAATGACAAGGACGCGATGCGTGAGCTTATCCGTAACGAACGTCGTTTGGAACTTTGCTTCGAGGGCTTCCGTTTCTGGGATTTGCGCCGTTGGAAAGTGGATCTCAGCAAGCTGAATGAAACTGTGAAAGGTATGAAAATTACCGGAACGAAATACGAAGTGGTAGAAGTGGAGAAACGTGACTATAAGGATTATATGTACTACGGTCCTGTTCCTTATGGTGAAATATTGAAGTTTAATGCTCTCATCCAAAACAAAGGATGGTAAGCGGTAGTAAACGAACTTATATAAACTGAATAAATGAAAATAGCAATGAGAAAATCATTTTTGATATTGGCCGCTATGGCGGGAGCCTTGTTCACTGCGTGCGAAAACGGCGACTGGGAATTTCCCGACTATAAATATTCCGCGGTTTACTTTGCTTATCAAAGTCCCATCCGTACTATTACCATAGGTGAGGATGAATCTGTGGATAATTCATTAGACAATGAACACAAGTGCCAGATTATGGCTACAGTATCAGGTGTATACGAGAATAAGAAAGATGTGGAAATAGGTATCCGGGTAGACAATACCTTGTGTGATGGTTTTATGTATGAAGGTACCAAAGGCGACATTCTACCATTGCCGGCTTCTCACTATACGCTGAGCGATGACAAGATTGTCATAAAGAAAGGCCAGATATTGGGTGGCGTTACGGTGAATCTGACCGATGCTTATTTTAGTGATCCGAAATCTGCGGAGTTGAACTATGTAATTCCCGTGGTGATGACAGGTGTGCAGAATGCCGACACCATTTTGCAGGGTAAAGCGCAGGTTGCCGATCCGCATCGTTTGAATAAAGCGGATTGGGAGGTACAGCCTAAGGATTATACGCTTTATGCGGTGAGGTATGTAAGTAAGTACGACTCGCACTATCTGCGTCGCGGCATTGATACTTATAGCGGTAATAAAACAGGTACGGAGATACGCCATAATGCTTATGTGGAGAAAGATGAAACCGTTGATGGATTCAGCACTTTGGGCTTGAACAAAGTACAGTGGGCTCGTCTTGCTAAAGATGCTGCCGGAAAGAATATTGAAACCAATTTGATTCTTGCTTTCGATGAAAACGGTAATTGTACGGTTTCTTCCAATTCAGAAGGTGTATCAGCTAGTGGTAGTGGCAAGTTTGTTGCCAAAGGCGATAAGAATAGCTGGGGAGGCAAGGACCGCGATGTTCTCTATTTGGATTATGCTATGGATTACGATGGCATTCATTGTGTCACTAAAGATACGTTGGTAGTTCATTATCGTGGTGTAAAGGCCGAGTGGTTCAATCCTGTGAAGAAATAATGTTAGGGATTTCTTATTTAAAAAAGTATTTATATGAAATATACGAAAAATATCTTAGGAACAATGCTTTTAATGGCTGTCGTTACCGCTTCGTGTGTGGACGACAAACCGTTGGCATTCGAAGTTGAGAAGCCTGCTTCCATTGCAGGTATGGAATACCTCAACGACTATGATGTCTTGAAAAGTTATGTAAACAGCAGTGCCAATCCCGACTTTAAGTTGGGTATTGCACTGGCTGCAAATGACTATATTGCCGGAGGACAAGTAACTCAGTTGGCTAATAGCAATTTTGTTGAAATGACTGCTGGTAATGCCATGAAATATGCTTCGTGTGTGAATGAGAATGGTGAGATGAACTTTGGAACTGTGGAGAACTTTGTTTCTGCAGCTAAAGCAGGGGGACTTACTATTTATGGTCATACATTGGCTTGGCATGCGCAGCAGAATAACAAGTTTTTGAATTCGTTGATTAAAGATAAGGAGATGGATGTAGATCCAGATGCGAAAGTGGATAAAGTCGATTATGAAATAGACTATTCTACTGCGGGCTATAGTTTTTGGAACGAAGTAAATGAAGAAGTAAAAGAGACTACGACTATAGGTAAAAATGATACTGAAGGTTGCTTGGAAATCAAGACTTCTGTTGCGGCTTCTCAAAACCATTTTATACAGTATCATACAGCAGATAATCTTCCTATTGAGATTGGCAAAGAATATAAATTGAAGATGATGGTAAGAGGCTCTGCAGAGGGAAAGCTGAATTTTGGTGTAGGACCTTGGAGTGGTAGAGCAGAAGGTTCTTTTTCTTTCAACACAGAATGGAAAGAGTATGAGTTTTCATTCAAAGCGGTAGCAGATGGGGGTCATGTAATGACACAATCCGGTCTTTTTGTGGGAACTATTCAAATTAAGTATGTTAAGATTACTCATTCTGAGGCTCCGGTTATGGAAATCTTTACCGACATAATTGCCAATGGTGATGCAGAAGGTAGTGAAACTACTAATTTTGTTTCTACTCATGTGGGTGGAACTAATGGTGCTTGCGATATCGTTGATGGTGTAGGTAAAGATGGTAGTCGTGCTTTTGTAATAACGTCAGCAGGTGGTGGTGTAAATAGTTGGGATACTCAGTTCTTTCTCTATGCTGACCGCCCATTGGTAGATAAGGAAGTAGTACATATTTCTTTTGACTATCGTGCAGATGTACCTAACAAGTCAGAATCTCAGACTCATGCTGCTCCAGGTGCTTATATTCATTATGATGGCGGATGTGCTGTTGATTTTACTACAGAATGGCAACATTTTGAAAAAACTATAACAATAAATACAACTCTTTCTCCTACTGAAAACATGCAGACTTTTGCATGGAATCTTGATGTAGGTGTGCCTAATGCGCCTGCTAACAAATATTATTTTGATAATATCAAGTTGCAAATAGTAACTAAGGGCAATTCTATTCCTCTCACTCCCGAAGAAAAGAAAGACACTCTTACTTGGGCTATGAACAACTGGGTAGAAGGTATGATGAAAGCTACCGGTGGTTATGTAACTGCATGGGATGTAGTGAACGAAGCTATTTCCGGTGTTGGTAACGATGAAGGTTTCTATACCTTACAATCAGCCAGTAACGTTTCTCCCGAAGATGCCAAGAACAATTTCTACTGGCAAGACTATTTAGGTAATGTGGATTATGTACGCATTGTTGTGGCTGCCGCTCGCAAGCATTATGCAGAAAACGGTGGTACTGCTCCTTTGAAGCTCTTTGTCAATGACTACAATCTGGAGTCAGACTGGGATGATAACAAAAAAGTCAAGAGTTTGGTACACTGGATTGAGAAGTGGGAAGCTGATGGTGTGACGAAGATTGATGGTATCGGTACACAGATGCATGTAAGTTGTTATGCTAATGCTGCTACTCAGAAGAGTAAGGAAGACCATGTAGTGAAGATGTTTGAGATATTGGCGGAAAGTGGTAAACTGGTAAAGATATCAGAACTTGATATGGGTTATATAGATGAGAATAATACCAGTGTTAAGACAGAGAATATGACCGAAGCTCAGCATAAAGCGATGGCAGAATACTATAAGTTCATCGTGAAGAAGTACTTCGAGATTATTCCTCCTGCCCAACAGTATGGTATCACTCAATGGTGTGCCACCGATGCTCCCAGTGATTCGGGCTGGCGTGGTGGTGAACCCGTAGGTCTTTGGGATTCCAACTACAGTCGTAAGCATACCTATGCAGGTTTTGCTGATGGATTGGCTGGAAAATAATAGAGTCTTATGAGAAAAGGCAGCGGGGCATGATGTGAAACCGCTGCCTTTATTGTTTCAATAAAAATCGAATAACAATGAAAAACATATTATTTATTTTGAGTTTGGTCATTTGGTGTGGTTGTAGTAATGAAATTCCTTTTGATACTAATAGGGCAGAAGATATGACTGTTACGCGAACTACGAATTCGGATAGCGTATATTATTGGGGGTCTTCAGATTCGGATATAGTGGAGGACTTTGTTTTTAGTCCGAAGGGTGATCCAAAACCTCTTAATAGAACTTTATGTTCGTATGTAGAGGTTAATGGAACGAAAACATTATTACAACCTGAAATAGTGAGCGGTCCTTCATGGTTGGATTATCTTATATGTTTTCAGTATTATGATATATATGTTCTGTCGGTAGTAGCCCAAGACAATACTTCTTCCCCTAGAAGTGGAAAAATTGTATTGAAACAGCCGGGATCTAATAAGACATTAACAGTTGGTATTACTCAAAACGGAACGGATAATCGTATTGAAATTTCCGTAAAGGAACTTTATTCCAATCATCCTGTCTTTACTGCCACCACAACTTATCCCGTAAAAAAAGATATAAGCTGCAGAATCCCATACGAAGCATACAATGATGGGGGAAAGTATGACGGCAATGCATCAATCACTATTCCGAAAGGAGAAACGAAAGGAACTTACGAAATGGATTATAATGGTTCCCCGTTAGTTGATTATCATGGTGATATAAAAGGCTATAAACTATATGAAGGAACTACTACAGGAGATGATATTTATACCTATAGTTTTGTTCGCTATTGGTGATATTATAATAAACAGGTCTGTTGGGGCTTTCCATTTAGTATGTAACGTCAGCAGATAATGGTGTAATTTGGAATATTTGTTGTAATTTATCAAAAGGATGAGGATGCTTCGTAATATCTTGAATATCAATGCTTATAGGATATGCTGCATTCAGTATACGACTGAACCCTATTCAGTATACGAGTGAATGGCATTCAGTATACGACTGAATTAGGTTCGATATACGACTGTATCCTTCGTTTGTATTATTTGTAAAGAATGTAGATTGTTATCACTCTCTTGCTTTAGCTTACAACTTTCAAGTCCTTAAAACAATGAAGAACAATATGAGAAAAATAATTTATTTATTGACACTGCTCTTAGGAGTGTCTTTAGCGGCTTGCTCGGACGAGACTATTCCTGAGCAGCCGGAAAAGCAGGAACCGGAACAACCTGTCGAACCGAATCCGGACCCGGAACCCGAGCCTCCTGCTGAAGCCAAGTTGCCAGTCCTGAATGTAGCCGGGCGCTACCTTAAAAATGAAAAGGGAGAGATAGTCAATCTGCATGGTTTTACGCAGACTTACAGCCCTTTCTTCAATAACAATGCCTGGGGTAACTATGACGTGCAGGCATGCCTCAAGTATAATAAGAGTATGGTAGACGGAATTGTGGCTGCCGGATGGAAGTTCAATTTCGTGCGGATGCACCTTGATCCGTATTGGAGTGATGACCCCTCCATGCAGTCCGTGAGATATGAAGGACATGAACGGTTCTCTGAAACCCGCTTTCGGAAGTATCTTGAAGAGTTGTTTGTGCCGATGGCAGAATACTTTATTTCCAAAGGAATGTATGTGGTGATGCGTCCGCCCGGAGTCTGTCCCGCTGATGCTCCCTATCAAGGTATAGAAATAGGAGACAGTTATCAGCAGTTTTTGCTTAAAGTGTGGGATATTGTTTCGCAACATCCTAAGCTGAAAAATAATATGGATGTCATGTTCGAGCTTGCCAATGAACCTGTCAGAATAAAAGGTACTGACGGAACATACGGCAGTAGCGGTGACGGTCATTTCAAGAATCTCCAACTCTACTTTCAGGCTATAGTAGATAAAATACGTGCCAACTGCCGCAACATTGTTTGGGTGCCGGGATTGTCTTATCAGTCATCTTACGCCGGATATGCCATTCACCGTATCGAAGGGGAGAACATAGGCTTTGCCGTTCACTGCTATCCCGGTTGGTATGGTAGCGATGCCGAGGAAGACAGCGGTGAAGGAATCGGCTCTTCCACAGGAGGAGGTTATGAAGCTTTTCAGCGTGGTTGGGATGCGCAAGTAGGCCCTGTGGCGGCTTTCGCTCCTATCATGGTGACTGAAATAGACTGGGCTCCGAAGAAATATGATGCCACTTGGGGTAAAAGTATTACAGGAACGGCAGGTGGTGAAGGCTTTGGTGCCAACTTCAAATATATAGCTGATAATTCAGGCAATGTTTCCTGGTTGTTCTTTACAACGAGGTCACACGAACTGGCGGCGTTTAAAGATGTGCCGGGTGAACCGGGCAATTACACTTTCCTCAATGATCCCGAGGCCTGTCCGTGGGCGATGTACCATTGGTTCAAAGAATATGCTGAAGGGATAGTAGTAAATGGGGAACTGGAAAAACTGGAGTTGATGGGACAAGAGGGAGAACTTCGTCTGCAAATGGGTGGTACGAATTATCTCAAAGTGAAAGCTGTTTATTCTGATGGAACGGTACGGATGGTGACTGCGGAAGCGACTGTCAACAGCTCGGATACAAACGTGCTGAAAGTAGAACAGGCAGCCAAATTAGTAGCTGTGGCACCCGGTGAAGCTACGGTAACCGTTACGTATCAATCGGCTGCCGGAGTCAGTAAGCAACTGACTTTACTGGTTACGGTAATTTCTCCTTTCTCACTGACGGCAGATGTCTTCAATCCTTCTATATGGGAGAAAGGCACATTCGACGAGAACACCCGCACACTGGTGACGGGGCAGTATGGTTTCGGAGGGTGGCAATATGACAATGGACTTGATTTGTCGGGATATAAGACTGTGACCGTAGAGCTGGGTAACGATAATGAAAGTGGTGTTTCGTTCCGTCTGTTTGATAAAAACAATTATTGGAGTGAGCCTGCTGCGTATGATTTCGGATCTTCGCGTAAGATTGTAGTGGAGTTGAACAATATGAAAGATAAGAACGGAGGAAAGATTGATCCTTCGCATCTTTATATTGCAGGCTTTTGGTCAACAGGTGGAAAACCTATTGTGATAGCTAATGTCTCCTTAGCAAATTAAAAAGACATATCAACTCTCATCTTTCCGAGAGTTCGATATAATTTGTGCATTTTATAATATCTTTCCTGCATCCTCTGTGAAGAGTGTGCAGGAATACAAATCTGTTATATTTATCTAATATTGATATTCAAATGTCTAAAATTGCAAATCAGTGATTGGATTCATGCCTTATTTTTGCAGATATATATGAATGGTCTGATAAACTTTAAATAAAAGATATGATGAAGAAGATAATTGTATGGTTGGCTGTAATGATGTATACACTATCCGGTTATGCACAAGATGCGAATTTTCATATCTATCTGTGTTTGGGACAATCGAACATGGAAGGAAATGCAAAGGTAGAAGAACAGGATACAGTGGCGGTTGACAGTCGTTTTCAGGTATTAGCGGCTGTAGATTGTCCTAATTTGGGGAGGACCAAAGGGAATTGGTATAAGGCGGTTCCTCCTTTGGCGCGTTGCTATACGGGCCTGACTCCGGGTGATTATTTTGGACGGGCTATGGTGGCTAACCTGCCATCCAATGTACAGGTAGGGATTATCAATGTTGCCGTAGGTGGTTGCAAAATAGAACTGTTTGATAAGGATAATTATCAGTCATACGTAGAAACTTCTCCGGATTGGCTGAAGAATATGGTAAAAGAATACGGTGGCAATCCTTATGCACGTTTGGTTGAGATGGCAAAGCTTGCTCAAAAGGATGGAGTAATTAAAGGTATTCTGCTGCATCAGGGAGAGTCGAATACGAATGATAAAGACTGGCCCTCAAAAGTAAAAGGAGTGTATGATAATCTTTTGAAAGATTTGGGATTATCTGCCGCTGATGTGCCTTTGCTGGCGGGTGAGGTGGTACATGCGGATCAGAATGGAATCTGTGCCAGCATGAATACAATCATCGACAGTCTGCCACAGGTGATTCCTACTGCACACGTGATATCCTCTGCCGGTTGTCCGGCTGCATTCGATAATCTTCATTTTACAGCCGAGGGATACCGGATGTTGGGAGCACGCTATGCTGCTAAGATGCTTTCCATTTTAGGATATGGAGATTGGATGTCTGCTCAGAATATGAAGTTGTGGTATAATCGTCCGGCACAAGACTGGCTGGAAGCTTTGCCATTAGGTAATTCCCGTTTGGGGGCTATGGTGTTTGGCGGAACTGCCCGTGAAGAATTGCAACTCAATGAAGAGACGTTCTGGGCTGGTGGACCTTATAATAATAATAATCCTAAAGGATTGCAGGTATTGCCTGAAATACGTCGACTTATTTTTGAAGGCAAAACCTTGGAGGCTCAGAAGCTCATTGATGAGAATTATATGATGCCTCAGCATGGTATGCGTTACTTGACGATGGGGAGTCTTTTCTTGAATTTCCCAGGGCATGAGAATCCTTCTGAATATTACAGGGACCTGAATCTGGAGAATGCTACTGCTACAACACGTTATGAAGTGGATGGAGTGAAGTTTGTCCGTACGGCGTTTGCTTCTTTGAGTGATGATGTGATTATTGTACGCATTCAGGCGGATAAGGCAAAGGCCTTGAATTTTGCCGTGTCATACAGCAGTCCGCTGAAATCAGATGTACAAGTAAAGGGTGGCAAACTGATTATCTCCTGTCAGGGAGCTGAACATGAAGGAATCCCTGCCGCTATGCGTGCCGAATGCCAGGTGCAGGTGAAAACGGATGGTAAAGTGAGTAAGGAAGAAAGCGCACTTGCTGTAAATGGGGCTACCGAAGCTACTTTGTACATATCGGCGGCTACCAATTTTGTGAATTATCATGATGTCAGTGCGAACGAGTCAAAACGTGCAGCTACTTATTTGCAGAAAGCCACCCGCATTCCTTACGAACAGGCTTTGAAGAGTCATATCTCCTCTTATCGCAAGCAATATGACCGTGTGGCCCTGACTTTGGAAAGTACCGGAGTTTCTGCTTTGGAGACACCTGTCCGTGTGCAACGTTTTATAGAAGGGAATGATATGGCGATGGCAGCTTTGATGTTCCAATATGGTCGTTATCTGCTGATTTCTTCTTCGCAACCCGGTGGTCAGCCTGCCAATCTTCAAGGTATATGGAATCATAGTCTGTATGCTCCTTGGGACAGTAAATATACGATTAATATCAATGCGGAGATGAATTATTGGCCTGCTGAAGTAACCAATCTGAGTGAGACGCATGAACCTCTCTTTGATATGGTGACTGACTTGGCAGTTACAGGTAGTGAAACTGCTAAAGTTCTTTATGATGCTAAAGGTTGGGTGGCACATCATAATACGGATATATGGCGTGCCTGCGGACCGGTGGATGCTGCAAGTTTCGGTATGTGGCCTAATGGAGGTGCTTGGGTGGCACAACATCTGTGGCAACACTATTTATTTACCGGTGATAAAGAGTTTCTAAAGAAGTATTATCCGATATTGAAAGGAACTGCTGATTTTTATTTAAGTCATTTAGTGGAACATCCGAAGTATAAGTGGATGGTTACAGTACCTTCCATGTCTCCGGAACATGGCTACCGGGGTTCACAAACAACGATTACGGCAGGTTGTACAATGGATAATCAGATTGCTTTTGATGCCCTTTACAGTACACTTCTGGCAAGCCGTATTCTGGGTGGTGATAAACTGTATGAAGATTCTTTGCAGGCCATGTTGGACAAGTTGCCACCCATGCAGATTGGCAAACATAATCAATTGCAAGAGTGGTTGATTGATGCTGACAATCCGTTGGATGACCATCGGCATATTTCACACTTATATGGTTTGTATCCTAGTAATCAGATTTCTCCAATTACAAATCCGGAATTATTCCAGGCTGCACGGAATACTTTGATACAGCGTGGAGATATGGCTACCGGTTGGAGTATCGGGTGGAAGATTAATTTCTGGGCACGCATGCTGGATGGCAATCATGCTTATAAGATTATACAGAATATGCTCCATCTTTTGCCTAGTGATAAGGTTCAGAAAGAATATCCTGAGGGACGTACTTATCCTAATTTATTTGATGCCCATCCACCTTTCCAAATCGATGGAAACTTTGGTTATACGGCAGGAGTTGCAGAGATGTTGTTGCAAAGCCATGATGGTGCAGTACACTTATTGCCTGCACTGCCTGAAGCATGGAAAAAAGGAAGTGTGAAAGGCCTTGTTGCCCGTGGTGGTTTTGTGGTAGATATGGAATGGGATGGCGTTCAATTGAAAAAGGCGAAGATACATTCTCGCTTGGGTGGGGTACTGCGTATCCGTTCTTATGTTCCTTTAAAGGGAAAAGGAGTGAAAGTGGCAGACGGTGCTTGCCCGAATCCTCTTTATGCATCGGCAGTTATAAAAGAACCGGTAGTTTCCAAACTGATAAATCCTCAGGTGCCGGTCCTTTATCGTACTTACGAATATGACATTGTTACTCAGCCGGGAGAAGACTATTCGCTGGAGCGTAGCATGTAATGATATTAGTCTATGCAGATAAAGAGTTGAATTAATAAAGAAAGCCGGCTGATTTTAGCTGGCTTTCTTTTTGTTTTGTCTAGTTCTGTTGGTCAACTTCATTGTCAGAAGAAGACTTTTGCTGCTCCTCCATATAGGTGCTGGGTGGTACCCCGTATAATTCTTTAAAAGCGGTAGAGAAATATGCAACATTAGTAAATCCCGTAAGGGTGGCAACTTCAGTAATGTTATGATATTGGTTTGCCAATAGGGATGCTGCTTGTTTCAGGCGAACATTACGTATTAAGTCGCGGGTTGACTGGTTAGTCAGTTCTTTTAGCTTACGGTGCAAATGCACACGACTGATACCTACTTCAGTTGCTATCATTTCAACATTCAAGTCAGGATTACCTAGATTGTCATTAATCACTTTCATCACTTTATCAAGCAGTCTGTCATCAGGTGATTGGACTTTTAGTTTCTTCAACTTCTGTTCCTGCATCTGACTGCCACTGAAACTGTTACGTAGTATTTCCCTACTCTTAATAAGATTGATTGCCGTTTTTCTCAATATTTCGATACTGAATGGTTTCACTATATACGCATCTGCTCCCATGTTTAAACCTTCCAGATTATCTTCTTCTCTTGATTTAGCTGTCAAGAGGATAATTGGTATATGGTTAATGGTTATATTCTGCTTTATTTTTTTGCAAAGTGTCAACCCATCCATTTCAGGCATCATAATATCACTGATAATCAAATCCGGCTCCTTTTTTAGGATAAGAGTGAGAGCTTCTTTTCCATTTGCACACTCATGCATGTGGAAATCGCTGGCTAATTCACGACAGATATATTTGCGTATTTCTTCATCATCTTCTACTACTAGAACGTGACATTTAGTTTTGGAACGTATTTTTTCATCTTCTTCATCAACAGGTGATGAAGGGATAGGCAGAGCAGTCGTGATATGTACGGGAGTATTATTCCCAGCCGGATTGTCATCGATTTCTTCTACATTCAGATGTTCTTTGCCCAAAGGTAGCCGTATGATAAACCGGGATCCTGGTCTGTTTTCATTGTTTTCAGCCTTTATGGTGCCATGGTGTAATTCTACTAGCGAACGGCTTAGATGTAATCCTATACCGTTACCTACATTCGAATTATTATGGCTATTACGGATTTGATAGAAACGCTCAAAAATCCGTCCCATTTCTTCCGGGTTAATGCCAATGCCACTGTCTTCCACTATTATTTCAAAATAGTGTTTTAGAGATTGAGAAGCGTTAATATCCTCACCTATACGCAAATATATATTGATTTCTCCATTCTCCGGCGTAAACTTGAATGCATTGGAAATTATATTCAGGATAATTTTATCGAAATTTTTCGGATCAATCCATGCTTTTAACTTTTCAGTTTCCGGTTGGAAGCTCAACGTGATATGCCTGGCATTTGCTTGATATTCGAAGGTATAGTACAAATCACGGATAAATCCTACGATATCCACTTCCTGGAATTTCAGAGACATTTGCCCCTTATCTATTTTGCGAATATCCATCAACTGATTGACCAAGCGAAGTATACGTTCCGCATTTCGATAAATGGTATGATAGTTTTTCTGCCGCTCGTTATCTTTATCAGTAGCGATTAACTTCTGTAATGGGCTTATGATGAGAGACATTGGAGTGCGTATTTCGTGAGAAATATTAATGAAGAATTGTAGTTTGGCTTCATTGATCTGTTCTGCATGTATATGTTCCAATATCTCCTGACGAGCACGGTAACGATGACGTATCTGAATGACTATACCATAGATAATAACTATCAACAGTACTCCATATATAAATTTTGCCCATCCGGAGGCATACCATGCAGGATGGATTGTGATACTAAATTCTTTGATGTCTGAATAAGAATCATTATCTTTTGCTTTTACCTGGAATGTATAGGTACCTGGATTTAAATTGCTGAATGAAACCCGATTAATTCCCTGTTGTAAGCTAATCCAATTGGAATTATTAATGCTATATGTATAAGTAATCCGTTCCGGACTAAAGAACTCCATAGCTGAAAATTCAATGCTGAAAGAATTATCTTTGTATGATAGTTGAAAGTGGTCGGCATCCATGACTGCAGTGTTGACTATATCTCTATTCCCCGATTTCATACCTTTTTTAACCTTTTTATCATGGATATAGAAGTCTGTAATTCGAATTTTCGGTTTCTTATCGGGTGTGGTTATTTCTGTAGGATTAAAATAAGTGATTCCATTCGTACCTCCAAAGATAAGTTCACCTTGTTTGTCGGCAAAAGCGGCTCCTTTACTAAACTCGTTACTTTGTAATCCGTCACTTGCATAAAAATTAATGAAACTTTGGTTTTGAGGATTGAATCGGCTGATTCCATAATTCGTACTGATCCAAAGATAACCATTCGCATCCTCTTTGATTGCGCAGATATAATTGCTGGGTAAACCATCTTTTGTTGTATATTCTTGCACTTCAACAGTTCGTGGGTTTAAGCGTTTTAATCCTTTGGATGTTCCTATCCAGATATTACCATCCTTACCTTCATGCAAAGCATAGATTACATCGCCATATAATATTCTTCTGTTTTTCATGGGAGAAACGAAATCCATTGTTTTTATATCCAGACAGCCCAAACCATCGTAAGTACCTATGTAGAGTTTGTCTTCAGCGGTATGTAACAGGCAATTTATCCATGAGTTATGTAGCATATTTACTTTGGTCCAATCGGTATTGCTGGTGGTGGTGGTGGGACAACGGACTATTTCCTTGGTATTTATATTCATCTGATATAGGCCTCCTCCCATAGTTCCTATCCATAAGGTTTTATTGTTATCTTCTGCAAAACAATATACATTTTCCATTAGATTAGATGTCTCGTCCACTAACTTCAGATACTCGCAACGACCGGTTTTTGTATCTAATTTGGCCATACCATTCAGATAAGAACCTATCCACATATTGTGGTTGGAATCTTCGAAAATGCTCATAATGGTGGCAGGAACGGAATGAGTATTGTCAGTAGGTGAAAAATGCACTTTGGGTGTTTTATCTGGAGTCACTGCATAAATTCCGTCATTATCAGTTCCTACCCAAAGAGTTCCTGTATGGTCTTTGTGTACAGACATGACGCAGTTGGAACCAATCACATTGTGTCTGGAAGATTTGTAACCTAGATACTTGAACTCGTTGGTTATGGCAGGTATAATCATAACTCCTTTCTGAAAGAACCCTAACCATATATTTCCCATTTTGTCTTTCAGAATAGAATGTATCTTTGCTTTTGTAAGGTCAAATGTTGTGATATTAAAATTGGCTTCTTTAATCTTTTGTTCTTGGATGTCATAAACTTTCATTCCCGAACCATCTGTACCAATAAGAATTTGATTCTCCTCCTCAGGGTATAGGATTTTGATAGGTAAGTTGGGATTAGGAGTGTATGTAATTGGTACAAATGTATCGATTTTATCATTATATCTGAATAGTCCTTTCTTTAAGCTACCCATATAAAGATTTCCTTGTTTATCTTCGCACATGTTGGAAACTGTATTCCAAGCTATGCTTTTTTCGCCGGAGTAGTGTTTGAATTGATTGTTGTTATCGAGACGGAATATTCCATTATCGCCTGTTGCTATCCATAGATTTCCTTTTTTATCCCGATATGAATATGTAATCAGGTTGCTGGCAATAAATTGGTCTATTTGTTGTGCTTTTATACTATCTCCTTGTGTTTTCAGTAAAAATATACTGTGACCGGAAGTTCCTATTAATATTTCTCCGTTATTTTGTTCAAGTATAACTCCTACATTAGGGGCTATTGGGGCTCCACTGGAGAGGTACATTGGGATGGTTGTAAAACTATCGGTTGCGCGATCGTATATTTGCAGCCCGTTTAGAGAACCTATAAAAAGGCGACCTTGACTGTCTTCGAACAGTGTACGTACATAGTCACTTAATAAGGAATTCGGATTATCTTTTTCATTTCTATAAACTGTAAATTTTGCTCCATCGTATCGATTCAGACCATCTTCTGTTGCTATCCAGATGATTCCGTCACGATCCTGATAGATTTTATTGAGCATGCTGCTTGATAATTCTCTATCCACTGTGAACATTTTTCCTTCTTGTCCATAGCATGGGAGAGATAAACATAAGCATAACAAATAGAATATAAATATATTTTTCATAGTTATTAACTTTGACTCTACAAATATACTTAATATCCTCTATATATTCTTTTAAAAAGTGAACTAATTATACCTTATTGGGTAGTGAATAAGCAGTTGATTCATGGAATACCTTGTCAACAAGAAGTTAAGTCCTTGTCGACAGGAAGTTAACTTCTTGTAAATACTTGATAATCAGTGTGAATATGGTTTCTGGATTATCTAATCTAGTATACAATCTATTTAGTGCGTTGCTTTATACCAATTTGTTTCTGTTTTATCTGTTGCTAAAGAATTTATGCTCGGATCGGATACAGTAATGCCAGAGAAGGTTTTAATTGGTGTGGTAGTTCCCGTATTCATGGAATAATAACTTTCGGTATGCGTTTTATATGGTACGGTCCGTTCTAACTGTTCTTTAAACTCTTTTAATAAGGATGTGTCATCACACAGATGTGCTACATAGTCACCGTAATCATAGAAGATTACCGGATAGTAACCATCTAAAGGTTGTAACTGGTTCCGCTTTGAAGGGTCAAATGTATACCGGTTATTTATTTCTTTCATGATAGCGGCCAGATGATCCAATTCTGCACAATTAGTTATGCCTAATGTTCCACAAGGCATTTCTTCATAGGTGGAATAGAATGAATAGAAGCCGTCACAGATGGCTTGATAATTTGGTTCGCCCATCAAATTTTTTCCAATGATAGAATAGGGCATACCATAAGCCATGATTTCACAGGTGGAACCAATAAGGTAGTCCGTAACGTATCTCAGGTCATAGGCTACTTCTATGGTTGACATGTAGCAATCATCGAATAGGATATATTCCATTTTTATTCCGGCATCTGCTATACCTTCTGCAAGGGTAGTGATATCTGTCTGATATTGACTTGTCGTACCGCCGAAATAACGGGTTTGTGGAACGCCTTCGTTTTCCCAGTGCATTCTTATTGAAGTCCTTGCCCGTCCTTTTGTACTATGAACTGGAAGCCATCCCATACCGTGACATCCGATAGTCATGGCGTAAGTGGGTGCAGGGGCGAAACTTTTTACATCATTGAGAATGGAAGTAATTCCTTCGGCGGTGGTGAAAGGCGGGTTGTTATATTCTTTTAGAGTAACTTGTTCACATTTACCTTTCTTGCAGGTTATTTCAAATAGAATTGCTTTTTCTGAAGTAGTAGACATAAATACAATGACCCGTTCACCATTCAGTCCTTTCTGGCTGATTGCCTTTTCCATATCCGAGATATTCGTGTAGAAATTGCTGGTCAGATTGGTGGACCAAGGTAGGTACATGAATAAAGTCTTTTGGTTTTCAACAGATTCTATTTCATCTTTCTCGCAGGATAGTACAAAGAAAGAGAGAGTAATCAGACAGAGTGATAACCGTATCCATTTTATAGATAATAATGCTACTTTATTCATATTTCATATCCTTTATAATATCCATAAGGTACAAAAATACAAAAAAGAACAGTTCAATGTATCATTAGAGCTGTTCTTTTTTGTATTTTCTATTTGAAACAGGGCTGTTGCTTATCTTCTTTCATTCAGCATTTTGGGTGTCGGGCATTCATGGTTATTAATAGGAAGTTTCACTTGCTTCAAGTCTTCCAATTCATGTATCGGTCTTTCCACTTCGTAAGGGGCACGCATACCCGAAAATTCTTGGAAGTATAGCAGACAGGCGTCTTTCCACCATACGGCATCACGTGCCTGTATCTTCAGGCGTGACTGTACATCCTTGAAACGTTCCGCATCGATATAGTTCTCGGTCAGGTCCCATTTTTTCTGAAAGCTTCTTACCTGCTGTACACCATGATCGTAGCGATAGCAAAGCTCGTCCCATAAAGTACGTCCGCTTTGCATGGTGTGTTGCCAAGGGGCATGATGGAACCACAAGAGATACTCATCCGGACAGGTACGGATGTCATCGTAAAGGCGGCAGAGTGAATCGGGATATTGGGCTGTAGCATTGCTACCCGTATGACTGCGGTCGAAACCTATCCCCTGTTTGTCTGCTTTATGATAGTAAGACGGCATCCAGTCGGGGCGTGCACCGGGCACGTCGCACCAAGGTTCCGGACCGTAATGGTGTCCCCATGCAAAGAGGTGATGCAGACCGAGCGGCATCATATAGTCTACCACAGCCTCGCGGCTTTCCATCATCATGTTATGTATTTCATAGGCAATGGGTGCATGTTTAGGATTACTTACATCGAAGAAAGTCTGTTTCAGCCATTCCTCTGCGATTGTTCCTGATGTCAGGGAAGGATTCCAGGCCATGCGCCCAAAAGCGTACCAGTTGGCTTGGGCGAAAGGATGACCGCACCAGTTTGTATCCGTACCTATATTGGCGACGCCTGCTATGGCTTTCAGTGAAGACGGCTTCACAAAGTCGAAGAACTCTTCCCACATCGGGGCAAGATAGGCAAGGTGATTGGAGAAGCCCAGATATTCTTGTGTAATCTGGAACTCAACCATCTGCGGAGTCCGGGGCATAGCACCGAATAAAGGACTATACGGTTCGCGAGGCTGGAAGTCGACCGGACCGTTCTTTATCTGTACGATGACATTGTCGCGGAATTGTCCATCCAAAGGCTGGAATTCCAGATAAGCTTGCTTTGCGCGGTCTGCATCCGTTGGGCTGTAGACGAAAGCACGCCACATGACGATGCCTTTATAGGGCTTCAATGCATCTGCCAGCATATTGGCACCTTCGGCATGTGTACGGTTGAAGTCGCACGGACCGGGCTGTCCTTCGGAATTGGCTTTCACCAGGAAGCCGCCGAAGTCAGGGATGGTGCGGTAGATCTCTTTGACTTTCTGCTTCCACCAGGCGATGACATCTTTGTCCAAAGGATCGGCTGTGGAAAGCCCGCCCAGTTGCATGGGGGAGGCAAAGTTGATAGAGAGATACACCTTGATGCCGTAAGGACGGAATACGTCTGCCAGAGCCTTTACCTTTTCCAGATATTCGGCGGAAAGGATTTTAGAAGAAGCATTTACATTGTTCAGCACCGTTGCATTGATTCCGATGGAGGCATTGGCACGAGCGTATGCTTCATATCTGTCGGAGAGCGTGCCGGGCAGTTCTTCCCAGTTCCAGAGAGATTTGCCGGCATAACCGCGCTCGATGCTGCGGTCGAGGTTGTCCCAATGGTTGAGAATACGGAGGTCATAGGCAGGATTCTCCGTTATTTCCTGGTCTGTTTCCGAAGGCTTTCCGAAGTTCCGCATTTCTTGCAGGCGGATCAAGTGATAGGCAGCATAAAGCAGACCCGTTTCGCTGGGAGAAGTAACAGTGAGTTTTCCATTTACCTGTCGTATGCGGAAGCCTTCGGAAGATAGCTGTTTGTCTTTCTTCAGTACAAGTGTAACGGGGAGCCCTTTCCATGCCTGTTTCAGTTCACGGACGGCTATGTTTAGTGTCGGAGACTGGCGAGGCGCTGTAATTTGTGCGTGGGCATCTGTCGATTGCCGGAGCCACAAGCGGCTGCCGTCTTCCGCGGATACGGTGCCGAGTAAACAAGATAATAATAAGAATAAAGAGAGCAGTTTTTTCATAAACAAAAAGTATTGGTTGGTTTATTCATCGGCGGGGTAGCGTACTCCCCATTCGCGGCGTAAGTCATCCATCATGCGCATGATGCGTAGGGTTTCGGTGTGAGGCATATAGGGAGATTCGAGCCACCCGTTCCTCAGAGCTTCCATGGATGCATATACCTGGTACTCGTAGCCGGTGATCTGTGGCGGACAGTTGTAGACAACTACTGTCTTATAATCTTCCGTTACCACCCTGATTCGTTGCGGATTGTTGATATTTTCAATGATCAGATGGCCTTTGTCACCGGAGATGATGCCTTGACGGTCGCTCATACTCAGCATACTGCTGTGCAGTACAGCGATTTTCCCATCCTTGAATGTAAGAGTTATACTATTCTGTGCATCGACTCCGGTATCGGTCTTTACGCAGGTGGAGGTGACACGCTCTACGTCCGTCCCGAAAACCATGGAAGCAAAGTTCAGTGCATATACTCCCAGGTCGAGCAGAGCCCCGCCTGCCAGTGCCGGTTGGCGGAGGCGCTCACGGTTGCCGATTGGGTAACCCAGATTGGCGGATAGCGTCATGGGACGTCCGATGATTCCACCGTTTACAAGGTCATTGATGGTTTGCGATAGGGGCATGTAACGTGTCCAGATAGCTTCGGTGATGAAGAGTTCCTTTTCTTTGGCAAGATTCAGCAGTTCTTCCGCCTGACGGGCATTGGCGGTGAATGCCTTTTCGCATAAAACCGCTTTGCCTTTCAGCAGACTCATACGTGCATGTTCGAAATGATGGGAATGGGGAGTGGCAACATATACCAACTCCACCTCTTCATCATCCAGCATTTCTTCATAGGAACCGTAGGCACGGGTGAAACCCCACCGGTCGGCAAAGTCACGGGCAGTCTGCAATTGGCGGGAAGAGACTGCATAAGCTTCTACTCCCTCCATTCCTTCGAGGGTGATTGCCATCTTTTCGGCAATCCATCCGGTACCTATAATACCTATTTTGACAGTATCCATACTCTATCGGGCAACGGTTAATCCAGTCCTTCAATGGTGACGATCTTTCCGTCGGCGTCGTATTCCAGTTCGCATACTTTGAGGCTGCGCAACCAGGTGCGTCCGCCGGAAGGCACACTGTCGTGATGGAACAGATACCATTTGCCCCGGTATTCCACGATGGAGTGGTGGGTAGTCCAGCCTACCACCGGTGTCAGGATTACTCCCTGATAGGTGAAAGGACCGTAAGGATTGTCGCCGATCGCATAGCACAGGCGGTGGGTATCACCGGTAGAGTAGGAGAAGTAATATTTTCCGTTATACTTGTGCATCCAGCTTGCTTCGAAGAAACGGCGTTCGTTGTCTCCGGCTGTCAGCGGTTGTCCGTTTTCGTCCAGAATCACTATGGCTTTAGGTTCTTCGGCAAATTGCAGCATGTCCGCACTGAGGCGGGCAACCCGTGCGGGGATGGACGGTTCGTTGTCTGCGGGGAAAGTAGCTCCACTTTCCAGGGCTTTGTTGTCGCGATAGCGTTGCAATTGTCCGCCCCACAGACCACCGAAGTACATATAATAGTTACCGTCTCCATCATTCAGAACGGCAGGGTCTATACTGTAACTTCCGCGCATCGGGTCGGGTTGGGGAATGAACGGCCCTTCGGGACGGTCGCTGATGGCAACGCCGATACGGAAGATATCGTTCTGGTCTTTCAGGGGGAAATACATATAATACTTGCCGTCTTTCTCAGCTACGTCGCAATCCCAAAGCTGGCGTCCTGCCCAGGGGATATCTTCGGTGGTGAGTACCAGGCCATGGTCTACGATTTCACCTTTCATGGGGTCATCGGTAGAGAAGACGTGGTAGTCTTTCATATTGAAATGGTCACCGTTGTCATTTTCGGGGATACCGCTTTCCCAGTCGTGGGAAGGGTAGATGTAAAGGCGGTCGTTGAACACATGAACGGCAGGATCTGCCATATAATCTCCGGGTACCAAGTATCTTTTTTCTTTCTTCATGACTCTATAATTTTAAAGGTTAATTCGTATAGTTTCCTGTGGCATAAATGCCGACCATGGTTCCGGTGAAACCGCCGGCTGTCTGCGTGCTTATCAGGTCGGCGGAGACGGGTTCGCCTACTTGTGTCCAGCTACCTTTAGGACTGGTGGAGTAGCAGAAGGTATAGTTTACTGCATTATCACCTTCTACTTTCAGATATACTTTCCCATCTGTCCAGGTTAGCGGGCTGCCGGCTTGGCTGCACAGTCTGCCATGGCTGTATGTTTCCAGAAGCATGACGGGTTTGCCGTCTTTGTCCAATGTCTTTCCGAAGCGAATATAGCAATTATCATCATGGAAACAGATGATGCCTGCGAAATCCTTCGGCTGTTGTGGCACGAAGTCCAAGCCGGTCTGAGCTGTGAATGTCCAATTGTTGATCCAGCGACCGATGGCGGCGGGCTGACGCTTTTGGTTAAGATCAGTGCTGCTGGCGGTCATTTCCAACTGCCCTTTATCGTTTATACTGTAGCAGGGCACCAGTGGAGTGCGGATAAAAAATGCTTCTTTAGCCAGTCCGTTTGCTGTCCATAGTGGGGCAGGACCGTAGGAGCGGTCGGCGGTATAAGTGATGACGTCACCCTCAGGAAGAATAATGGGTTGATTCTCTTTCCAGGTCACCGGGAGCATGAAAGTTTCGCGTCCCATCACGTCATGACCGTCGCGGTAGGGGCGAACACCGAGGAAGACGGCGTACCAGTCACCAGCGGGAGTTTCTACCAGGTCGGCATGACCGACGCAGGTAACCGGGTTGGGACGGTCGCCCGGCAAGCCGCGTTGCGTCAATATCGGGTTGATGGCACAAGGTTTGAAAGGACCAAACGGAGACGCAGAGGTGAAGATCACTTCCGAGTGGTTGGGACCTGTTCCACCTTCGGCAGCCATCAGATAGTATGTGCCGTTGATGTGGTAGAGGTGTGGACCTTCTATCCAAATGGGGTGCCGGGTTTTGTCTACGCCCCCGTCAACAATCATCTTCTGTTTTCCTACGGTACAACCGTTTTTCCAGTCAAATTCGCGGATCCAGATAGCGCGGTGACCGTCATATTCGGGCTTTCCTGCAGGACCGTCATTGTTCACAATGTATGCTTTCCCGTCTTCGTCGAAGAGAAATCCGGGGTCGATACCGCCCACTTCAGGCAAGAAAGTGGGATCACTCCAGCTTCCTTTCTTCGGATCATCCGTGGTGACGAAGAAGTTGCCGCCACCGTCTACGGCTGTAGTGATCAGATAGAACAGTCCGTTGTGAGGATTGTATTTGATGTCCGGAGCATAGATACCGCCACTGATGCGCAGGCCGTCGTACATAGGCAACTGTGAGGGGCGGTTGAGGACGTAGCCCAGTTGTTCCCAGTTCGTCAGATCTGTGCTGTGCCAGATGGGTACGCCGGGGTAGAAGGCGAAAGAGGAGTTGACCATATAATAGTCGTTTCCTACGCGGCAGATGCTCGGGTCGGGATAACAACCCGGTAACACGGGATTCAATGTGCCCGGTGTGGTAAGCTGATCAGTTGCTTTATCGGTATCCTTAGGAGCTACCGTATATGTGAACTCATCGAACACGGCCTTTTTAGGTTCCAGAATTTCTTTTAGGAAGGGCTTAGGCTGATAGTTACGGTCGAAGAGTAGGGGATATTCCCGTCTTCCCGGTACGGGCCAGTCATTCTTCCAGGAGTCACCGTCCGATACTCCCCAGGCGGTTACGCGTGTAATGACGTCCGAGTGCTTTATGAAAAGTTCCATGAACGATTTCATGCGTGCATTCCACAGATTGGAAACACTATCCGGCAGAGCTTCGGGATAGGGATTTAAGGCTTTCTCAAAGGCTACTTTGTCGGCAATATTTGCTCCGCGGTTTACGGTTGGCAAAGCACTCATGTCCCATTCCGTTATCATTACTTTAGCACCTGTCGAGGCAAAGGCGAGAAGGCTGGTTTCATATTCACCTATGCTCGGGTAATCCAATCCCATGTGTCCCTGCATACCTACGGCATCTATGCGCAATCCTTTTTCCTTAAGTGAGTTGACCATGCGCACCACCGCATCGCGGCGTCCCGGTTCATGCATGCCGTAATCGTTATAGTAGAGCTCCGCTTCCGGGTCTGCCTCATGTGCATATTGGAAAGCCAGCGGGATATATTCTTCTCCCAGTATTTCGTAGAACTTGCTCCGGCGGTAGCTTCCGTCTCCTTCGATGGCTTCGTTTACTACGTCCCAGCCTTTAATGCGACCTTTGTACCTGCCTACGATGGTATGGATATGGCTTCTCAGCCGCTCTTTCAGGACTTCGGGTGAAACATTCTTTCCATCGGCATCTACGCAGAACCAAGGTGAGAGTTGGGAATGCCACACCAGGCAATGCCCGATGATGAACATTCCGTTATCCTCGCCGAACTTAACGAATTCGTCTGCCAGGCTAAAGTCATATCTGTCTTCTTCCGGGTGTATCACTTCACTTTTCATGCAGTTTTCGGCCACAATGGAGTTGAAGTGACGGCGTACCACATCGACTCCGCTGGTGTCGCGACCCACAGCCTGTTCGGAATTGATGGCGACACCAACGAGGAATTTATTACCGAGAATATCTTTTAGAGTCGGGTCTGCCGCAACAGGTTTGTCACTGTTGCAAGACATGAATGTAGCAGCACAAACTGATAGTGCTAAATACTTTAATTTCATTCTACTTTAGTATGATTAATAATCTTCTTTACTTCTGCGTTCCGTCAGTTCGGCCTGCATCTCTTCATTATACTTCTTTGTTATAGGATAGAAGTACAGCGCTATAACGCCGATGAAGAATGTAATTGCCGGAATAATACTGGATGAAAGCACGATACCATGAATAGCCGATTCGCTTTGTGCCACCCCTGCGCCTGATACATAACCAAAACCGGAGAGCAGGAAACCCAAAATAGCGCCACCGATACCCAAACCGGCTTTCAGTGCAAACACCACACCTGCAAACACGAAACCCGTTGCACGGCGATGATTGACATATTCCGAATGATCCGCTACGTCAGCAATCATAGCCCAAAGCAATGGAACGGTGGGAGCGTATGCCAAACTCTTGAGGAAGTTCAGAACGAACATTGTCTCTACATCCGTTTCATTCGGGAAATAGAAGAAGGCGGTGAACACTGCCGTCAGAGCCAAACAAACGATAAACACCGATTTCTTTCCGAAACGGTTGGCCAGGAAGCCGGACAGGAAGATAACGCCGAAGAACTGTACCACTGCTCCCAGCATGTTGAACACACCGAATCCCACTTCATAAGCCTTTTCAGGACTGCTGACAATAAGGCCGAAAGCATTCAGTATCGTATAGCCCACTGAATCACTGGCCTGTGTAGCCACCAACCCCAGTTTATCGAGGAAGGCAAACAGTGCGCCCGAATCCACATAATTCTCAAAGTAGTAGTTCATTGCGCTTCCCCACATGGCAAGGGTCGTGAAAAGAAAGAGCGTCAGGATGAACATCGCCCGCCAGGGAATATTCTTGAATACATCCCTGATATCCTTCTTGGTATCAGTTTTCTGATTTGCCGGCGGCGTGATACGTTCACGGCTGGAGAAGAAGGTAATAACCAGGAACACGAAACCGATGACTGCAAATAAGGAGATAGTACACAGCCAACCGTGCCCCTTATCACCGCTTTCACCAGCAAACTTGCTTACCAACGGGAGCGTCAAGCCCTGCACCACAAACTGCGCAATAGTAGCAGCTACGAAACGGATAGACGTAATACTTGTACGTTCCTTGATGTCACTTGACATAACACCACCCAACGATGCATACGGTGTATTATTGAACGAGTAAAGCGTCATCAACAAGGTATAAGAGATTGTAGCGTATACCGCTACCAAACCTTTATCCTCGATGCCGGGATTGTAGAATGCCAGCACATAGAACACCATGAACGGCAGCGCAGTCCAAAGTACCCAAGGACGGTATTTACCCCACCGGGTTCGTGTCCGGTCGGATAATATACCTACGGTAGGGTCTACAAAAGCATCCACAATGCGGGCAATCAGCATCACTGATCCGGCAATGGCGCCTTCCAGACCGAAGACATCGGTATAAAACTTGGTTTGGTAAATCATCATCATCTGGAACACGAGGTTCGCAGAACAATCTCCTAAACTATAGCCGATCTTCTCGGCCATAGACACTTTTTGACTTAGTGCGTTCATAGTGCTGTATTATTCAGTTATTAGTAATCTGTTATTTATTATCTGTCTCCAACGCACTTTCTGCCGCACGTTGTCCCAGGTTTTTTTTATCCAATGGATGTATATCGTTCCATTCACCCAGGTCGCTGTTGCGGATGAGACGAGTATTCCGGTTGGTTTCGGCTACTTTGGCTTGTTCCTTGCGCATCTCAGCCCATGCTTGCCGACCGCTGATGTCATCTTTGGACAGGAAGTCCGCCAATTCTACAATGTAGAAAGGTAATTCCGGGTTGTCGAATGTGCTGCGCCAATCAGCAATCAGAACTGTCAGTAGTGCGGCGTATTCATTGCGGCGGTCTACATTGGACTCTCCCTGATACCAGAGTACACCACGGATGCCATAGTTTTGTAATGGAGCAATCATGGCATTGTACAGGCATACCGGTTTGTAACAGAAGAACATCATTCCCGGAGCCGGAGGCATGGAAGCACCTAATCTGTATTTCCATTCTCCTTGCAGGCTTACTTCTTCATTTCCGCAAATAATTTTATAAGGCTTCTCCTTTACAAAGTGCGGATAACCGTTATTACTGATGAGGCGTATGGTTACTGTATTCTTTCCCGCTTTCAACACACCTGCTGGAATGGTATAGATGCGTGGAGGATACTGGTAGGAAATAGTACCTACGAATGTACCGTTCACATAGACGGAGTCTGCATCTACGATGCAACCTAAACGCAAGGTCGCTTCTTTTCCGTTCCAGTCTTGCGGTACTTCCACTTCCTTGCGGAACCAGTGCGAACCGTTTATAGGATTCAAACCGTTGGTTCCCCAGTCGGTAGAGAATAAATCAACGGTCTTCCAGTCTTTATCATTGTAGTTGGCGGCATACCAAGGTGTTGCTTCGTGCAGTCCTGCATCTCCCCGGTATAGGGAAGTGTTCCAGCGATAGAAGCTCAAACCTTCTGTCTGTTTAATGCTTTTCAGATAAGCATCATCCTCATATTGCCGTTTATCATTAATATACTTCGGAAATTCTTTCAGTCCTTCTTCGCTTATCCATGCCTCAACGGGAGTTCCGCCCCAACTGGAGTTTATCAGTCCGACGGGTATGCTGTTCTTTTCATACATGGCTTTGGCAAAGAAATAGCCCAAAGCGGAGAAGTTCATAACGTTTTCCTGCGTCAGTGGTTTCCAGGCAACGTAATCCGGCAAGTCCGCTTGCGGTGCATGGAAGTTGAAGATATTAGGTACTTTCAACTGCCGTATATTCGTGTTCTCATAAGCGGCAATTTCATCACGGAACATATCTGTTACCCGGCTGACAGGTAGTTCCATATTGGATTGGCCGGAGCACAACCATACATCTCCTACCAGAATATCTTTCAGTTCGATGTCATTAACTTGCAGAATGTAAGGTCCGCCCGGTTTCATTGCAGGCAGGGTGAGGGTCCACCTACCGTTTGCATCTGCTGTAACCGTGTAAGCTACTTTCAGTTTACCACCTTTTACACCTGTAGGGGTGGCATTCTTTAGGAACTTCACCTGTACACTTTCTCCGGCATCTGCCGTGCCCCATACTTTGATGGGTTGCTCGCGTTGCAATACCATTCCGTCAGAAATCAAAGCAGGCAACTTTACCTTTGCGTCCACCATGGAAGTAGCGCAAAGGCAAAGCAGCACTGCCAGACTCAACCTAACTTTATTAAAACTAACCTTATTCATATCTAATTTTATCTTTTACCCACGACTTAACTACTACCTACTTATACTCGTACAATTTCACATGAAGTATCTGGAAATCTCCCACTGAGATGCGTACATGTCGCCCTTGGTGATCCTGATCACCATTCAGACGACGGATATAAGAGAGTGTACCGTCCTCGTTCACCTTCACTTCATCTACGGAACCGATGCCGCAACGTTCTCCTTTCCACATCACCTTATCGCTTATCACTCCATCACTTATCACTTTATCACCCTTTCCTCCTGCCTGGGCAAATCCGTCTTCGCCCAATGCCTGGGATTTAATTTGATTTTCTGTAGCTTTTTCAAACTCGATAACGATGCCACTACCAGCTACTATATATTCGTTAGGTGCCAGTTTCAGTAATATACCTCCGCCTTCGGGCCATACACTGCCATCGGTGGCGCGCGCATCCCATGGAAGGGTAAAGAAATGGCGGCAAGTTATCTTCAGATCATCCTGATAAATGATACGTTCCTTATTTTCCTGATCGAAAAGTAATCCTTTCATTGTCCCTTTACCTTGATGCTTAGCCAGCAGCGGCATGAACTCCTTTAGCGTACGATAGCTTTTTACCAACGGAGAGTTAGGAGAGTCGGAACCACCTTCGATAGAGAACGGACTGATGCCGATGGCATCATGTTCACCAAAGATGTAGAAAGCTCTTACGCCATTATTGTCTGTTAGTTTGATTTCGGGGATAAACAGCGGGTTGTTGTGCAATTTATATTGGGCTACCCAGTCTGTAAAGCCATTGTCGTACAGGTCGGGAGCAAGAAGGTCGATGCTGGGCGCTCCGCAATGCCATATATCAATAAGGTGTGCCAGCGGACCGGCAGAAGGATATTCTCCCGGCTTCCGGTTACGGCTGTTCATGGCAGCGTTCACATATAGTGGAATATTGTAGATGAACCGGGCGCTTTGTGCCATTCTTTCCACATAGCGGGCGTAGTGCCAGGCCATAAATAATTCATCGGTGTAGATATCGGCTCCGAATACTTCTTGCCAGGTACCTTGCTTCTTGCTACCTTGGCTTTCCCATTTTTCAAGCATCCGGGGATGGAGTGTTTTCTTATTTTTCTGCAAGTAGCTCATTAATTCCGCAGGCACCGATGCATTGAACAGTGCGTTGGCTTCTTTAGAATAGTCTCTTGCATCTTCCAGCATGCCTATCTCATTTTCTATCTGTATCATGATGACGGTACCTTCCTCTTTATCGATGGTTGCGACGTGTTCCAACCACCCGGAAAAAGCACGGTTGTCGGCTTGGAATACATTTTCAGAGAATGTGCTGGCTATTTCGAGTGGTTTTCCTTTTTGTGTATAAGCACGCGGATATTTCTTATAGTTTTCTTTGAACCAGAGGGGAGCATAGCAACTCATGGAGTTTTTCCAGGCACCGAACCAAAGAAAGATAACTTTCAGATCGTTCTGCCGGGCTTGACGGATAACTTTATCTGTGAGGGTGAAGTCGAATTGTCCTTCTTGCGGTTCTATCAAATCCCAGTATGCGGGAACGAGTACTGTATTCAGTCCCATTTGTTGCAGCTTCGGGAAGATACTTTCGATATCTTCTGTGCATGCTGCCGATGAATTTCCTAATTCACCGCCTAAAACAAGAAATGGTTTACCGTCTACTACTAATTGAGTAGCGGTACCTTGTTTTTGTAATGTACTTTTTTGAGCATTTACATACCCAACTGTCATTACACTCAAAACTAAAATGAAAATCCAATTCTTCATTGTTTGTCTCTGGTATTGATTTGAGATGTTTTCCATTGCAACAAAGATAGTGAGCTATAATTTAAAAAACTTTTCGCAATGTTGCAGAAAACTTCATTTCGGTTACATTATCCCCGAATGATGTTACATAATTTTTTGTTTATCGTACATCTTCCTGTTTCAGGGGATAAAACGGATGTTTTTACCGGATTTGCTGAATGATTGGGTGAATGGAATCCGGTAAGGCCGGAGCCTTACCGGATTTCTTGTTTTCACTTATTGATCAGCGGGAGTTTCTTCCTCTTTCACTTCGTAGGCTGCTTTCCAGTCGTCGCCGGTGAAGTCTTCGCTGATGTCACGTCCGGCAATACCGTCGCACACGCCCTTATAGGCCGGCTTGCGGGCATAGTTGGCATCGAAGAGATTGGGAGTGTCGCCTGTGAACCAGCCGGTGTGTTCGTCTGCGTGGTCGGACAAACTCCAGATGGTAAAGCCGGATTGCTGCGTAGCGGGCACGTTCTCCTTATAAGACTCGATAATCCAGCGATAGACATCCGCCTGTTTCATTAGCTGTTCGGCCGACGGATTAGCTGTAGGCTCATAAGTGTGGCGTACGTCAAGCTCGGTAATACGGATAATCTTACCCGTAGCGGCAAGTTTTTTGAACATTTCATCTATCTTTTCACGAGTCAGATCGGCTGCTACGGCGTGCATCTGTGTGCCTATACCGTCTACGATTGGGGCATTCGTCTCGTTGTGTTCGTCAATGTACTTCACAAAGTTAATCAGGGCATCCAGCTTAGCAGGGCTGACTTCCAGATTGTAGTCGTTGACGAAGAGCTTGGTTTCAGGTCTGCAATGCTTGCGGGCATATTCAAAGGCCTTGGTGGCGTATTCCATGCCCAGATAGTAGCCCCAGTAGAAGTGGTTGCTTGCCCAGTTCAGGTTCAGCCCATCTTGTTCTACGGGTGCGGTATCGGGATTGCCGTCTGCATCTTCGCTTCCAAACACACCGTTGATTCCACGTACGCCTTTCGTACTGTCGTCGATAGGTTCATTGATGACATCCCAGCCTATCATACGGTCGCCCATGTGCTCGGCCATGCCTTTAATCCAAGTTTCCATGGCACCCAAGAGGGCGGTACGTTTCTCTTCAGGCGTTTTGTAGATGTAGGTCACGCCTCCTGCGGCGCGGGCCAGGTTTTTGGCCTTGGGCTGTGCTTCCTCGTTCTTCAAACCGAATTTAAAGTCATCAATCCATATGGTGCTGCCCGGAGTACCGCCAAACTGAACACCGAAGCGGACGATGTCGGCAGGATCAGAGGCGTTGTAGGTAAATTCTCCTTCGCATAGTGTCCAGTCGTTCAGTGCCGTGAAGCTGTCCTTGTAGATACCCGAATAACTTGCATTCTGTCCGATGGCCTGTACGGCGATGTTCATGTCGCTCTTGGTATAGAACGAGAAAGCGTAAGTGGCTCCCACTTCCAGAGGGGTGTCGAGTGCCCAGAAGAGTTGACTGTCGTAGTTCGCGGCCGTTTCGTCGGTCATGGTGAAGCGGATGGCTGTGTCGTCCGTACGTCCCGGCGCTTCTACACCGTATGTATATTTGCCCCACAGTCCGGTCCAACCGTTGGTGCCGTCGGCAAACGAAGGATTGGTGATGACGTTTTTCATCTTCTCTACCTTCTTCACGCCGAATTTCAGGTTGTCTATCCACACATTGCTGCCCGGTGTGCCGCCAAACTGGAAGCCTACACGGATAATATCGGTAGTCTCGGAAGCTGCGTTATAAGTGAATTCACCCGTCACGTGCAGCCAGTCGGCAGGAGCGGTATAGCTGTCCTTATAAATACCTGCGTATGATGCGTTCTGACCTATGAACTGCACGGCAATATCCATGTCGGACTTGATATCGGCAGAGAAAGCATACGTCACGCCGTCTTCCAAAGGGGAGGCGAGTGGCCAGAAAAGCTGGCAGTCGTAGTTCGCAGCCGTTTCTCCGGTCATGGTGAAGTGAATGGCATTATCGCTGTCCTTTCCGGGAGCTTCCACTGCATAAGTGTATTTTCCCCAAAGACCGGTCCATCCGTCGGTTCCGCTTTCGAAACCGGAGTTGGTAATGACATTCTCGCAGACATCGTCACCACCGGTATCCTCAATCACTACTTCGGGAGCAATCAGCGATTTCAGGTACATTTGTTTCTGCTGCGTGTGCCACAGAAAACAGTGTCCGTACATTTTGGCGTCTGCCGGAATGGCATTTACAAAAGCATCTATGGTAGCGAAGTTCAGTTCACCCTTGTTACCCACCACTGCATCATGCTTCATGGCATTTCCGGTGGTAAAGGTGTTGAAGTTTGCATCGGCCAGTTGCTTCACAGTCCCGTTATTTATATAATAGTCTGCTCCGATGCCTAAGCCTACGGTCATATTCGGAATATACTCAGCCGCATATTCCTTGATACTCTTGTAGTTGGCTATTTTTTCGGTTAAACTTAGTGGAATATCGGAGAGGTCGGCTTGTCCGTGTCCGTCAGGAGTACCCCATTCCATCTTATTATCCTCGCAGGCAGCCAAAGTCAATGCCATTGCCATTGCGGGAAGGATGATTCTATTTAATTTCATACTTTTTCAGTTTTAAGTTCTTAAAATAGTTGACGAGTTGAGAAGGTCATTCTTCTTCATCCGGGAAATCGGATACGATGGTCTTCTTGCAAGGTACTACGCGCCAGTTGTCCACATAGATTTTCTGGTTGAAGAGTGTCGATTCCACCGTTACGCCTCCAAAGGTGAAGTTGGTGTTGACGAATCCCATGCCGAAGTTGCGGTAAGATGCTCCGTTGCGGTCGTCTATTACCATTTGGAAAGTAGCTTCCTCCTCATTTTCCAATAAGGTGGCATATTTGTTGAACTGGCTAAAAGGAATGGTGACGGTTTGCCAGCCTTCGGTGTAGAAGGGCACCACTACTCCCTCTTTAATCCAAGGTACGCAGAATGCCACGGCATTGTTGGTGCCATCATCGTCCGATCCAATGCCGCTAATATTGAAGTTGTTCATAAGCGATATTTGGATGTGACCTGTTCCACTCCAAGGTTGCGGCACGTAGATATCAAACTGGAAGGCCACTTCGTTCACAGGCGTTTCTGCCGGAATCAGTCCGGTCATGCGGTTCCAGTCATCGGTAGGCTCGTCATTACCTGCCGTCCACCACTCGGACACGCGCGGTTTACTTGAGACAGCGCCGCCTGCATCCAGCATACGTTGAGGTACCAGCAGGGCACATTTGCCTCGTTTCCCCAGCGGATCGTCCGCTACGTCGTGCTCATCGTCGCACATGGACTTGCCGGCATCCCAGCTCCAAAATCCCTGTACGCCGGTGCCGTCGAAGTCGAGAATCATACAGCTCTTTTCGTTGAAGTAGGCGGGAGTGACAGCGGTTCCGTTGGCACCTTCCGAGGTGATACTTCCGCCTTGGCTCACGCCACCCGGCATGGTGAACGAGTACCATTCGCCATCCTCATCGCTCTCTATGCCTGCAGACACTTCCACGCCGCCCGGAAGGGTCAACTTGAGTGTTTCTTGCAGGTTGGCTCCATAAACAATTACCTTTTCCCCCTCTAGTGGTAGAGTGTTGCTGATATGCGAGATTTGTGGGGAGGCGGCACGAACCACCAGATCCTTATAAACAAACTCCGAACCGTCTTTTACCAGACGGATGGTATTTCTCACTTCCTCTTCGGCTTCGGCCACGGGAGTTTCTTTGTTGAGTTGTACCAGCAATGACTGGTCGCTTACCAAAGCTCGATTAAAGTAAGTGTCATATCCGTTGATATACACTTTTCTCACTCCATACAGTCCGCTTCCGGACAGACGGATGACTTGTCCGAGCCGTGCAAACGTCACTTCGCGGTCGGGAACGGACGATTCCACGTCTTGCAGATAGACCTTATTCACTACAATCGGAGAGTTTTGCGCATCCTCCTCAAAATAGGCATCCTCGTCGTTGCAGGCAGTGAAGCCCATTGCCAGAAGTGCCATGCACAATAGTCGGGTATATTTCAGGTATTTCATGATTATTCGTTTATATTAGTTGAACAAATCTTCTTCAGAAACTTCTTTTTCTCCAAATTCATAAGCTACGGTCTGTAAGTTTCCGCCGGTATCGGGTTTCAGATAGGGGTTCTTGCTTTGGTCGGTGTCCGACATGGGCAATATGAGGCTGTTTGCCGTAGCTGTGGCTACACCGTTCCCCGGTTCCACATAGTCGGGGCTGATTTCATATACGCCCGATTCGGTCTGGTACTCGTAGCTGGCGTTACGCTGCTGGTGGTTCATGTAATTGATAACCTCCTGCTGGCGGTAATAGGAACGGCGTACGAGATCGTACCAATACTGTCCTTCGAAAGCAAATTCCATACGGCGTTCGTGGCGTAGGTCTTCGTAAGTAATGCTTTTTTTGCTTTCCATTTTTGCACGGGTGCGCACTCGGTTGAAATATTCCGTATCGGTGGTACTTGCACTGTTTCCCAAAACGGCTTCCGTATAATTCAGATAGACTTCGGCCAGACGCATCATGTAGGTATTGGTACCCGAGTTGCCCGGTTCGCTGATGCCGCCGTTGTCGGCCGTTGTGCCAATGACGTATTTCTTGATGTTGGCTCCCTGGTTGCCCGGATTCTCGGTCTCGCCATAGGTATAACCTCCGTTTTTCATATTCATGTCCGGATAGAACTCGCCATACGAAGCTACCGAATAGTGGCGGCGGACAGCATCGTCCACGGTTTTACCCAGTGTCTCATCCTTATAGGTTTTGAATTCTTCCCATAGGTTCCAAGAACAATAGGTGGCGCCTCCCCAGGCATCTTTGTCGGCCACCATCGTAGACCATGCGAGGAAGCGGACCATTGTATTGCCACAGGCGCTGCTGTTGGCCTGCGTGGCAGGTAACCATTGCAACTGGAAAAGGCTCTCGCTGTTATTGTTGAAGCTTTTGGCTGCGAACAAGTCTCCATAATTGTCTATCAGTCCGGCTCCCGATTCGGCAATCACCTTCAGGGCTGCCCGCTTCGCGAGATCAAGGTAGGTCTGGTTTCGTGTGCCACGGTTGAAATCGGTGGCAACGTTGCTTCCGTTATACAGGCCATCGGTGGTAAGTCCGGCCATAGAGAGGTAAACACGCGACAACATGCCGTAGGCACTGTAGCACGTCACCCGTCCTGCATCGGCAGGAGTCTTAGGCAGGTATTTGGCTGCATATTCCAGGTCGCGGATGGCAAACTCTATGACATCCACACCCGGGTTGGCGGGAACCACGTAATTGTTCACCATACTGGAGGTGTTGGTATAGATGATGCCCACTCCCCATAGGGAAGCGATGTACCAATAGGCCGTACCGCGCATGAAGCGTGCTTCGGCAATAGATGCACGCTTTGAGTCCTCGCTGAGGGTGGGGGCGGAATAGTCAGTGATATTGTTGATGGTATTGTTGGCCTGTGCCACTACGGAATAGAAGGAATTCCATGCATCGGTCAGACCTTGGCTCAGGGATGTTTCGCTTAGGTTGGTGTACGGGTAGATGTAGTCGGAATATTGGGCGGTGATGTTGTTGGCACGTCCATCGCCCATTCCATAATAGAACTTGTCATTAAAGCCTGCCCATACATAGTTGTAGAGAGGTGCGGTGGCTGCCCGTAATGCCGCTTCGGAGTCGAAGAAGGTCTGCTGGTTCAGGTCGTGCGTATTCTTCTGCTCCAGAAAGTCTTCGCATCCGGTCAGTGCCAGTACGCCTGTCAACGCAATAGTCGATATGATATATTTTGTTTTCATTGTCTTTTTTGTTTTAGGATTAGAATGATGCGGTCAAACCAAAGGTGTAGATGCGGGGCGAAGGATAACGTCCGTAGTCGATACCATTATATAAGGTATTCCCCCACAGACTGCCCACTTCCGGGTCGTAGCCTTTGTATTTGGTCCAAGTATATACATTCTGCAGGTTGGCATACACCTTCAGGTTCTGGATGGGAGTCTTCCCCAGCCATTTCTTGGGGAATGTGTAGCCCAGAGAGATGTTCTGTATGCGCAGATAAGAACCGTCTTCTATGTAGCGGTCGCTCACGCGCCAGTTGAAGTTTTTGGCACTGGCTGTGTAGAGGCGGGGTGACAAAGGGTCACCACCCGTTACGTGGAAGTTACGGAAGTCATCCGGTCCGTTGGGATCAATCTTCTCTACGATGGCATAGCCGGTGGATTTCAACAGGTTGCTGTTGGCGCCCGACTGTTCCAGCCAGCGACGGTTGTAGTTCAGTACGTCGTTGCCGTAGCTGCCACTCAGGAATATGGTCAGGTCGAAGCCCTTCCAGGAGAAGGTGTTTCCTATGCCATAGGTGAACTTAGGTTCGGGATTTCCGATAAATGTCTGGTCGTTGTTGTCTATTTTCCCGTCATTGTTAATGTCGGCAAAGATGTAATCGCCCAGCCACGTTTCTCCTTGGGCAATGCCTTGGTTGATGGGGCGTGCCACTTCCTTAACAGCTCCATTGGCATCTGTGTAGTAGAAGTCGGTAGGTTCGTCAAAACGTCCGATTACCTTATATCCCCAGAACTGTGCGATGGGTTTTCCTGCTACGGAGTTGGTTACGGTTTGTGTATCTGAACCCACTTGCAGGGAGTAGGGCAGGCTACCGGTTTCGGTATCCATTTCCACCACCTTGTTGCGGTTGAGTGAGAATACGAAGTTGCTTCTCCATTGGAAGTCCTTGGTGTCGATGTTCACGGTATTCAGGGTCAGTTCCACACCTTTGTTCTCAAGCGAGCCTATATTGCTCCAGGGATTGCTGGCAGCACCTTGACCGGACGAGCCCAGGAATGCGGGTAGAGCCACTTGCAGCAGCATATCCTTGGTTTTCTTGTAGTAGAAGTCGGCGATGAACTCAATGCGGTTGTCGAAGAGGTTCAGATCCAGACCTAGGTTGGTGGAATAGGTCGTTTCCCACTTCAGGTCGGGATTAGCGGTATTGCCGTTCAGTACACCGTTACCCCACGGGGTGTTCTTGGTGGCAAGCAGGGCGATATAGGCCCAGTCTTGCACGTTCTGGTTACCGGTAGTACCCCAACCCAAGCGGATTTTCAGGTTGTTGATGATCGGATTGTCCTTGAGGAACGTCTCGTTGCTTGCTTTCCATGCCAGGGCTGCAGAAGGGAACCATCCCCAGCGGTTGTTTTTGGCAAACTTGGAAGAACCGTCGCGTCGGATGGTGGCCGTTAGCAGGTAGCGGTCGGCAAACGAGTAGAAGGCGCGTCCGAAGTAGGAAAGGATGGAGCTGTTGTCCTGATAACCCGAACCGTCCACTTGTCCGCCTGCACTGGGGTCTTGGGCGGAATTGGATAGATAGCCTGTGGCACGGCTCTCCTGGGTCTCCCAATGGTTTTCGCTCATTTCCTGTCCCACCATAACGTTGATGTTGTGCTTGTCGTTGAACGTGTGGTTGTAGGTCAGTATGTTGCGCCAGCTCCAGTATTTGGAATCATTCTTGGTCCAGCGACCCGTGCGGGTGTTGTTTACTTTCACACCGAAGGTGAAGTCCGGTTCATAATAGTAATACTTGTTCAGGTTGTAGTCGGTGGAGAGTTCTGTCTTCAGGGTCAGCCCTTTCAACAGCGTGGCTTCCAGATAGGTACTGAAACGGAAATTCTCTTTCTTGTTGTTGTTGGTGCGGATTTCGGCCAGTGCCACGGGGTTGTCGGGCATGTATTGGTCGTCCGGACCGTCATAGGACCCGTCTGCCGAAGTGACGGCGGTAGAAGGTTGCGATTGCAGGGCAGTCATGATAATGTTATTGTCGGCACCCACTTTTTGCTTGCTGTCCGACATGGAGAAGTTGATACCTCCCTTCAGCCAGCTCTTGATTTGAGCTTCCAGATTGCCTCGCAGGGAGAGACGTTTGAAGCCGGATCCCAAAGCGATACCCGCCTGATCCAAATAGCCTGCACTGAATGCGTAGGTCACTTTTTCCTGACCGCCTGTGATGGATATATTATGGCTGGTCATCAAGGCGTTGCGATACAGCTCGTCTTGCCAGTCGGTTCCTTCGCCCAGTAATTCAGGATTGACGAAATTGTTGCTATGAGCCACAATCTGTGCATCGGCACGCACGTTGTGGTGGGTGGCATATTCGCGTAAATTCATCATTTCCAGTTTCTTGGGCATGCTTTGCCAGCCTACATAGCCATCGTAGGTGATGGTAGCCTCACCGGCTTTGCCTCGTTTAGTAGTAATCATGATGACACCGTTAGAAGCACGTGCACCATAGATGGCGGTGGCGGAAGCATCCTTCAGCACGTCCATGGAGACAATGTCCGAAGGGTTAATGCTGGACAACGGGTTGGAGGTTCCATTGTCACTGCTTGAAGAGTCTACTATTACGCCATCTATCACAAAGATAGGTTGATTAGTGGCGTTCAGTGAGTTGATACCACGGATGCGGATGGCGGAGCTACCGCCCGGTGTACCTGTGTTTGCCTGAATCTGCACACCGGCAGCACGGCCTTGCAATACTTGGTCGATAGAAGTCGGAACCGACTTCTTGATGGCCTGGTCATTAACCGATACCACCGAACCTGTCAGGTCTGAACGCTTCATCTGTCCGTAACCTACCACTACGACTTCGTCCAGCATTTCAGCATCTTCTTTCAGGGTAACGTTGATTTGTGTCTTCCCGGCTACAGGAATTTCTTGAGTCTTGTAGCCCACAAATGAAATTACGATGGTACTGTTGGATGGAACATTCAGCGTGAAGTTACCGTCAATGTCGGTAATAATACCGTTACTGGTGCCTTTCTGCACTACGCTCGCACCGATAACTGATTCTCCTGTGGCGTCCTTCACCACACCTTTCACAGTGATGTTCTGTGAAAATGCCCATAGAGGTATCAGGCATAATAAGAATAGAAGCCCCAAAGGCTTAAAACAATAATTTGTGCATTTCATAATGAAATTAATTTAGTTGGATAACAATAATATTCTCTTTCTTTATTAAAGATGTGAAGACGTGCATTTCATTTTTAAGTTTCCATATTTGTATTCAATTAGATTAAGTGATTAAACATTCCTTTTCGTTTGTGACAAAGATATTCTATAATATAAAGAAGCAGGCATTTTATTGTAGCCTGTGTTACATTTAAATGTAACATGACTTTTCCCTGTGTTACAAAATCATTTGCTGGTGTTACGTTCGGGCTTAATTGACACCCGAAAGATACATATTCAAGTGATAAATCCCATATTTTCTTGTTTTTTTCTTTCTGATGGTACTTATGAGTAAAATATGCAAATCAGGAGTTGAATTATGTTCGTTATTATACGGTTATGAGTTAAACCAATGCTTGAAATTTACTCTTCTATATTTACATCTGACCCGAGTCGTTATTTGAGGTACCCTCAGTCGTTATTTTAGGCAACCTCAGTCGTTATGTAAGGGTACCTCAGTCATTATGTGAGGGTACCTCAGTCGTTATGTGAGATGCAGTCCTCTTAAAATCCTGAAATACAGAGCACTACAACCTCACATTTTCATCTTTTTATTTAAAAATCAAGATTTTCGGACAAAAGTGAACGGTAATTTATCTTTAAACTTATAATTGACTACACGAAAGCAGTCGCCATCAACGGACTAAAAACTCATTTCTGGCGGAATATGAATTAATTCCGAAAGTTTTCACTATCTTTGTTTACCTTTAAGTATAGAATGCAATGAAAACAGCTCCTAACAAAGCCCCCCTTATAGTCTTATTGTTGTGCTTGGTTGTTCTGCCTTTGGCAGCGCAGACCGGTAAGTTTTATTCCACTAACAATGAATTATCCAGCAGTCTTATCAACCAGATCTTTCAGGATAAGCGTGGATTCATCTGGATAGCTACTGAGTACGGACTGAACCGTTTCGATGGGCTTCGGTTTTCTAACTATAAACATGTGTCCGGCGACTCCACTTCCATCAAAAACAATTATGTGCGCACGCTTTTTGAAGACAGTCGGCAGAATCTGCTGGTAGGCTGCATTGACGGGTTGATGAAGTATGATTCGGAAACAGATACTTTCCGGGAGATTCCAATGATACGTGCGGGCAAGCGGGTTTTTCCACACATCACGCAGATGCAGAAATTGCATAATGGTGAGATTTGGGTGGTAACTACCGGGCAGGGCATTTTCCGCTTGGACGAAGAGAAGCAGCAGGCGGAGTCCATTGACGCTATCATGAGGCAAGTGAATTATAACTTTCAGTCGAACTTATATGAAGACTCTCATTACAATATATGGATCGGTACGGAAGGACATGGATTGATCTGCTATCTGCCTGCTACGCAGGAAGTTCGTGTGTTCAGATACCCGGTGATTAATGATAACTATGTGTCGGCTATCGGTGAAGATAAGTACGGGAATTTGTTTATTGGCACTCAAAAGCATGGCTTGTCCCGTTATGAGCGTGAGCAGAACCGCTTTGTTCCTGTTCCCTATATGGGCGGTGAGGAACTGTCCATCTATTGTCTGACGTTAGTGGACGACCGTTTGCTGATCGGTACCGACGGTCAGGGACTGAAGACTTACAACCGGATGACCGGAAAGATAGAGGATTATAGTATCAATTCCGCGCCGCTGGATTTTTCGGAAGGAAAGATACACGCTATCATGGAAGACCGAGACAAGAACCTGTGGGTAGGATTATTTCAGAAGGGTATTGTACTGATGCCGAAGCAGGAAAATCCGTTTGAGTATTATGGCAATAAGTCCATTCATTATAATCCCATCGGACAAGGATGTGTAATGTCTATTTATCAGGACAGTAATCGTCATCTGTGGGTAGGGGCGGACAATGAAGGAATATTTGAACTGGATGCGGAAGGAAAGAGGCTGCGACATTATCAGCCCGGCAATGACCCGCGTTCGATGGCTAATACTATTATGTGTATGTACGAGGATACGAACGGAGATTTTTGGCTCGGCACGTACACCCGGGGATTGGCAAAACTAAACCGAAGAACCGGTGAGTGTGAGTACCCGCTGCCCGTTGACAACGAGAAGATATTCTCAATTACGGAAGACCGGCATAAGAATCTTTATATCGCTACTTTCGGTTCGGGTTTCTATCAGTATAATCTGGTGACGAAAGAGTTGAAACACTACGAGTCGTCTAAAGACGAAACGGGCGACCTGACGAGGAATGAATTGGCCAATGACTGGGTGAACTACATCTTTTGTGACAGTGAGGGAATGATCTGGCTGGGGCATTATAAAGGCATTAGTTGTTTCAATCCGGTTAATGAGAGTTTTATTAATTACCGGAAGGTGAACACCCTGGTTGAAGACCGGGTGGGCTATGTAGTGCAAGAAGACCATGCCGGAAATATCTGGGCAGGTACGACAGACGGTTTATATTGCTTCAACAAGAAGACTGATGAGCTTACTTGCTTTACGGTGGCGGATGGTTTGCCGAATAATGTAATCTGTGGAATTTGTGAGGACGAGGAGCACAATATGTGGATCAGCACCTATATGGGTATCTGCAAGTATGATGCTAAAACCGGCCGTTATATCAATTATTATGCGGGCGATGGTTTGCAGGGAAACGAGTTTACGCACGGTGCATTCTATAAGGACGAGGCTGGGAAAGTCTATTTCGGTGGAATCAATGGTATCACTTATTTTCAGCCTTCATCTATAGAGAGCGTGCTGAAAGATGCCAAGGTCTGGATTACGGATTTCTCTATCTTTAACCAGCCTGTACGGAAGAATACACGTTCGGGAAGACATACCGTTATTTATACATCTGTGCCGGATGCGAATATGTTCCAGTTGGCTCATTATGATAATACGTTCAGCATTGTGTTCTCTACGTTGCAATACAACAATCCGGAACAGATATCCTATCAGTATAAGATTGAAGAACTGAGTAACCAGTGGCTTAGCACTGAGCCGGGGGTGAACCGGGTGACGTATAATAATCTTCTGCCCGGCAAATATACTTTCCATGTGCGGGCGTTGAGTCATGGCAATCTTTCGGAGATACGTACTGTGAAGATACTGATTACTCCGCCCTGGTATGAGATGTGGTGGGCGTATTGTATTTATGCGTTCCTGTTCGGCTTGCTTGTATTGGGTATTGTGAATTATATCCTGTCGCGTATGCGCCATCGCCGTGAAATCATGAAGCGCGAACATGCCGAACAATTGAATGAAGCGAAGCTGCAGTTCTTCATCAATATCTCGCATGAGATACGTACTCCGATGACGCTGATTATTAATCCTCTGGAGAAATTGCTGGCTGAAAAGAAGGGAGGAGAAGTACAGAAGACTTACCTGATGATTTACCGGAATGCACAACGTATTCTTCGCCTGATAAACCAATTGATGGACATTCGTAAGCTGGATAAAGGACAGATGTTCATGAAATTCCGGGAGACGGATATGGTGGGTTTCATTGACGATGTGATGCTTACTTTCGACTATATGGCGCGGAAGAAGAAGATACATTTCAGTTTCGAACACGTCATGCCGCAGTTGAAGGTATGGGTGGATATGAATAACTTCGATAAGATACTGATGAATATATTCTCCAATGCCTTTAAGTACACACCGGAGCAAGGAGAGATTACGGTTACACTTTCTACCGGACGTGATTCCACCCGGCGTGATCCGCTGAAGGAGTACTTTGAAATAACTGTGACGGATAACGGCATCGGACTCGACCGGGAAAAGATAGAGCGTATCTTCGAACGGTTCTATCAGATAGATAATGATGTGACTAAATCGAACTTCGGTACGGGTATCGGTTTGCATTTGTCCCGTTCATTGGTGGAACTGCATCATGGCATCATCCTGGCAGAGAATCGGGAAGATGCTCCGGGTAGCCGTTTTATTATCCGTATACCGTTGGGCTCTGCCCATCTGCGTACGGACGAACTGGAAGATGTGGAAGCAGTCATCACCCCTCATACCGTGTGGGTTAAACCGGAGAAGACGGATTTAGAGGGAGCCTTTGAAGAAGAAGAGGACGAAGAAAGCAAGAAGGCGGGTAAGTCGAAAAATCGCATGCGCATATTGATAGTGGAGGATGAGGAAGAAATCCTCTCTTACCTGAAAGAAGAATTGGAAGGGGATTATCGGATTATGACCCGGAAGAATGGTAGGGAGGCTTATGATACGATCCTTGCAGATACTCCTGACTTGGTGATCAGCGATATCATGATGCCGGAAATGGATGGATTATCATTATGTCGGAAGATTAAGCAGAATACGAATGTCAATCATGTGCCTGTAATCTTGTTAACGGCTAAATCCAAGCCCGAGGATACTATGGAAGGTATGGCAACCGGTGCGGATGCTTATATGGTGAAGCCTTTCAATACGGAACTTCTGAAGAGTACGATTGCTAATCTGATTGCTAACCGTAAACTGCTGAAGAGCAAGTTCAGCGGTGCGCAGCAGCAGGAAGATAAGGTACAGAAGTTGAGTATGAAATCGGCAGATGAGATATTGATGAGTAAGATAATGAAGGTTATCAACGAGAATCTGTCCAATCCGGATCTCAATGTGGAAATGTTGGCGGCGAATGTGGGCTTAAGTCGTGTCCATGTGCACCGGAAACTGAAAGAACTGACAAATCTTTCGGCACGCGACTTTATTAAGAATATCCGCTTACAGCAGGCTGCTGCCTTGTTGAAAGAGAAGAAACTGACAGTATCCGAAGTAGCGTATGCTACGGGCTACACGAACTTGTCGCATTTCTCCAGTTCTTTCAAGGAAGTGCATGGCATGTCGCCTAAGGAGTATATGTTGGCGCATCAGGGATAGAATCCCGGAAAAACTCTTTGGCTACGCCTTTAAGTTCTAAGTTGCTGATGTTTACCTGTGCCGCTTGTGCATCGGTAATCACTTCTTTCTTGGCCAGTCTTTCTGCAATCAGGCGGAAGTAACCTTCCTGATTCTCTTGCAGTTTGCCGCCTGTAGTAAATGAGTTTTTGAAGTGTTTCGGTTTAGGAACAATGGAAGCAAGAAAGATAGATTCCTCTATACTCAATTGTGAAGGACGCTTGGCGAAGTAGAAATCAGCTGCTTCATGGATACCGTAAACCATAGGCCCCCATTCGGCTATATTCAGGTAAACTTCGTACATGCGGGCCTTTGGGGTGAGGTGTTCGGTTTCGATGAGCCAGACGATAAGCGCTTCTTCCAGTTTGCGGGCTATATTCTTATTGCGGTTCAGGAAGACATTCTTTACTAATTGCATGGAGATCGTGCTACCTCCGCGAGCAAATTTACGGACTTCCAGATCATGAATCAAAGCTTCGCGCATAGCGTCCGGCAGGAATCCCCGGTGATAGAAGAATGCTCCGTCTTCACTTTGCATAACAGACATTTGCAGCAAGGGAGAAATGCTGTCCAGTGGTGTAAAATGTTCCCATGACGGACCGACAGGGAACGTATATACCGGTTGTCCGTTTTCGTAAGCTGTATAGATAAACTCACCGGACATCTTACCCAAATCCGTCTTTCCATAATGAAGAATACGGAAATCTTTCTCCTTCAGTTCCGATTCAAACTTTAGGCTATCCAGTTGTGAGAAATCTACATCCAGTAGAAAATGATAAGCTAATTGTCCGGTAGTGCTGAGGTCTTCCAGATTCTCAAAAAGTCCTTTGGGCAGCGAACCGAACAGTTCTTCCGAAGTGAACCAGGGTTTACGAACGGAAACTGTAAAGTGCCACTCTTTTTGATTGGTCTTTTCTCCAACGCGTTCTGCCCTAAAATAAGGATGAAAGGTCAATGCATTGAAGCGTACAAGGCTGGCACTATCCAGTTCTACAGCCTGTGGACTGACATTAACATAGAAGTCCAGTTGACCGCGATCCAGATTGATGGTTTCGGGAGACAATCGTTTATGATATACTTGCAATCCCCGTACTTCCGACTGGCCGACCAAGCGAGTGATTCCGCCACTTACCTTTTCCTGTGAGAAATTACATGTCAGGCTGTCAAATTGTACTTCTGCACCAAATCGGCGGTTGATATAGGGAACAGTCAGTTGTGGAGCATGCAAAGTGGCATACAACCGTCTTTCCGAAGGATTAAATTCTCCTTCAGTATTCCATTGTTGATTTAAACTGTCTTCCTGAACTGTTATTTCGGACAGGAAATGGTAGTCTTCAATAACGAAACGGGGAATGCGGAAACTGACAAAGTTATGATCTTTCCGTTCAGTGATAGTAAGGTGGGTGAGTTCTCCATTGCCGGGTAATAATCCGAAAAGGAGGTTTAATGTTGTATTGATGCGACGGGTATAATCGGTACTGGAACTTTGTTCACTGGGAGAGGTGGGCTCGGCAGAAGTACGGAAAAGAAAATCATAATTAGCTATGGAGTCCTTTTTAATGAAATTGAGTGAGAGGCCGTCGAGCCGAACTTCTTTAATCTTGATATCTCCCCACATCAGTTTCCAAAGGCCGATACGAACATTGAGGGATTGCAGGGCAAACAGTGTATCTCTTTCCTGCGGAACTACGCTCAGTCCGTCGATAGCGATTGTGTTCAGGCCCTTCATATGGAGTTCGCTGTAGCTGATATCCAGTCCATAACGCTGTTCCAGTAGGGTAATACGTTGATCTGCGATGTGACGCAGTAGGCTTCCCCGAAAGATAAAAATTCCTGCTGATAAAAGAAATAGCAGCATGAGACATGCTACTATTATTCTTTTTACTTTTCGTTTTATCATACTCTTTACTTTTCTTTACTTCCTTTCCAGATAGAGAGTACTTTCCTTCGTATCAGAAGAATATTCAAGGCAGATACTGCTATAAATAAGATACTTCCAGCCAAAATACAGGGTAGGAGAGACCCGGTTTCCAATTGTGGAATGAGAGTTTGCAGGACGCCTGTATAGTAAGATCTTAACCAGGCCACACCGCCTATGGCAAGGATCAGTACCAGCAAATTCAATCCTACGGTCAATACGTGATAAGGTAATGCGACTTTAGAAGGACTGTAACCTATTAATAACAGGTTCTCCAACTTTGCCGTATTCTTTTGAAGCAGCAGGAATACGCTTAACATCAGGATATAGAAAGAGAGGATACTGATGAACAGTCCCACGCCGGAAACAATACCTGTGATAAGGCGGAGGAAATAAGTGGTCTTTCCGGCATCCAGATTGTCCCCTTCGGTCTCATAGTTCTTCAGTTGAAAATAGTCGGTGATGGTTGTGTCCGTAGGGTTCTTTACTTCTACGATCAGGCGGGAAGGCTGTGCTTCTCTTTCGGATGCGAAAGCCTGATTGGCCCATTCCATAAACGATTGTGGAACAAGGATAGTGTTCAAGCGGTTGGAGAAACCGACAATATTCCCTTTGTATTGTTCTACACGTCCGTTGCCATGCAGCACAATGTCCATTTGTATCAGTCCCATTACACCTTCCGACAACTTCGGCAGGTTGCGGCTCTGTGCGAAACCGAAGTTATAAAGGTTCAGGTAGTTACGGGGAATGATAATAGGTATGGTTTGTGTACCTTCGTCAAAGTGCCATTTGTCCAAGCTGACATCTACAAACTCATCGGGAACAGATTCAAAAAACATATCCGTAGAGATGCGGATACCGGCTTGCTCCATTCCCAGCCCTGCTGATACTTTGAAAAGGGTAGGTGTAAAAGCGCCTACACTACGTGTGAAGGGTTGTGCTTCCAGTTCCTTAATTTCATCTTTGGAGAAAGTATTGCTTTGTCCGGTAATGCTGCCGAGGGTGCTGATCTTTTTGGTAGCGATGATATAATCCTTCTTCATGAAACTATCTCCCTGCGTGAAGACGGGAAGGACGTCTTTATAAAATTGCACGCTCAACAATACAATCAGCATCCCAAAGATATTGGCGAGGAAAAAGCCGGTCAGTTGTCCGATACTGATGTGTTGGCGGAGAAGTTTCCAAACAAGTTTGTTCATTGAAGTTCTATGTTCTTTTATTAGTGATTAGCGTTTAGTGATAGGTGATTAGTGATTAGGGTTTAGTGATAAGTGATTAGTAGGCTGCGCTATCATTCCGCATGGTGTTAATCACTTATCACTAAGTCCTAATCACTAATTTTATAGTTTCATCACTTTATTATATTCTAACTCTATATGTTTTCCAATGGAAGTAACAACCACTCCCGCACCTTGCTGTTCGGCCTCTTTGGTCAGTATACGTCCCATGAGTGTACCGTTATCATCATCCAGGTGGCTGATAGGCTCATCCAGAAAAATGAAATCGAACGGTTGGCAGAGAGCACGAATAAAAGCTACGCGTTGCTGTTGTCCGAAAGATAACTTTCCAGCCTTTTCATTTACTTTGTCAGTGATACCGAGCGTTTCAAAAAGAGCAAGGATTTCTTTTTTCTTCTTATAGTTAGTAAGCCGGTTCTTCAACTGTACATTCTCCAGTGCGGTCAGTTCAGGGAAGATACGTAGCTCCTGAAACAGCATGCTCAATGAATGTTTTCGCAATTCCACCCATTCATGAATGGAGAGCGAACGGATATTTCGTTCATCGAAGTTAATGATACCCTGATAGTCGCGGCGATATCCGTAGATATAGCTGCATAGAGAGGATTTACCTGTGCCCGAAGCAGCTTCAATCAGATACCGCTCTCCTTTTTGTAGCACAAGGTCTTGATGCCATACGTCGGATGAAATGGCATCCCGGTCGGCAAACACTTGGGGAAGTGTTTGCCGCAGATGAATGATTTCCATTATTTATCGAGATTAGATGCCTGCAAACTCTTTGATGAAGTTTACAATCTGTTTCAATGCATTTACGTTTTTGTCTTTCAGTTGAATAACCATATCTGCATTATTATTGGGGTCCCCAACAGCCTCTACATAAGCTATCTTGTCAACCAAAGCAAAAGCTGTTGCATATTGTGTGCCGCCATATTCCGATAACATCTTCACAATTGGCAAAGCAAGAATTGCTTCAGCATTAATGACGAAAGCACTGTTCTTACCTTTGATGTTGGATGCAAATTCGGTATCCTTAATGGATGGATTAACGGCTTTATCTATGCTCTTGTACAACATTTCGTCATTCGTAGCATACAAACTATTGTTGCGAACTCCGAAGAACAGGTTCAGTTCCTTTGATTTATATACATATTCGTTTTCTCCCAGTTTCAGGATGTCGTCTCCTCTTTTTAAGCCCAGTTCGCTTTTTTTCTCATACAATAACTGTACGGGGGCAGCACTCTTTACACTGGCGTACATCAGGAAAGTAGGAGCGTTATTCATAGTGAAGTTTATCAGCCCCATTGCAATATCTTTCTGGAATGTGCCGAACAACTCTTTTACTTCATTAGCCTTGGCTATGGAGAAATTCTTCTGGAACTGCTCATTTTCCAACAACATGTTATAGAACTCTTCTCCATTGATACCCATGCTGAGATACATCAGGGTGGATTTCGGGAAGTATTTCAAGAAAGTGTTTTCTATGGGGCAGGTTGCCTTCTTTTGCTTGTCGAACAAAGCTTGCAGTTCCGGGTTTTCTGTGAAGCTCTCATACTTCATGCTTACCTTACCTTTATCAAAGGAAAGGCTTCCCAACATTTTCATGTCTTTCAGGTCAATGTTGTAGGGCATATCGCTTGCTTTGATCATATTGGCATAAGGGCCCAGCAGGCTTGCCGGAGAGAACATAGTGCTGATATCTCCTCCCATCTTCTGCATCTTTTTGAAGATAGTAGTTGAAACAATGCTGTTTTCATTCGTCTGTTTCAGCAAGGCAGGAATATTCTCTTTGATTTTCTCAAGCTGGGTAGTGCCGCTATAATTGGTCAGCATAAGCACTGAAGGAGTATATGCTATGAGTACCTGATTCCCCATTTGTGTGAACTGAAAACCGTCACCGTTTGCCAGAGGCTGACAGACTTTTTCTTTCTCCAATGTTTCCAGCAGTGCATGCAGGTCGTCTTCACTGCTGACTTTGGCAACGATAGTAGTAGGGAATGTTTCCGTGGTGAAGATATACAAAGGTTCCGATACATCGATTCCCGATTTCTTCGGATCTTTCATTATCATTTCCATTTGCTGGAATGTTGCAGCGTTCATGCCGCTCTTCAAAGCATTCGTCAGCTTTTCCTGTACTTCTTTGTTCTCCTTGTCATTGAGGCCTGCTTTGTCAGCCAATGATTTCAGGTTGATGCTGACTACCGTATGAGCATTGGCAGGAATCACATCGGTGTATTCTTGCTTCTTCTGGGAACATGCGCTGACAAGAGCGACCACTACAGCCATCAACGCCAAACGGGGAAACAAACTTTTCTTCATATAACTATTATTTAAGTGTGATTATCATTGATTTTGTAAGTTCAGAATGTGGCAGGCCACTAGAGCTGCCGTTTCTGTACGCAGTCTCGACTTTCCCAGACTAATGGGAGTAAAGCCGTTTTCTATTGCCTTTTGCACTTCTTCTTCACTGAAATCCCCTTCCGGACCGATTAATACCAGTGCATCTTCTCCTTTGCGGAGCACATCTTTCAATAGCGGCTTTTCTCCTTCGTAACAGTGAGCTATGAACTTCTGTCCTTTGAAAGGCTGCGCGATGAACTTGTTGAAATCCGTCATTTCATTCAGTTGTGGCAAACGGGCTTTAAGGGATTGTTTGATGGCTGACACCAGTATTTTACTAATACGTTCGATCTTGATAACTTTCCGTTCCGAGAAGCGGCAGTTCAGGAAAGTCAGTTCATCGAAGCCTATTTCAGTGGCTTTTTCAGCAAACCATTCTGTGCGATCCATATTCTTGGTCGGGGCCATGGCAATGTGCAGATGTCCGTTCCATAAAGGTTCCTGGTAAATGGTCTCCAGAATGTTTACCATGCAACGCTTGTTGGTAGCAGCACTGATTTCTGCACGATAGAAATAGCCTTTGCCATCGGTCAATGTAATCTGATCGCCAATATTGAGGCGTAGTACGCGGATGCAGTGTTGGGCTTCTTCTTCGGGAAGTTCGGCACGGGTTTGTATGTCGGGTGTATAGAATACATGCATAAGTCTATTGCTGTTCTTTTCGTTTGGTAATTTCGTCCCTGATGTGGGCTGCTCGTTCGTAATTCTCGTTGGCTATGGCTTCTTGCAATGCCTTTTGTAGCATCTCCATCGTATCTCCGTGGAAGAATTCATCATCATGTGGGGAAGGGTTTTCGCCCATAGGAGCTACACTGCCAGTTTCGTTCTCTTTTCCGGTTTTGAGTTGTTCCGCTTCCAGAATCTCCTCGTAAATAAAGATGGGGGCTTTCATCCGTAAAGCCATAGCAACCGCATCGGATGTGCGGGCATCCATGCGAATGATCGCATCGTCTGCTTTCAGGTAGATATAAGAATAGAATACACCATTGTCTACCCTGTAGATAAGAGCACGCATCATATTCACTCCCAATACTTCCAGACACGAAGCGAAAAGGTTATGAGTCAAGGGGCGTGGTGGAATAATCCCTTTCAGGCTGATTAGCATTGCCTGCGCTTCCGCCGCACCAATGATAACCGGTAATTGGCGGGTGCCCTCCACTTCTCCCAATACCAAAGCGTAAGCTCCTGCTTGTTCCTGACTATTGGAAATGTTTAGTACTTCTAGTTCTATTTTCTTCTTTTTATCCATAATATTTTTCCGAGTGGCTGGCAGCTACCAGCCACTTGCTACTTACTGCTTTTTATTTGCTGCTTCTTCCGGCTGGTGTTTGTACTTGAATACCAAGGCAAACAAAATACCGATAACCAATGCATAAGCAGCAAAGATCAACCAAATTTGAGGCCACTCTCGGCTCACCAGTCTGCCGTCGGCATATACCGAGAAGGCATCTACTACGGCACCGCTGGCGTATCCTCCAATAATGGCGCCCAAGCCGTTTGTCATCATAAAGAATAATCCCTGGGCACTGGCGCGGATATTGGAACTGGTTTCCTGTTCAACAAACAACGAACCTGAAATGTTGAAGAAATCGAATGCCATGCCATACACAATCATGGATAGGATTAACATCCACAGTCCGGAGCCCGGATCACCGAACCCGAACAATCCGAATCGGAATACCCATGCAAACATACTGATTAGCATGACCTGTTTAATTCCGAAATGTCTCAGGAAGAAAGGTATGGCGAGAATAAATAATGTTTCGGACATCTGCGAGATGGATAGCAGGATAACCGAATGCTTCACACCGAAAGACTCTGCATATTCCGGAATACTGGCAAAACTACCTAAGAAAAGATCGCCATACGTGTTGGTAATCTGCAACGCTGCTCCCAGAAGCATGGAGAACAAGAAGAAAATAGCCATTTTCTTTCTTTTGAATAGTACGAATGCATCCAGTCCTAAAGAAGAAATCAGTGATTTCTTTCCGGTCTTGGCAGGTTTACATGCTGGCAGGGTGAAAGAGTACAGACCCAGCATTAATGCGGATGCACCACCTACATAGAGTTGGGCGCTTGAGTTCTTGAATCCGGTAAGGTCCACCGCCCACATTGCACAAATGAAACCGATAGTGCCCCATACGCGAATGGGTGGGAAATCCTTGATAAGGTCACACTTATATTGTTCAAGCGAATTGTACGAAACTGTATTGGCCAGTGATAAAGTAGGCATATATACCAATAAATTGAGTAGCATTGCCCAATACATCTGGTCATATCCCGTAGCCGTGGAAGCATAGAAAAGACAGGCAGCCCCTGCAATGTGGCAAAGTCCGTATAAGCGTTCTGCATTAAACCATTTATCGGCAATGATACCAATGATGCCAGGCATAATCAGAGAGGCGATACCCATGGTTGCGAAGATTGCACCGATTTGGCCTCCTTCGAAGTGGAGTTCTCTGCCCATGTAACCTCCTAATGAAATTAACCATGACCCCCATACGAAGAATTGCAGGAAGTTCATGATAATCAAACGAACTTTTATACTCATGACTTTTCTAATTTGTGTGTTTCCTTTTCACATTAAATAATAGATGCAAATATAATATTTTCGTTGATTGCGTGAGCAAGTTAATTGATAAAAAGCACATAAAAGTGAAGAATGGTGAAGAATAGATGGTAAAAAGTGAAGTAGGCAAGTGTATATAAAAAAAGAAGGCTATCTATCCCAGACAGCCAATCTTTATTAACCTTAAATCTAATACCATGAAAAACACAGTGCAAATGTAGAGGTTTTATGTTATACAACATAACGTTTTAGTGATTTTCTTCTTTGGTTTAACATCTTTTAGAATATAAGGAGTGCTTTCCCCCTTTATAAGGACCAAAGTACATGCACTATTTATTCTACATACAACACTAATCCTTTCAGATATTCCCCCTCGGGATGATATATACTTACCGGATGGTCGGCGGGTTGCGTCAGTTGATGCAGGATGCGAACGCTGCGACCGGACATTGCAGCTGCTGTGAAGACTGCCGTGCGGAAGTTTTCTTTGCTGACTGCTTGCGAGCAGGAAAAAGTAAATAGAATACCGCCTGGTTTGATCTTCTCGAAAGCTTTTACATTCAGTTTGCGGTAACCTTGCAGGGCATTGCGCAAAGCATCGCGGTGTTTGGCAAATGCAGGCGGGTCCAGAACAATCAAGTCGTATTGGTCACCCATACGATCCAGATATTTGAAGGCATCTTCGGCAAAAGCTGCATGGCGGGCATCACCGGGGAAATTCAATTCTATATTCTTATTTGTGAGGTCAATTGCTTTGGCTGAACTGTCTACGGAATGTACCAGTTTGGCATTTCCACGCATACCATAAACAGAGAAGCCACCGGTATAACAGAACATGTTTAATATGGAACGTCCATTTGCATAACGTTCCAGCAAGGAGCGGTTTTCACGTTGGTCAACGAAAAAACCTGTCTTTTGTCCTTTCAACCAGTCAATATGGAATTTCAGTCCATATTCCATAGCTACATTATCAGTGCTGCCTCCTTTCAAGAAACCGTTTTCAGGGTAAAGATCAGCCTTGAAGGGAAGAGTCGTTTCTGATTTATAATAGATATTCTCTATTTTATCACCCATTACTTCACTGAGAGCATTGGCTATTTCCATGCGGTCGAGATGCATACCGGCAGAGTGTGCCTGCATCACGGCGGTGCGGGCATAAATATCAATGATTAGTCCGGGGAGGTTATCCCCTTCTCCATGTACCAGTCTGTAAGTATTATTAGTTGGGTTCTCTGCAATACCAATGCTGCGGCGCATCTCATAAGCAATACTGAGTTTGCGTTTCCAGAAATCGGAATCGATAGCCTCATCCTGATGGAAAGAGAGTACGCGTACGGCAATGCTGCCAATCTGGAAATGTCCTTTGGCAATGAATTCCTTCTTGGAAGTATAAATTTCTACTACTTCGCCTTCTTCGGGTTCACCGTCGAAATGAGCGATAGCACCCGAAAACACCCAGGGATGAAAACGTTTTAATGACTCTTCTTTGCCAGATTTGAGATATACTTTGTACATGCTGTTATAGTGATTAACGATTAGCTGTTAGTGATGAGTGAGTAGTATCACACTGATTATTGGGTTATAATTTCCTCTGTTTCGTCCGGTGCCAACTCATAGTCACCGCTGATTTTTAATTCTTGCAGTCGGTTATAGATGTTGAGGCATGCCCATGCATCGGTAGCCGCATACTGTTTCTGAGGTTCGGTCAGGTGTTCAGCTTCCCAGTTGGAAAGACGTTGCGATTTGGAAATCTTTTCACCGAACAGGATACCATAGATTTTCTGCAGGCTCTTGTCCTGTATGCCGAACATACGGACATATTCTTGCAATTCGATGCAGGCGCGTTGTTCAAAGGGAGCACGTTTGTGCAGCATCATAAAGTCATCCCGCAGCGAAAGTCCGACTTTGGTGACCGATGGGCTTTCCAGCAACGAAATAATCGGAAGCGTCAGGCCGGTCAGGTTCAGGCGGAAGAGGAAGCAATCTTTTTCAGAGGATACCTGTAGCAGTGCCACCTTGTGTGATTGCCCTTTGGTGAACGACGGGCGGGTTTCGCTGTCAATTCCCAGCAAAGGATATTGCTTCAGGTAAGTAACTGCCTTTTCTGCTTCCCAGGGGGTTTGTACCATATGTATTTGTCCTGGAAAGAGAACTTTGGGCATTTCTTTGATAGCTTCCTTATTGATTGTTTTTTTAATAACCATAATTAATTTCTTTATTCGTGATGATGATGGCCGTGGCAATGGCAATCATCATCGTCGCAATCGCAATGACCATGATCGTGGCCATGACAACCGCATTCTTCTTCATCAAAATCTTCTTCAATTGTGTCTTCTTCTTCGGCGGCATGGTTGTATTTCACGTCGTGTAGTGCACGTAGCGTGTTCACCAACGTTTGTCCCCAGTACTCTTTGAACTGCTCTTGGCAGATGGCGAGAGAGTCGTTCATCGTTTTATTCAATCCCAGTTGGAAGACGAAAATGAAATCTTTGATGGCCTGGTAAATATCCGCCAGGTCTTCGGAAATATTCTTCTTGATGGGTTGGTCGCTATAAACCATATCTTGTATGAATACATCCAGATAATCATCTTTTTCGGCAAGAATACCGGCAAGGTTGATGCGAAGCACTTCATACGTTTCCTCCGTCACATAGCTTTCGGGGGCCTCATCGCCTATTATTTCCGTTTCGGGTAGCATGGCAGTCTTGAGGTAAAGTAGCGGAAGTATCTTTAATGAGGTATCGACAAATGTATCGCGTTTCATCGTCTCCGCCTGTTCTAGGAACTTACAGAACTCGGCAGCTACGGTGACGAACTCCACCACGTTGCGGTCGAATATCACTTGGCTTTCTTTTTTCATAATCTACTTGATTTTGAAACGCAAAGATAGTGCAAACCGAGTGCAGTAGCAAATTTATTTGCATTTTACTAAGCAATAGTTCGTTAAACATTTCATTCACATTTATGCTGCCTTCACTGCCACCGTTGCCTTCACCGCCACCTACGACGCCATTATTCTACCCGCCAGCTACAATTCTGGAGTCTTGACGGTAGATTTCGAGAATATAGACCCGAAACGATCTTGGAATAGAATCCGGTAGATAAGCTGCGGTCACGGTGGAATAATACGTCCGTGCCGTCTTTTTCTTATTAATGATGTACGGGCGCATACGCACTCGGAGGCGCGAATTTCCTTACTTTTTCTTTAAGCTGTGTTACACACATAAACAGAAAAACTTCATGTTTTAGATGGAAGTAGTAGAATATACAGTTATAACCGTTAACTTTACTTTCAAATCTGATTTTAAATAAATTATTAACTTAAGAAAAGAATTTAGCTGGGAAAAGTACATTCAGATAGGTGCATCGCCTGATTCAGATAGGTGCGCAAGCCAACGCAGCTATAAGCGTTACCCGATGCAGATAAGTGCGCAAGCTAACGCAGCTATAAGCATCTGGTTTGTGTACATTTCCATCTGTCAAGACTTTGGAGTGTGTATTATCCTGTTGATGCAGCATCTCCTAAAGAACAGTTCCATAAGATTTCGCTACTTATTAATAGTCTGTTTGAATGTTTCCAATTTTAAGTTTTCCGCATAACTTTTATCTGTAAACTACTTCTCTTCATTTATTTTCTGCCGTCTTTATTCTTATTTTTGTTAAAATATTGTCTTACTCTTTCTTTTTAAAAACATCGCTCTTTCCTTGTTTTCGCATTGCCTTTTCTTTATCTTTGCTTTCCAAACCCCTAATTTGTAGTTAACCTATGACAAAACTCTTATTCCTGGGAACTCTCCTGTTCTCTACAGTATGCCTGAATGCTCAAGATACGGAATCTTATCAGGAGGTTCCCAATCCAGTAGCCGTCAATCCGGTTTTATGGTCTGAAGTGAAAGTCCCGCAAGTCAGTTGGGGAAGTACGGACATACGGTATAAGAAGGAAGAACCTGCCGCTATTTCCGGAATAAAGAAAAATATTAATCTCACAGCTTGGAAAGGTGAAAAAGTATCTGCCCAACTGGTAGTGTGGACTCCTGAAACATTAAACAATCTGACTTTCACTGTCAGTGATCTGACTTCCGGCTCCGAAACCATTAGTAAAGACGATATTCGCACTAGTTTTGTACGCTATGTTATGACCGATGAACTGAACAAGAATGGATTGGGGGCATGTGGCTATCGCAACAGTGCCGACTTTGACTCTACTCTGGTGGCGGATGTACTTGATCATCTTACCCCTTCCCTGGTGATTCCTGCCAACTCTGCCCAAGGAGGTTGGATCAGTGTTCGAGTGCCGCAGTATGCTAAAGCCGGAAAATATACGGGAACGGTTACCGTGCGAAACGGAGATACTGCTTTGTCTGAATTGAAACTGACTGTTAATGTAAAGAACCGTATCCTTCCTGTTCCTTCCGAATGGGCTTTCCATCTGGACCTATGGCAGAATCCCTATGCTGTGGCGCGCTATTATGGGGTGGAACCATTCAGTGACAAACATTTTGAACTGATGCGCCCGTTGATGAAGTTGTATGCCGATGCAGGCGGGAAAGTGATTACCGCTTCCATTATGCACAAGCCTTGGAACGGGCAGACGTATGATGCTTTCGAGAGCATGGTCACCTGGCTGAAGAAAGCCGACGGTACCTGGTATTTTGATTATATGGTGTTCGATAAATGGGTGGAGTTTATGATGAGCACAGGTGTCAGGAAGCAAATCAGTTGTTTCTCTATGGTACCTTGGCGACTTTCTTTTCAGTACTTTGACCAGGCGAGCAATTCATTCAAATATTTGAATGCCAAGCCGGGAGAAGCTGCTTACGAAGAGTTCTGGATAACGATGCTGAAATCGTTTGCCCAACATCTGAAGGAAAAAGGATGGTTTGAGATTACTCATATCGCTATGGATGAACGCCTCATGAAAGACATGCAGGAAACATTAAAAGTGATCCGCAAAGCCGATAAGGATTTTAAGGTTTCACTGGCCGGAACTTATCACCCTGAATTGGTGGATGAACTGGATGATTATTGCATTACGATTGCCGAGAGATTCCCGCCTGAAACGATTGATTCACGCCGTGAAGCCGGAAAAGTAACCACTTATTATACCTGCTGTTCGGAACCTCGTCCGAACACCTTTACTTTTAGCCCACCTGCCGAAGCCGAATGGCTGGCATGGCATAGCGCTAAAGAAAATCTGGATGGTTATTTGCGTTGGGCATTGAATAGCTGGGTGAAAAATCCGTTGCAGGATAGCCGTTTTACCGCGTGGGCGGCAGGGGATACTTATCTGATCTATCCCGGTGCTCGTTCATCCATCCGCATGGAGCGTCTGGTCGAGGGTGTGCAAGCTTTTGAAAAAGTGCGTATTCTGAAAGAAGAATTTAAGAAGAAAGGTAATAAAGGTGCTATTAAGAATATTGAGAAAATATTGCAAATGTTCGACGAGCGGAGTTTGGGAGAAATTCCGGCAGCTACTGCTGTAAACAAAGCCAAAGAGGTAATCAACAGATATTGATAGGTATCTGGTGGAAGGATTGAATATTTTTGTTACTTTTGCACCAATCTATCATTTACTAAGGAATTATATTCATGGCTAAGAAAAATTCAATTAAAGATACGGAACAGACTCTTTCCTTGTTTGGTAAAATAAGGGCAATCTTTAAAAACGAAACCATTCACTTTGTTATCGGCTTGGTACTGGTCATCTTTTCAGTATACTTGCTATTAGCCTTTTCTTCGTTCTTCTTTACGGGAGCGGCGGATCAAAGTATTATTGACTCGGGCAGTGCGCAGGAACTGGCTTCTACCAATAATGGAGTGAAGAACTATGCCGGTTCGCGTGGTGCACAGTTGGCAAGCTATCTCATTAACGACTGCTTCGGCATATCGTCTTTCTTCATTCTTGTGTTTCTCGCAGTGGCGGGACTGAAGTTGATGCGTGTGCGTGTGGTTCGGCTTTGGAAGTGGTTTATCGGATGCTCGCTATTGCTCGTCTGGTTTTCTGTCTTCTTTGGATTCGCTTTTGTGGAGCAATACAAGGATTCTTTCTTATATCTGGGCGGTATGCATGGATATAATGTCAGCAATTGGCTGGTGTCGCAAGTGGGCGTGCCGGGCGTTTGGATGATTTTGTTGGTGACTGCTATCTGTTTCCTTATCTATATCAGTGCACGTACCGTGATCTGGTTGCGGAGGCTGTTTAGCCTCAGTTTCTTGAAGCGCAAACAGAAGGAAGAAGAAGAGAAAGGTGAAACACCGGAAGAGTTTACAGACTCTTGGACGGCGAAAGGAAAGAAGAAACCTGCTTCTGCTCCTGATGTGGCGGAGGCTGATACGAAAGAAGAAGAAACTCCCATTGAAGTTCCTGAGCCGGTAATGGAACCGGAAAATGAAATAACACTGGATTTAGGTGGTATTACAGAACCTCAACCTGCCAAGCCGTCGGGGGAAGAAGTTTCTATGATTATTGAAACCCCGGTCTCCGATCCTGCTCCTTCTCTTCATGAGAAACCTGCAGCGGTAGAACCTACTTTTGAAATAGAAGCTGCAGAGGATGACGACGAATATAAAGGTTCGGAAAAGGAACCTTATAATCCTCGTCTCGATCTGGAAAATTATCGCTATCCTACTGTCGACTTGATGAAGCATTACGATAATGCCGAGCCAACTATTGACATGGCGGAACAGAATGCCAATAAGGACAAGATTATAAATACGTTGCGTAGTTTTGGTATTGAAATCAGTACGATCAAGGCAACGGTGGGGCCTACGGTGACGCTGTATGAAATCACTCCCGAACAAGGCGTGCGTATCTCTAAGATTCGCGGTCTGGAAGATGATATCGCTCTTAGCCTTTCGGCATTGGGTATTCGTATCATTGCACCGATTCCGGGAAAAGGAACGATTGGTATTGAAGTGCCGAACTCTAATCCGAAAATCGTTTCCGGACAGAGTATTATCGGCAGTAAAAAGTTCCAGGAGTCTACTTATGACTTGCCAGTTGCCTTGGGTAAGACGATTACCAATGAAGTGTTCATGGTAGACCTCTGTAAAATGCCGCATATGCTGGTAGCCGGTGCCACAGGTCAAGGTAAGTCTGTCGGACTGAATGCCATTATCACTTCTTTGCTTTATAAAAAGCATCCGGCTGAACTGAAGTTTGTGTTGGTAGACCCGAAGAAGGTAGAATTCAGTATCTATTCGGTGATTGAACATCATTTCCTTGCCAAGCTGCCCGATGGAGAAGATGCTATTATTACAGACGTAACCAAGGTAGTGCAAACGTTGAATTCTATCTGTATAGAGATGGATACACGTTACGACTTATTGAAAGCTGCACATGTGCGTAATATCAAGGAATATAATGAGAAGTTTATCAATCGCCAGTTGAATCCGGAAAAGGGGCATAAATTCATGCCTTATATAGTAGTGGTGATCGATGAGTTCGGTGACTTGATAATGACGGCAGGTAAAGAGGTTGAATTGCCTATTGCCCGTATTGCCCAGTTGGCGCGTGCGGTGGGTATCCACATGATTATCGCTACACAGCGTCCGACAACAAATATCATTACCGGTACAATCAAGGCGAACTTCCCGGCGCGTATTGCTTTCCGCGTATCTGCCATGATAGACTCGCGTACTATTCTCGACCGTCCGGGAGCTAACCAGCTGATCGGACGCGGTGATATGTTGTTCCTGCAGGGTGCCGATCCCGTGCGTGTGCAATGTGCCTTTATCGATACACCGGAAGTGGCGGAAATCACGAAGTTCATTGCCAAGCAACAAGGATATCCTACTGCATTCTACTTGCCCGAATATGTCAGTGAAGATGGCGGAGGTGATCTGGGAGATGTGGATATGGGACGTTTGGATCCGTTGTTCGAAGATGCTGCCCGCCTGATTGTCATCCATCAGCAAGGTTCTACTTCATTGATCCAACGTAAGTTTGCTATCGGTTATAATCGTGCAGGACGCTTGATGGATCAATTGGAAAAAGCCGGAATTGTGGGACCTGCACAAGGCAGTAAAGCGCGTGAGGTGCTTTGTGTCGATGAAAATGACCTGCAAATGCGTTTGAACAATTTACTGTAAATCGTGTTAAACTAATGATGAAGAATGTTCTTTTAATCTGTATCTGCCTGTTCGGTCTGGCATTACCGCTTTCGGCACAGAAATTGGATGCTCAAGATATATTGGATCGTACAGCTACTGCCTTCCGTCAGGCGGGAGGTATTCAGGCTGATTTTACGGTTCAGACGTATGCTAAAAGTATCTTGCAAGGAAGTTCTACAGGGGTTATCCGTTTGAAAGGAGAAAAGTTCCTGTTGGATGCAGATGGCGTGAAGACCTGGTTTGACGGTCGTACGCAATGGAGTTATCTTACTAACAGTGACGAAGTGAATATCTCCGAACCTACTCCCGAAGAGTTGCAAAGCATTAACCCTTATGCCTTATTGTCCATTTATAAACAAGGGTATCACATGAAGTTGGGTAAAGCTGATACTTATGGGGGTAAACCTGCTTATGAAGTGATACTGACAGCTTCTAACAGAAAACAGGATTTGCAGTGTGTTATTATCTATGTGACAAAAGATACTCTTCAACCTCTGTGTATCAGTATGACTCAGAAAGGTGGGAATAGCGTAGCTATCCGCATTACATCTTATAAAACAGGAGAATCTTACAATGATAATCTTTTCACTTTCGACAAGAAGGTGTATCCGACTGCCGAAGTGATTGATTTAAGATGAATTATTAATATAAAATGATATGATGGAAACAGAAAAAGTAAAATGTCTGATTATAGGTTCTGGTCCGGCCGGTTATACTGCAGCTATTTATGCAGGGCGTGCCAACCTTTCTCCGGTGCTTTATGAAGGATTGCAACCGGGTGGTCAGTTGACAACTACTACAGATGTGGAGAACTTTCCCGGTTACCCGGAAGGTGTCAGTGGCCAACAATTGATGGATGACTTGCGCAAGCAGGCAGAACGTTTTGGTGCAGACCTGCGTTTCGGTATCGCAACTGCTTCCGACCTGAGTGCAGCTCCATATAAAGTGACGATTGATGAAGAAAAAGTGATTGAAACAGATACGTTGATTATCGCTACGGGTGCTACCGCTAAATATCTGGGACTGGATGATGAAAAGAAATATGCCGGTATGGGTGTCAGCGCTTGTGCTACTTGTGACGGCTTCTTCTACCGCAAAAAGGTGGTGGCAGTAGTGGGTGGTGGTGATACGGCTTGTGAAGAGGCTGTATACCTTGCCGGACTGGCTAAGAAGGTTTATCTGATTGTGAGAAAACCTTTCTTACGTGCTTCTAAGATCATGCAAGAGCGTGTGATGAAGCATGAAAATATCGATGTACTGTTTGAACATAATGCCGTAGGTTTGTTTGGAGAGGATGGTGTAGAAGGTGTTCATCTGGTGAAACATATGGGTGAACCGGATGAAGAACGTTATGATTTGGCTATTGATGGATTTTTCCTGGCTATTGGTCATCAGCCGAATTCGGATATCTTCAAGGCGTATCTGGATACGGATGAAACAGGTTATATCATAACAGAAGGCGATAGCCCTCGTACGAAAGTGCCGGGTGTGTTTGCGGCCGGTGATATTGCTGATCCACATTATCGTCAGGCTATTACGGCAGCGGGTAGCGGTTGTAAGGCGGCACTTGAAGCGGAAAGATATCTTTCATCCAAATGCTTGATCTAAATTCTTCATATTAAAAGAGAAAAGCTCCGGATTGTCTTGCAATCCGGAGCTTTTCTCTTTTAATATACTTCTATCTCATCTACATATAAGTCTGAAGGAATAATATCTTCTGGTGAGTCTTTACGGCAGTCAATACCATTACGCAATGTTCCACTGCTCTTCAATGTCACCTTGATGTAACGTGCTTCGGTAGGCGTACATTCCAGCGTATCGGTGAACATTTTTCTGCCATGCTCCGGATATTCGCGAGTGTAGGATGCCTGAGCTATTTCCTTGAATTCCTTACCGTCAGTTGATACCTCTACACGGGCTGCACTTGCAGGCAGAACACGGAAAGCAGGATTATAAAGTGTACCGAAAACGACCTTACTGATAGTGACCGGTTTCTCCATATCTACAGAGAATACGAGTTCATTGTTGTTTTTCTCGTTCAGTTTAAAAGCCACCCACGGTGTGAAAGAAGCGATATTACCTCGTTTTCCATTGGTCAATCCCAGTGTAGTGGTATCTGTGCCCAATACATCGTTTTCTCCGAAGATATCTCCACTCATCCAGCCCCAATGAGGAGTGGTAGTGTATCGTTTTCCGCTTATCAGGTTTGCATACAGTTTTTTACCGTTTACTTTGCCCAGCATCTTACCACCTTTGAAGGCGGCTGCCTGTAAGTCTATGTTGCCTTCCCAGATGAAGGGTTGTGTGTAAAGTTCGGATTTGGCAGTCGGCGCACTTCCATCCGTTGTATATCTGATTTCAGCATCCGGATAGAATGTTTCCAGTACAGCTTTCAATGTTCCGTCGTATACATGAGTGTTGATGTTTACATCAAAGAAATTACGGCAAGCTTTCACATTAATAACGTCCATACGTTCGAAATCTTCTATCATGCGGTTCCGGAAACTGTTCCAGTTTTTTCTGCTGTTTTGCGTCCAGCCAGTTTCAGCCAAGGCTATGGCACGGGGGAACGCTTGGTAGTCACGGCGTTCGTCATTCTGCATATATTCGTTCCAGATATTGCCTTGCACACCGATAATATGTTTCTTTATTAATTCTTCCGCATCATCGGGGACAGGATTATAACTATATGTTTTCTTGAGTGTGTTATATCCACCGATAGTAGTCGGTGCAGTTTCCGGTTCCTCTTGGTACTGGTCCAGATAAGCGTACGGACTCGGAGTCATAATTGCATCATGCCCGGCTTTGGCAGCTGTGATACCGCCTTCTACACCGCGCCAGGACATGACTGTTGCATTGGGAGCCAGTCCGCCTTCCAGGATTTCATCCCAGCCTATGATATTTCGTCCTTTACTGTTGAGGTATTTTTCCATACGGGTGATGAAGTAACTTTGCAGCTTTTCTTCTTTCGTATGCTTCTTACCGTCAATGGCATTCGGAGTGGTGTCGTCTTTCAGACCTAACTTTTGGATTAATCCTTGGCAATGTGCGCATTTCATCCAGGCATCCTTGGGGCATTCGTCACCGCCAATATGAATATATGAACTGGGGAATAATTCAATAACTTCATCCAATACACCTTCCAGGAATTGGAATGTTTCTTCTTTGGGACAGAAGACTTCTTCGAACACACCCCATGTGCCGGTTACTTCGTATGTCGTATCCGGTCTGCAAGACAGTTCAGGGTAGGAGGCAAGGGCTGCAATGGCATGTCCCGGCATTTCTATTTCGGGAATGACAGTGATATACTTACTTGCTGCATAGGCTACTATATTTTTGATTTCCTCTTGGGTATAGTATCCGCCATGTTCTTTTCCATCGAAGATTTGCGGCCAGTTTACATAGTAGTAGTCTATCAGTGTCTCTTTCCGTTTTGAACCTACTTCCTGTAGTTTCGGGTATTTCTTGATTTCTATTCGCCAGCCCTGGTCATCTGTCAGGTGGAAGTGGAAAGTATTCATCTTATGCATGGCAAGCATATCGATGAATTTATAAATATAATCGGTGGTGGAGAAGTGGCGGCATACATCCAGCATCAAACCACGGTAAGGAAAACGGGGAGAATCTTCTATTTCGACAGCGGGCAGAGACCAATTAGCACGTTTCACTATTGTTTCTCCATAAACAGCAGGCGGCAACAGTTGGTATATAGTCTGTACTCCATAAAAGAAACCGTTGGGATGGGATGCTGAAAGGGTGATTTCATTTGGAGTGATAGAAAGCTTGTATCCTTCTTTTGGCATTCCATCTTCCGTAACGAAACGTATATCAGGTTGTTTCGGATTTTCTTGCGGATTACTTTGCAAAGAGATACCGGAGGTCAACCGGATACGGGCGATCAGGCTGTCTGCAATGGCTTGTACTTCCGGAATGCAACCGGCAGTGGCGATAGATACTTTATTACTCAGCTGAAAACGTCCCTCTTGAGGAGTCATTTGATTGGGCATCGGAACGATGTTATACTCGTTCACTACCTCTTTTTGATTTTGCTGACAGCCGGAGGAGGCACACAGCAGGCTTGCTAATAGCAAAGCACTCAATCCTTTTTTCATGGCATTTATGTGTGTTAAGTTTATAAATAGGGTAAAATAGGGAAGAGGAAAAAAATAATAGCCTTTAGGGGGAAGACAATCACTATCCTTTATCCTATTTTACTTATCTTCTTTAGTTTTTCCTCATCGATGATCTTTATTTTTCGTCCGTCAATCGTGATCAGGCGTTCGGTAGCGAATTGTGATAAGGTACGGATAGCGTTAGAAGTTGTCATATTAGACAGGTTTGCCAGATCTTCGCGTGACAGATAAATACTGAGGGTAGAACCGTCTTCTTCCAATCCATAACTTTCTTTGAGGAAAAGAAGCGATTCAGCTAATCTTCCACGAATATGCTTCTGTGTCAGGTTGACAGTACGTTCGTCGGCAATTCCCAGATCGATGGACAACTGCTTGATGAAGAACATGGCAAGATCATTGTTTTGTGAAACCAGTGTTGTGATAGCGCTCATTGGTATCAGGCAAATAAGAGAGGGTTCGAAAGCAGCAGCAGCAGTAACATAGTCTTCTTTGGCAAAATAGGCGCGATAACCGAAATATTCTACAGGCTTAATCATGCGGATAATCTGGCTTCTGCCGCCAACACCATCCTTATAAATTTTGACCTTTCCGTTCAAGAGACACATAAGGTATTTCGGGGTCTCACCTTCGCAGTGAATGACCTCATTTTTCTTATAATTCTGGAGCGTAAAATGGTTCGCGAGAAATTCCCGCTGCTCTTCATTCAGGGGCTCCCACATATCGGCTATCAGCTCCGGAACATTCACGTCTGACAAATTCATTTTTACCATAACTGCTGCAAAACTGTGTTATACAGCACAAATGTAAAAAGAAAAAATTAAATATTGCACAAAAGACACGAAAAGATGCAGTAATCGGGCAGGAATTTTCAAATATGGAATTAAGTGACAAGCTACGGGATACAAGCTACAAGTAGCTTTCGGTATGTGAGTGTAAGTTACTATATAATAGCTTTCAGGTTTATAGCACAGCAACTTGTGCACTGGTAGCTCATAGCTCGTCACTTAATTTAGCGCGTAGCGCTAAATTATCATTTTGTGAACAACAATTCCCTATATTTCGGCAACGGCCAAATCTCGTCGTCGACCTCCATTTCAAGGTGATCGATATGATCACGTATCTTTTCCAGATATGGGCGTACATTTTCTTCGTAGGCAAAAGCCTTATCTTTGTAGCTATCCATATGATTGGCCACTTTACGGGCTTCGGTCATTTCGCGTACAAGGACTTTGATAGCAGTTACACGCTTGGAAATTTCCCGTATCAGTTCTTTACGATCGGCACTTAGTACTTCGTATTCTTCAGGGGAGAAGATTTCTTTGAGTCCGAGCAGGTTCTCCAGCAGGCGGTTCTGGTAGCTGACTGCTATGGGGACAATGTGATTGATGGCCAAGTCACCCAATACGCGGCTTTCAATTTGCACTTTCATGGTGTATTTCTCCAATTCTACTTCCAGACGACAGGCGAGCTCCGTTTCATTAAAGATACGTTCGCCGATCAATACCGAGCGGGATTGGTTGTCCATATAGTGCATCAGAGCTTCGGGTACATGGCAAATATTAGTCAGTCCGCGGCGGGCAGCTTCTTCTTTCCATTGGTCAGAGTAGCCGTCTCCTTCGAAACGGATAGCTTCGGAAGCGATGATAGTCTCTTTCAGGATGCGGAAAATGGCTTCATCTTTACCAATTCCTTCTTCCATCAGTTTGTCGATGGATGCTTTGAATTCATTCAACTGGTTAGCCATGGCAGCATTGATAGCAATCATGGCAGCTGCGCAGTTGGATGAAGAACCGGCTGCACGGAACTCAAAACGATTGCCGGTGAAAGCAAACGGAGAAGTACGGTTACGGTCTGTCGTGTCGAGGAGAATCTCTGGAATACGTCCGATTCCCAATTTAAGAGTTGTTTTTTCTTCGGCAGTCATTTTATCGTCTCCTACCTGACGTACTATATCATCCAGAGTGGCAGATAATTGTCTGCCCAGGAATATGGATAAAATAGCGGGTGGCGCTTCATTGGCACCTAAGCGGTGACTGTTGCCTGCACTCATTATAGAAGCACGCAGTAAATTCTGGTTTTTATAAACCATCATTAATACGTTCACCAGGAAGGTGAGGAAAAGCATGTTTCCTTTTGGATTCTTACCGGGAGCGAAAAGGTTGATTCCGGTATCGGTACAGAGTGACCAGTTATTGTGTTTTCCTGAACCGTTAACACCACTGTAAGGCTTCTCATGCAGCAACACGGCAAAGTTATGTTTACGGGCAATACGCTTCATCAGGTCCATTACCAACTGATTATGATCATTGGCAAGGTTGGCGTTCTCAAAGATTGGAGCCAATTCAAATTGGTTGGGGGCAACTTCGTTATGGCGTGTTTTTGCCGGAATTCCAAGTTTGTGGCATTCTATTTCCAGTTCTTTCATGAAAGCTGTTACCCGCGGGGGGATAGAACCGAAATAGTGGTCTTCCAACTGTTGGTCTTTTGCAGACGAATGTCCCATAAGCGTGCGTCCGGTCAGACAAAGATCGGGACGGGCATTGTATAGGGCGGAATCTACCAGGAAATATTCCTGTTCCCATCCCAGATTCGTGAATACACGGGTCACATTCTTATCGAATAACTGGCATACTTCCGTGGCAGCCTTGTCCACAGCACCCAGTGCTTTCAGTAATGGGGTCTTATAGTCCAGTGCTTCACCGGTATAGGAGATAAAGATTGTGGGAATACACAATGTGGTATCTACAACGAAAGCGGGCGAAGAGACATCCCAAGCGGTATATCCGCGAGCTTCAAACGTATTACGTATGCCTCCGTTAGGGAAAGAAGAAGCGTCCGGTTCCTGCTGGATCAGTAATTTGCCGGAAAAACGTTCGATTACATTTGAATTTTCTCCAAATTCGATAAAACCGTCATGTTTTTCGGCAGTGCCATCCGTCAGTGGCTGGAACCAGTGAGTGTAATGAGTGACATTCAGGGATTTTGCCCAACTCTTCATACCGTTTGCTATCAGGTCGGCTATCTCGCGGCTGATAGGGGTACCTTTTTCTATGGCGTCTGTCACAGCTTTGTAAGCTTCCCGGGGTAAGTACTCCTGCATTTTTTTGCGGTCAAACACATGACTTCCGTAATAATCGGATAATTTGTTCGAAGGGGTAGTAACTTCAAGAGGGCGCCGGTTGGCGAGCTCTTGCAAGGCATAGAATCTCATTTTTGACATACTTCTCTTCCTTTTGTTGATTGTTGGGTGCAAAATTATATGTTTTTTCTGGAAGTACCCCTATTTTTTAGGGGGTATTCTTGAAAATAATGCAATTTTTCTTGCAGATACCCCCTGAAAAGAGTTGCTTGTATTGCAAAAAGTGCAAATTGTGATACTTGCTGTTTCTACTCTTGGGAGTATCAATGCTGTATTGGAGCCAGATCTGGTACGGGCTTGGTATGTATTTGGTATATATTAAAAAAATGGCTATTCCTTCGTTTTACAACCTTTTTTTCTATATTTGTCCCTATATATTTGGAGGTATTATCGTTGAAACATGTCTTTTGTATAGGAACCTTGCTATGTCTTTTGCTTTCAGCTTGTCCGAAAGTGCACGCATCTTTTGTCCCTGACCCTTACAATGCGAAATTACTTTCTGCGGACTCTATTATGAAGAAGGTCATCTTCTTTGCCCCTTTTTATGAAAGTATTATCGACGACTATAGAGCTGATCTTTATATTAAGGGAAAGGTGAATCTTCGCAAGAAAAATCATATTTTGCGCTTTATTCCTACCATGTTCCGTATCCGGAAAGGAGTGAGGGAATATATGATGGAGACTTATAGTGACTTGCATTTTACTGCTCCCGACATTTATGATCAGAAGGTAAAAGCGAGTGTCGGCACTTCTTCTGAGTTTTGGGAGCTGGATGGCAGGTTGCCAGAATATTTTCATGTTAATGTCTATGCTTCTACCTTATTGTATGATAAGCTCCTTTCGCCTCTGGCTCCAAATGCAATGAAATATTATTCTTATCATGTCGATTCCGTAATGGGTAAAGTGCATGATTTGCGATATAAGATTAGTTTCAAGCCGAAAAGCAAGAGTTTTCAGTTGGTGAGCGGGCACATGGTGGTCAGCGAGAATGTATGGAGTGTACGTGAGATGCATTTTAGCGGACGTTCTGAAATGTTGCGTTTCGACAATATGATACGTATGGGGGATGTGGGTGAGTCGGATGAGTTCTTGCCTGTACATTATGATGTGGATGCTACTTTCCGCTTTTTGGGCAATGTGGTTGATGCTAATTATATTGCTGCTCTTGATTATAAAACCATTATTCAGAAAGACCCTTCACAGTTGGAGCGAAAGAGATTGAAAAGCAAGTATGATTTGTCGGAATCCTATACATTACGCAGTGATACGAATAGCTACAGGAAAGATAGTTCTTATTTCGAGAGCATACGTCCGATTCCGTTGACTGAACATGAACAGGATTTATATAAGGATTTCTTTTTGAGCCGTGATACTTCATATCGATATAAGAAACCCAAAAATAAGAATCTGGAATTCTGGGGGCAGATAGGTGATGCACTTATCAGCCGTTATACGGTGGACCTTTCGAAATTGGGAAGTGTCCGCTGTTCACCGCTTATCAATCCCTTCTTGCTGAGTTATAGCGGGAAGAATGGTTTTTCTTATCGGCAGGAATTTAAGTACAACCGTATTTTTACGGGCGACCGTCTGTTGCGTCTCGTTCCCAGATTGGGTTATAACTTCAAGTATAATGAGTTTTATTGGTCTGTAAAGTCGGATTTTGATTACTGGCCACGCAAGCGTGCAGCTCTTCATATCAGCGTAGGTAATGGTCACCGCATCTATAGTAGTAGGATGTTGGATGAATTGAAAAATATTCCGGATAGTGTTTTCGATTTTGATCAGGTGCAACTGGATTACTTTAATGACTTATACTTGCAGGTGCGCCATAGTTGGGAAATTGTAAATGGCTTGTCACTGGATGTTGGTTTCTCCATGCATAAGCGTACGGAAGCCAATCGCTCAATGTATGTATCCACCAAGTCGGCTTCAAGAAGTGTGCCCTCTTCAGAAGTTTATCCTGATTGGACAGAGAAAATGCGTCATTCATACAATAGTTTTGCTCCGCGTGTCCGTCTGACGTGGACTCCCGGGCAATACTATTATATGAATGGTGATCGCAAAGTGAACTTACATTCCAAATATCCCAGTATTTCAGTGGACTGGGAGCGGGGCATCAATGGGGTTTTTAAGAGTACCGGTACCTATGAGCGTGTCGAAGTAGATATTCAGCACTCCATTCCTTTGGGATTGATGCGTGATTTTTATCTCCGCTTTGGATGGGGCGCTTTTACCAATCAAAAAGATATATACTTTGTGGATTTTGCTAACTTTACCCGTTCGAATCTTCCTGTAGGATGGAATGATGAAATTGGGGGAGTATTCCAGCTGCTTGACGGGCGGTGGTACAACTCCTCCCGTAAATACCTTCGTGGGCATTTGACATACGAATCTCCTTTCCTGATGTTGCGCCATTTGGTGAAGTATACACAGCATGTGCTCAATGAGCGCCTTTATCTGAATGCTTTGGTTGTTCCGCATCTGAATCCTTATGTTGAGGTTGGCTATGGCATCGGTACCAATATTTTTGATTTCGGAGTCTTTGGCAGCTTTGCCAACTGGAAATTTAAGGAGATAGGTTGCAAATTCACTTTTGAGTTGTTCAACCGATAATCTTTAAATTCTCTCGTATTTCTGTTATTAACTTCCTTTATAAATTGCCCGGCTTTAGTGTTATTGTAGTTTAGAAAAATAGTATTCTATGTTCTATAACATGCAATGACGTATTCGATGAAAGTATAGTATTCTTATTGATTATCAATTGATTATTTGTTTTTGACGTATTGATAACGTATTCTGGATTTTGAATTGACGTATTTAAGAATGGGTACTTAGGGCTTTTTTTATTGCATTTTACTCTATGTTTGCAGTGTTCGATTGAGAACATAACCGAGAATTGTTAATCTTAATTTAGTAAAACTTATGAAGAAGTTATTATCAGTTTTATTTTTACTAAGCTTTACCTTAGCTTCTGTATATGCACAAGATATACAGGTAAAAGGTACAGTGATAAGTGGTGCGGACAATGAACCCTTACCTGGAGTAAATGTGGTGGTGAAAGGTAATGCCACTACGGGAACAATCACTGGTATAGACGGTGAATTTGCTTTGTCGGTTCCCTCCGACGCAATCCTTTCTATTTCTTATATAGGATTCAAATCATTGGAAATTCCGGTAAATGGCAAGCGTGAGCTTAAAATTGTTCTGCAAGAAGATTCTGAAGCATTGGACGAAGTAGTGGTTATTGGTTACGGTACTCAGAAAAAGAGTGTGGTAACAGCGTCTATTGCCAGAGTATCATCTGAGGATTTGGCAAATACAGCTCCGGTTCGTATGGATAATGCTTTGAAAGGCTTGGCAGCTGGTGTTACAGTTACTTCCTCTTCCGGTCAGCCGGGTGCAGCAGCTCAGATTCGTGTACGTGGTGTAGGTACGATTCGTACGGAAAATGGTGCAGCCGATCCTCTTTATATTGTAGACGGTATGCCTATTGAAGGTGGTCTGGATTATTTGAATCCGAGTGACATTGCTTCTATCGAAGTTCTGAAAGATGCTGCTTCGGGTGCTGTTTATGGTGCGCGTGCTGCGAATGGTGTAATTCTTGTTACTACTAAAAGCGGTAAGATTGGTAAGACGAAAGTGACTTATGACTTTTCTTACGGCTGGCAAAGTGCATGGAAGAATCGGGATGTGCTGAATGCTACGGAATATGCGCTCATGATGAATGAGGGTGCTATTAATGCAGGTATAGCTCCCAAATACAACGATCCATACTCTTATGGTATGGGAACTGATTGGCAGAATGAAGTATTTAATGATAATGCTCCTGTAATGAATCATCAGGTGAGTGTGAGTGGTGCGAGTGATAAGGTGAACTATTTGTTCTCAGCTGGTTATTATACCCAAGATGGTATTGTGGGTGGTAACTTTAATCGTTCTAACTATGAGCGTCTGACTTTGCGTAGCAATACACAATATACTCTCTTTGATGAATCTAAGAACCGCAATTGGTTGAACAGTCTGAAAGTGACTTCCAACCTTTCTTATGCCCGTATTAAAAGTACCGGTATCGAAGCTAATTCCACTTGGGGATCTCCGTTAGGTTCTGCTTTGGCTTTATCTCCGATGTTGACCGTTTATGATGAAGGAGATGCTGCACAGGCTCAGCTTGACAAGTATGCTAATACAACGGACTACACTCCGATTTTTGATCCACGTAACGGCAAGCTCTTTAGTATTCCCGGTTCGGAATTTGGTGAAATGACCAATCCGATTGCTAATCTTTCTTTGCCCGGCGCTAAGAACTGGAGCCATAAGTTTGTGGCTAATTTTTCTGCAGAACTGCAATTATGGGATAACCTGAAATTCAAGACTTCTTATGGTGCCGACCTCTCTTTTTGGGGCAATGATGGTTATACTCCTCTTTACTATTTGAGAAGTGGTGGTGCTTCATCACGCTCTACTGCCTACTCAGAGAAGCATGACGGGACTGTTTGGCAGTTGGAAAATGTGTTGATGTATGATAAGACGATTGACAAGCATACTTTCTCAGTATTGTTAGGTCAGTCAGCCAAGAAGAACACCGGTTCATATCTTAGAGGTACACGTAACAATATTATCAATTATAGCCGTCCTTATATCAATGCAAGTACCGGACAGGCGGCGGATGGTGATCAGACAGCAGCGGGTGCTCCTTCTGAGATAGCTACATTGGCTTCTCTTTTTGCACGGGCCAGCTATAACTATGACGAACGGTATATGTTTCAGGTTACAATCCGTCGTGACGGCTCTTCCCGTTTCGGATCTAATAATCACTACGCTGTATTCCCTTCCTTCTCACTTGGATGGAATTTAACAAACGAAAAGTTTATGGAGAGACGTCCTGAGTGGCTGACATCTACAAAAGTTCGTTTCTCTTGGGGTAAGAACGGTAATGAAAACATAGGTAACTTTAAATATACTGTGTTAACTTCAACCGGCAACAATTACATTTTCGGAGCCGGAGAAAAGGTGATCAATGGGGTGAAGGCCAGTGGACTCGCTAATCCTGACCTGAAATGGGAAGAATCAGAACAGTTGGACTTTGGTATTGACTTTGGTTTCTTTAATAACGCTTTGACTTTTACTGCCGACTATTACAAGAAAACTACCAATGGTATGTTGATGGAAATGAATATCCCTTCCTATGTGGGTGAATCCAAACCGATTGGTAACGTAGGTAAGATGGAAAACAGTGGTATTGAATTGGAAGCAGCATACAGATTCCGCGTATCTGACTGGAACTTCCGCATTGGTGGTAATCTGACCTATTTAAAGAATAAGCTGATTGAATATGGAAACGAATCTGGTTGGGCAAACCTTGATTCTTTCCAAGGTACAGGTACAATCAGCCGTGCTCAGAATGGTAAACCTTTCCCATACTTCTATGGATACAAAACTGCAGGTGTATTCCAGAATATGGATGAAGTGAATGCTTATACTAACTCTAAGGGAGAATTGATACAGCCGAACGCAGTTCCCGGTGATGTTCGTTTCGTGGATGTGGATGGAAGTGGTTCAATTGATGCTGATGACCGTACCGATATCGGAAAAGGTATGCCTGACTGGACTTATGGCCTTAATTTGAATGTAAGTTGGAAGAACTTCGATTTGAGTATGATGTGGCAAGGTACTATGGGTAATGATATTTATGATGCAACTCGCCGTACCGACATCTCTGCTACTAATCTTCCTTCATGGATGCTGAACCGTTGGACCGGTGAAGGTACTTCTAACCGTATCCCTCGTTTTATGCTGGGTGATAATACAAACTGGCAATCATCTGATTTGTATGTTTACGATGGCAGTTATTTGCGTCTGAAAAACATTCAAATAGGCTACACTTTGCCGGCGGCATTAACACAGAAAGTGTTTGTTTCTTCACTGCGCTTCTACGTAGCAGCAGAGAACTTGTTTACTTTCACTAAATATCATGGTTTCGACCCTGAAATTTCATCGGGTGGTACTTCACTTGGTGTTGACTATGGTGTGTATCCTCAGGCCAGAACATGGACGATTGGTGCTAACCTCACTTTCTAATTTCTCATCTTTAAAATATAAAAAGTTATGAAAAGATATAAATATATAGTAGCAAGTTTGATAGCGTCCGCTTTCTTGGCTACAGGATGTTCAGAATCCTTTTTGGAGGTTTCTTCTCCAACAGATGAAACAATTAATTCTTATTTTACTACCGATGCGCATATTCAGGAAGCAGTAGTAGCAGCTTATGACCCTCTGCATTGGTCCGATTGGGCAATAGGTGAATATAATCCTGTAACTCTTATGAGTGATATCATGGCTGATGATCTTTGGATTGGCGGTCAGGACAGAACAGATAATCAGGCATGGCATTTGATGATGAATTTTGAAGCAATTCCTACAAATGTGATTAAAGGGCTGTGGACTGTTTCTTATAGTGGTGTGAAGCGTTGTAATGATGTCATTACTTACCTAGGTTGGGCAGGAGATAATGTAACTGAGGAGAATCGGAAATATTACGAGGCTCAAGTTATCACTCTCCGTGTACTCTACTACAATTGGCTGTGGAAGTTCTGGGGTAATATACCATATTATAATACAAACCTGACATCCCCCTATCTTGCGGAACAATTATCTGCAGATCAGGTGTATGAAAATATCATTACTGATCTTGAAGGTGTGATTGCAAGTAATGCTCTTCCGATGAAAGAAAAAGCAGATAATTATGGCCGTGTGACCAAGGCTATGACATATATGCTTTATGCTGAAATTGTAATGTATCAGAATGATGAATCCCGTTATGGTAAAGCTTTACAGTATATGCAGGAGATTATCGGTAGCACTCAGTATGGTTTGCTTGAAAATTATGCTGGTATCTTCAAGGAAGCAAATGAATGGGGTAAGGAATCTATATTTGAAGTAAACTATAAAGATGATGATGCTATTCGTTCATGGGATGGCCCATTGAATGCAGGCGGTACTGTATTACCTACACTGGTTAGTCCGCATACCTGGCCTAACGGAACAGATGGACATGATGAAGGATGGGGATTCTGTCCGGTTCGTTTGGAAACGTATGAACGTTATGCCAATAATGATACCCGTCGTGATGCCACTTGCTGGAATGCACAGGCTGCAATTGATGCTCATAATGCTGCAAATCCTACGAACCAGCTTACTTATAATCACCGCTACCAGGATACAGGCTATTTTCTCGAAAAGTATGCTGCACATACTGGTGATAATTCCGGTCATAAAGCAGATGCACAGTTGAACTGGAATAACAACCTTCGTATCTATCGTTTCTCTGAAACTCTGCTGAATGCAGCTGAATTGATTACTCGCGGTGCAGGTTCGGGTGATGCAAGAGAATACTTGAATCGCGTACGTAAACGTGCCGGATTGACTACTGAAAAAGAAGCAACAATTGATAATATCATAGACGAACGTCATCTTGAGTTTGTGGGTGAAGGTAAACGCTATTGGGATTTGATACGTACAGGTAAAGCTACCAGTGTGTTGGTGCCCGATGGATATGGTTACCGTACAAATACCTGGTCAGCAAATAAGAAGCATCTGCCTATTCCGCAGAGCGAAATTGATGCTGCACAAGGTACTTTAATTCAAAACAATTATTAATTTATTAAAAAAGAAGGATTATGAAAAAAATATATAGCTATATCGGAGGAATGTTGCTGACGACGGCTATGGCTTTTAGCATCACAGCCTGCTCACCCGATGACTTTACATCACCTAATGAAGCCGGCATTCCGGTTGCATCAACTTATGAAAATACGATTCAAATAGATGTGGATCAGGAAACCAATTGGGTAACTTTTACTTTTAACGCTCAACCGGGCATTACTCCTGTCTGGATATTTGACGGTAAGACCTATTCATCTTCATTCTCAATGAAGAAATATTATAGAAAAGCCGGAGATTACAGTGTAGATGTAAAAATTGCTAATGCCAATGGTGTAAGTGATGGTAGTATATCCAAAACTTTCCGCATCAATAAGACGATAATGAATGGTTTCGGTGGATTTGTGTATGAAAGTGATTTTAATATGTGGACGAAGGCTACGATAGCGGCTCCCACTTTTTATTATGCTCCGGGATGGTCGGCTATCGCAGATCCTGCATATACATTGGAAAATGGTACTTATACTGTAAAATTGTCGGAGGCTACTGATGATACTTGGCAAGCGCAAATGGCAATGGCAACCAATATTTCAACAGAGGCTACTAAGAATTATGACTTTTCAGTAATTCTTACAGCTTCAGTAGCACACTCCAATGTTACAGTAAAATTGGTGGATAGTACGGATGATGGTAATTTCTATTTTGAACAAAAAGGCATAAAACTGGAAGCTAACGAACCGCTTTGCTTCTGGAAGAGTAATATGCCGGGCATTGATATCGCCAATCTGAAGCTTGTTTTTGATTTTGGCCGCAATGCAGCTGGCACGGATATGACTATTGAAAGTATTGTGTTAAAGGACCATGCTAATGACGACGGCACTGAAGTTCCTGTGATCGATGAAACTCCTGAACCTACATGGGTTGCTGTCGATAGTAAGGATAACCTTTGGAATGGCATGACCTATGTTAACAAATTCTTTTATGCAAATAGTGACTGGAGTCCCAAACCTAATCCGGCTTTGGTCATTGATGGCAGATCTTATTCTTTGTCTTTCCCGGAAGCTACTGCAGAAGCATGGCAGAATCAGTTCTCATTTGAGACTGATCTTACAGCTGACACAGAGACTGCCTATGACTTCCATGTTATCTTAAATTCAACAGCGGATCTTAAAAATGTAACTGTTAAATTGGTGCAGACCAATGAAATCGGTGAAGATGGTAAAGAAATCAAGCATGATGGTAACTTCTTCTTTGATAAGAAAGTGGATTTAGTTGCTGATTCCGAAAAAGCTGTTTGGGCAGCTTCTGTGAAAGCTCCTGAAGCTATGCATGCTATATCTTTAGTATTTGACTTCGGAGGTAATCCTGCCAATACTGATGTAACGATTAAAGACATCATCTTACAAAAGCATAAAGACTGATATGATTAAGAATATAAAGCTAATGACAATACTTTCTTTCTTTACCTGCCTGCTCGGTTTCTTTAGCTGTAGCAGTAGCGATGGCGAACCGGAAGTATCCTCTCCTGTAGTCAGCGTAGTGCCAACTCAGATAACGGCTACTTATGAAGGCTCCGTTACAACACTCTCGGTTAAGTCCGATCAGGAGTGGACTGCTTTCAGCAATGAAGACTGGATTACTTGTAAAATATTGAGTAATACTCTGCAGGGGACAGTTGAAGTAACGGTCAAAGCTAATACCACTTACCAACCCCGAGAGGGGGCGGTAGTGGTAAAGTCAGGTACCACACGTGTTTCTGTTCCGGTATCACAAGAAGCAAAACCTGATATTGTAGATCCGGATATCGACACTCCTGAGGGCTATCGGTTGATATGGCAGGATGAGTTTAATGACTCCAAACTGTCTACGCCCGACGAATCATTGTGGTGGTATGAGACAGGTGCCAGTGGCTGGGGAAACAATGAGATACAGAACTACATTCCTGGTTCGAAGAATGGAGAAACTTGTGCTCAGGTAAGTAATGGGACGCTGAAGATTATTGCTAAGAAGGTGGGTAATGAGGTTTATTCTATTCGTATGAATACAGTCGAAAGTTGGAAGTATGGCTATTTTGAAGCTCGCCTAAAACTACCGACAGGAAAAGGAACCTGGCCTGCATTTTGGATGATGCCGAAGAATTATACAGCTTGGCCCGATGATGGTGAGATTGATATCATGGAAGAAGTGGGTTATGATCCTAATGTGATTTTATCAACAGTTCATTGTAAAGCTTATAATCATTCTATAGGTACTCAAAAATCAGGAACCATAAAAGTGCCGACTGCTCAAACGGAGTTTCATGTATATGCCGTTGAGTGGACGGAAGACTTTATCAAAGGGTATGTGGATGGTAAGTGCTACTTTACTTTTGATAACGATAAAAAAGGAAATAAAAACACCTGGCCCTTTAATACAGCTTTCTACTTGAAGTTGAATCTTGCATGGGGAGGTGACTGGGGAGGCGCTCAGGGTATAGATGAGTCGGCCTTGCCCGCAACTTACGAGATTGACTATGTACGTGTATTTCAGAAAAAAATAATTGAATAGGTATGAAAGCTATAAGAATTTTTTCCACTTGCTTGCTCCTTCTGCCTTTTGTCTCTTGTACACAAGTGGCAAATAAAGGTAGCGATGCGGCAACCGAGAAAAAAGTAGAGTCTCTTTTATCCAGAATGACCCTTGAAGAGAAAATCGGTCAGATGAACCAGATTACCTCTTACGGGAATATTGAGGATATGAGTAGTTTAATTAAGAAAGGTGAAGTCGGGTCTATCCTGAATGAGGTGGATCCGGTACGTATTAATGCGTTGCAACGCGTAGCGATGGAGGAGTCCCGGTTGGGAATCCCTTTGTTGATAGCTCGCGATGTTATTCACGGGTTTAAAACCATTTTTCCCATCCCATTGGGACAAGCGGCTTCGTTCAATCCGCAGATTGCGAAAGACGGTGCACGGGTAGCGGCTATTGAGGCTTCTTCCGTAGGTATCCGTTGGACTTTTGCACCGATGATCGACATTGCCCGTGATCCTCGCTGGGGGCGCATTGCCGAAGGATGTGGTGAAGACACTTACCTGACTTCTGTAATGGGAGCTGCCATGGTAGAAGGTTTTCAGGGAGATTCTTTGAATAGTCCCACTTCCATAGCTGCCTGTCCTAAACATTTTGTGGGCTATGGTGCAGCTGAAGGCGGACGTGACTATAATTCGACATTTATTCCTGAACGTCGCCTGCGTAATGTTTACTTGCCACCGTTTGAAACGGCAACGAAAGCGGGTGCAGCTACGTTTATGACTTCCTTTAATGATAATGATGGGATACCCTCTACCGGAAATGCTTTCATATTGAAAGATGTGCTTCGTGGCGAGTGGGGATTTGATGGTTTGGTAGTGACAGACTGGGCTTCTGCCAGCGAAATGATAAGTCATGGTTTTGCTGCCGATTCTAAAGAGGTAGCCATGAAATCAGTGAATGCTGGGGTGGATATGGAAATGGTAAGTTATACCTTTGTAAAAGAATTGCCTGCATTGATAAAAGAAGGAAAGGTGAAAGAAAGCACCATTGATGAAGCCGTTCGTAATATATTGCGCGTCAAGTATCGTCTGGGATTGTTTGATGTTCCTTATGTAGATGAAAAGCAACCCTCTGTCATGTATGATCCTTCTCATCTGAAAGTAGCTAAGCAGGCTGCTGTAGAATCGGCTATCCTGTTGAAGAATGATAAAGAAGTACTGCCGTTACAGGAGTCTCTGAAAACCATTGCTGTGGTAGGACCTATGGCCAATGCGCCTTATGAACAATTGGGTACCTGGATCTTTGATGGTGAGAAAGCTCATACTCAGACACCACTGAATGCTATTAAGGAAATAGTTGGCGACAAAGTACAGGTGATTTATGAACCCGGATTAGCTTATAGCCGTGAGAAAAATCCGGCAGGCGTAGCAAAAGCTGCTGCTGTTGCTGCACGTGCAGATGTCATTCTTGCTTTTGTGGGTGAAGAAGCCATTCTTTCGGGTGAAGCACACTGTCTGGCAGATTTGAATCTTCAGGGTGATCAAAGTGCTTTGATTACGGCTTTGGCTAAGACAGGTAAACCTGTAGTAACCATTGTGATGGCAGGTCGTCCGTTGACTATCGGTCAGGAAGTGGAAGAATCAACAGCTGTTCTTTATTCATTCCATCCGGGTACGATGGGTGGACCGGCATTGGCCGATCTGCTGTGGGGTAAGGCGGTTCCAAGTGGAAAAACACCGGTTACTTTCCCGAAGATGGTAGGACAAATTCCGGTATATTATGCTCATAACAATACCGGGCGGCCGGCTACACGTAATGAGGTGTTGCTGGATGATATTGCTGTTGAGGCTGGACAAACTTCATTGGGATGTACTTCTTTCTATATGGATGCCGGTTTTGATCCTTTATTCCCATTTGGCTATGGCTTGTCGTATACAACGTTCAAGTATAGTAATGTCAAACTTTCATCAGCGTCATTGAAGAAAGATGATGTATTGACTGTGACATTTGATCTGGAAAATACAGGTAAATATAAGGGGACGGAAGTTGCTCAATTGTATATACAAGATAAGGTTGGTTCTGTAACTCGTCCGGTGAAAGAACTGAAACGTTTTACTCGGGTAACCTTGAAACCGGGCGAGAAAAAGAATGTTTCGTTTGAACTACCCGTTAGTGAACTTGCATTTTGGAACATCGATATGGTGAAAGTTGTGGAACCCGGAGACTTTGGACTTTGGGTGGCAACAGACAGCCAATCGGGAGAAGAAGTTTTCTTTAAGGTGGTAGATTGATTGGAGATTTTAAGGTTAAAGAAGAAGAGGGGCAGACCGTGATGGTTCGCCCCTCTTGCAATTTATTTGATGCGCTTGTAGCCGTAAACAGCATTAGCACCCAGTTCTTCTTCAATGCGGAGTAACTGGTTGTATTTTGCCATACGGTCTGAACGGCTCAACGAACCGGTCTTAATTTGCCCGCTATTGGTAGCAACGGCAATGTCGGCAATCGTAGCATCTTCCGTTTCGCCGGAACGATGGGAGGTTACAGTTGTATATCCGTGGCGATGAGCCATTTCAATGGCATTCAATGTCTCGGTCAGGGAGCCGATCTGATTCACTTTGATCAGGATAGAGTTTGCACAACCTTTTTCAATGCCCATAGCCAGGAAGTCAACGTTAGTAACGAAGAGGTCGTCACCTACGAGTTGGCAGCGGTTACCGATACGGTCGGTAAGTTTCTTCCAGCCTTCCCAGTCATTTTCACTCATACCGTCCTCGATAGAGTCGATGGGGAATTGGTTGATGAGTTGTTCCAGATAGTCAATCTGTTCATCGGCTGTACGTTTCTTGCCTTTTGCACCTTCGAATTTGGTATAATCGTAGATACCATCTTTATAGAATTCGGAGGAAGCACAGTCCATGGCGATCATGACGTCTTTGCCCGGTTCATATCCGGCTGCTTTAATGGCAGCGATAATGCTGTTCAAAGCGTCTTCCGTACCTTCCAGATTTGGAGCGAAACCACCTTCATCACCTACGGCAGTACTTAGTCCTCGGTCTTTTAATACTTTCTTCAATGCGTGGAATACTTCAGCACCCATGCGCAGACCTTCACGGAAAGAAGTTGCACCCACAGGGCGTATCATGAACTCCTGGAAAGCAATAGGAGCGTCACTATGTGAACCACCGTTAATGATATTCATCATCGGCACAGGCATTACGTATGTATTAGTGCCACCGATGTAGCGGTACAGAGGTATATCGAGATAGGCAGCTGCTGCTTTGGCTACGGCAAGAGATACACCGAGAATGGCATTGGCACCCAGGTTAGATTTCGTTTTGGTTCCATCCAGTGCCAGCATGGCATGATCGATACCCATCTGGTCGAGGGCAGACATTCCAACTAACTGAGGAGCGATGATGTTATTGATATTTTCTACGGCTTTCAACACACCTTTACCTCCATAACGTCCTTTGTCGCCATCACGGAGTTCCAATGCCTCGTGTTCTCCGGTAGAAGCTCCGGAAGGAACGGAAGCACGGCCCATAAAGCCTGATTCCAACATTACATCTACTTCCACTGTAGGGTTTCCTCTTGAATCGAGGATTTCACGTCCGATAATCTTTTCTATTTTCATAACTATGATATTATTTGTAATTATTTTAAATAGAGAACAAGGGACAATCGGCTTTTGTTCAGTAAAAGATTCATGTTTTGTGAGTGATACCGGTTACTGAATTCTTATTTTCCTCCGATAACTCCTCCAGCTATAGCTGCTATTACTCCTAACGTGATGCTTAATATAAAATAGGTGAAGAATAGTCCGTATAATCCTTGTTTCAATAGAATTACTCCATCATTTGAAAAAGTAGAGAATGTGGTGAAACCTCCACATAAACCGGTTGTCAGCAGTACCCGGTATTCTGTTGCTAAATTGAAGCGTGCCGACCACGCATAAAATAATCCGATAAGGAAACTTCCGAGGATATTGACTGTGAATGTCGCCCATGGAAAAGAGTAGGGGACAATCCGTTCGTGCAACATTTGTTGTACAGAGAATCGAAGTACACTTCCAAGACCTCCGCCTAAAAAGATAAATATGAATGTTTTAGTCATTTTCTATATTGATTTATGGGACTATTTCTAAGATCGCGACAAAGTTAGTATTTATATTTCATCTATATTTTCAGAAAGAGGCTTTTTCTTTAAGATTCAGTCCTTTAATGCCTTATGCAAACGTTTGCCGGGAATTCATTTATATTTTCATTTTATTCCTTCGTCCGCATTCCTTTTCATCCTTATATTTGCATCACGATTACAATTCTCTAAAAATAATTCAAATCATGAAAAACATGAAAGTAATTAAATTGTTCTGTCTTCTGCTCTTTTTATTTGTGAGCAATTGGACAATGGCTGAGAGCATTACCTCTCCAAACGGACAACTGCAACTGAACTTTTCAGTAAACGCACAAGGTGAACCGATCTATGAACTTTCCTACAAAGGAAAAGCTGTTATCAAACCTTCTAAACTCGGTCTGGAGCTGAAAGATGCTCCGGGATTGATGAATGGATTTACACTGGCAGACACCAAGACTTCTACTTTTGATGAAACTTGGGAGCCAGTATGGGGTGAAGTGAAGCAAATCCGCAATCATTATAATGAAATGGTTGTGACGTTGAATCAGAAGGCTCAGGATCGTAATATGATCATCCGTTTCCGCCTTTTTGATGATGGGCTGGGTTTCCGTTACGAATTTCCTTTATCTAAGAATCTGAATTACTTTGTTATTAAAGATGAGCATACTCAGTTTGCTATGGCAGGCGACCACACAGCTTTCTGGATACCGGGTGATTATGATACTCAGGAGTATGATTATACAGAATCTAAACTTTCTGAAATCCGTGGTTTGATGAAAGGTGCCATTACTCCTAACTCTTCACAGACTACTTTCTCTCCTACAGGTGTGCAAACTTCCTTGCAGATGAAAACTGCCGATGGCCTTTATATTAACTTGCATGAGGCTGCCTTGGTAGATTATTCTTGTATGCATCTTAATCTGGATGATAAGAACTTCGTATTCGAATCTTGGTTAACTCCTGATGCAAAAGGGGATAAAGGATATCTGCAAGCTCCCTGCAAATCTCCATGGCGTACGGTTATCGTAAGTGATGATGCTCGTGATATCCTGAATTCTAAGCTGACGCTGAATCTGAATGAGCCTTGTGCCTACGAAGATGTTTCCTGGATTAAGCCGGTGAAATATGTAGGTGTGTGGTGGGAGATGATTGCCGATAAGAGCACTTGGGCTTATACCGATGATTTGCCTTCCGTAAAATTGGGTGAAACGGATTATACTAAAACTAAACCTAACGGACGTCATGGTGCTACCAATGAGAACGTAAAACGTTATATAGACTTTGCTGCTGAAAATGGACTTGATCAAGTACTGGTAGAAGGTTGGAACGAAGGATGGGAAGATTGGTTCGGTCACTCCAAAGATTATGTGTTTGATTTTGTAACTCCGTATCCTGACTTTGATGTAAAGATGTTGAACGAATATGCTAAGAGCAAAGGTGTGAAATTGATGATGCATCATGAAACTTCTGCTTCCGTACGCAATTATGAACGTCATATTGATAAAGCTTACCAGTTTATGGTAGACAACGGTTACAATGCAGTAAAGAGTGGCTATGTAGGCAATATGATTCCTCGCGGTGAACATCATTATGGTCAGTGGATGAACAACCACTATCTCTATGCTGTGACTAAAGCTGCTGATTATAAGATCTGTGTAAATGCTCACGAAGCTGTACGTCCTACAGGACTTTGCCGTACTTATCCTAACCTGATTGGTAACGAGTCTGCTCGTGGTACGGAATATGAGGCTTTCGGTGGCAGTAAACCGTTCCACACTACTTTACTTCCGTTTAATCGTCTGATTGGCGGTCCGATGGATTATACTCCGGGTATCTTTGATACGAAATTGGAATTTATGGGTGACCTGCCTCATGGACAGGTACAGACTACTCTCTGTAAGCAGTTGGCTCTTTATGTAACATTATACAGTCCGTTGCAGATGGCTGCCGATTTAGTTGAGAATTATGAGAAGCATATGGATGCTTTCCAGTTCATCAAAGATGTAGCTGTGGATTGGGATGATAGTAAATATTTGGAAGCGGAACCGGGTGATTATATTACGGCAGCCCGCAAGGCTAAAGGCACGAGCAACTGGTTTGTAGGTGGCATCACTGATGAAAATGCACGTACTTCCAGCTTTACTTTGGACTTCCTGGAACCGGGTAAGCAATATGTTGCTACTCTCTATGCAGATGGTAAGGATGCCGATTACAAAGAGAATCCAACCTCTTATCAGATAAAGAAAGGTATTGTAACCAATAAGACTAAGATGTCTGTGAAACTGGCACGTAGCGGTGGTTTCGCTCTTAGTTTGATTGAAGCTACTCCGGCAGATAAGAAGGCTGTGAAAAAATGGAGATAAGAAATAGTTTCGGATTGAGAAAATCCTTAAAATTAGGGTAGAAAGAAGTTCTTATCAGGCATTAGGTTGGGGGCTGTCTCAAAATAGTTTTTTTGAGTTCAGCCTCCTTTTTGTTCTTTTCAACTTGGTTTCTTTTATCTGCGAATTAAACAAAACGTTCCTTTTGCTGTTCGGAAACCTGCATAAAAATAAGTTTTTTTAGAATTTGTCTCGTAGGAAAGTAATGTGGAGAAGAAACTTCTTTGTACCTTTGTGCCCGTCAATACTAAAATCAATAATAAATAATAGGATTTATGGGAGGATTTTTCGGGACAGTCTCCAAAGCGAGCTGTGTGACGGATTTATTTTACGGTACAGATTATAATTCACATTTAGGAACTAAGCGGGGCGGACTTGCCACGTATGATGCAGAAGAGGGCATGTTTGCCCGATCTATTCATAACTTGGAGAGCACTTATTTCCGAACCAAGTTTGAAGACGAACTGGATAAGTTTAAAGGAAATGTCGGAATAGGAATCATCAGCGACACAGACCCGCAACCCATCATCATTAACTCCCACCTCGGACGCTTCGCCATTGTAACAGTAGCCAAAATTGTGAATCTGGAAGAAATAGAAGCAGAACTACTTTCCCAAAATATGCACTTCGCCGAACTGAGTTCAGGCAATACCAATCAAACTGAGCTTATCTCACTACTCATCATACAAGGAAAAACTTTTGTGGAAGGTATAGAAAATGTTTACCGCCGTGTCAAAGGCTCTTGCTCTATGCTGCTGTTATCGGAAGATGGCAGTATCATTGCGGCTCGTGACAAGTGGGGACGCACTCCGATTGTAATCGGCCGGAAAGAAGGGGCATACGCTGCAACCAGTGAGTCAAGCAGTTTCCCGAATCTGGATTATGAAATAGACCGCTATCTCGGTCCGGGAGAGATTGTTCGCATGACTGCCGATGGAGTGGAACAACTTCGGAAGCCGGAGGAAAAGATGCAGATTTGTTCTTTCCTGTGGGTATATTACGGTTTTCCTACTTCTTGCTATGAAGGTCGCAATGTAGAGGAAGTACGTTTTACCAGTGGTTTGAAGATGGGACAGAGCGATGATTCTGAAGTAGATTGTGCTTGCGGTATTCCTGATTCCGGTGTAGGTATGGCTTTGGGTTATGCCGAAGGGAAAGGAGTTCCTTATCATCGTGCCATTTCTAAATATACACCGACATGGCCGCGCAGTTTCACTCCCAGTAAGCAGGAGATGCGCTCATTGGTGGCGAAGATGAAGCTGATACCGAACCGTGCCATGCTGGAAGGTAAGCGCTTATTGTTCTGTGATGACTCCATAGTACGGGGTACGCAATTACGGGATAATGTGAAGGTATTGTATGAATATGGTGCCAAAGAAGTACATATCCGCATTGCTTGTCCACCGTTGATTTATGCTTGTCCGTTTGTAGGCTTCACGGCTTCCAAGAGTCCGTTGGAATTGATTACACGCCGTATTATTGCAGAACTGGAAGGAGATGCAGATAAGAATCTGGAGAAATATGCCACTACCGGTTCTCCGGAATATGAGAAGATGGTCAGCATTATTGCCGAGCGTTTTGGCCTTACAACTTTGAAGTTTAATACCCTGGAAACTCTCATCGAGTCCATCGGATTGCCGAAATGTAAGGTTTGTACACATTGTTTTGATGGTAGCAGTTGCTTTTGAGTAACTCCAAATACTAACATTTTGTAAAAAGGGGCGTGAATTACTTGGCAGTTCACGCCCCTTTTTCTACCTTTACGGCAGAACTATTGACTACTGTTGATAGATAATTGGTAGTTCATGTTCTCGATCATAAATCATAAATAATAAATAATATGGCTTTAGTAGAACGTTTTTTGAAGTATGTAAGCTTCGACACCCAGTCCAGTGAAGAGACAGAGGTGACTCCAAGTACTCCAGGGCAAATGGTATTTGCCAAATATCTGAAAGAAGAATTAGAGTCTTTAGGTTTGGAAGACATAACGCTGGATGAGCATGGCTATTTGTTTGCCACACTTCCGGCAAATATCGATAAGCCGGTACCTACTATTGGTTTTATCGCCCACATGGACACCAGTCCCGATATGAGTGGCAAAGATGTATCTCCCCGCATTGTTCAAAACTATGACGGTTCGGATATCGTGCTTTGTGCAGAAGAGAATGTAGTTCTTTCTCCGTCTCAGTTCCCCGAGCTGCTGGATCATAAAGGTGAAGACCTGATCGTTACCAATGGCAAGACATTGTTGGGCGCAGATGATAAAGCAGGTATTGCCGAAATCGTTTCTGCGATAGTGTACCTGAAAGAGCATCCTGAAATCAAGCATGGCAAGATTCGTATTGGTTTCAATCCGGATGAGGAAATAGGATTGGGCGCACATAAATTTGATGTTGAGAAGTTCGGTTGCGACTGGGCTTACACAATGGATGGCGGTGAAGTAGGAGAGTTGGAGTTTGAAAACTTCAATGCGGCATCTGCTAAAATCACCTTCAAAGGTCGCAATGTGCATCCGGGTTATGCCAAAAATAAGATGATTAATTCAATTCGTGTAGCCAACCGTTTCTGTGCCATGTTGCCTGCTCATGAAACGCCCGAACATACCGAAGGTTACGAAGGCTTCTACCATCTCATCAGTTTCAACGGTGATGTAGAGCAGACCACAGTGGCTTATATTATCCGTGATCATGATCGTGCCCGTTTTGAGAGCCGCAAGAAGAAAATAGAACGCTTTGTCAGTGAAATCAATGCCGAATATGGTGAAGGTACGGCAACGCTTGAACTCCGTGACCAATACTATAATATGCGTGAGAAGATTGAACCGTTAATGCATATCATTGATACGGCTTTTGCCGCAATGGAGGCTGTAGGTGTGAAACCGAATGTGAAACCTATCCGTGGTGGTACGGATGGCGCACAACTTTCTTTCAAAGGTTTACCTTGCCCCAATATCTTTGCAGGTGGCCTGAATTTCCATGGACGATATGAATTCGCTCCTATCCAGAATATGGAGAAAGCGATGAAGGTCATCGTGAAGATTGCCGAACTTGTTGCAAAAAAATAATTTAATACCTTAAGACATGAAAACCACTCCGTTTACAGAAAAACATATCTCGCTGGGTGCTAAGATGCATGAGTTTGCGGGATATAATATGCCGATAGAATATTCCGGTATCATTGATGAACACCTCACCGTTTGTAATGCTGTGGGTGTATTCGACGTTTCCCACATGGGAGAATTCTGGGTGAAAGGCCCCAATGCGTTGGCTTTTCTTCAGAAAGTGACTTCCAATAATGTGGCTGCCCTGACTCCAGGCAAGGTGCAATATACTTGTTTTCCCAACGAAGAAGGCGGTATTGTAGATGACTTGCTGGTTTATCATTATGAGTCGGAGAAATATCTGCTGGTAGTGAATGCTTCGAATATAGAAAAAGACTGGAACTGGTGTGTTTCGCACAATACCGAAGGTGCCGAATTGGAAAATGCTTCCGACCACATGGCTCAACTTGCCGTACAGGGACCGAAAGCCATTCTTGCTTTGCAGAAACTGACGAGCATAAACTTGTCGGAACTGCCGTATTACACCTTTACGCATGGTGAGTTTGCCGGTGAGAAAGATGTGATTATTTCCAATACCGGCTATACCGGTGCAGGAGGTTTTGAGCTTTACTTCTATCCCGAAGCTGCCATGAAGATTTGGAATGCCGTGTTTGAGGCAGGTGAAGAATTTGGTATCAAGCCGATTGGCTTGGGTGCACGCGATACGCTTCGTCTGGAAATGGGCTTCTGCCTGTATGGCAATGATCTGGATGATACGACATCACCTATTGAAGCCGGTTTGGGGTGGATTACCAAGTTTGCTGAAGGTAAGAACTTTATCAATCGCCCGATGCTTGAAAAGCAGAAAGCGGAAGGTACTGTCCGTAAGTTGGTCGGTTTTGAAATGGTGGAGCGTGGAATTCCCCGTCATGGATATGAATTGTTCAATACAGAGGGTGAAGCTATCGGAGTAGTAACTTCAGGCACTATGTCGCCTACTCGTAAGATTGGTATCGGTATGGGCTATGTAAAACCGGAATATAGTAAGGTCGGTACGGAGATTTGCATTGATATGCGTGGACGCAAACTGAAAGCGGTAGTGGTTCGTCCGGCATTCCGTAAATAAGAGGAGTCTTTTTCACCACAGATTACACGGATTTACACAGATATTTATATTGATAATTTAATCTGTGTAAATCCGTGTAATCTGTGGTGAAAAAGACTTTATAATACTCTTTCCTTTATAATCTGTTGATCTTATCTAATAATTGATTGGCCCAGGCTATTTCTTTGCTTGTCCATTCTTCCTCTTCTCCTTGCATCCCTTGTTCCTGATACCGGGAAAGTAATCCCAGATATTCCTTCAATGTGCTGGCGGCTTTAGCCTGTTTATTCATGCGCATTAGCAATAGAATCTCCTGTTTATATATGTCAAGATTTGGACTGTCTCCTGCTAGTTCTTTGGCTTTCCAAAGCAGGGTGGCACATTCTTCGTTTACCTCTTCTGTGTTGTAAAGCGCCATCTGTGATTTTGCTAAGATAACGTAATCATGGTCGGTGGCCAGATTATTATTGATATTCTTCTGTATTAATCTTCCGGCTTCTTCATACCGTTGGTCTGCCATATTCATGGCTGCGTTGAAAGTCACTACATCCGATGTTGCTTTGAGATAAGGATGACTGATTTGATTTTCTGCCTCACCGGCTTTGTCTATTCGCTTTTTCAGGTTGTCGATGTTGCCGTAGCGAAGCAACTTATGACCGCGTTGCTGTATATTATAGTATCCGATGACTTTGGAAAGTGCAGACGCCAATCCATCGGGATTCATCCCTTTGAATTCCAATAACTCACGTGCAACCCGGTCGGCTGCGTATTCCTGGTTATTCTTGTAATTCATTCCCAGGCGATTCACTACATTTACATTCAGCAGGGCGGCAACGCTTCCGATGCTGGCAACAGCGCCTACACCTAAAGCTGTATCATCGTCATCCCAGTATGCCACTTCCAGGGCTACTTCGGCAGTGACGGCAAGAACCGTTCCCAAAAAAGCTGCCCGCTTGGCACGGCGTTCAGCACGGTAGATGTTATTAACCTGATGGTCCAGCACAAAATGAGACATCTCATTGGCAATAATGGCGGCAAGTTCATCTTCCGAATCAAGTGTGCAAAGCAGACCGGTACTAATCAGCATTGTGCCGTTGGGCAGCATGTAAGCATCCGGTTCGGGCGACTGGATGACGCGTACATTCAACCGTTCGCTGCGGTTGGAATCTATACCGGTGGCAGTCAGTTTAGCAAAGATATTCTGTACATATGAAGTGATGAAATCATCCTCATAACCGATCTCTTCCAGCTTGTACAGGTAATCCCGACATTCTTCGTCCACTTCCTTGCGCAACTTAGAGTTATATCCGCGTTCGCCGAAATACTCATACAGATGTTGTTTCAGATAAGTTTGCTGCCAAAACTCCTGATTGGTTTCGGGAGGTGAGAGTTTAATGGTTTTCAGAGCAGAAGAAGGTATTGCGAATTGTATACCGTTGATTTCGGTTGCATAGAAAATGTTGGGACCTGCCTGGTCTGCCGATTTCATTTTCACTACCTTGCGGATCACTACGGGAGTGCCGGCAGGAAAATCCTCATACTGTTCTTGTAGTTCGCCTTTTATGGCAATCGGGCCGCTCAAGTCTTTCTGTCTGGCAGCAAATCCTGCCGTGGAGAGGAGGACGGCGAGGATAACGAAAGTGATAAGACGTTTCATATGGATCCGTTTATGGTTCGTACTATTGACTTATTATCAAAATTGCTGATACAAAAATAGGAAAGAGTTTTCTCCCTTCCCTATTCTTTTCCCTACAAAAAGGTAGGGAATTTCCTATTCCATTCCTATATTTTACTTTAATGGGTGTTCGAAGGTGAATAAACATCCGTTCTGGTAGGTATCGTCTAAATATACCCGTGCTTCTATGCGCTCTGCGAGAATCCGGCATAGGGATAATCCTAATCCGGCGCCGGGTACAAAAGAATCCACTTTATAGAATCGTGAGAATATTTTTTCTTTTAGTTCGCTTTTCACGCCAATGCCGGTGTCTCGTACGTGGAAGTATAATTTGTAGTTTTTGTTGTCTACCTCATAACTCAACTCTACTTCGCCACTTGAAGTGAATTTTAGTGCATTATGTAGCAGATTGATAAGTATCTGATGTACGATATCCTCATTAGACGAAAGTATATAGTCTGTCTGGCATGGGGTGTAGTAAAATTTTACTTTTGCTTGGGCATATTCCTTCATCTCCTGAAGTAATTTATTTACAAGCTCGTTCACCGGAATCTCCTGATAAGTTAATGTTTGGTCTCCACTGTCAATATTGGCAATAGAAATCATGTCGCTGATGATTTTCAGCAGATTATCGCTATTCTTTTTTATGGTGGCACTGATTTCTTTGGTTTCTGCCTTGCTCAGAGGTATTTCTGCCAGACATTCGGAGAAGCCTACAATGGCATTCAGCGGTGTCCGTACTTCATGGTTCATATTCTGGATGAAGGCTGTCTTCATGATTTGTGCCTGTTGTGCCTTTTCATTGGCCTGCTGCAGTTCTTGGGCTTGTTTTCTCAGTAAGCGGTTGTTTTTCAATTTATGGCGATAGAACTGGATGCCGATGATTAAAGTGGTTATCAATACAACAATCAAGGCACAAGCATAAAGGAACTGTATATTACGGGCTTTCAAACTTATGTTTTTGGCTTCAAGTTCCAGCTTATTCATATTATAGCGGGTGGATAACTCATTAAGCTGTTTCTGGGTATCATTCTTATACAATGAGTCACTTAGAGATACGTATTTGCGTAGCATAAGATAAGCTTCGTCATATCTGTGAGCCCGGTGCAAAGCAGAGGCTTTATTATTATACATCCTTTTAAGGTTTATCACATTGCGGGATTTCCGGTAATGTTCTGCAGAGGAATCCTGATAGGCAAGTAGTGTGTCAATATCACCTTTTAATTTGGCATATTTCTCTTTTGTATTATATAAGTAAATGCGGTTCTCGTGTGGTGATTTTCGGTATAAATCCTCTATGTCGGCCAGATACTTTCGCAAGATAACGGTATCCTGTGGCTCGGTGAATACCACTGAGGCCATGTCTTTTATCATTAAGATGCGGGCTATGCTCATATTGACACTGGGACTGGTAAGTGACAAGTTAGCTAATGAGTCTAAATGATAAAATGCATTTTGAGCTTCCTGATATTTATTTGTGCTCGTTAAAATTACAATGTAATTGGAGCATAATGGAGTATATTCATCCCAGAATTTCAATTTCTCAAACAATTGCATGGCTTGTGTAATATATGGTAAGGCTTTGGCATAATTTTTATTTGCTCCATAAAAGTTGGCTATTTCATTCAGGCTAAATGCTAGTCCTATTTCACTTTTCCTTTTTAATGCATCATTGTACATCTTATCCATTTCTTCCATATCCTCTTTGGAGGCATTGGAGTATATGATTTGTTCACATAAGAAGCTCCAATTCTTATAGTATTCTGCTTTGTTATGGAGACGGAGAGATAAATCTTTTATAATAGGAGTGTATTTCTTTAAGCTGTCTAGGTCACCATGGTTATAGTGAAAATAATTTCTGTCCTTATATAGATAGAATAGATCGGTTGTCTTATCTCCTTTTTTATTGTCGATATCTTTCTTTATCTTTTCCCAGTGAGAAAGATATACTTCCGGCTGGTTATAATAGGTTTTTAATTTAGAGAAAGCAGGAGGGATGGAATCCTTATTGAATTTCACTTCTTTCTGTGCTTTTGTTTGTGTTGAAAGCAAAAAAGTACAGAGTATCATTATCAGATACAGACCGTTTCTCATTGCAAAGTATTGTCCTGCTATTTTGGAAATCTTTTTTGAGATACAAATATAGAGAAATTTGCCAGTATTTGTGTATGTACGTATATAAAAAAGGGAGACTTTTTTCAAAATCTCCCTTTTTTTTGCTTTCATGAAGCAGAATTATTTCTTTTTACGGTCACCGTAGCGGCTCATGAACTTATCAACGCGACCAGCTGTATCCACCAATGTAGATTTACCAGTATAGAACGGGTGAGAAGTGTTAGAGATTTCCATCTTTACTAACGGATAAGTTTCACCTTCAAACTCGATGGTTTCTTTCGTATTTACGGTTGAACGAGACAAGAACATGTCACCATTAGACATATCTTTGAATACTACCGGACGGTAATTTTCAGGATGAATACCTTTTTTCATTTCAATATTTGTTTTTTTAATTATTATATTCGGTTACTATTTTGGTAATAAATAGTGTAATGGTCTTATTTTTCAGAGCGCAAAGATAGTGCAAGTCGCAGATAATACAAAATAAATTCAGATTTATTTTTGCTTAAGGTGCAGTCTACCTTTGTTTAAAGGCAGTGCATTTCTCTGAATTAGAAAAAAGTTCCCTCAAAAAATAGGTTTATCGCTTTTTATTTCAGATTTTTGCATGGTATTTTAATTTATATTCAGCATGAAGAAGCTACTTTTCTTAATTTCCCTATGGCTCTGCGTCACTACAGCAGATGCCCAGCAGAACGAGCGGGATCTGTATAGTGTTGCGTTTTATAATCTTGAGAACCTGTTTGATACGATTCATGATGCAGGTAAGAACGACCTTGAATTTTTGCCTTCCGGCAGTTATGTATGGACGGCTGAGAAGTATGAGGCCAAGTTGAAGAACCTTGCCAAAGTCCTGAGTGAAGTGTCGCGCGATCGCGTACCGGGAGGACCCGCCGTTATCGGTGTAGCCGAAGCTGAAAACAACCGGGTACTGACAGATTTGGTAAGCCAGCCGGCTATATCCAACTATAAATTCGTGCATTACGAAGGTCCGGATAAACGGGGCATTGATTGCGCTTTGCTTTATGATCCGGAACAATTCACTGTTACCAATTCCAAACTGGTGCTTTCCACTCCTTTTGAGGGAGACACTGTGCACCTGACGCGTGGCTTCCTTATTGTAGACGGACAGATGGCAGGCGAACGCGTTTGTTTCATCGTCAATCACTGGCCTTCCCGTGGAGCTAAGTCTCCGGTGCGTGTACATGCAGCCAAGCAGGTACGGGCATTGGCAGATTCCCTGATGCGTACGGACAAGAAACTGAAGCTGATAGTCATGGGGGATATGAATGACGATCCCATGGACGAAAGCATGGTGACACTGGGTGCACGCAAGTATGCGAAGCAGGTGAAAAAAGGCGAATTCTATAATCCCTGGTGGGAAACCCTTGAAGATAAAGGTGTGGGAACATTGCTCTATCGTGGCAAGTGGAACTTGTTCGACCAGATTGTGGTCTCTCGTCCTTTGCTGAAAGCCAAGAAAGGTTTGAAGTACGATCATAATGAAGTCTTTATCCGTGAATACCTTTTTCAGCAGGATGGCAAGTACAAAGGCTCTCCCTTGCGCACGCACGGCGGACGTGTTTGGTTGAATGGCTACAGCGACCATTTACCCACTATCATTTATTTGAAAAAGTAATATATAATAATGTGTAAACGAAGACCGGGAAGCTAAACTTGCTTTCCGTTTTTTTTGTTATCTATATAAAGGTATGCAGAAGAGGCTGATGAAGGCTACAGATGAAAAGAGTTTGTAACATAGAGATTACAATATTCTGTTAAAATCATCCAATAGCTTTAAAATGGAATTGTTTCAATGGGGATAATACGATAATTTATTCCCAACCTGTTCTTCCATTTAAAGGATAATGCTTACTTTTGCGTAGAATTTTTATTCACTAACAATAAACTTTAAACAAAATGATTAATTACAAAGATTTAGGGCTCGTAAACACAAGAGAAATGTTTGCGAAAGCTATTAAAGGTGGATATGCTATCCCGGCTTTCAACTTTAATAATATGGAACAGTTGCAGGCTATTGTAAAGGCTGCTGTTGAAACCAAATCTCCGGTAATCCTCCAAGTATCTAAAGGTGCCCGTCAATATGCTAACCAGACATTGTTGCGTTACATGGCAGAAGGTGCTGTAGAATATGCAAAGGAACTGGGTTGCAAACACCCTGAAATCGTTCTTCACCTCGACCACGGAGATACATTCGAAACTTGCAAGTCTTGTATCGATATGGGTTTCTCTTCAGTTATGATCGACGGTTCTCACCTACCTTACGAAGAAAACGTTGCTTTGACGAAGAAGGTAGTTGACTACGCTCATCAATTTGATGTAACTGTAGAAGGCGAACTTGGTGTATTGGCTGGTGTAGAAGACGAAGTTTCTGCTGAACATCATACTTATACTGACCCTGAAGAAGTAATCGACTTTGCTACTCGCACAGGTTGTGACTCTTTGGCTATTTCTATCGGTACTTCTCACGGTGCATACAAGTTCAAACCCGAACAATGCCACGTAGATCCGAAGACTGGTCGTTTGGTACCTCCTCCTTTGGCATTCGAAGTATTGGACGCTGTAATGGAGAAACTTCCGGGATTCCCCATCGTATTGCACGGATCTTCTTCAGTTCCTCAGGAAGAAGTTGAAACTATCAACAAGTTTGGTGGCAAGCTGGAAGCTGCTATCGGTATTCCTGAAGAAGAACTGCGTAAGGCTGCTAAGTCTGCAGTTTGCAAGATCAACATCGACTCAGACTCTCGTCTGGCTATGACTGCTGCTATCCGTAAGGTATTCGCAGAAAAACCGGCTGAGTTTGACCCGCGTAAGTATCTTGGCCCGGCTCGTGACAACATGGAAAAGATGTACATGCATAAGATCATCAACGTGCTTGGTTCAGACGGTAAATTGGCTGAATAATCCACGGAATTTTAGACTGAATAGAAGGCTGCTCTTGAAAAAGGGCAGCCTTTTCTATGTCAGAAAGGTGAAGTCAAGTGTTTCGGCCCTCATTTTAAATCGTTTTTCTATTTATGATGCTAATCTTTTGATTAATAGTATTTTTCAATTCCGCCAAATCCTATAATCGTTTTGTTTTCTTTTGTTTTGCTAATGAAGTTATTTAACCGCTTCTCAAATTCTTCAGGACGTTTTCTTGCGGCTTCGATGTACGCTATTCGGATTCGTTTATATGCTTCGGAAAATGGCTGATAGTTTTTCCATACCGTTTCATCTTCTTTCAATTTATCAATTATATCATTGGGAAAAATGAAAGGCTCAGATAAAATGCTTCGCGTTTTATCTTCAAATTTTGGGTGTATCATTTTATTTTCCAATAGTCATTTAAGTCTTTCTTTGTTGGCTTGTGAGTAAGTACTTTTAGGATTTCTGGGTGTGAAACGCTGAATTTTATGATCTTTGTCAAGTGGTTTTGTTGTGCTGTCAATCCAATCGAAGCAAAGGGCTTCTTCAACAGCATCATTGTATAAAATACCTTTTTTACCTGATGACTTATAGGGAAATACAAACCATATTTCACAGGAGGTTTCAAAGTTGTCCATTAACCACTTTCTCCAATCTTCTCGATTTTCAAAATACTTTATTTTATTTTCTGTAGTCATAACAGGTATTCAAATTGATTATTTTATAGCTTTACTTTCGTGATAATGAAGCATTTTGTTAATTTACTTTTTGCCTCAGCAATTTCTGTATGTAGCGCAATTACTATTCTCTACGATAGTAATATGCAGGCTTCGATAGTTTAACGGTTTATTACAGCTGCCAAAAATACTAAATCTTTGAGAAAGGTCTCCAATTATCTCTTAAAACCTTTACCCTGATTCGATTGAACTTAGCCAAAGGCTTGATATAAATCTTAATTTATGCTTATGAGGCCACTATAATCTTTATACCATATCGTCTCCCGTCTTCACCACAGCCACTTTCAGAGTCTTATGGAAAGGGATGAAAGCGGAAACCACTGCGATAACCAATGCGGCAATCAGCAGATAGCCGATTACAGTCTTGATGCCCAGTAGCAGACTCTGTTGCTGAAGCGTGGAATAAAAGTTATTGGCGGCTAACTGGCTGGCTTCATCGTATCCATGTCCCTGCGCCAAGGCACTGTTCATGGCTTGCGCATAGCGGGAGGAAGCCAGTGGATTAGTGAGCGTCATGTGTTCGGAAAGGGTATTCATCCCCTTAATTTGTAAGTAATAGAGCAGGTTACTGAAAAACGAAGCGGATATTGCCGGAGCCAGTACAGAGCGAAGGGATATCAGAAAGAAAGCGTTAGACAGCATGAGCTTAGGGTCCAAATCTTCTACTACATATACACCGAAGGCTATGAAAAGAGTCATCATCCCCAGTCCGCGGAGGAAAACAGGAAAGTAAAGCATTTCGTAAGTGGAGTAGGGCGTGATGCCGAAGTAGAGGATGACCAGATAGATGACGTAGCAGAACATTCCTCCGGAAATGAGATAGCGGAACCGCCATCGCTGCCATCTGAACCACCAGAAACATATAATGGCTCCCACAATGAATCCCGGTATAAGCACCAGGCTGAGCGAATTGGCATGCACGCTGTCTACGCGGATAATGCTGTTCAGGTAATTGGTAATCAGGGAACTGCTGGCACTGAAAAACATGACCAGTACCATGAAAGTGTATCCGATGATGGATTTATGGTGATGGAGTGGTTTCAGACTGACGTATGGCTTCTCCTGTGTCCGTTGCCGGTGAACGAAAAGGTAAATCAGTATGGGGATGGCAATCGTATAAATCCGTATTTTGGGAGAGGAAAACCAATCTAATGTCTTCCCGTAGGTAAATATGTAAATGCTGAAAAGCAATGCAGCGGCTATGATAAACATGCTTCTTCCGTCGATTTCTTTGTAAGGGATGCGCATGGGGCGCTTGGCATAGCGGAAAAACAACAGGATAAAGATAATGGCAATTAGCATCAGCAGGATTGTAAAGTAATACATGTACTGCCACTGATAGTAATAGGCCAATTGTGCCGTCAGCGCCATGGATATTTGTCCACCGGAAAATACGATGGGGTAGAAGTAGGCGTAGAACTCGCTACGCACATTCTTCGGACTGAAGAACGGGCGTACCTGAATAATAAACTCCAACATAATGAAGGCTTTCAGGAAGCCGATGAAGAAGCTGCATATAATGGTGATGTCCATATTGCCAACCTGGGCACAGATGTAGCTGAGAAAGATTTGCAGGATCAGGTCGGTAAGCAGCATCGTCTTTGGAGTGGCGATCGCACGAATCTTAGGAATGATGGGATAAGCTACCGCCATACCTGCCGCTGCCGCATAATACCCCATTGTGATGTCTTCGCTGAGTATCCCGAGGGTACTGCTGACTTCCAGCATGCTTCCCGTATAGGTTCCGTTGAGCATAATGATAGGGAACATCACTACGAACATAGTGACGATACCCAGCCATTGCGGTACCCAGGGTCGGAGTGGAAGGTTCAGTTTTACCATCAGTGGACTTCCTTATTTTTTCAGTGCTTCGGTTTCTACCATCATGCCTGCGCGGAGGCTTTTCATCTCTTCGGGAGTGGCGTCGTCCAGCTCGATGCGAACGGGAATGCGTTGCTGCACTTTGACGAAGTTGCCGGCGGAGTTATCAGTCGGAACCAGGGCGTACTTGGAACCGGTTGCTTCGGATATGGCGGTAACAGTGCCGTGAAAGATATGCCCGCGGAAAGCATCGACCTTGATGCGTACTTTCTGCCCGATGTAGATGTGGGAAATCTGCGTTTCTTTGTAGTTGGCGGTGATCCATTTGTCGTTGCCCCGTATAAGATAGGAGATGGTTTGCCCAGCTTGTACGAATTGTCCCGGTTCGAGGGTACGGCGCCCCATATATCCGTCGTAAGGAGCGGTGACTATCGTATAAGAGAGATTCAATTTTGCCATATCCAGATCTGCTTCTTTGCGGAGGATATTCGCCTTGATGCCAGTGGATTTCTTGCTTGTTTCGGAGTATTGGGATTTTGCCGCTTCCTTTTGTTGCAGCAGGGCCTGATAGCGTGCTTTCGTTGCTTCGTAGGCGGTTTTTACCTGTTCATACTGTTGCTGGCTGACGGATTCTTCGGCAAGCAGGTTGGCATAGCGGCGATAATCCTGTTCCTGCTGCCAGAGCTTGGCCTTGGTTTCTGTAATGTTGGCTTCCTGAATGGCTACATTTACTTGCGAGGTCTGAATGCCGGAGCTTAATACGTCTTTTGCACCTTTCGCATCCATCAGGGCAGCTTCCGCATCCTTTACTTTGATGAGATATTCCCGGTTGTCAAGAATGAGAAGGGTGTCTCCGGCATGTACAGGTTGGTGCTCCGTGAAGCGGACTTCCTTGATATAACCCGAAGCGCGGATATTGAGCGGAGCTATATACTGGTCTACTACGGCATCATTGGTGATTTCGTAATGAACGTATTTCCAGAAGTAATTGATCGTCCATGAAATTCCCGCTAGTGCAAGGAGGATACATACCGTATTGAGGGTGATATTCCTTATTCTTAATCTCTTCAGTTGCTTATGTTTCTTTTGTAATTCGGACATAGACTACAATTGTAAATTAATAATTAAAAAATGAAGCATTAAAGCATGCCACAGGTTCGCTGTAATTCATAGTAAGTGTAAATGGCCTGCGTACGGGCAACGGTCAGTTGCAGTTCACTGCGGATTTCATCATTGCGGGTGACTATGCCTTCTTTTTTCATCCGGCGGATATCTTTCAGTCGGTGTTCGGACTCTTCGATGTTGCGTGCCAGCACTTCCCGCTGCTTGTAGTAACTGAAAAGCGTCATGTACTGTTGCAGCAGTATCAGCTTGATTTCGGCTTCGTTGTCGGCACTGTTCAGGGCGGCTATTTGCTTTTTAAGTTCGGCCTGATGTATTTTGGCTTGTATTTTTCCTCCCTGGTAGAGGGGTTGCGTCAGGTTGATGTTATAGTTTTGTGACCAGTCCGGCGTTTCGGGGCGCACGGGATGTGAAAGTCCCCGCTGAAAGATGACGGGCTGGCCTATGATTCCGGCGCTGGCACCTACTTGGATATCTGGCAATCGGTCTGTGTATGCAGACTTCTTTTGGTCGTTATAAATAACCTCTTGTAGTTTGCTCTTTTTAAGTTGAAGACTGTTTTCTGTGCCCAGACGGAAAAGTTCGTCTACGGATAATAGATGCGCATTCTCCTGAGCGGTTAGCCACAGCGGAGCTACAGCAAGTATGTGAATGAGCAAGAGGCGAAGAAAATTAGAACTGGTTGAATATCTCATAGAGTGTCTCTAGTTGATTGGAACATGCGTTTAGGTTCTCTATTCCCATCAGTTGGCCCGTCTGGGTATAAAAATCCTTGATGAGAGGGCGTACACGGTCGGATATCTCTTCTCCTGCGGGAGTGAGGTACACAAGTCGGTTACGGCGATCGTTGGGGTCTTCCTGGCGCATGATCCAGCCTTTCTTTTCGAGGTTTGCCATCAGATTAGTCATGCAGGCTTTGTCTTTGGCTGTCTTTTCGGCTAATGCCTGCTGGCTGATTCCTTGCTCCTGCCACAGGGAACTCAGTACTTGTAACATTTCAAAGGTGATATCTATGTTATTGCGTTTCAATACGCGTTGCAGAGCTTGGCGGAATGCCATGCGGGTCTTCAGTATTTGTAAGATTAGCCCTCGGGATGAATTGTAATTCTCCATTGCTACGTTGCTTTTTATTTTTCGGGTGCAAAGGTAGAGCTTTTTATCGAAATTAGTCAAATGTTTGACTAATATTTGTGAGGGGAGATTTGGAAGAAAGATTAGAGAATATACTTTTATGAATAAAGAAAGGGCATAGAAAGCTAATTTCTATACCCTTCTGTTATAATTGAAATACGATTTATAATTCGATAACCAATGATTCTCTTGGTCCCATTGTCAGTGATTCACCGAATGTAACTGTCTTTCCGCTGAGAATATCTTTTCCTTGTTTGGAATCTTTCAATATTTCTTTGTAGAATTTCAAAGGAACAGTAGTTTCGGCATCTGTACCATTCAACATTACGAATACGGTTTTACCTTCGTGCTGGCGGGCATAGGCATAAACACCATTCTGTACCATGAATTGCACCATGTTACCTTTGGCAATAACATCGTTTCCTTTACGCCAGTTCAATAAGGTCTTGTAGAAGTTATAACACTCGTTCTGTATCTTGCTGCGTCCTGCGGCTGTCAGTGCAGTTTCTGTATCGCCAGTCCATCCACCGGGGAAGTCCTTACGAACGTATCCGTCACTCTTGCTCTTCACACCGTTCATCATGATTTCCGTACCATAGTAGAGTTGCGGAATACGGCGGGTGGTAAGTAGCAGGGTAGAAGCTTGTTTCAGCATTGGCAGATTGTTGCCTTCACCCAGGAAGCGGTCGGTATCATGGTTTTCGATAAATGCCAGTACGGAAGCCGGGTTGGGGTAGAGGAAGTCGTATACGAAGTTATTGTATACGCGATCCAGACCTTTGAACCATGTTTCGGTCTGCTCGTTCTTGGCAGTGTTGATTTTATCGAAGAAGCTAAAGTCCATAACGGTTTTCAGGTTACTGTTCTTCGGGGCAGAGAGTTTGGAATCCATTTGCCACCAGGCTGTATAAGCCGGTTCGGTAACCCAGGTTTCGCCTACGGTGTTGTAGTTGGGGTATTCTTCGTTCAGCTCTTTCATCCAGTTGCTCATGGCGTCATAGTCGGCATACGGATAAGTGTCCATGCGGATACCGTCGATATTGGCGTACTCAATCCACCAGAAGCTGTTCTGTACAAGGTAGCGATATACGTGCGGATTCTTTTGGTTAAGGTCCGGCATAGCGGTAACAAACCAACCGTCGTTCATCTGATCGAAATCGTATTGTGAAGTATAAGGATCAACGTGCGGAGTCAGTTTGAAAGAAGTCTGCACGAAGTTCTTTTCATGATCGGGATTGTTGAACCAGTCTTTAGATGGCATATCTTTAATCCATGGATGCTCTACACCGCAGTGGTTGAAGATCATATCCATTACAATCTTGATACCGCGGTCGTGGCATTTGGATATCAGTTGCTGATACTCTTCATTGGTACCGAAACGTGGATCAACTTTATAGTAATCGGTAGTAGCATAGCCGTGGTACGAACCACCAGTCATATTGTTTTCCAGTACCGGAGTGAACCAAAGGGCAGTTACACCCAGGTCGGAGAAGTAATCCAGATTTTGCTCAATACCTGCAAGGTCACCACCATGGCGGGCGTTTGGATCATTGCGGTCTACTTTGTATTCGGCCATGCCGGGGATTTGGTCATTGTCCGGGTTGCCGTTTGCGAAACGGTCGGGCATCAACAGGTAGAGGGCGTCGGAAGCATCAAAACCTGTATGTTCACAGCTTTTCTTGCCGCGTGCTTTCAGTTCATACTCTTTGACGATTTTCTTTTTGCCTTGTGCAAAAGTGAGAGCTACTTTACCGGGTTTCACATCTTTCTCCAGTCTCAGGTAGACAATCAGGTAGTTCGGGCTTTCCAGCTTGACAGTGCTGCTCAAAGAAACGCCGGGATAGTTGACAGTAACGGAAGAGTTACCGATGTCTTCACCGTAGACCATAAGTTGGAGTTCGGGATTTCGCATTCCAGCGTACCAAAACGGAGGGTCGATTTTGTTTACGTTCATAGCTGCATAAGTACTAAGGGAAAGTAAAAACGTTCCCAGGATAAGGAATAATTTTTTCATGATATTAGCTTTTCGTTATTATATCCGTATTTTGGTGCTAATATAAGCAAATAGCGGAGAAAGCTGCCGCTACTCCGCTATTATATACTTTATAATGTTATGCAAACGTTTTCACTTCTTTACTGTGTCTCTGGAAGTTTCTGTCTTTTTCGTATTTGTTGGTACTGCCATCACTTTCCCCTGAAAGAAGTCATCCACTTTCTTTTTCTCGCGAAGATCTTTCAGCCAAGTTTCGGCCGCACCATAATAAGTACTTAATCCTAATATTACATTTCCTTTATCATCTGTTTCGGGTTGCTCACTGCTGTTTTTGGGACGCGTTTTAAGGAAAGCCTCCAGACAACGTTCTGTATTCTTTTTATCTTTCAACTGATATTGGTAAACATATGCCATGTCATACAAGAGCTTATGATTTTCTATATCATATTTATCATATCTGTCTTGCATCGTTTTGATTTGCTCTTTAGGCATTAGTGCCATTTTATAGCAGTCTGTGAGGCCGACATAGAGGCGTACCATAGCGCTATCGGGTGGGGTAGCATATGCCACAGCTTCTTCCAGATATGCAACTCCTTGATCCTTCCATGACGTTTTGGAACAGGAACGTCCTAAATAATATAGCAGATTCACATTACGCTTATCATATTGGCGAGCTACTTCCAGTATATCATGTGCTTCATAAAACTTTTCTACTGCATAATAACTGACTCCTAAATAATAACAGGTGGTAAATGTACTGTCCCCTAGGCTTAGTAACTGTTCGTATCTCTGTATTGCGGTCTGATAATCTTTCATCAGGCAGTATGCCAATGCATTTTGTTGGTTTACAACAACGTTTGTACTGTCTATTTGGCGGTATTTTTCGGTAGCTTCGATAGCATAATTATAAAATGCTCCTTCGATGTGTAGTCTTGCTGCTTTGGCAGCAGCCAGAAAATCGTTGGGATATTTCTCCTGTATGTTTTCATAGCATCCTAATGCTGCTAAAATGTCATCTACCCCTTCAAAACTTTGAGCTTGTAGGTGTAACGCAACAGCCGAGCTATCTGTTTCTGTAAGTAGACTGCTCTCTCCCAATGCTTCATCGAATTTCCGCTGATTCAGTAATAGAGTAATGTATTGAATACGGGCATATTTATTATCCGGATTCAGGTCCACTGCCTTTTGGTAATATTTCAATGCTTGTTTGTTTTTTAATAATGACTTGCAGCACTCTGCTGCTTCAATATAAGCTCGTGGATTCAGAGAATCTTGCAATATGACTTCCTCGTATACTTGAAGTGCTTCCCTGTTATTACCAAGACTTTTTAGAGCCTTCCCTTTTTGATAGAGTAAGGGAATAGTCGGCGTTTCCTTATCTATAAGCGTCAATGCCGTCTCATAATCATAGTTTGCCATTGCTTCCTGAATAGGGTTGGTATTTTGTGCCATCAGCAATGAGGAGGCACTGAAAAAGAGTAGAATAAAGAGTTTCCGCATAGTCTTTTTATCTTTAAAGTATTGCTTAATTGGCTGCAAGTTACTAAAAAGATTTACTTTACGAAATATTCGTAGTTTCTTTTAGATAGATTAACGAATAAAAATAGCGCCCCTTCAGACGAAGGAGCGCTAAAATATAGCGGATGTTTTGAATGGTAAAGATACCATTCAACGCACTTGTCTTTTACATCAAGAATCCCAGCAAGATACCGGCAGCCACTGCTGAACCGATTACACCTGCAACGTTCGGACCCATGGCGTGCATCAGCAGGTAGTTTGTAGGATCATATTCCAGACCTACTACCTGAGAGATACGTGCCGAATCAGGTACGGCAGATACACCTGCATTACCGATCAACGGATTAATCTTATTATCCTTCTTCAGGAAGAGGTTGAATATCTTCACGAAGATGACACCTGAAGCGGTAGCAATCACGAATGATAATGCACCCAGACCGAAGATCTTGATAGAGTCAAGCGTCAGGAATTCAGAAGCCTGAGTAGAAGCACCTACTGTCAAACCTAATAAGATAGTGATTGTATCAATCAGCGGACCACGTGCCGTTTCAGCTAAACGACGGGTTACACCACTTTCTTTCAACAGGTTACCGAAGAACAGCATACCCAACAAAGGCAGACCGGACGGAACGAGGAAACAAGTCAGCAACAAACCGATAATCGGGAAGATTACTTTCTCCGTGTGAGAAACTACGCGCGGTGGTTTCATACGGATCAGACGTTCGTGCTTGTTAGTCAACAGGCGCATGATAGGCGGCTGGATTACCGGTACCAACGCCATGTACGAATAGGCTGATACCGCAATCGCACCCATCAGGTTAGGAGCCAGCTTGGATGAAAGGAAGATAGCCGTCGGACCGTCAGCACCACCGATGATACCGATTGCACCGGCTTGCATAGGATCGAAACCTATTTCCAAAGCAATCATGTAAGCACCAAAGATACCAAACTGAGCAGCAGCACCAATCAGTAACAATTTAGGATTGGATATCAGAGACGAGAAGTCCGTCATAGCACCGATGCCCAAGAAGATGAGTGGCGGATACCAACCGGAGGTTACTCCTTGGTACAGGATGTTGAGCACAGAACCTTCCTCATAGATGCCGACTTTCAATCCGGCTTCCATGTTAAAGGGGATATTACCGATCAGCATACCGAATCCGATGGGAATCAGCAGCATCGGCTCAAATTCCTTGGCTACTGCCAAGTATATGAAGAACAAACCTATCAGGATCATAGTGACATGACCTGCCGTTGCATTGGCAAAGCCCGTGTACGTCCAGAAGTCGGCAAGGTTGTTTCCTAAAAATGTGATAAATTCTCCCATATTATTCAATAATTACAAGGTCATTACCTTCGAGAACGGAATCTCCTTTACTTACGTTGATTGCAGTGATTTTACCGTCTTTGTCGGCATTGATATTGTTCTCCATCTTCATAGCCTCAAGGATAATAATCGTTTGTCCTTTCTTCACTGTATCACCTACATTGACTTTGATGTCGAGGATAACACCGGGAAGCGGAGATTTTACACCTGATTTGCCTGTAGAAGGAGCAGCCGGTTTCACTACCGGGGTCGGAGCAGGAGCCGGAGTGGTAGGACGGGTTACCGGTTTAACAACCACTTTAGGTGCCTTTTCCATTTCTACCTTGTAGGGGGTACCGTTCACTTCTACATGAGCGATATTTTCATCGATATCTCCAATGGTAACTTTATATGTATTACCGTTGATTTTATATTTATATTCTTTCATCGTTTTATCAATTTATAGGTGGTTACTTTTTCAGAGGAGTTTCACGTAATGTGTAAATCTTCGAACTCCATGGTGAATAGCTGCGTTTTACACGGGTGATAGTAAGAACGGTGTCTTCCACATCGTGTACATCGCTTTGCATCTCGTGCATGGCCATGGCAATGGCAGCAAATATCTCTCCCGGAGCTTCGCCCAGTTTCTTTTCTTTGGCTTCCTGCTTGTCAGTAATACCTTTAGCCTTCATTGCATTACGCTTGCTAAGGCTTACAGATGCTTTGCCAACAATCTTGAAAGCAATGAAAAGCAGGATCAAACCGCAAAATACTACACTCATGGCAGAAATAGACATACCGATACCATTGCTGTCATGCTCTTCGAATTTCTCCATCTTGGCATTGCTGTCGATGGTTTTGTTGTTAGTACTCGGAGTTACGTATTTCTCTGCACTACCGTCTTTAACTTCCCATTGAGAAGCAGCATCGCTTACACGTCCGTAAGATTGATTGGTCTTCAATACTCCGGCAGGGATAGTAACTTGATCAATCAAATTACGGCCAGAATCAAATAAGCCGATCCAGTTCTCTTTTTCTGGGTCCAATGTGAAGTTTGTATGGAATGTACCACGTCTTGGTTCTCCATCTGCCCAGAATAATGAGTGCTGACGTGGTTTTACCAATGTCAATACATCACCTTTGGGGATGAAGTAAGTAGTAGTGTCACCGGGTTGGCTGCTTGCCCTTAATAAGCATGCTGCGAGGTCGGCACTACCATACGATCTATTGAATATTTCAATCCATGCGCTGTGCAAACCGTAGTCGTCCTGATAATTACCTTCGTTGGTAATCAGTACTTCATTCAGCAGCAGCTTATTGTTCGATCTTTTCTCTCCGCAGGAAGAGCATACACCTAACACCAGCAGCAAGGTAAAGAATATTCCGATTTTTGTTTTGTTCATAATCGTTCTTGTTTTTAGTGTTAAAAGCCTGATTACAAAGGAATATTACCATGCTTCTTAGCCGGATTAGTCAATTTCTTAGTCTGCAACTGTTGCAAGGCGCGGATAATGCGGAAACGTGTGTTACGCGGTTCAATCACATCATCGATGTAACCATACTTAGCTGCATTGTAAGGATTAGCAAACAACTTGGTGTATTCAGCTTCTTTTTCTGCCAGGAATTGAGCAGGATTTTCCTGTTCCTTAGCTTCGCGGGCATACAATACCTCAACGGCACCGGCACCACCCATTACAGCGATTTCAGCCGTAGGCCATGCGTAGTTCATGTCACCACGGAGTTGCTTACAGCTCATTACGATGTGTGAACCACCGTAAGACTTACGCAATGTTACTGTTACCTTAGGTACAGTAGCTTCACCGTAAGCATACAGCAACTTAGCACCATGCAGAATTACACCATTGTATTCCTGGCCTGTCCCCGGAAGGAATCCCGGAACGTCTACCAATGAAACGATAGGAATATTGAAAGCATCGCAGAAACGAACGAAGCGGCCACCCTTACGGGATGCGTTGCTGTCGAGCACACCTGCCAGATACTTCGGCTGGTTGGCAACGATACCTACGGACTGTCCGTTGAAACGCGCGAAACCGATAATGATATTCTTTGAGTAATCTTTCTGAACTTCGAGGAACTCACCGTTGTCAACGATAGCAGCAATTACTTCGTACATGTCGTACGGCTTGTTCGGGCTATCGGGGATGATTTCATTCAGAGAATCTTCCAGACGGTCGATAGGATCGGTGCAATCTACGTAAGGAGCTTCCTCCAGGTTGTTCTGAGGAATGTAGCTCAACAGTTTACGCAACAAAGCCAAACCTTCTTCTTCAGTCTTGGCAGTGAAGTGAGTTACACCTGATTTAGTAGAGTGAACACTTGCGCCACCCAGATTTTCCTGAGTTACGTCTTCACCCGTTACAGTCTTAACTACCTTCGGACCGGTAAGGAACATATAAGAAGTACCTTCCATCATCAACGTGAAGTCTGTCAGTGCAGGAGAGTAAACAGCACCACCGGCACAAGGACCGAAGATACCTGAAATCTGCGGGATAACACCTGATGCCAGGATATTGCGCTGGAAGATTTCAGCATAACCAGCCAAAGCGTTGATACCTTCCTGGATACGTGCACCACCCGAGTCGTTGATACCGATACAAGGAGCACCCATTTTCATAGCCTGATCCATAATTTTACAGATCTTCAGAGACATCGTTTCAGACAAAGAACCGGCAGAAACTGTAAAGTCCTGTGCGAACAGATAAACCAAACGACCATCGATAGTACCACAACCGGTCACAACACCATCACCGGGATAGTGTTTCTTTTCCATACCGAAGTTGGTACATCTGTGCTCTACAAACATATCCATTTCTTCGAAACTACCTTCGTCGAGAAGCATGGCTATGCGCTCACGAGCTGTATATTTACCTTTCTCATGCTGTTTGGCAATCGCTTTTTCACCACCACCCAGACGTGCAGCTGCGCGGCGATCTATAAGCTCTTTAATCTTTTCAAGTTGATTACTCATTTTATTAAATATAATGGGTTAATACTATTTTTTTATTGTGAATTATGAATTACAAATGACGAACTGCCTGTAAAATAAGTAATTCGTCATTCCTAAATTCGTAATTAATGCATATTATTCCGGCTTTTCGCAAAGTTCTGTCAATACGCCCAGTGTTGATTTCGGGTGTAAGAAAGCAATGTTCAGACCTTCAGCACCTTTGCGCGGAGCCTTGTCGATTAAGCGAACGCCTGCAGCTTCTACTTCAGCTAATGCGTTTGCTACACCGTCTTCAATAGCAAATGCCACGTGATGAACGCCTGCACCTTTGTTTTCGATGAACTTAGCAATAGTACTTTCGGGAGAGGTCGGTTCGAGTAGTTCGATTTTAGTGTCACCAACTTTCAGAAAAGCGGTTTTAACTTTCTGGTCTTCTACAGTTTCGATGTTGTAGCATTTCAGACCCAATACGTTCTCGTAATACGGCAGGGCTTCTTCAATGCTCTTTACGGCAATGCCCAGATGCTCAATGTGTGAAATCTTCATAACTATATTTATTAATGTTGGTATAATGTCTTAATTAAAGGCATAAAACAGCACAAAGAAAGAGATTTCTTGCTTAATAAAGAAATTTTTCGTCAATTAATTATTGGATATTTGAAGTTTAGAAAGTTTTTTTTAGACTTCTGTTCAGAAGTCGAGCAACAGTCGGACATTAATCTGACGGGATGTCAGGTAATTGGGTACTGCAAACTGGTTATTTCGGGTGTCTGTTACCCAATAATATGAGTTGACGTTGCTGATATTTAGCAAATTGAAAATATCAACTCCCAACCAAAGGCTGCGGATGCCGCGCTTATTTTCGCGTTCGCTACGGTCGATGATACAGCGGGACATACCTATATCCACACGTCGGTAAGGGGATGTACGGAATACGGCAGCCTCGCGTCCGCTATGTGGAGGACCGAAGGGAAGACCTCCTGCAAGTGTACCTTTCAGGTTCATTTTCCATTTGCGGCTACCGGGAAAATAGTCTGTAAAATAGAGCGAAAGACGGTAGCGCTGGTCGGTAGGGCGGGGGAGCCATTGTCCGTTTATTTTTTCTTCAGTTTTCATCAAGGAGAAGCTCAGCCAGGAATCTGTTCCGGAAACAAATTCACCGAATAGTTTCATGTCGATACCAGTGGCGTAACCTTTGGAAAGGTTGCGTCCGTAATAACTGATCCGTACATTATCTATATTGTAAGGGATGAGATTGCCCAACGCTTTGTAATACACTTCCATGGAGAAGCGGAACGGGCGCTCCATGGCACGGAAATTATAGTCGCCGCCTGTAACGAAGTGCAGGGAGCGCTGCGAACGGATGTCACGGTTCAGGGATACGGTAGCTATCCCGTCAACTTGGGTAGTATCCCGGAATTCTTTATAAAACGGTGCCTGGTAATAGACTCCGGCGGCTACTCTCAGGGTGAATTTCTCATTGAATGCCGGAATCAGAGTCAGGGACGCACGCGGGCTGAAGATGAATTCTTTGTTCCAGTTCCAGTAACTGCCTCGTATGCCGGCGGTCAGGGTGAATAGTCCGGCGGTGGAGCGGAAGCGGTATGTATCTTGCAGGTAAAATCCGTATCGTTTGCTGTCCGTTTCATTGCGTGAGCGGAGGGTGTAGAATAGTTTCGGTCCTTCGGAAGTCTGCGGCATGGAGTATCCGGCAGAGTCGCGCATTTCCCATTCGCGCATCCGGTCTTTGATGCGCTCCCGTTTGAACTCCGCACCCCATTGCAGGGAGTGGCTTTTCAGTCGGTGGCGGCCTGTGATGGAATAACTTTGCACTTCTGCGGTAAGGTGATTGCGGGCATGTTCCATGTAAGTTCCCACACCGATGGTTTCGGAAGTTTCCTCTTCGTTGGTAGTGCCGTCTACTTGCGTTCCACTGTCCAGGGAGTTCAGCCAGTATTGCCCGGTGATGTCGTACGTTTCCTGTTCTTTCGTGTGGAAGACAGAGACTTGCAGGGTCAGGCTGTTTTGTTCGTTCAGCCGGTAGGTGGCGTAGGCGGTTCCGAACAGGGTGCGGAATAAATCTTTCTCCTGTCCTTCAAAATAAACTTTAAACTCACGTACATTGCTGAGAGTACCGAAGCGGGTGTAGCGGTCTTCCGGCTGGAAGTTATAGCGGTTTTCTGAAATATTGCCGATGACGCCTATTTCCCAACGCTTCGAAGGTGTCCAGTCCAGATAAGTTTGATAGTCGATATAACGTGGGTCGTATTCTCCTTTTGTATCCAGCGTGCCAAGCAAATATTGGTTGGTTTTATAACGGACGCCGTTTGTCCAGGTTAGCTTTTTGGTGGCAATTCCTACGTATGCCGAAGCTCCCAACAGGCTGACGGAGGCACTTCCTTCCAATCGTTCAGGTTTCTTGTAAGTGATGTCCAGCACGGATGACATCTTGTCCCCGTACTTGGCCTCATAGCCTCCCGTGGAGAAGCCGACGGATTGCACCATATCGGGATTGATGAAACTCAATCCTTCCTGTTGCCCGGAACGGATCAGCAAGGGGCGGTATATTTCAATGCCATTGACGTACACCATGTTCTCGTCGAAACTACCGCCGCGCACGTTGTATTGCGAACTGAGTTCGTTGTTGCTACTCACTCCGGCCTGTGTGGCTATCACGGCTTCTATGCTTCCGCCCGAAGCGTCGGGGGCGAGGCGGTTTTGTTTGGTTTCTATCTGTTGGATGGTTCCGGTTTGCCGACGGCGCTCTGTTACGCTCACTTCGCCCAATTCAAAATTCATCGGGGGCAAGGTTATGTTCAGACTGATATTTCCCTGCGGACGTACTAACTTTCGTTTCCGAGTCTGGTATCCCAGCATGGAGAAGATGACCGTTACACTGTCCCGGCTTTCGAATTTCAGCGAATATCTCCCTTTCAGGTTGCTGACTGTGCTTATAGCTGTCCCTTCCAATCGTATTGTTGCCAATTCAATCGGATTACCATTTTCATCCGTAACCGTTCCGCCTATCTTGACCGCTTTCTGGGCAAGGGCGGGAGTGGAGAATAGTATTATAAGAGATGTCAGTAACCAAAAATGTCTCATACCTTTTCTATAAACGGAGAAACTTCCCGAAACGTATATCGGGAGGTAAAAAAGAGCTTTTAACTTTGCTTCTTTATTTTTTATAGGTTCGTGTCACAAATGTTACAACTTCAATCCGTGCTCTGTGCTATCTTTGCAGAAAAAATAGATTATGGAACAGTTACATGCTCATGAAGTCCTTCACATGATGGAAGGCAACAGTTATTCGGAATCGTCATTAAAAGAGGCAATCATCCAGAAATTCGGTGAGCATCAGCATTTCTATACTTGCTCGGCAGAAGATATGGATGCGGATAAATTGATAGAGTTTCTGAAAGCAAAAGGAAAATTCATGCCTGCTGCTGACGGATTTACGGTGGATATAACGAAGGTTTGCAGCCATTGATGCTGATACATTCGTCTTCTCCGTATCAAGTCCGTACCAAGTCCGTGTCAAGCCCAAGTAAAGGTACCTTTATACGGACCAGATACGGACTTGGTACGGACTTGACAGGGTTAAGATAGGGCTTTGGGACTGAAAAATGAAGCAGAGGAATCTGCTCTTCAAGATGAATTTCTCTAAATAGATGTGCGGAGCAAAAAAAATCTGAATACATGTTTGCAATAAAACAATTTGTACCTTTGTAGCCGAATACAATATTGAAACTATGGGAATTGTAATAGGAATAGACGTTGGTGGAAGTACTACAAAAATTGTAGGAATCAACGGAGAACAGATACAGTCACCGATGTTTATCACTGCGACTGATCCGGTTACTTCTTTGTTCGGGGCTTTCGGGAAGTATATTTATGATAACGGCATTCAGCTTTCGGATATAGAGCAAGTGATGCTGACAGGTGTGGGCAGTGCATTTGTAGATAGTCCATTGTATGGTTTACCCACGGATAAGGTCGATGAGTTTATAGCCAATGGGTTGGGTGCACGTCATGCCACAGATATTGACCAGTTGATTGTGGTAAGCATGGGAACGGGCACTTCTTTCGTAAGAATCAGCGGGGAGAAGATAGAACATATCGGTGGTATGGCTATTGGCGGAGGCACTTTGCAGGGGCTTTCCCGCTTGTTGCTGAAGACGCATGATTTCAGGCAGATTGCAGCCATTGCCGAGAAAGGCGACGTTACCCGCGTAAACTTACAGATCGGAGATATTTGCAATCGTCCTTTGCCGGATCTTCCGGTGCATGCCACTGCTTCTTTGTTCGGAAAGGCGGATAGCAACGCTTCGCAGGAAGATATTGCAAAAGGGATTATTTATATGGTACTGCAAACGATAGGTGGTGCAGCTGTGTTGTCTGCGCTGAATGGTCCTGTCAAAGATTTCGTCTTGATCGGTAATCTTACTAAATTTCCGCAATGCCATGAGGTTTTTCCAAATATGGAAAAGATATATGGGGTGCGTTTCCATATTCCACAGTATGCGGAATACAGGACGGCGATAGGGGCGGCGCTGGCGTATATCAGGAAGAATGCTTGAAATGTCTTATCTTTTGCAAATGACTCTCATGCTTTCCCTATTGTATCTCTTTCAGCGACTACTTCCCTTTCAAAAAAAACACCTGAATACTTGACTTCGGCTTTTCAATGTCGTATATTTGTATTCGTAATCTTAATTCAGATTCAACTTTAAATTAGCATAAGAGGAGGGACATTGTTTCTCCTCTATTTGTATCCTCCCTTTTCATTTCATTTGAAATGCCACATCTTAGCTTCCCGAATGCCACAACTCAATAAGTGAAATGCCATAGCTCAGCAGGTGAAACATGTGGCATTTGGGGGATTGACGTGTGGCATTTACTTCATTAACGTGTGGGATTTAGACCGTTTGTTTGTGGCAAACGCACCACCTACAGAACGTTTTTGCCTTGTTTCGTTCTCTATACAAAATAACTCGGTCGGAGTTCCCACTATTTTTATACGAGCCGGATGTAAAAATACCGAGAAATAACAGATGGAACTTTTTGCTCTTCAAGAAAATACTACTATCTTTGCGCCCGAATTTATGAGCTAATATAATGTCTCACTCAATTAATTATTAAACAACTTATTTTATTTAATGGAAAACTTAAAAAATGTAGCGCCTGTTGAAGACTTCAACTGGGATGCTTATGAAAATGGCGAAACCTTCGGTGGTGCCAGCCACGAAGAGTTGGAAAAGGCTTACGACAGTACGCTTAACAAAGTTAACGACCGTGAGGTAGTTGACGGAACTGTAATCGCGATGAACAAACGTGAAGTTGTTGTGAACATCGGTTACAAATCAGACGGTATCATTCCTTTGAATGAATTCCGCTACAATCCTGACTTGAAGATCGGCGATACTGTAGAAGTATACATCGAAAACCAGGAAGACAAAAAAGGACAGTTGGTTCTGTCTCACCGTAAAGCTCGCGCTACTCGCTCTTGGGATCGTGTGAACGCTGCTTTGGAAAACGAAGAAATTATCAAGGGTTACATCAAGTGCCGCACAAAGGGTGGTATGATTGTAGACGTATTCGGCATCGAAGCTTTCTTGCCGGGTTCTCAAATCGACGTGAAGCCTATCCGCGACTACGATGTATTCGTTGGCAAAACTATGGAATTCAAGGTTGTTAAGATCAACCAGGAATTCAAGAACGTGGTTGTTTCTCACAAGGCTCTTATCGAAGCTGAACTGGAACAACAGAAGAAAGAAATTATCGGTAAACTTGAAAAAGGACAAGTTCTTGAGGGTACCGTTAAGAATATCACATCATACGGTGTATTCATCGACTTGGGTGGTGTAGACGGTTTGATTCACATCACTGACCTGTCTTGGGGCCGCGTAAGCGATCCGAAGGAAGTGGTTGAACTCGATCAGAAGCTCAACGTTGTTATCCTTGATTTCGACGATGAGAAGAAGCGTATCGCTCTCGGTCTGAAGCAACTCACTCCGCATCCTTGGGATGCTCTTAGCGCTGAACTGAAAGTTGGCGACAAGGTGAAGGGTAAAGTAGTGGTTATGGCTGACTACGGTGCATTCATCGAAATCGCTCCGGGCGTTGAAGGTTTGATCCACGTATCTGAAATGTCTTGGTCACAACACTTGCGTTCTGCACAAGACTTCATGAAGGTAGGTGACGAAGTTGAAGCTGTAGTTCTGACTCTGGACCGTGAAGAACGTAAGATGTCTTTGGGTATCAAACAACTGAAACAAGATCCGTGGGAAACTATCGAAGAGAAGTATCCTGTAGGTTCTAAGCACACTGCTAAGGTTCGTAACTTCACTAACTTCGGTGTATTTGTTGAAATCGAAGAAGGTGTTGACGGTTTGATCCACATCTCTGACCTGTCTTGGACTAAGAAAGTTAAGCATCCTTCTGAATTCACTCAGATCGGTGCAGACATCGAAGTTCAGGTACTGGAAATCGACAAAGAAAACCGTCGCTTGAGCCTTGGCCACAAGCAACTTGAAGAAAACCCCTGGGATGTATTCGAAACAGTATTCACTGTAGGTTCTGTACACGAAGGTACTATCATCGAAATGCTGGATAAGGGTGCTGTTGTTGCTCTGCCATACGGTGTAGAAGGTTTCGCTACTCCGAAACACCTCGTTAAGGAAGATGGTTCTCAGGCTCAGATGGATGAGAAACTGTCATTCAAGGTTATTGAGTTCAACAAAGATGCTAAGCGTATCATCCTTTCTCACAGCCGTATCTTCGAAGATGCTGCAAAGGCAGAAGAAAGAGCTGAAAAGAAGGCTGCTGGTAAGAAGCCGGCTGGCAATAAGAGAGAAGACGCTCCGGCTATTCAAAACCAGGCTGCTTCTACTACTTTGGGCGACATCGACGCTCTGGCTGCTTTGAAAGAGCAAATGGAAGCTGGAAAGAAGTAATCACTTCTATATAATAAATAAGGTAAAGGGTGCTTGTTATTACAGGTACCCTTTTCTTTTTTCATCATAGGGGACACGGAGGCCACGGAGTACTTCTTATCAAGCAGAAAAAACTCTATGTTCTCTGTGCCCTCTGTGGTGAATTTCCGTATCTTTGCAGTGTTATGGAGAAATTTGAATTACATATACTGGGCTGCGGCTCTGCGCTGCCTACTACCCGTCATTTTGCCACTTCGCAAGTGGTGAATGTGCGTGACAAACTTTATATGATAGACTGCGGAGAAGGATCGCAATTACAATTCCGCAAGTCCCGACTGAAGTTTTCCCGCTTGAATCATATTTTTATTTCTCATCTGCATGGAGATCACTGCTTTGGTTTGCTGGGATTGATATCCACGCTTAATCTGCTGGGGCGCACGGCTGAGTTACATATCCATTCACCGAAAGGGTTGGAAGCCCTATTTGTTCCGATGCTAAGTTTCTTTTGCCGGCAAATGACGTATCAGGTTCTTTTCCATGAGTTTGAGACGAAAGAACCTGGAATGATCTATGAAGATCGTTCTCTGACAGTGACTACCATTCCATTGCGTCATCGTATGCCTTGTTGTGGTTTTCTGTTTGCAGAGAAGCAGCGCCCCAATCATATCATTCGGGAGATGGTCGACTTCTATGAAGTGCCGGTATACGAGTTGAATAGGATAAAGAATGGGGAAGATTATGTGACTCCGGAAGGCAAAATCGTTTCCAATTCCTTATTGACGCGTCCGTCTGATCCACCGCGTAGTTATGCCTATTGTTCGGATACCATCTATATGCCTGAGATTGCAGAACAAATAAAAGGAGTAGATTTACTATTCCATGAGGCCACTTTTGCAAATGCGGATTTGCCTCGTGCCAAAGAAACTTTTCATACTACTGCTGCTCAGGCGGGAGAGATAGCCAAGGCAGCAGGAGTGAAAAAAATGGTGATCGGGCATTTCTCTGCCCGTTATGAGGATGAGAATATTTTGCTTAAAGAAGCTTCGGCTGTTTTCCCTGAGACGGTGCTGGCTAAGGAAACGCTGTGCCTAGAGGTATAATTTAGTGCATAGCACTAAATTAGTGACGGGCTACAAGTTACAAGTGCCTTTCGGTATGCTATTTATGGTTAAAACTATTTTAATTTATTCTTCTCTTAGGAGGGAAATAAAGCTACTTTCACGCTGCAAAGTACTTGTATCTTGTATCCCGTAGCTCGTAACTTAAATTAGCGGCATAGCCCCTAATTTATCATTTAACTGTCTGTTTTTTGTTTTATCGAACCGAATGCCGTATATTTGTACGGAATAATCTGAAAACATAGGCTTATAGATGAGAAAGTTACTCTACTGTTTTTTCTTTTTGTTGACTTTTTCGTCGCAGTCCGTGGCATGGGCGCAGGACGGTCGGAAGCAGGAAACGGCTCAGAAAGAGCAGCCGTCTTCTACTATTGTGCTGACTGTTTCGGTGGATAACCGGGTACGTGTGCAGAATGCAGAACCCGGCTCCCAGATGGAAGTCTACAATATTGTAGGCGTGAAACTTACCACGATACGCATTGACTCTACGGATGTCACCGTTCAGGTGAATTTGCCTAAAGGTTATTACATCTTTAAGATTGGGAATGTCGTGCGGAAAGTGGTAATCAAATAAACAAAACGGAATAGATACTTATGAATCCTTCCTATAATGAACGCGAAGTGCTGGAGCTTCTACAAGATGAAAGTACACAAAAGCGAGGGTTTGAGTTGATTGTTGCGCAATATAGCGAACAATTATACTGGCAGATCCGTCGTATGGTGCTTTTGCATGAAGATGCCAATGACTTACTTCAGAACACGTTCATTAAGGCATGGACCAATATCGATTATTTCCGTGGAGATGCGAAGCTTTCTACCTGGCTCTATCGCATCGCTTTGAATGAATGTTTGACTTTCCTAAATAAACAACGCGCTGTAACTACTGTTTCTATCGATGATGAAGATGCTTCTGCACTTCAGAAACTGGAAAGCGATCCCTATTTCTCCGGAGACCGAGCACAGAAGTCTCTACAGAAAGCATTGCTTACACTGCCGGAAAAGCAACGTATGGTATTCAACTTAAAGTATTACCAGGAAATGAAATACGAGGAGATGTCCGACATCTTCGGTACATCTGTCGGCGCTCTGAAAGCCTCTTATCATCATGCCGTGAAAAAAATCGAGAAGTTTTTGGAGGGAGAGCTTTAAACCTTTATCCCAAAACATAGTCTAACCTAACAGAGAGGAAAAAAGCTTATGAAAGAAGAAGATAACATATTGAAGAAGGTAGGGAAGGAAAATGTTTTCCGTGTTCCTGACGGATACTTTGAGAATCTTACTTCAGAGGTGATGAGCCGGCTTCCCGAAAAGGAAACACCTGCAATTATTAAGAGAGAACCTACGAAGTGGGAGAGAATTAAGCCATGGGTATATATGACTGCCATGTTTGCCGGTGCAGCATTGATTATCCGCGTTGCTTCTACTGACCGTACACCTGTTAACAACCGGATAGCGATGGACGAACCTGAAACCGAAGTTGTTTCTGATGAATATATCAGTGCTGTGCTGGATAATTCCATGCTGGATGATTATTCGCTGTATGTCTATCTCACAGACGCCGGTGCAGAGTGATGTGAGTAACAACTTAACTGTATGAGAAGAAAATGAAAAAGCTGATTGTTTTGTTTATTGTGATGTGCAGTTTCATCCCCTTGTCATGGGCTATGGACGGATGTAATCAACATTTGTCTCCTGACGAATTCCGCGCCAAGCAGAAAGCGTATATCACTGAGAAAGCCGGATTGACTAAGGAAGAAGCCGCTAAATTCTTTCCTGTTTATTTTGAATTACAGGATCGCAAAAAGCAACTGAATGATGAGGCATGGAACTTACTTCGAAAAGGAAGGGATGAAAAGACGACCGAAGCGCAATATAATGAGATTTTAGAAGGTGTATACGATGCTCGTATTGCTACCAACCGTCTGGAGAAAACTTACTATGAGAAGTTCAAGAAGATACTTTCGAACAAAAAGATATATTTAGTACAGCGTGCTGAAATGCGTTTTAACCGTGAGTTGCTGAAGGGGATGCATCATAAAGGTGGAGAACCTCAAAAACCGCAAGGAAAGAAAAAATAACAGAATATTAGGAGCTTCGGCTCCTTTTTTCGTCTATAGCCGATACATGCGGCTGCGAAGGCTTACACTTGCGGGAATGTAAGCCTTCACTTGTATAAGTGATGACCTTCGCAGCCGCAAGTGTGAATCTTCGCAGTCCTATGCATTTGAGTTTTTATTTTTCCAGCTTTTTAGCTTCGTTCCAGAGGACGTCCATCTCTTCCAGAGTCATATCATGCAAGTTTTTGCCTTCCTTGATGGTATGTGCTTCCAGATAATTAAAGCGGTTGATAAATTTCTGGTTAGTGTGCTCTAATGCATTATCCGGATTGATCTTGTAGAGGCGTGCGGCATTGATGAGGCTGAATAGTACATCCCCGAATTCGGCTTCTGCTTTGTCCTTATCCATATTGGCCACTTCTGTCTGAAACTCCTGGATTTCTTCTTTTACCTTATCCCATACTTGTTCCCGTTCTTCCCAGTCGAAGCCGACGTTGCGGGCTTTGTCCTGAATACGGTAAGCCTTGATGAGTGAAGGGAGGGCGGCAGGAACACCACTCAACACACTCTTGTTTCCACCTTTCTCTCTTAACTTTAGTTGTTCCCAGTTTTCGGAAACTTGTCCGGCAGTATCTGCTTTTACGTCACCGAACACATGGGGATGGCGGAAGATTAATTTCTCGCAAAGGTGATCGCATACATCTTTCATGTCAAAATCGCCTTTCTCGGAACCGATCTTTGCGTAGAAAGCTACGTGTAGCAAGACGTCTCCCAGCTCTTTGCAGATATCATTTTTATCGTCACGTATCAAGGCGTCACAAAGTTCATAAGTTTCTTCAATGGTGTTGGGACGCAGACTTTCGTTAGTCTGCTTGCGGTCCCAGGGACATTTCTCGCGGAGTTCGTCGAGTATGTCCAGGAAGCGTCCGAAGGCTTCCATCTGTTCTTTTCTTGTATGTAACATATCTTTATAGGGTTATTTATTGCAATGTGTATAATAGGATATAAGCAAACCGACTACTTCGGAGTAGTTCTTGCGGCCACTTTGTATCTTGTTTCCTTTCAGGTACAGGTCGTATATCCAGTCTTGTATATCTCCGATGAGTGGACTGTATTTTTCCGTCCAGTATTCCTGATTACTTTTAGCCAGTTCTATGATTTCGGGACGTATCCGGTTGAAGAGCTCTTTGTATTCTTCTTCATCCATCAGGCGGCGGGCATTGACAAGTACGTGTCCCAGCACTGAAAAGTATCCGCAGAAACGGATACCTCGCGCTTGCGAACGGGTACAGACCTGATAAGCGTAGAAGTTGGCTTCCGCTTCGCTGGAAATGCCCAATAAATGTGCCAGTTCATGCGCATACGTGGCAGGATACTGTGAAGGGAGCAGATCTCCATTCAAAGTAAATTCGCAGAAGAAAGGTCCCATGCTACCGGTGACGCCCACCATGGAAATCAGCGGAGTGAAAAGCATTGTCTTCACTCGTGGTGACTTATGGAAAGGATGATGTACACCCAGCGTATCACTGATCTGATTGTATCCGCGAACTGTTTCCCGGCGGATAAGGTCCTTGTTGATAGTGGTTACATCTACATACGATCCATTCAGTTTGTCAACGTAATCATCAACAAAGTTCCGGAAGTTTTCGGGAGTGTATGCGGTATAAGGAATCTTTGTCCGTTGGTAGAAATTGGGCTGTGAATAATTAAGTCCCCAAGTCAGATAGAACCAGACGTATATCCATAACAGATATTCAATATCATTCAGCAAGATGCGTTTCCATTTTTTCTTCTGAAAGCGGCGGGCATAGGCAGGGTAGAGGAGTACGCCCGCAATGCTGAGGGCTATGAATAAGTCGTCTATGGCAAAGGGAATGAGGCGGGAGAAAGACGAAAGAATATAAGCTATGACAGGATATACGCTGTGTGCATATATTTTTCCCATAGCCGGAATGAGCTGTGTGGTCCAGACTACTAACAAGAGTGTGCATAGCACGATATAACGAATCTTCAGCTTATATTTCATCGCAAATTTATTTGAAAGGCAAAAATATACATTTATTAAATGTCACGTAGGAAATTAGCTTTATATTTGCAAAAAAACTATTAATAAGCAACTTAAGTAACGACATTAGACACTGTAATTATGACTGATCAAAATGACATTGAACGCTATTGCCGTAATTGCGTTTCACGCGATTTCGTGAATGGCAGAGGACTGGTTTGCAAGCGTACCGGGGCTATTCCTGCATTTGTAGGTGAATGTGAAAGCTATCAGAAAGATGAAGAGCTGGAGAAAATGGCTCCCACTCCTAAGCCTGAAGATTATTCGGGATATGTAGACAGGGAAAAACTGTTGGCTGAGGAGAATTTACCGAAAGCTGTATTGTTCGGAGTGCTGGCATGCATTGCAGGTGCTGTGGCTTGGGCTTTGATTTCTATTTCTACCGGATATCAGATGGGATATATGGCCATTGGTGTCGGTTTCCTGGTAGGATTTGCGATGCGCCAGGGGAAAGGAATACGCCCAATATTCGGCATTATTGGTGCTGCTTTGGCGTTGATAAGCTGTGTGATGGGAGATTTCTTCTCTATCGTAGGTCTGGTGGCCAAAGAATATGAAGTCTCTTTTATGGACGTCCTTTTCGATGCCAGTTATAGTGAAGTGATGTCTGTGGTAATAGAAAATATGGCTTCCATGACAATCGTATTTTATGGAATTGCTCTTTATGAAGGTTATAAATTGTCGTTCTCTGCACAGAAAGCGCCGGAGGGTGGCAAGATTTGAATTTAATTTAGTAATTTTGCGCCCGTTATTCGCGATAAAATAAATTATATACAGATTTAAAAGATATGGAATTAGCAAGTAAGTACAACCCTGCTGACGTAGAGGGAAAGTGGTACCAATATTGGTTGGATCACAAATTATTCAGTTCAAAACCCGATGGTCGTGAGCCTTACACCATCGTCATTCCGCCCCCTAACGTCACCGGCGTGCTCCACATGGGACACATGCTTAATAATACCATTCAAGATATTCTGGTACGCCGTGCCCGTATGGAAGGTAAAAATGCCTGCTGGGTACCGGGTACTGACCACGCTTCTATCGCTACGGAAGCGAAGGTAGTAAATAAGCTGGCTGCACAAGGTATCAAGAAGACGGATCTTACTCGTGATGAATTCCTGAAGCATGCCTGGGAGTGGACAGATGAACATGGTGGCATCATCCTGAAGCAGCTGCGTAAACTCGGTGCTTCCTGTGATTGGGACCGCACCGCTTTCACTATGGACGAAAAGCGTAGCGAAAGTGTATTGAAAGTATTTGTAGACCTTTACAATAAGGGATTAATTTACCGTGGTGTACGTATGGTAAACTGGGATCCGAAGGCTTTGACTGCCCTTTCCGATGAAGAAGTTATCTACAAGGAAGAGCATGGTAAACTGTATTATCTGCGCTATAAAGTAGAAGGTGATGCGGAAGGACGTTATGCCGTGGTAGCTACTACCCGTCCTGAAACGATCATGGGTGATACCGCTATGTGTATCAATCCGAACGACCCGAAGAACGAATGGCTGAAAGGTAAGAAAGTAATCGTTCCTTTGGTAAATCGTGTTATCCCGGTGATTGAAGATGATTATGTGGATATTGAGTTCGGTACAGGTTGTCTGAAAGTAACTCCTGCGCATGATGTGAACGACTATATGCTGGGTGAAAAGTATAACTTGCCAAGCATCGATATCTTCAACGATAATGGTACATTGAGCGAGGCTGCCGGTCTTTATATCGGTATGGATCGCTTTGATGTTCGTAAACAGATTGAGAAAGACTTGGATGCTGCCGGTCTGTTGGATAAGGTGGAAGCCTATACCAATAAGGTAGGTTATTCCGAGCGTACCAACGTAGTTATAGAGCCGAAGCTTTCTATGCAGTGGTTCCTCAAGATGCAGCATTTTGCAGATATGGCATTGCCTCCTGTGATGAATGACGAGCTGAAATTCTATCCTGCCAAGTATAAGAATACCTATCGTTACTGGATGGAGAACATCAAAGACTGGTGTATCAGCCGTCAGTTGTGGTGGGGACATCGCATTCCGGCATACTTCCTTCCGGAAGGTGGATATGTGGTAGCAGCTACTGAAGAAGAAGCTCTGAAACTGGCAAAAGAGAAGACCGGTAATCCGGCCCTGACTATGGAAGACCTTCGTCAGGATGAAGACTGTCTGGATACTTGGTTCTCTTCCTGGTTGTGGCCCATCTCTTTGTTTGACGGTATTAATAATCCGGGTAATGAGGAAATCAGTTACTACTACCCGACAAGTGACCTGGTAACCGGTCCGGATATCATTTTCTTCTGGGTAGCCCGCATGATTATGGCAGGTTATGAATATGAAGGAAAGATGCCGTTCAAGAATGTGTACTTTACGGGTATCGTTCGTGACAAGTTGGGACGTAAGATGTCCAAGTCCCTCGGCAATTCTCCCGACCCGTTGGAACTGATTGAGAAGTTTGGTGCCGATGGTGTGCGTATGGGTATGATGCTGGCTGCTCCTGCCGGGAATGATATCTTGTTCGATGATGCCCTTTGTGAACAGGGACGTAACTTCTGTAACAAGATATGGAATGCTTACCGCTTGGTAAGTGGCTGGACAATTGATGACAGTCAGCCTGTACCGGAAGCAGCAAGACTGGCATCTTGCTGGTTTGAATCCAAGCAGAATGAGGTTGCTGCCGAGGTAGCTGACTTGTTTAGTAAATACCGTTTGAGCGAAGCTCTTATGGCTGTTTATAAATTATTCTGGGATGAATTCTCTTCCTGGTACCTCGAAATGATAAAGCCGGCTTATGGACAAGGTATCCACAGTTCAATTCATAGTGCTGCGATTTCTTATTTTGATAATCTGCTTCATTTGCTTCATCCGTTCATGCCGTTCATTACCGAAGAACTCTGGCAGCAGATGTATGAGCGCGAAGAAGGTGAAAGTCTTATGGTATGTCCTTTGACTATAAATACTTATGTAGATGCTGATACTATTCGGCAATTTGAAGTGGTGAAAGAGGTGATCAGTAACATTCGCTCTATCCGTTTGCAGAAGAATATAGCTCAAAAGGAACCGTTGACATTACAGGTAGTGGGTGAAAATCCGGTTGCTGAATTCAGTGCGGTGATCCTAAAGATGTGTAACCTTACAGCAATTGATGTAGTGGATGCTAAAACCGAGGGTGCTGCTTCATTCATGGTAGGAACTACGGAATATGCCGTACCTCTGGGTAATATGATTGATGTAGAAGCTGAAATAGCCCGTATGGAAGCTGAATTGAAGCACAAAGAAGGTTTCCTGCAAGGCGTCATGAAGAAGCTGAGCAATGAGAAATTTGTGAATAATGCTCCTGCCGCTGTCCTTGAACTGGAACGTAAGAAGCAGGCGGATGCGGAAAGCATTATCAACTCTCTGAAAGAGAGTATTGCTGCGCTGAAGAAATAAACCTTTTGGTCCGGGAGTTCTCCCGGATCTTTACTATAAAGGAATTAGCCCTTGCAATATTCAACTACTGCAAGGGCTAATTTATTTTTTATAATTCAAATGCTATTACTTTTCCAATAGTTCTTTCAGAAAAGAATCCAACTCTTCATCCAGACCTTTCAGTAGTTCTTCATTCACGAGCAATGTATCATCATCCATCAGCAATAACTCTGCAATTGTCTCCTTTTCATCATCCACTAATACGAAAGAGTAAGGTTTCAGAATGGCCAGTTTGTCGAAGTCACCGCCATTCTTCATGCTATTAAGTAATGTAGAAAGAATACGTTCTACATTTTCGTAGAAATCATCTCCATCATACGTCATCCATTCCTCGATAGAGGCACACGCCAGATACTCGTCTTCATCGTCGAATATAGACAGTTCGCCGGAATTCTGGTTAGCTTGCAGATGAATGTCGGTCACAATGGTTTGCTCGCAGCCGCAAGTGTATTTGCTGACTGCTTGTCTTATGGTCTTTTCTAAGAGTGATAAAGATGCTTGGCTCAGTTTCATAATAGGTATTCTTTCTTAATGGATGTTCAAAGGTATAAAAAAAATAATTACCCTTGCATCATTTGATTAAAAATCATTCTTAAATCGTTCCATTTGGACATTCAATCGTGTCATTCCCTCTTTTCGTTCTTGTAATTCATTTAAATAGCGGGTTACTGCAAAGTAGTTGGGAACGTCGCTGATGTCTATTCCTCCCTGCTCTTTTTTCTCTTCTATCTTGTCTATGTCGTATGCTTCTTTTTGCGCTTTTAATGCCCATTCTTCCGCTGCCTGAATGCTATCTTGCATTTCATATCCTAAAGCCACGTTATATGCCGCATACATTTTCTGTTTTCCCTTTTTCTTCTTCTCGTAAGTCTGTTTCCAAAGCTCAATGGCCTGTTGCCAGTTGTTTTCACGAACATAAACGGCTGCATCACGCATATTCACGGAACCGCTTGTAAACAGATAACGGGAAGATGTTTTCCAATGTGGCAGCATATACTTTACAGGCACGGTGCCGGCAAATTCAGAAGCTTCTTTCAGCATTTCTGTTTCACTGATGAGCCCTGCACCGGCCTGAGCTATGCTGGGGGCAGCATAATCCCAGAAAATACTATCGTTGGTATTGATTGTTACCATCGGGCCATTTCGGTTAGGCAGGTATACTTTTACGGTAGGGTATACCTTTACGTCTATGGTTCCGGCATAAACACCCCACTCGCGCAGGTATTCAATTTTGCGGAGAGAGCGTAGTTGTATATTTTCCAAAGCTATCAGGAAATCGACATCCAGGCTTTCGATAAGACTTTCCACTTCACTTTTACTGAGGGTACTTTCGCGGGGAATCATATCATTGGCCCGTAACATAGAATCGCAAATAACGACTTCGTCGAAATAGTTTTCGTTGGCAAGTGCTTCAGCCAGTGCCTCAGTGGTTATTTTAGAATTTCCGTTGAAGTATTTTGTTTTGCGGGCAATTTCCGTCTCATCTTTTTTCTTTTCATCCGTTTCTTCTACGATCAGCTTGTTGTCCGGGATGGATGGCATATTATTTACCACGGCTACACGTTTTAGGCTGGGCGGGAAGCTAACTTCTGCCGGCAGCATATAGTCGATGGATAATTGCTCTACGGTCTGACAACCGCCAAGTAGCAGAGCACAACAGATCCCTAAGAGATGCGAATACTTAGTCATAGGCTTGTTCTTTATCTAAGAATAACAAAAATACACTTTTGTATGGATATATAAAAGCCTCAAACAGATTTTAACCGTTTGAGGCTTTTATTAGTGATTGGGAGAGGGCGATAGAGTGATAAGCGATTAATGTTTGGTATACTTATCACTCTATCACCTTATCACTCCTCTCATTACATATTTTTTCCGTGACAGTTCTTATACTTCTTACCACTTCCACAAGGACAAGGATCATTACGTCCTACAGTTCTTTCCGCACGAATCGGTTCACGTTTCACTTGCTCACGTGTATCCTGTTGGGCGGCAGCCTGTTGATTCGGATCATTCAGTTCCTGTTTTTGTTCACGGTATTTGCTCATGTCCTGCTTCTGTTCGGGAGCAGCCTGCTGAATTTCCTGTGGCTCCTGTACCGGAATTTGTCCACGCATCAGGATAGAAACAGTCTGGTTGTTGATCTTATTAACCATTGTATCAAACAGATTGACAGACTCCAGCTTGTAAATCAATAACGGGTCTTTCTGTTCGTAGCTTGCATTCTGCACAGAATGTTTCAATTCATCCAACTCACGCAAGTTTTCTTTCCATGCCTCGTCAATGACGTGCAGCAAGATAGATTTTTCAAAAGCTTTCACTACCTCCTTACATTCGCTTTCGTAGGCGGCTTTCAGGCTGCAGGAGATATTGTACATACGCTTGCCATCTGTAATGGGGATAAGGATATTTTCATACATATGTCCCTGAGTCTCATACACCTGTTTGATAACCGGATAAGCAATCTGTGCCATGCGGTCAGTCTTGCGCTTGAACAGATCCATGGCTGCATTGAATGCTTCTTCTGCAAGTTTCTCTTTCTTCTCGTTACGGAACTGCTCTTCGTTGAACGGAGTTTCCATAGCGAGTGTTTGCAGGAAGTCCATTTTGCAGTTTTCGTAGTCGGGAGCTTCAACAGCAGCGGCAACACGATCCCAGATCATGTTCACGATGTCCATGCCGATACGCTCACCCATCAAGGCATGACGACGTTTGGTATACACAACGGTACGTTGTTTGTTCATTACGTCATCATATTCCAGCAAGCGTTTACGGATACCGAAGTTGTTTTCTTCCACCTTCTTCTGTGCACGCTCAATGGAGTTGGAGATCATCTTGTGCTCGATCATTTCACCTTCCTTGAAGCCGAGGCGGTCCATCACACCGGCAATGCGGTCGGAGGAGAACAGACGCATCAGGTCGTCTTCCAGTGACACGAAGAATACGGAAGAACCCGGGTCACCCTGACGTCCGGCACGTCCGCGCAACTGGCGGTCTACACGACGGGACTCATGGCGCTCCGTACCGATAATTGCCAAACCACCCGCAGCTTTCACTTCCGGGCTCAGCTTGATATCCGTACCACGACCGGCCATATTGGTAGCGATGGTCACAGTTCCACTCAAACCGGCTTTGGCAACGATGTCCGCTTCTTTCTGGTGCAACTTGGCATTCAACACGCTGTGCTCAATCTTGCGCATAGTCAACATCTTGCTCAGCATTTCGGAGATTTCTACAGATGTAGTACCCACCAAGACAGGGCGTCCGGCTTGTACCAACTGTTCGATTTCTTCGATGACTGCTTTATATTTCTCGCGTTTCGTCTTGTAAACGCGGTCGTTCATATCTTTACGGGCAATGGGGCGGTTGGTAGGAATCACCACTACATCCAGTTTGTAGATGTCCCAAAGTTCGCCTGCTTCCGTTTCGGCAGTACCGGTCATACCCGAGAGCTTGTGGTACATACGGAAGTAATTCTGCAACGTAATGGTGGCGAATGTCTGTGTGGCAGCTTCCACTTTTACGTTTTCCTTGGCTTCGATAGCCTGGTGCAGACCGTCGGAGTAGCGGCGACCTTCCATGATACGGCCTGTCTGCTCGTCTACAATTTTCACCTGACCGTCAATCACAACGTATTCATCGTCCTTCTCGAACATGGTATAAGCCTTCAACAGTTGGTTGATGGTATGAACCCGTTCGGATTTGATAGCATAATTTGTCAGCAACTCATCTTTCTTGGCCAGACGTTCCTCATCTGTCAAGTTGGTTTCGTTTTCCAGTTCAGACAGTTGTGCGGCTATATCAGGCAATACGAAGAGAGTAGGGTCTTCCGAATTTCCGGTAATCAGATCCACACCTTTATCTGTCAAATCTACGCTGTTCAGTTTTTCCTCGATGACGAAGTACAACGGGTCGGTTGCTTCGTGCATACGTTTGTTATTCTGTTCCATGTAGATTTCCTCGGTCTTCAGCATGCCTGCTTTGATCCCCTGTTCACTCAGATATTTGATCAGAGGCTTGTTCTTCGGCAAAGCCTTATGGCTGCGGAACAAGGCAAGGAAACCTTCTTCCTGTTCTTTTTTGTCATTGGAAGCAATGAGGCGTTTGGCATCGGCCAAGTATTGGGTAGCCAGTTTCTTCTGTGCTTCTACCAGACGTTCCACCAGTGGGCGGAGCTGTTCGAACAACTGATCTTCACCTTTAGGTACAGGGCCTGAAATGATCAACGGTGTACGGGCATCGTCAATCAATACGGAGTCCACCTCATCGACGATGGCATAATTGTGCCGACGTTGTACAAGGTCCTTCGGGCTGATAGCCATGTTATCACGCAGGTAGTCGAAACCGAATTCATTGTTCGTACCGAATGTGATATCTGCCATATAAGCTTTGCGACGTGCGTCAGAGTTCGGTTGATGCTTGTCGATACAATCCACACTTAAACCGTGGAACATGTAAAGAGGCCCCATCCACTCGGAGTCACGTTTAGACAGGTAGTCATTCACAGTTACTACATGCACACCGTTTCCGGTCAATGCATTCAGGAATACCGGGAGGGTAGCCACCAATGTCTTACCTTCGCCCGTTGCCATTTCGGCGATCTTACCTTTGTGCAATACCACACCACCGAATAACTGTACATCGTAGTGTACCATGTTCCAGGTAACTTCCGCACCACCGGCCAACCAGTGATTCTGATAGATAGCCTTATCATCCTCAATACGTACGAAGTCCTTCGTAGCAGCCAGATGACGGTCGAATTCAGTAGCTGTCACTACAATTTCTTCGTTTTCAGAGAAGCGCTTTGCTGTTTCTTTTACGATGGAGAAAGCTACAGGCAGTACTTCATCGAGTGCTTTTTCGTAGCATTCCAGTATTTCTTTCTCCAGTTTGTCTATCTGTGCGAAAACCTCTTCACGGTTTTCCAGTTCAATAGCTTCAATACCTGCCTTTAGTTCTTCTACCTTAGCGCGTTGCTCTGTAGCCGAATTGTGGATGTAGGTTTTCAGTTCTTCCGTCTTGGCGCGTAGGGCGTCGTTATCGAGTTTGGCAACTTCCGGGTAAGCGGCTTTGATTTTTTCCACCCACGGCTGAATTTCTTTCATGTCGCGTGCGGATTTATTGCCGAAAATCGAGCTTAAAAATTCATTAAATCCCATTATATATTTGTTTTTATTATTATTTACTTAATTAGTTCAGGCGTAACTTTACCTTAAATGCGGGTACAAAGTTACATTAAAATGCTGATTTACGAGAAGTTTACGAATTGTTTTTTGAGTAAAACACTCAACTTTCGATTCACTTCGTTAACATGTCACTTGATTTACCAAGTAAGATGTGTTTTCAGCTTAAAAGTTCAGTGGAATAGCTGTACAAGCGTTCGGGGCGCGGATGCGCATCGTACTTGACAGGGTAGGGGCTATGCGGGTAATATTGACAGGAACCCGTATGGTTTCGGGTTTTATACCACCACCCAGAAAGATGAGTGGAGCAGGCACATCTGCATGACGTACTACGCGGCTATCTGTGACATTTTCTTCCACGATAGTCCAGCCGGGCAACACGTCTATCAGCAGGTCACCTGAACGTTTACGATGGAAACCGTTGCGTGCCAGTTCAATCTGGGGCGACCAGGGGCCTAATAATAAGCGATGGGCGGAATAAGCCTCATTCACTCCGCTGAACTGTATCAGGAAGTCGGCGGATTTATTTTGTATCTCCGCTAAATTCAGTTGCTTATTCTCTATTAACTTATGGTTAAGATAAATCTGCTGGTTATAGTAGGTTTCTACGTATTGTCCTTCGCCATACGTAGCCATGAGATACATATTCAGCAAGGTAGCGCAGCGGTTCAGGTAGAATTCCCCACCCGGGATGCGGTACAGGCCCAAATCAGGTGCTTCCGGGTCGGCATATCCCGTAGATGCAATGCAGAAAATGACATTGTGCAAGCCTACTTTGCGGTCGATGAGGTCGAGTAGGAAGCCGATGCTGCGGTCCAAGCGTACATAAGTATCCTGCATTTCCATGGCACACTCCTGTGTGCTCTTATGGTTGTAGTTTCCTGCGTAATAAGTCAGTGCCAGCAAGTCCGGTATCTCATCTTTGGCAATCGTACTCTTTTCCAGAAGTTCCTCTGTGAGTAAGTTTACCTCATCATTGATGAAGGGACTGGTAATCAGCCGGCGGAATTTATTGATCCGTTCGCTGTCGAACTTATATTTAAAGGGTTGATCCCGCCATTCGGGCAGGAACGTATATCTATTTATAGGATGTATCGGTTCCCACACCATATCGCGGATGCGAAAATCGGGTGATTGCCGTTCATTGTATTGGCTCACCCACCATGGGAATTCGCTGTAATATGTAGTACTGCACCACTTACCGGTGTTTTCATTCAACCAGAACGCACCGTTTCCGGAGTGTCCGGCGGCAAGGATAGCTGCATCGCGCGAGGGGGCAATGGCATATACCATACCTTTGTTGCGGGTAGCTACTTTCAGTTCATCGGCTATGGTGGAAGTCAGTAATTGGGAAGGAGAGGAGCTCTCGTCGGTGAAGTTTCCCATAAAAGCGGGGTCGTCCACACAGTTCATCGGGCGCAATGTATTTGCATTCATCCATTGCTGGGAGATGATGCCGTTCATTGAGGGCGTCGTACCGCTGTAAATGGCGGCAATGGCAGAGGCGCGGTCTGTTCCGCTGAAGGGAAACTCGGTTTGATAGAAAACCTTGCCTTCGCGCATCAGTCTTTTGAACCCTTTTTCTCCGTACAGGGAAGAGAATGCTTCCATGTAGTCGGTGCGCAGCTGGTCAATCGTCAACGTTACCACTAATTTAGGAGTGGCAGGCAGCGGTTGGGCTTGCAGACCGGTGAAAGTTAATGCGAGTATGGAAGTTATCAGTCCCTTTTTCATTTATCTCTTTTTCGATGTCAAAATAAGATTGCTTGCTGAACGTACTAGCAAACAAAGTGCCAAAGGTAATACAGCTAAGTCAAATCTTTGCGGTATTATCGCCCAAAGCAGTATAAAAAGTGTTAAAACGATGAAATTAAGTACCATGTACCGACTTTTTTGTCGTTTTCTCACCTTATTTATCATCCACGGGAGACAAAATAGGTGCAACGGGTGGAATACAAACAGTAAATAGTTGGGGCTTACTGCCGGATGCTGGGAGAATAAGGCCAGGAAAGCAAGGATGCATCCGGCTATTCCGGCACAGAAGAACAAGATTAAATCCAGTCCCCAGAGGGTTTTCCGGCGTCGGATACCGTAGATAGTGGCGGCAGTTACCAGGATGAACAGCAGCAAGGCCGATTGCATCGGGGTAATACCACTGGAGCGGTGGTCGGCAGCTGTCAGTCCGGTTTCTACTATTTTCTCTTCAGAGGATATCAGCGGGCGTGCTTTTCCCTCTTTGTCTATGATTTGGGCTGTATTGAAGTACTCTTGTACATAGAAAGGGACGAACATCATCAGTCTTCGGTTGATAGGCTTGTCAGCTTCGCTACCCATGCACATATCCATGCCAAAACGTGACCAGGGATGCCCCTCACTGTATTTATGCAGTAAATCACGGAAAGAAACTCCCGTGTTATTGTCGGTCATATTGTCAGCATATTGCAGAGAACCGTCGATGGCTTTCTCTATTTGGTCGCGCGGTCGGGTGGCGCAGTTGTCGTAGAAGAAGTTGTAACGATACTCACGGTTTTCCGGGCGATAGTTTTCCTGAAGCAGATTAAACAAATGTTCCTTTTCGTCCGGAGTAAGGTTCAGTGTTTGTTGCCATACGTCCCGTCCCAGGTAGTTGTATTCGGCTACAAAGTGCTCGTAATTGGTAGCTCCTAACTGGTAGTCTGTCTCTCCTAAAGCGAAGCGGAGAATGAAGTTGGGAGCATTGAAATTGAACATGCCATAGTTGAAAACAGCGTCGATATTCCGGGTAAAGTTTTCGTAGCGGATGGCAGTATGCCCGAAAAGAGAATATATTTCTCCACCCGAGGCGCAGGTCAGCAGGCTGATGCGGATCGAATCGGTTATCTTTTCCCGCGGCGTTTGTTCTTGGGCAGTGGCTATGTGCGGGCAAAGAGAACAAAGTATGAAATATACGGAAATGAGTAGTTTTCGTTTCATGCTGCAAAATTAGGCAAAAAGACTGTAATCTTTTTCATTCTTACAGCAATTTCTTTAGTTTATCTTTGGCTGACGAGGCATTCCTTTATTTCTTAAGCATTTTTTATAGAGATTTATCTCTTTTCTGCTGACTCAATATCAGACCGGAAATTCAGGTGATTGGGAGGGATGATGAGTGGTTGTCTTAATCCAGCATACTTATTGTGGTATTTTTTTATAGTAAGCTTCATTGGCTGTCAACCTTGGTCAACAGGCTTATCAACGATGGTTGACGAGCTCATCAATCTTGGTTGATAAGCCTGTTGACCAAGGTTGACAGCTGATTGTTCCTAAGGATAAGCGAAATAATCCCTGATGTAAAGCAGGTGAATGCCTTGTTTATAGGACGAGACAAAGTGAGAGTAACGCCCTTACTCTTACTCTTAAAAGTTACTCTCACTCATACTTAATGTTTTTATTATTAATAATTTATCTTCAAAGTGATAGTAGTGGGAGTAAAATAATGCTAACTTTTTATTGTATCCTCTTCTAAAATATTAAAACGGGAAAGTTGACAAGTTAACTTTCCCTCAAAACCGAAAAGATATGAATCAATTCAACTCCTGATTCGTATTACTTAATTTATCCCTTTTTCCCTGATTTACATAAAAAAGACCCAACGAAGATCGTATTTCATGGAAAAGTAGTATTTTTGGAAAGAGTTGTTTTATAACTTTAAAAAAGAATCGACTATTATGATGGAGAAAACACTGGTCATTTTGAAACCATGCACCCTGCAAAGAGGGTTGGTAGGTGAGATCACAAATAGATTTGAACGCAAAGGCTTACGTTTAGCCGGTATGAAGATGGTGCAGCTGACGGATGAAATACTCAATGAGCATTATGCTCACTTAAGTGCAAAGCCGTTCTTTCAGCGTGTGAAGGATTCAATGGTGGCATGCCCGGTCATTGTGTGTTGTTTTGAGGGAGTGGATGCGATTGGAGCTGTAAGAACACTGACAGGTCCCACCAACGGCAGGAAGGCTGCTCCCGGTACTATTCGTGGAGATTACAGCATGAGTTTCCAGGAGAATATAGTGCATGCCTCCGATTCGCTTGAAGCAGCAGAAGTGGAGTTGAAAAGATTTTTTAAACCAGAAGAAATATTTGAGTATAATCAAGCTACATTCGACTTCCTTTACGCTAATGACGAATATTGATAGAAAAAAGAAAACCAATTCAATTAAAATAGTATCTTTGCGCTCGGAAAAATAATCAGTATTCAGTGAATCTCGTTATTGATATTGGAAATACGGTAGCAAAAGTAGCTGTCTTTGACGGCTTTTCACTTTTGGAAGTGGTATATGACTCCAAACAGAATTTGGAGCATCTGAAAGATATTTATCATAAATATCACTTTGAAAAGGCGATTGTTGCAACCGTAATAGACTTGAGCGAACAGGTGTTGGCGCAGTTAGCATTACTTCCTATACCGGTACTCTGGCTGAATGAAAAGACTCCACTACCGGTGGAAAATCTGTATGAGACTCCTCAGACATTGGGCTATGACCGTATGGCGGCTGTAGTAGCTGCTAACGAACAGTTTCCTGGCAGAAATATCTTGGTGATTGATGCCGGCACATGCATTACGTACGAATTTGTGGATGCTGAAGGACGCTATCACGGCGGGAATATTTCACCCGGTTTGCAAATGCGTTTTCGTGCACTTCACCAGTTTACCGGACGTTTGCCGCTGGTGCGGCGTGAAGGGCGTGAACTCCCGATGGGAAAGGATACTGAGACTGCCATCCGCGCTGGGGTGCTGAAAGGTATGGAATATGAAATTTCGGGTTACATAATGGCTATGAAACATAAATATCCTGAACTTTTGGTTTTTTTAACGGGCGGGGATGATTTTTCTTTTGATACAAACTTAAAAAGTATCATCTTTGCAGACAGATTTTTAGTGTTGAAAGGATTAAATCGAATTTTAAACTATAATAATGACAAGATTTAGACAAACACTTTTGGTGCTTTTGCTCACGATATTATCTGGGGCGACGGTCGCTCAAAATAATACAAATTCTCCCTATACACGATACGGATACGGACAGCTGGCAGACCAAGGGTCGGGTAATAGTAAGGCAATGGGTGGCATTGCTTATGGCTTACGTGACAAGTATCAGACTAATTTTGCGAATCCGGCATCCTATACGGCGGTCGATTCGTTGACTTTTATGTTTGATGGGGGGATTTCCATGCAGAATACCAACTTCAGTGATGGAACTGTTAAAAAGAATGCCAAGAACTCCAGTTTTGACTATATCACTATGCAGTTCCGCCTTTCCAAATGGGGAGCTATGAGTATAGGATTGTTGCCTTATTCCAACGTTGGTTATACAATGGCCAGTTATCAGGAAAACACGGAATATCCGGAGAATTCAGCCAGTACGACTTATGCTGGTGAAGGTGGTTTACACCAACTTTATTTGGGCGCGGGTTTTAAAATATTTAAAAATCTTTCTGTTGGTGCGAATATTTCGTATCTTTGGGGAGATATCACACATACCCGTAGCCAGTCATTTCCGTCTAATTCGACTGTAATGCCTTTGACTACGGTTACGGGCATGGAAATTACAAGCTATAAACTTGATTTCGGTGCACAATATACACACCAGTTCAGCAAGAAGCATGTTGCTACGTTAGGTGTCGTTTTTTCACCGGGACATGATTTAAATAATGACGCGTATATACAAAACCAGAAGGGTAATTCTTCGACGGGGTATACTACGACGCAAAAAGATACAATATTGACAATGGGTATTCCTATGACATTGGGTGCCGGTGTGACATATGTATATGATGATCGCCTTACAGTGGGTGCGGATGTTATGTTTCAGAAATGGAGTAGTACGACGTTTATGAATAATTCGGATGTTTTCTGTAATCGTGCCAAGATTGCTGTGGGTGCAGAGTATGTTCCTAATTTATTGGGAAGAAGTTATCTTTCACATATTAAATATCGTTTGGGAGCTTATTATTCCAAACCTTATTATAAGATAGATGGGGCGCGTGCTGCGAATGAGTATGGAGTCACTGCCGGTTTTGGATTGCCTTTGCCGCGTAGCCGTTCTGTATTGAGTATTTCAGCACAATATGTGAGAATGCAAGGTACGGAAAGCAGATTTTTGAATGAGAATACATTACGTCTTTGTATTGGCGTGACATTCAATGAACAATGGTTCTGGAAACGTAAAGTTCAGTAATTAGTAATTGAAGAATAGACAATATAACAACTAAAATTTAAATACAATGAAGATTAAAACGCTTGTAGCTGTCTTGCTCCTTTCGGGTGGAGTAACCAGCGCTTTCGCACAGACTGAAGATTGTAATAAGAACAGTAGTATTTCTCATGAAGCGGTGAGAGCAGGTAACTTTAAGGATGCTTATTTGCCGTGGAAAGAAGTTCTGAAGGCATGTCCGACATTGAAATTTTATACTTTTAATGACGGTATTAAAATATTGACGGCTTTCTTAAATGAAATAAAAGACCGTAATTCTGCTGATTACAAGAAGTATTTTGATGAATTAATGGAAGTATATGATCTGAGAATGCAATATACACCTAATTTCCAACATTTGAAAGGTACACCTACTGTAGGGGATACGAAAGGAAGTAAGGCTATTAGTTATATTGCATATGCACCTAATTTGGATGTAAATCAGGCTTATGCATGGTTGAAAGAGTCTATTGAAGCAGAAAAAGAAGGTTCCAAGAGTCCTATCTTGCACTATTTTCTGGATATGTCTTTGAATAAGTTGAAGGCTGATCCTAATCACAAGGAGCAATTTATCCAAGATTATCTGACAGACTCTGAATATGTTGATGCTGCTATTGCTGCAGAAAATGATCCGGCTAAGAAACAAGCTTTGCAACAAGTAAAAGATAACCTTGTAGCCATGTTTATCAATAGTGGTACTGCTGATTGTGAATCTTTGCAAAGTATTTATGGTCCTAAAGTTGAAGCCAATCAAACGGACTCTGCTTATTTGAAGAAGGCTATCGCTGTCATGAAGATGATGAAATGTACTGAAAGCGAAGCATACTTCCAAGCTTCTTATTATATGTATAAGATCAATCCTACTGCTGACGCTGCTACAGGATGTGGATATATGGCATATAAGAAAGGTGACTTTGATACAGCTATCAAATACTTTGATGAGGCATTGAGTCTTGAAAGCGACTCTGAAAAGAAGGCTCAGTTATGTTATATTGTTGCTGCATCTTTGTTCAATAGTAAGAAGTTGTCACAGGCCAGAAGTTATTTGCAGAAAGCTATCGGTTTCAAGGAAAACTTTGGAGATGCTTATATCTTGCTTGCACAGCTTTATGCTTCCAGCCCGAACTGGAATGACGAGTCTGCTTTGAATAAATGTACATACTTCGTTGTTATTGATAAGTTGCAACGTGCTAAAGCCGTAGATCCGAGTGTAGCTGATAAGGCAAACGAATTGATTTCAACGTATGCACGCTATACACCGAAAGCTGAAGACCTATTTATGTTGGGTATTAAAGCTGGGGACCGCGTTACAATAGGTGGCTGGATCGGTGAAAGCACAACGGTTCGATAAGAAATATAAATATGTTGCCAAAACGAAGTAACGTTCTATTTTGTAGAAGCTTGAGCATAACCATTGCCTGTGGGGCAGTGGTTATGCTTCTTTTATTTTCCGCCTGTTCCGGACGTCATAAGGATATGGGAGATGCTATAACAGAGCGTGATTCATTGCCTGTGATGGATACGAAAGGAGTCATGACTTTGATCTCTGATTCCGGTGTCACCCGCTATCGTATCAATACGGAAGAGTGGCTGGTCTTTGACCGGAAAAATCCGCCCTATTGGGCATTCGAAAAAGGTGTTTATCTGGAGAAATTCGACTCGGTATTCAATGTGGAGGCGAGTGTAAAGGCAGATACGGCATATTATTATGAGAAGCAAAAGTTGTGGAAGCTGATGAGTAATGTGGATATTCAGAATCTGAAAGGTGAAAGGTTTGAGACTGACCTGTTATATTGGGACCAGAACAAACACACTATCTATTCCGATCAGTTTATCCGTATTGAGCAGCCTGACCGGATCATCACGGGACATGGCTTTGACTCCAATGAACAAATGACTATTTATACAATAAGAAAGCCGGAAGGCATTTTCTATGTGGATGATGATGCCACAGCGCCTGCAGACAGCTTGCGAACCGATAGTGTCCAAACTGGAAGTGTGCGAACCGATAGTATCAAACCATAAATTATGGATACCTATATTTATTTATTGATTACTATGGCATTCTCCGCCTTTTTTTCGGGTATGGAGATTGCTTTTGTTTCCGTAGATAAACTACGTTTTGAAATGGAACGTAAGGACGGTGTGACTTCACGCATCCTTTCTTATTTCTTCCGTAATTCAAATAACTTTATATCTACCATGCTGGTAGGTAATAATATTGCGCTGGTTATTTATGGTATCCTCATGGCGCAAATTATCAAAGTGCATTTACTGGGAGATTTAATCTCCAATGATTTTGTGGAAGTGTTGTTACAAACAGTCATCTCCACACTTATTATCTTGGTAACAGGTGAGTTTCTTCCTAAAACCTTATTCAAGATTAATCCCAATCTTGTGTTGAAAGTCTGTGCTTTCCCGTTATTTATCTGTTATGTCATTTTATATCCGATATCTCAATTGTCTTCGGGACTGTCTTATCTTTTTTTGCGCATGTTTGGCATGAAGATCAACAAGGAGGCGTCCGACAAGGCTTTTGGAAAAGTGGATTTGGATTATTTTGTTCAGAGTAGCATTGATAATGCCGAAGATGAAGAGGAACTGGATACTGAAGTGAAGATATTTCAGAATGCACTCGATTTTTCCAGTATTAAAATACGTGATTGCATTGTGCCACGAACAGAAGTGGTTGCTGTGGATCTGACGACTTCTCTGGAAGAATTGAAGAGCCTTTTTGTGGAGTCCGGTATTTCTAAAATTATAGTCTATGACGGAAATATAGATAATGTGGTAGGATATATCCATTCATCTGAAATGTTCCGCAACCCTGCCGATTGGCGAAATAATGTAAAGGAGGTGCCTATTGTGCCCGAAACAATGGCAGCGCATAAGCTGATGAAGCTGTTTATGCAGCAGAAGAAAACCATTGCTGTGGTGGTGGATGAGTTTGGCGGTACGTCCGGCATTGTTTCATTGGAAGACTTGGTGGAAGAAATATTCGGTGATATCGAAGATGAGCATGATAACACTTCGTATGTATGCAAACAGATAGGAGAGAGTGAATATGTACTTTCCGGTCGTTTGGAAATAGAAAAGGTGAATGAGACATTCAATCTGGATCTACCGGAAGAAGATGATTATATGACGGTAGGCGGATTGATTCTGAATCGTTATCAGAGTTTCCCGAAATTGCATGAAGTAGTGACGATTGAAAAATTTCAGTTTAAAATTATTAAGGTTACGGCCACAAAAATAGAGTTGGTACGCCTGAAAGTGGTGGAATAATAACAGAATGGCGTAATTTTTTAAAGAATAAATAGATGCGTATTAGCATTTTTTGTATCTTCGTGCGCTAAAATGAAGTTTGGAGAAAATAATAATAAACAAATAAATCATATTAACTAAAATGGCAACATTACAAAACATTCGGTCTAAAGGACCCTTATTGGTGATTGTTATTGGTTTGGCGCTGTTCGCTTTCATTGCAGGAGATGCTTGGAAGGTATTGCAGCCACACCAGTCACATGATGTAGGAGAGGTTAACGGAGAGGCACTTTCCGCTCAGGATTATCAGAACTTGGTAGAAGAATATACTGAAGTTGTGAAATTCTCGAGAGGTACAAGCGCACTTACCGATGAAGAAAACAATCAGATTAAAGATGAGGTTTGGAGAAACTACGTTAACAATAAGTTGATTGAAAACGAAGCGAAGAAACTTGGTATTTCAGTCTCTAAAGCAGAAATTCAGGCAATCATCGATGCAGGTGTACACCCGATGCTGCAACAAACTCCGTTCCGTAACCCGCAAACCGGTGCTTTTGATAAAGATATGTTGAAGAAGTTTCTGGTGGATTACTCTAAAATGAATACAGCCCAGATGCCGGCACAGTACGCTGAATATTATCAGTCTATGTACAAGTTCTGGTCTTTCTTGGAAAAACAGCTGATTCAGAATCGTCTGGCTGAGAAATATCAGGCTTTGGTTTCCAAGTCTCTTTTCTCTAATCCGGTAGAAGCTCAGGTTGCTTTTGATGCAAGAGTAGATCAATCAGATTTGTTGCTGGCTGCTATTCCTTATTCTTCTATTGAAGATTCAACTATAACCATCACAGATGCAGACCTGAAAGCTGCTTACGACAAGAAGAAAGAACAATTCAGACAATATGTAGAAACCCGTAACATCAAGTTCATTGATGTACAGGTAACTGCAAGTCCTGAAGATAGAAATGCTATCCAAGAGGAAGTTGTGGAATATACAGAACAGCTTGCAGGTACTCCGGGTGATTATTCTACTCTGGTTCGTGCAGCGGGCTCAGAAGTTCCTTATATTGATTTGTATTATACTTCTAAAGCATTGCCTACTGATGTAGTTGCTCGTTTGGACTCTGTTTCCGTAGGTGGCGTATATGGTCCTTATTACAATGCAACAGACAATACAATCAATTCATTCAAGAAATTGGCTACAGCCTCTATGCCGGACTCTATTCAGTATCGCCAGATACAGGTAGTGGCTGAAGATGCTACTAAGACAAAGGCTTTGGCTGACAGTATCTACACAGCCATCAAGGGTGGTGCCGACTTTGCAGAGATTGCTAAGAAGTATGGTCAAACTGGTGAGTCTACCTGGATTTCTTCTGCTAACTATGAAGGTGCGCAGTTGGATGGTGACAATCTGAAGTATGTGAATACAATTACTACTCTTGGTAAGAATGAAATGGCTAACCTTTCTTTGGCACAGGCAAACATTATCTTACAGGTAATGGACAAGAAGGCTGTTAAAGATAAATATAAAGTGGCTGTTATCAAACGTCCGGTAGAATTCAGCAAGGAAACTTATAGCAAAGCATACAATGATTTCAGTCAGTTTATCGCTGCTAATCCAACTTTGGAAAAGATGGTAGCTAACGCTGAAGATGCAGGATATAAACTGTTGGATAGAAATGACCTGTATAGCTCTGAACATGGTATCGGTAGTATCAGAGGTACTAAGGAAGCTTTGAGATGGGCTTTCTCTGCAAAACCAGGTGAAGTATCCGGTTTGTATGAATGTGGTGAAAGTGATCGTATGTTGGTTGTGGGTGTGTCTGCCATTATTCCGGAAGGTTATCGTCCATTGGCTTTGGTAAAAGACCAACTGAGACTGGAATTGATTCGTGACAAGAAAGCTGAGAAGATTATGGCTGATATGAAAGCTGCCGGTGCAACTTCATTCGACCAATACAAATCTATGGCTGAAGCAGTAAGCGACTCTGTGAAGCACGTAACTTTTGCAGCTCCTGCTTATGTTCCGGCATTACGTGCCAGCGAACCGTTGGTAGGTGCCTATGCATCTATTGCTGAACTGAATAAACTGAGTGCTCCGATTAAAGGTAATGGCGGTGTATTCGTTCTTCAGCCGTATGCTAAAGAAAAGTTGAATGAGACTTTCAACCAGGAAACAGAAGAAGCTACGTTGCAGAATATGCATGCCCGCATGGCAAGTCAGTTCCTCAACGACCTGTATCTGAAGGCTGATGTGAAAGACAGTCGTTATTTGTTCTTCTAAGAATTTACAGAATAATAATATAAGAAAAGCCGTTTGATGTAATATCAGACGGCTTTTTCTTTAGGGGCTGTATCTCATTTTCTGTGTCTGTAATTGCCTTTATGCAACTTTATTCCTACCTTTGCAAAGATAAATTGGATAGATTGATAGATAACTATGCCGAAACAAACTCTTTTAGGACTAACACTCACTGAATTGCAAGAGGCGGTGAAGAGACTGGGAATGCCCGGATTTGCCGCTAAGCAGATAGCTTCATGGCTGTATGACAAGAAAGTGAATTCCATAGATGACATGACCAACTTGTCGTTAAAACACCGGGACCTCCTGAAAGATGTCTATGAAGTGGGAGCAGATGCACCAGTGGAAGCTATGCGCTCGGTGGATGGTACGGTGAAATACTTGTATCGGGCAGGGGATAAACATTTTGTTGAAGCGGTTTACATTCCGGATGAAGACCGTGCCACACTTTGTGTTTCGTCCCAGGTGGGATGCAAGATGAATTGTAAATTCTGTATGACAGGTAAGCAGGGCTTTACCGCTAACCTGACTGCCAACCAAATTATCAATCAGATCAATTCTCTCCCTGAACGGGACAAGCTGACCAATGTGGTAATGATGGGTATGGGAGAACCTCTGGATAATCTGGATGAGGTACTGAAAGCTTTGGAAATTATGACTGCTTCCTATGGGTATGGATGGAGTCCTAAACGGATTACTCTTTCTACCGTTGGTCTGCGCAAAGGTTTTCAACGCTTTATAGAGGAATCTGAATGTCATCTGGCCGTCAGCCTACATTCTCCGGTTGCTTTGCAGCGCCGGGAGTTGATGCCTGCCGAGAAGGCTTTCTCCATTACAGAAATGGTAGACTTGTTAAAAAACTATGATTTTAGTAAACAGCGTAGACTATCTTTTGAATATATTGTTTTTAAGGGCGTGAATGATTCGTTGCTCTATGCTAAAGAATTATTGAAACTCTTGCGCGGACTGGATTGCCGTATTAATCTTATTCGTTTTCATGCCATTCCCGGGGTAGACCTGGAAGGGGCGGATATGGAAACGATGACTAAACTCCGTGATTACCTGACTTCCCACGGTTTGTTTACTACGATACGTGCTTCCAGAGGTGAAGATATATTCGCTGCCTGTGGTATGCTTTCTACTGCCAAACAGGAAGAGAATAAACAAGAATTAATATAAATTATTAACTTTGGCTCGGATGATATACGTATTCTTCGTAGTTTTGTAAAAACATTAACTGGTAAGTATATGAGAAAGCACCTGTTTTATCTAAGTTTAGCTCTTGTAGCAATAGCCTTTTCCGCATGTAGTAGCGGTAAGAAGGGCGTGTTTGGTGCGACTTCAAGTGGTCGTGCGTATGAAATCCTGGTAGTAGTAGATCCAGCTATGTGGGAACGTCCTGCCGGTAGGGCGCTTTATGATGTACTTGATACGGATGTACCGGGGCTTCCCCAGTCTGAGCGTTCATTCCGCATGATGTACACTTCTCCGGCAAATTATGATGCTACATTAAAGCTGATTCGCAATATTATCATTGCTGATGTGCAGGATATTTATACTCAGCCTAAATTTAAATATGCGAAGGATGTATATGCATCTCCGCAGACTATCCTGACGATACAGGCTCCTGATGAAGCTTCATTCCAAACGTTTGTGACGGAAAACAAACAGACCATTATTGATTTCTTTACCCGTGCGGAGATGAATCGTCAGATTGCACAGCTGGAAAGGAAACATAATGATTATGTGTCTACGAAGGTTAAGAGTATGTTTGATTGTGATGTATGGGTGCCGGCAGAGCTTTCTTCTACCAAGCAAGGAGAGAATTTCTTCTGGGCAGGTACGAATGCAGCTACTGCTGATCAGAACTTTGTCATTTACTCTTTCCCTTATAGAGACAAGAATACTTTTACTAAGGAATATTTTGTGCAGATGCGTGACTCTGTTATGAAAGCTAACATTCCGGGAGCTAAGGAAGGTATGTATATGGCTACTGATACCTTGATGACTGATGTACGTCCTCTCAATATTCAAGGAGAATATGCACTGGAAGCTCGTGGCTTGTGGCGTATGAAAGGTGATTTTATGGGTGGTCCGTATGTATCGCACATGCGTCTGGACCCGGTGAACCAGCGTATCATTGTTGTAGAAGCCTTCATTTATTCACCTGATAAACTGAAACGCAATCTAATGCGTCAGATGGAAGCATCTCTTTATACATTGAGATTTCCGGGTGATAAGCAGACAGGTGCAGAGATACCATTGGGGGTGAAGAAAGAGCAAGTTCAAACTGCTGATCAAGAAAAATAATATTGAATGTATAAGGAGAATCATTATTGAAGAAATATTTTTCATCCGCAGATTACGCGGATAATGCAGATTGGGATTTTAATGAATCTGTGTAATCCGCGTAATCTGCGGATGAAAAGTTATCACTGGGACTCCTGACGCATCCTCATCTAAAAATGATATATATATTGAAAAATGGAAGATAATAAAATAAGAGTCGGCATTACACAAGGAGATATAAACGGCGTGGGTTATGAGGTTATATTGAAGACATTCTCTGACCCTGTTATGTTGGAACTGTGTACACCTATTATTTATGGTTCGCCTAAAGTGGCTGCTTATCATCGTAAGTCACTCGATTTGCCGACAAACTTCAGTATCGTGAACTCTGCTGCAGAAGCGGTTCATAATCGTCTGAGCGTAGTGAACTGTACGGATGATGAAGTAAAGGTGGAATTTTCGAAAGCAGATCCCGAAGCCGGAAAAGCTGCACTTGGAGCACTGGAAAGAGCTATTGAAGAATACAAGGAGGGACTGGTCGATGTGATTGTTACTGCTCCTATCAATAAGCATACCATTCAGTCGGAGACTTTTGCATTTCCCGGTCATACGGAATATATAGAAGAACGTCTGGGCGATGGTGCCAAGTCACTGATGATTCTGATGAAAGATGATTTTCGGGTGGCTTTGGTTACAGGGCATATTCCTGTCAGCCAGATTGCATCGACTATAACGAAAGAACTGATACAGGAGAAATTAGCTATCTTCAATCATTCATTAAAGCAGGATTTTGCTATCGGTGCACCACGTATAGCTGTGCTTTCTCTGAACCCGCATGCGGGCGACGAAGGATTGCTGGGAAAAGAAGAGGAAGAGATTATTATTCCTGCATTGAAAGAAATGGCTGCAAAAGGCATATTGTGCTATGGCCCATATCCGGCTGACGGTTTCATGGGTTCAGGTAATTTCACTCATTTCGATGGAGTGCTTGCCATGTACCACGATCAGGGATTGGCTCCGTTCAAGGCACTGGCAATGGATGAAGGTGTGAACTATACTGCCGGATTGCCTGTGATACGTACTTCACCGGCTCATGGCACTGCTTATGATATTGCAGGAAAAGGATTGGCCAGTGCGGACTCTTTCCGTCAGGCTATTTATGTGGCTATCGATGTATTCCGTAATCGCCTGCGCGATAAGGAAGCACATGCCAACCCCTTGCGAAAACAATATTACGAAAAGCGTGATGACAGCGATAAGCTGAAACTCGATAGTGTGGAAGAAGATTTATAGAATGACAAAAGCGGAAATACAACAAGTAAAATTACGATTCGGTATCATTGGGAACAATGAAGCATTGATGCGTGCGATAGACGTTGCCATTCAGGTAGCGCCTACCGACCTGTCTGTACTGATAACCGGAGAAAGTGGTGTGGGTAAGGAGAGCTTTCCCCAGATCATTCACCAATACAGTAGGCGTAAGCACGGCCAGTACATTGCAGTGAACTGTGGTGCCATTCCCGAGGGAACCATTGACTCTGAGTTATTCGGTCACGAGAAAGGTGCCTTTACCGGTGCCATCGGTGAGCGGAAAGGATACTTTGGGGAGGCGGATGGTGGAACAATCTTCCTGGATGAAGTGGGAGAATTGCCTTTGCCTACGCAGGCTCGACTGCTCCGGGTACTCGAGAGTGGCGAGTTTCTAAAAGTCGGTTCGTCTAAGGTGCAGAAAACCAATGTTCGTATTGTGGCAGCTACTAATGTTAATTTGACACAGGCCATTTCCGAAGGACGTTTCCGTGAAGATTTGTATTACCGTTTGAATACTGTACCTATTCAGGTACCCCCTCTTCGTGAGCGTGGAGAGGATGCATTCCTGTTATTCCGTAAGTTTGCTTCAGATTTTGCAGAAAAGTATCGTATGCCTGCCATCCAGTTGACGGAAGATGCTAAGCAATTATTGATTTCTTATTCATGGCCCGGTAATGTACGGCAGTTGAAGAATATTACGGAACAGATTTCCATCATTGAAACTAACCGTGAAATCAATGCTGCCATTTTGAGTGGATACCTGCCGGCGCAGAATAGTATGCAACGCCTTCCCGCTTTGTTTGGTGTGAAGGAATCCAAGAGTTTTGAAAGTGAGCGGGAAATCCTGTATCAGGTTCTTTTCGATATGCGCCAGGATGTGACGGAATTGAAAAAGCTGGTGCATGAGATCATGACTGAACGTGGGAAAGCTGCTGCTCCGGCTGTGCCTGCTACTTATTTCGCCCAACCGCCTGCTGTGGTAACTCCGGTTTCTCAGAGTGTGCCTACCATCATTCATCCTTCCATAAAACCGTCTCATGATATTGATGATGACATACAGGATACGGAAGAATATGTAGAAGAATCTCTCTCTCTGGATGAGGTGGAGAAAGAAATGATACGAAAAGCCTTGGAAAAACATCATGGTAAACGCAAGAGTGCGGCAAAGGATCTGAATATTTCCGAGCGTACCTTATACAGAAAGATTAAAGAATATGGATTGGATTAGAAAAATAGCTTCGACAGCATTGTTGTTGAGCGTGTTACTGATAGTAAATTCGTGTAGTATTAAAGTAGGACTGGCACCGATTAGTTCGATTGACTACTCCAAGGTAAAGACAGTCTCGATAGCTGATTTCCAGAATCGTGCGGAGTATGTTTATGCTCCGCTGGCTACTGAATTTAATCAGGGGCTGAAAGATTTGTTCATTCGTCAGACCCGTTTATCACTTGTGAATGGCAATGCCGATATTGAAATTGATGGCGAGATTACCGGTTATAACCAATATAACGAAGCGGTGGATGCCAGTGGGTATTCTTCAAAAGTAAAAGTCACCTTGACAGTGAAGGTTTCTTTTGTGAATAATACGGATCACAAAGACGATTTTACTGACCAACAATTCTCCGCTTTCCAGACTTATGACTCTTCCAAATTGCTGACCGAAGTGCAGGATGAGTTAATTAAACTGATGGTGAAAGACATAACGGAACAAATATTTAACGCAACCGTAGCTAACTGGTAGGAGTAGGAATGACGCCTGTACATTTGCAACAATGGATACAGCATCCCGAGGCGTTGAACCGGGATACCTTATACGAACTTCGTACGTTGGTAACCCGCTATCCTTACTTTCAGTCCCTGCGTTTGCTCTATCTCAAGAACCTCTATGTGCTGCACGATGTTAACTTCGGTGCAGAATTACGTAAGGCCGTACTGTATGTATCGGACCGCCGTGTATTGTTTTACCTGATTGAAGGTGACCGATATGCCCTTCATCCTCGTACTTCAGAGTCTGTTGTAGGGAGGGAGTTGGAGGAAGAGCCGAGTGTCGACCGTACCCTTTCATTAATAGACGCTTTCCTTGCTACTGTGCCGGAAGAACATTCTCAGACGACAGAGTTGGATTATTCAATGGATTATACCGCCTATCTGATGCAGGATGATGAAGATACGGACGAGGCAGATACATCATCGACTGTTCCGGTGGAAGTACCCAAGTTGCGTGGACAGGATTTGATAGACGGATTTATCCGGCAGAGTGAAACTGAGGAAGGTATCAGCCTGAAGTTGCTGAAAGAGGAAAATCCGCTTCTACTTCCATTGATTGAGGAGGAAGAGGACGAAGTCGAAGAAGAAACACCGGTTATAGCCGAAGAGATTCCTCAGCCCACAGAGGTAGAAACAGAGCAGGAAGATGATTCCGAAGATACGGATACTGATGAAGAGACGACTCCTAAATCAGCTTCGGATGATTTGGATGACAGTTGTTTTACTGAAACTTTGGCGAAAATTTATATCAAACAGCGCCGATATGACAAGGCTCTTGAAATTATTAAAAAATTAAGTTTGAATTATCCAAAAAAAAATGCTTACTTTGCAGACCAAATCAGATTTTTGGAGAAATTGATTATTAACGCTAAATCAAAATAACAAAATGTATTTATTCTTAGTTATCTTAATGGTGGTTGCATCTTTGCTGATGTGCTTCATTGTATTGATTCAAAATTCCAAAGGAGGCGGTTTAGCATCCGGCTTTTCTTCTTCCAATCAGATTATGGGTGTACGCAAGACTACTGACTTTCTGGAAAAAGGAACATGGTTCTTGGCAGGATTCATGGTCGTAATGAGTATTGCTACTGCTTATGTGGTTCCTACTTCTTCCGGTAAGGGAGGCGATGTGATTCTGGAGCAAGCTCAAAAAGAAGAAAAGACCAATCCGTATAACATGCCTACTGGTACAGCTGCTCCGCAGACAGAAGCTCCTGCTACAACAGAAACTCCTGCAACAACTGCTCCGGCTGCTGAAGATTCAGCTAACTAAAGCTAAGCGCGGATGATCCCGCAAAAGAAATAAGAAAGAGGTTGATGCCGAAAAGGTGTCAGCCTTTTTTCTTTTTATGACGGATTTAACTACCTTTGTCGGGATTATGCAGTCTGACTAATAATTAATCTAAATAGTACAATGACAGAACAATTAAAACTTAAATTGAATGACTCCAAAGCTACCCGGTGGGGAGCATTGGTAATTGTTGCTTTCACAATGATGGCAGCTTACTATGTAAACGATGTGGTAGCGCCACTGAAAACAATGTTGGAGTCGGATCTTGCCTGGACAAGTAGTGATTTTGGATTCTTCACAGGTGGATATAGTTTCCTGAATGTATTCTTCCTGATGCTGATTTGGGGTGGATTAATCCTTGACCGTTTTGGTATCCGTTTCACTGGTAAATTATCAACTATCTTGATGGTGGGAGGTACGGCACTTGAATATTATGCCATGACAGGGCTTGCCGGTCCGGATGCACAGATTTTCGGTCTTAACGAGATTTTCGGTTATAAAGCAGGCGTATTCGTTGCATTTGCCGGCTATTCCATTTTTGGTGTAGGTGCGGAAGTTGCCGGTATCACTGTTTCTAAAATTATAGCCAAGTGGTTCAGGGGTAAAGAACTGGCTACGGCTATGGGTGTACAGGTAGCACTGGCACGTATCGGTTCGCAAGCCGGTTATGCAGTGGCTATTCCTTTGGCACGTGCTTTCGGTATCACTACTCCGGTATTGGTAGGATTGATTCTTCTCTTAGGTGGTCTGGTTGCTTTCTTTATTTTTTCAGTAATGGATAAGAAGCTTGACAGGCAGATGGAAGCAGAAGCTATAGCAGCAGGTACAGAAGGGGAGGAAGAGAAATTCTCTTTCAAAGATGTGAAGAATATCCTCGTTAACCCGGGCTTCTGGTTGATAGCTTTGCTGTGCGTATTATTCTATTCCTGTGTATTCCCTTTCCAGAAGTTTGCTTCCGAGTTGATGATTATCAAATATGGTATTAATGAGAATGTAGCGGGTACTTTTGCCGGATTGCCGGCTTTGGGTGCTTTGATTCTTACTCCAATATTCGGTGGATTTATAGATAAACGCGGTAAGTCAGCTTCTATTATGATACTGGGTGCTGCAATGCTGATAGGTGTGCACTTTATTTATGCCATTCCTGCCATTAATTACTGGTTAGTGGCTATTGGTTTGATGATTATTCTGGGTATTGCTTTCTCGTTGGTGCCTTCTGCTATGTGGCCTGCGGTGGCTAAGATATTCCCTGTAAGCCAGTTGGGTACAGCTTATGCATTGATTTTCTTTATTCAGAATATTGGTTTGTGGGGTATTCCTACGCTGATTGGTAAGGTACTTGATCTTTATTGTATCGTGGGCAAGAAGGCGGATGGAACGAATCTGTACGACTATACGATACCTATGTGTATATTTACAGGTATTGCTTGTTTGTCTCTTGTGGTAGCCTTTATGCTGAAGAGAGCCGATAAAAAGTTTGGTTATCAATTGGAAGAACCCAATATTCAGAAATAAGTGTAAACAGATACGAGTATGGAAACACCAGAAGGAAAAGTCAGTCTGTTGGATGCTGTTCCGGTTCGTTGTGACCACATCTTGACCGAATGGGAGGGAGATTACGCTGTAATCTCCTATCCCCGCTTCAAGTATGAGTGGATGCGCCGGCTTTTGTTACCGCAAAGCATGTCTCCTGATATTCATGTCCGCCTTGAAGAACACGGCAGTGCAGTGTGGCGTCTGATAGACGGGCGGCGTACGGTACGGGAGATTGTTTTCCAGCTTGCTGATCATTTCCATCCTGATGAGAATTATGCTTCACGAGTCACAACTTATGTGATGCAATTACGAAAGGATGGATTTATAAAATTACTCTCTGTCAACTTTTAATAAAGCCCCTGTTTCAGGATTGAATAATACCTTTATTGTGGAATTCTTATTGAACAGTACAGGAGCGAGATATTCGACTACGCCAAATTGTGTGACAGGGATTTCTGAATTATACAATTCTTTATTGTTATAGCTTAATGTAACGTGAGCTCTGCCCGGTACATTGTAGGCAACACCTTCATCCACCTTCTTCTTTGGATCGACTTCAGGGATTTTTATGCTTTTAAGGTCAGTTACCGTGATATAAATAGGTTCGCCTGCCAGGTCATTGTTAGCTACAATACCCAACTTCTTGGAGAAACGGAAAGCGACTTCATTCTTCATCTCTTTGGGGACGATGCGGATGGTATATATTTTCTCTTCGTCGGTCACTTTACCTGCAAACATTTCGGTCATTGCACGTTCCTGCAAGGTCAGGTTATCCAGCATAAGCTTTAGTTGTGCACCGTCTTTGGGCATGTTGTCCGATTCACCGCGCAACAGGGCATTTTTGCTTTCACGGATGTTATAGATTTCTTTTGCAACCAGTTCCGCCATCTTTGCCGTTGAATTTGCCATCAGGATTTCTTCTGTCAGGAAGCTACGGGGATTGACGTTAGGAGCATTATCTGCTGCCTTGGGAGTGGCAGGAGCTGCTTTCTTTTGTCCGCTGCCCAACGGCATGTTGATGGAGTAGACGATGCCGTCTTTACTCAATTCAATAAGAGGAGCCACGGTTTTGTCTTTCATCTTCACGAAATATACATTCTCTTTATCAGGTATACCAACTACTGCTGTTTGTATCTTGTCCAATGTCCAGTAAGTTTCCGGTTCAGAAGAGACATTGGTTAATCGCAGATAGCGGTCAGCATACTTGGAAAATTCTCCGGGGGTATAGATATGTTTAGTGGCTTGCACGGTAAGTTCGATTTCTGTTTTCGGAAGTACGTAAGTAACGCCGTAGTCTTTGCCACGCATGATACCTGTTGTCACTTCTGTTTGCGCTATGGCAGAAACGGAGAACAACAGTGCTGAGAGTAATACTATATTTTTTTTCTTCATAAGTCGCGTTATTTAAACAATTTCGGTTAAGGGACAAAGTTAATGAAGTTATTTTTGTCAAGAGTAAGATTATAGAATATTAACAGAATAGGCTGTCTGGGTGAGTTAACGGCTCTTTTCGCTCCATGAGATGGTATGTTTTGTCCCAATAGATCATTTCTTTTGTATCATTAGATGGTATGTTTCATCTCGATAGATGGTTTGTTTTACCTCAATAGATGATGTATTTGGCCTCAAAGTATCTTATTTTTCGCCTGAAAAGGTATCGGATATAAAAAACAGGGAGAAGCAAATGCTTTTCCCTGTTACTATCTGTGAACCCGAATCTAAATCAGGATTACGATGACAAATATACGACATTAAAAACCGGAAGTCAAGCTTTTACCCGGTTATTTTACGAATTGGATGCAAACGGGTTTGTCAATACTGATGTCTTGATGGGTATCTGATAACAGACCTGTTACGGAATCTCGTTGGAATACCTGAATGACATGACTATCGCGACAGGCGGCTAACAGATATTTCCCGTTCGGGGTGATAATAAAGTTACGCGGATGAATCCCCGTCAACTGGTAGCCTACTTTTGCTAACATGCCGGTTCCCGGATTTACTTCGAAGATGGCAAGACCGTCACCTTTCAGGCGATTGCTGGCATACAAGTATTTCCCGTCGGGACTGAGATGTATATCGGCACTGCCACGTGCACGGAGTGTGTCGGCTGCAATGGTCTGTATCTTTTCCAGTTTACCATCCAAGTAACTGAAAGCGGTGATATTACCAGATAATTCGCTGATAAGATACGCGTACTTGCCGTTCGGGCTGAAGGTGAGATGACGTGGACCGGAATTAGGATCTACGTCAATAGCTTCGGCAGAAGGGTGGGGGATAATGCTCTTCGGGTGTATGACAAAGCGTAGGATACGGTCGGCACTGAAATCAGTGGCAAAGATATATTTTCCATCCGGAGAGAAGACAGTGCAATGTACGTGGGGTGTTGCCTGTCTTTCAGCGTCCGGTCCGCCGGTACTGCCTTCAAAAAGGGTATCGATAGGCTCTAATGAACCATTCTTTTTCAACGGGAAGATAGACATGCTACCTCCGCTGTAGTTGGCTGTGAGTACTTCTTTTCCGTTGGTGGCAACGTAGCAAGGATCGGCTCCCATAGTGGGCTGGCGGTTCAACAAACTGAGTTTCCCTGTTTCCTTATCGAAGGAGAAAGCATTGAGAGCAGCTGTTGTGTCGTTCATTTCGCTGACGGCATAGACAAACTTTCCATCTTCCGAAGGGATGAGGTAAGACGGGTTGAGTACTTCGATGGAACTGAGCGAGGTGGCAAGTCCCGTTTCCTGGTTGAAACGGAAGGTGTAAATACCTTTGCTGTTTCCATCAGTGTACGTACCTACCAGCATGGCGAGTTCGTCACTTTCGTTGTTTACGTTTCCCGCTTTGCGGGGTGCACAGGCTGTCATTGCTAATCCAAGCATACAGAAAAGAAGTTTTCTCATGATATTATGTTATAGAGTGATAATGTTATAGAGTGATAAGGCGATAAGGTGGTAATATGATAAAATATCACGCTATAACTTTATCACCTTATCACTCTTTAGCGTGCTTCGCACACTATTTCTGCCACTCCTACGCGGTCATCATTTAGTACAATGCGCAAGTCGCTGGCAATAGTTCCTTTGAACGTATATGAAATCAACTTTCCGTACTCGCTGACTGTACCCGAATAAACCGTCAGGAATTGTCCGCCGCCACTTGAAAGCTGGATTTCAAACTCCGCCGGCAGACCGTTGCCTCTGCTGAATGCAATGGAAACGCCATCTACCTTGGAACCGTTCTCCAAGGCAAAGGTAATATAATCTCCTTTATTTCCTTCCCAAACAGTATTCATTTTTTTATCGAGCACGTTCATTACACTTTCCGGATTGGTGCTGGCAGTTACGGGAGCATCCGGTTTTGCCTGTGTTTGCATGGGGGCATTTGGATCTTCTACTGTCAATGTTCCACTTAGGCGGATATCTTCGGAAGAAGCACCTACCATAATGCTGAAGTCTCCCGGTTCCACCACCCATTCCATGTGTTTATCCAGCAATTCCAGCTGTTTACGGTCGAGGGCGAAAACTACCTCTTTCGTTTCTCCTGGTTGCAGGTGGATACGCTCAAAGCCTGCCAGATTCTTTTCGTAAGTGGTAACGCTGCTCAGGATGTCATGAATATACAGCTGAACCACTTCATCACCTGCACGTTTTCCGGTGTTTGTTACTTTGCAGCGCACGGTTGCCTTTTGGTTCGGTGTAATTACTTTCGGACTGATTTCGATGTCGGAATACTCAAAGGTGGTGTAACTCAGACCGTATCCGAATGAATAGAGTGCACCGTTGACGCGTGACATATTTCCATCCAGTCCCGGATTCTTTCCGCCGTCAATCTGTGAAGAAGGTTTGCAGGGGAAGTTGAAAGGAATTTGTCCGACACTTTTCGGGAAAGTGACTGTCAGTTTTCCGCCCGGGTTATAATCTCCGAAGAGTACATCGGCTACTGCTGTTCCACCTTTGGACCCCGGATACCATGCTTCTAAAATAGCGGGAACGAACTTGTCTGCCCAATTGATGGATAGCGGGCGACCGTTAATCAGCACCAGTACGACGGGCTTTCCGGTTGCTTGTACCGCTTGAAGCAGTTTCAGTTGTCGTCCCGGAAGGTCGAGGCTGCTGCGCGATTTGTTTTCACCGCAGGTACGCTGTCCGCCTCCTAATACGACTACGGCTACATCTGCCTGGCGTGCGTTTTCTACTGCTTTATCGATTTCAGCTTGTTCGTTATCTGTCATCGGATAGTCGATAAGTTCGCTTTCCGGCCAATTGGCATCTACAAGATCACAGCCTTTGGTGTAGAGTACTTCTGCTTTGCCTTCGGATTTTTGGCGAATGCCTTCCAGCACTGTGGTTACTTCTACTGCCAAAGGACCGTAGTGTGTCAGTGCATATCCCTCTTCGTCTGCATTTGGGCCGCAAACTGCTATTTTCTTCACGTTGTTGATATCCAATGGCAACACGTTGTTTTCATTCTTCAATAAGACGAGGCTTTCGCGTGAGGCTTGCAGTGCAAGAGATTCATTTTCAGCTTTCTCTACTTCTCTATCGGCTCCTGCAAGGTCAGTCTGATAGGGAGCGTCGAACAGCCCTATGAGGAATTTTACACGCAGAATGTCACGTACACGGTCGTTAATCACTTCTTCGCTTAGTCCGCCCTCTTTTACCAATTCGCGCAAAGGCAATACATATGAATCCGGTGACCGGAAGGTGCAACGTACATTCAGACCGGCTTCTACACTTTGACGCACGGCTTCTTTCATATCTTTGGCGGTGCTGTGTTTGGTATAAAGATATTCAACGGCATCACTATCCGAAACCACATATCCCCGGAAACCCATCTCGCCACGCAGACGTGTAGTCAGCCAATAATAACTGCCTTGTATGGGAACACCGTCGTAATCATTGTACGAACTCATCACTCCCAATAATCCCGCTTCCTTTATCACTCGTTTGAAGGGGTAGACATGTATCATTTCCACTTCGCGTGGTGACATTTGCGGGTCTACACGTGCCATACCTTCGCGGGCGCCCTTGTTGTTACTATAAGCAACGAAATGTTTTCCGGTTGCTGCTACCTGATGGTTATGTTGCATGCCGCGTACCATTTCAATACCCAGTTCGGCAACGAGGTAAGGAGATTCACCATATACTTCCTCATAGCGTCCCCAACGCTGGTCACGGCCGACATCGAGGATGGGAGCATAGACATTGGTATATCCCAATATACGGGCTTCCCGTCCGGTGATTAATCCTACCTGGCGTATCAGTTCGCGGTTCCAGGTATGTCCCAATCCCAGTTGTGTGGGAAAATTGGTGGCACGGTAACTTTCTATTCCGCGGATACCTTCGTTCGTAAAGTCTACGGGGATGCCGAGGCGCGTTTCTTCTATAAAGAAGCGTTGTACTTCATTCAGTGCCCAGGCATGGCGGGATGCCGGCCATACATAGGGATTATCCGATGGGGGAAGTCCCCATTGTTGGAAACCGTTCAGGTGTTCGTCAATGGCACCGATGCCGTCTTTCCAAAGCATTTGTTTCCATTCGGGGGTGGGGAGGTCGTCCTTTAGTACACGTTTATAGCCGTAGAGGGTTACCATCTGGCAAGTCTTTTCTTCCAGTGTCATCTGGCTGAGCAGATCTTCGATACGTGCATCCAGCGAGGCATTCGGATCTTCGTATACATCCTTCACTCCGTTTTTGTTGAAATCAATCCAGCCTTTCTTGTACATCTCGCTTTTGACGGGTTTGTATACAGCCGGTATCTTCACGGTCTTTTGTGCGCAGAGCAGAGTACTGCCTCCGAGCAGTAGTGTCATTGCAATTAGTTTCTTCATGATATTTATATTTTTGTGTATATTATCTTCTGTTGCCAAAGGTACGGGTTATGTGGGAGAAAGAAAGGTAAAATCGTCCGGAGTACTGGCTTTTATTGTACGTATGGTAATGCAAGACTGCTTTGGGTCTTATAAAAAGATAAGGTTTATTAATCCGGAGTAAGCAATCACACTATTCTTTTGTACAGTAACAAAAGAATTCTTATCTTTGCCCCACGATTTCTAAAAACCGTATGTATTCTGGGGTTGACTGGATTTGACAGCGGGTAGAAATAGTAAGTAAGCATGCAGTGCGTCGTTGATTTGCACTTTAATCTCAGTCCTCAAAATTTTATCTGGCGAAAGACAATACGCTCTTGCTGCTTAATCGAATCATAGTAGATTAGCTTAATCCCGGCACCAGGTGCTGGGACGAGACATCACTCGGAAGCTGTTGCTCCGAAGCATTCCGATCCAGTGGTGCAGTTACATCGGAGATAGTTCTTGTCGGCCTTGAGGCGAGAATGAAACTTTAAAGGATAAGGCAATGGTTGATGGCTTTGGTTCTGCCGTTGCTCGAAAACTTAAGCAAAGATAAGCATGTAGAAAGCTTATGATTTCCTCGTTTGGACGAGGGTTCGATTCCCTCCAGCTCCACAAATAAAAATGGTAAGTCCTTGAACTGCTAAAGTTCAAGGACTTTTGTTTTACCAGATATTCTCTCTTAATTTCCAACTACTTAGGTAGTTGTCACCGAATCGTATACAATAACGTGATGAAAATGAAAAGCATCTGTAAAGCTGTAATCTCTGTTTACGTAAAGGTTTACGTACCTTTTTACTTTCTTTCCTTTTCCTTTTATATGCAATTCTTCTACTTTTGGCCATGTAAATCTATTTAAAACCAATTCTAATATTATATTTATGGAAAGAAGCCTCTTTAAATTTGCTCTACTGGGAGTCATGCTCTTGATCAGTCATTCCTCTTTTTCACAAATAACGGAACGGGAACGTCCTGCGGAATGGAAACAATTAGTGAAAGGTGCCCGCTTTATGGATCGTTTCCTGCCGATGAAGGGAAATGTACTTTCATCCGATACATGGGGCGCTGACTGTGTGCTTCCGCGTTATGTAGATAATGGCATTGAAGACGGTATCTGGTCCTATTGGGGTGGAAATATTCGAAAAGGCGAAGACGGTAAATATCATCTATTTGCCTGCGGCTGGCTGGAATGTTCACCTAAAGGACACATGGAATGGCCTAATTCATACGTATTTCATACCATAAGCGACAATCTGACGGGACCTTTCAAGCCTATTCGTATCATAGGTAAAGGGCATAATCCTGAAATATTCCGTGCTAAGAATGGGCAATATGTTGTTTATGTGATCAATGGACGTTATGTATCCGATGATCTGAATGGAAAATGGGAATATGGAAAGTTTGATTTCAATGCACGCGACCGCCGTATTATCGAGGGTCTGTCTAATCTTTCATTTGCCCAGCGTGAAGACAGCTCTTATGTGATGGTTTGTCGTGGTGGTGGTATCTGGGTCAGCAGAGATGGACTATCGGAATACAATCAACTGACCGACAAACGGGTTTATCCGGATGTAGACGGTCGGTTTGAAGATCCCGTAATCTGGCGCGATCATATTCAGTATCACCTGATTGTTAATGATTGGCTGGGACGTATTGCTTTCTATCTTCGTTCGAAGGATGGAGTGAACTGGGTGGTCGATCCGGGTGAAGCTTATATGCCGGGAGTTGCTGTACATGCAGACGGACAGGTGGAAGACTGGTTCAAATATGAACGCCTTAAAGTGTATCAGGATAAATACGGACGTGCTGTTCAGGCTAATTTCGCGGTAATCGATACGCTTAAAAACGAAGATAAACCTTTTGATCACCATAGCTCAAAGAATATCAGTATTCCCTTGAATCCTGGATTGTTGCTTACCATACTGGACGAGAAACCTATCACCTCGGGTACAAAAACAATTCGTGTGAAGATACAGGCGGAAGAAGGCTTCAATCCCCAGACGGATATAGATGTGAATTCCTTGCGCTTCGGTGCTTCTGAAGAAGTGAATTATGGTAGGGGTTGTCAGGTATTGACCACAGAAAATGAGGGCAAGGATTTGATTGTAACTTTCAATGGTAAAGGAAATGGTATCACTAAAGATGAGTTTGCCCCGAAATTGATTGGAAAATATAAAGATGGGAGAATGCTTTACGGGTATGCGCGTTTGCCATACATTGATTATATAGAACCGATCCTTTCAGCTTGTGCCCCAGTCTTTACCAAATCCGGGAAGGGATTGGAATGTAAAGTGGAAGTACGAAATTTCGGTCAGGTCGGCTCAAAGAAAGCATTGGTGGAAGTAGCGTATAAAAAGGAAGGAAAAACAATAAAGGTAGCTTCCGGTATGGTTCCGGCATTGAAGCCTTATGAAAAAACAGATATATTGCTTTCTGCTAAGGATGTGGTTGAGGAAGGAAAGGAATATGATTTGATAGTGACACTCTATTCCGGCAAAAAAGTATTGTCAACATTTAATCTGAAAAAGAAAGTGTTGGAGTAATCTGAGAAAGCTATCGGTTTCGATGCTTTGATAAGGGGATAAATATTTCGCTTACAAGGTGTTAACTTCCTGTCGACAAGGTCTCAACTTCTTGTCAACAGGAAGTTAACTTTTTGTATGCAAAGAGTTGAGGCCTTGTAATGTATTGATAAATAAAGCCTTTCTAACTTGTCTAATTTTAATATAAAAGGTTCTGTTCATAAACGAATGATTAATATTATACCGTCAATATCTTTCGGAAACTTTCATTAAATTTCTATCTTTGCGGAAATCCGTATTACCTGAATAAGATGAAACGATACCTGCTGTTATTTCTTATGTAATTGATTTCTATAAAGAGTCAACAATAACAGGGAGGTAGTCGTTATTAGGTTATAGTTAAATTTCATTTTATGAAACATTCCGTTCTTTTTGCCTGCGTGGTTGTTGGTTTGATTCTTGCCGGATGTCGTAACCGGCAGGAACCACCTGTGCCGGTAGTTGTGCAGGAGGCTGAACCTAAAGATACGGCTGTGCTGGAATTTCCTCATCCTAAAGAGAAACAGTTGACCGCTGCTGATATTTCTCTTACCAAAGAATTGCTCTATGACCAGCATACCCTCGAAGATACCTATCCATATAAGGATACGGTACGCTCTTTCAAATGGGATGTCATCCGGAACTGTCTGGCTTATATCGAGAATATGCAGCGCGATACTACTGCAAGGTGGGTGGTGTTGCAGAATTATAAGAATCTGAATAAAGAAGCTCCCCTGGTACGTAAGTTCGTGCGGAATGTGTATCGCCGTGTATCTGATACATTGGGCGTGGAGCGCTATCAATCGGTGCCGCTGTATCTGCCCGCTGATACTTTGGTGCCCGAACGTTATGGTAGAGACGGTACTATCGCTTATCTGAAAGGCGAGGAGGGAAGTTTTTACCGGATATTACCCGCCACTTTTGAAGAAGAATGGCTGGCACCACGCAGATACCTGAAACAATTGCCGGATAGCACCGTCTTTAATCATGTGATTTTTGTCGACCGCCTGGATCAGAATATTACTACCTTGGAACATGTCTCGGAAGGTGAGTGGAAGATACGCAGCATGAATCCCGCCACTACCGGAATGCATGCTCCACCCTATGCTCAGGAAACCCCACTGGGGATGTATCTGCTTCAACAGAAGAAAACGCGTATGGTGTTCCTGAAAGATGGTTCGGCGGAGACAGGAGGTTATGCCCCCTATGCCAGTCGTTTTACGAACGGAGCTTATATTCACGGAGTGCCGGTGAATGCGCCGCGTACAAGTATGATTGAGTATAGCTGGTCGTTGGGAACCACTCCACGTTCGCACATGTGTGTGCGCAATGCTACTTCACATTCCAAGTTCGTTTTCGATTGGGCGCCTACCGAATGCTCTTTGGTTGTGGTGATTGAATAGTGAATCCTCATTTTTAACTATCTGTGTGATAGGTGTCTGGAGAAAAAACTGTAATTTAGCCGCCGTTATTTCTCTGGCTAAAGTTTTATGTTGCGATTTATTGTATCCATTTTATTCTTATTTCTTCCTTGTACCTTGTTTCTGGGCGGCAAGTCGTCAGATAACATTCCAGACTCTGCTGAAAGGACTGCTGCATCTGATGTTGAGGCTTATGCGAGCTTATACCGTTCCATGCAGTTGGAAGGAGTTGTCAACTGGAAAGCTTTCCGGCAGGCTGTAGCAGGTTATTATAAAATAGACAATCGTAAACGGGAGGTGTTGACATTGATAGACTTTTCCCGTCCTTCTACCGCAAAACGTCTTTTTGTATTTGACATGAGGGAACGTAAAGTACTTTTCTCATCGGTTGTTTCCCACGGAAAGAATAGCGGTGATAATTATGCCACTTCCTTCTCTAACGAATATGGTTCCTACAAAAGTTCACTGGGGTTCTATCTTACAGAATCTACTTATCAGGGAAAGAATGGGTATTCGCTTATTTTGAATGGTTTGGAAAAAGGAATCAACGACCGGGCTCGTGAGCGTGCCATTGTGATGCATGGGGCGGCTTATGCCGATCCTTCGGTAGCCAGCAGAGGAGGACGTTTAGGAAGAAGCTTTGGCTGTCCGGCTGTTCCGCAAAAACTTTCCCGTCCTATCATTGATGCCATTAAAGGAGGAAGTGTGATGTATATCTATGCTGAAACTCCTGATTATCTGGCACACAGTTCAGTCTTAAAAGATGCAGACGGACTGTAGTTTAATTCTTTTCATTACGAAGCATATTTTTGACGTTTGTCAATTCCTGTAATCTTATCTTTTCATACCTTTGCGTGCAATTTTCAGAGGATTAATTTATGGCAACATCAAGAGAAATGACGGCAGGACGCGCATTGCCGTTGATATTCAATTTCACTATGCCTCTGTTGATGGGAAACCTGCTACAACAGACATACTCTCTGGTCGACGCGGCAATCGTAGGAAAATTCTTGGGTATTAATGCACTGGCTTCGGTAGGAGCAAGTACTTCGGTGATTTTCCTTATTCTTGGTTTCTGTAATGGATGTTGTGGAGGTTTCGGTATTCCTGTGGCGCAGAAATTCGGAGCGCGGGATTATAGCACGATGCGTCGTTATATATCGGTCAGTTTGCAACTGGCGGCGGTGATGTCGGTAGTGATTGCAGTGGTTACGAGTATTCTGTGTGGGGATATCCTGCTGATGATGCGTACACCGGATATCATATTCCAGGATGCCTACTATTATTTATTGATAACGTTTATCGGAGTTCCCTGTACTTTCTTTTATAATTTGCTGTCCAGCATCATTCGTGCTTTGGGCGATAGCAAGACGCCTTTCTGGTTTCTGTTGTTTTCTACTATACTTAATATTCTGCTCGACTTGTTCTGTATCCTAGTATTGGATTGGGGAGTGGCGGGAGCCGCCATCGCTACGGTCTTTTCACAAGGCGTATCGGCTGTGTTGTGCTATGGATACATGATGCGCCGTTTTGACATATTGCGGGGAACACCGGATGAACGGAAGTTCAACGGCGCCTTGGCACGGACACTGATGTATATCGGTGTACCTATGGGATTACAATTCTCGATTACCGCTATCGGAAGCATCATGTTGCAAAGCGCCAACAATGCATTGGGAACTGCTTGTGTAGCCGCTTTTACTGCTGCCATGCGCATCAAGATGTTCTTTATGTGCCCGCTTGAAAGTCTGGGCATTGCTATGGCTACTTATACCGGACAGAATTATGGTGCGGGCAAGCCCGAACGTATTTGGATGGGAGTAAAGGTAAGTGCGCTAATGATGATTATTTACTGGGCATTTACGTTCTGCGTATTGATGCTGGGTGCACGTACGTTTGCCTTGCTTTTTGTGGAAGCGTCTGAACTGGAAATCTTGAAGGACACGGAGTTGTTTCTGCATATTTCCGTGTCCTTCTTCCCGGTTTTGGGACTGCTTTGTATTCTGCGATATACCATTCAGGGAGCGGGATATACCAATCTTGCTATGCTTTCCGGAGTTTCCGAAATGATAGCACGTGTGCTGGTCAGTCTTTATGCAGTGCCCGCTTTCGGCTATCTTGCGGTCTGCTTCGGTGATCCGACGGCATGGATTGCGGCTGTCCTGTTCCTGGTGCCGGCATTTATTTTTGTATATCGGAGGTTGCTCCGGATGAGGAGAGAACAGTGAGTATAATTTCTGTAGCTCCTTCCGGTGTCTGTGCTATTTGCATTATGTTTTTCGCAAAATGTATATTTTGTGTGTTCCTCTTCCTTTGTAATCAATACCGGTTTCGGGCTGCGCAATCCACTCTTTCAATTCGCGTGAAGCACTGGTCTTCAGCAATCCGGTCAGCTGGCAATAGTCGGAGAGTGTCATGAAAGCATTCTGGCGTAGATACTCTTTAGCTCGTTCCAATCGTTCTTGCGGCGAGAACATTTGTGATGATTGCCGGAACTTCTCGGAAGAGCGCTTCAGCTGACAGTGGCGGGATGTTCTGTGCAGTAATTCTTTATCTACTTTGAAATGGATGTCTTTCAGGCAGATGCTTACGGCATTTCGCTTGGTGTCATCTTCTTCGCCACTTTCCCGTTCGCGCCCTTTCATTAGTCCTAAGGCAGGGGTAAAGACGCCTAAGTTTTCAATCTTTACCGAGTAACCTTGTCCCATCTGGTAGGCAATTTCATCGGTGATGGCTTGTATCAGTCCTACGATATCGCCTTTGGTGAAAGATGAGGCATAGGACACTTTATCGGCGATGGCTTCTAAGTCCACCTGTCCGTATAATTTTATGCGTGGATAGAAGATTCTTTTGCCTTCTTCGTTGGGCAGGTTGAGTTCCTGCATGTTGTATTCTGCCATGAAATGATAAGATAATTAAGTTATTGGGATATTGTTTGCCAAAGTTTGTTTCAAGGCTGCGGATGTGTGTCCTTATTTTGCGGATGTCAGTTCCAAAGCTTGGAACAAATGTTCCAAGTGCGAAGATAAAGTTTATTCCTAACACTTACAATTTTTTCAGTAAGTAATAAGAAAGTTTTCTGTTAAGTGTTTGGATGTTTTTTGTTAATGGTTTGAATGGGAGATATGTATGTACAAAATAGCGTGAATATATAATTTTGTTATAGGCAGTAGGAGTGGCATTGGGAAAAACGTTATCTTTGGATCATAAAAGTAAAAGGTATGAGCCGTAACTTAAAAGCAATAACTATGTACGAATGGGCTAATGAAATGAACTGTGCCGTAACCGTATGTGATACAGAGGGAGTCATTCTCTATATGAATGAGAAAGCATGTCGCACGTTTGCCAAACATGGCAATCTGATAGGTAAGAATCTATTTGATTGTCATAACCCGCAATCGCAGGACAAGATACGTGAACTGCTTGAAACGGGAGGTGTCAATGCTTATACCATTGAGAAGAACGGAATCAGGAAGATGATTTATCAGACGGCATGGAAACAAGATGGTGTGGTGGGAGGTCTGGTAGAGATTTCGATGGAGATACCCGGAGAGACGCCCCACTATGTGAGGAAATGAATAGTAAAATGGAAAGGTGATCATGCATGATGTGTTGCGAAGGCACTGAACGAAAAATCATACATATAGATATGGATGCGTTTTACGCATCCGTAGAGCAACGTGACAATCCCGAGTTGCGCGGAAAACCTATTGCAGTGGGGTATGCGGAAGAACGGGGAGTAGTGTCGGCTGCCAGTTATGAGGCACGTCGCTATGGAGTACGTTCGGCCATGGCGTCGACGAAAGCAAAACGGATGTGCCCACAACTTATCTTTGTTCACGGACGGATGGAAGTGTATCATGAAATCTCCCGGCAAATCCATGAAATTTTCCACGAATATACAGATATCATTGAGCCACTGTCACTGGATGAGGCTTTTCTGGATGTGACAGAGAATAAGCCCGGTATTTTGTTGGCTGTAGATATTGCCAAGGAAATCAAGCAGAAAATACGGAATGAACTGAACTTGGTGGCATCTGCCGGTATATCCTACAATAAGTTTTTAGCGAAGATAGCGTCCGATTATCGTAAGCCGGACGGGCTGTGTACCATCCATCCCGATCAGGCGATGGATTTTATTGCGCGTCTGCCTATCGAGAGTTTTTGGGGGGTAGGCCCGGTGACGGCAAAGAAAATGCACTCATTGGGTATTCATAACGGCGAACAGTTGCGTGCATGTTCGCAGGCTATGCTGCTGCGTGAGTTCGGGAAGGTAGGAGCATTGTATTATGATTGTGCCCGGGGAATCGATCTTCGTCCGGTAGAGGCGGTACGTATCCGTAAGTCCATTGGGTGCGAACATACCTTGGAGAAGGATATTTCGCAACGCTCATCGGTTATTATCGAACTGTATCATGCGGCAGTGGAACTGGTAGGACGTCTGGAACATAATGATTTCAAGGGAAATACACTGACGTTGAAAATCAAATTCCATGATTTTAGTCAGATAACCCGGAGCATAACTCAATCCAAAGAACTAATTACTCTTGATGTGATCCTGCCTTTGGCTAAACAACTGCTGAAGGAGGTGGATTATGAACATCATCCCATCCGGTTGATAGGGCTTTCCGTTTCCAATCCACGGGAAGATACCGGGGAAAAAGGCGTTTGGGAACAGTTGAGCTTTGAATTTAGTGATTGGAAGTAGGTGGCTATTTGCGGGCTTGTTCGTTTATAGTTTCTTTTATGGATGATTTTGTACCCAACTACGGATAATTGAATACCTCCGTTTTACCGTAACTTACGTATCTTTGCCTCATCACAAAAAAGAAATCTAACTTTTTAATATCATGAAGAGAAACACATTTTATCGTATTATTATTTCCTTCTGCCTGCTTTTCATGGCAGGTATTTCCGCACATGCATATACAGAACGAAATCTTTTGCAAAAAGCTGCCGGTAGTGAAGAACTGCTGAAGGAGGTATTGGTGATGAATCAGAAATGGGTACCTTATCCTGCTTATACCGACCGTGTCGGTTGGGACGAATTGCTGGGTACCAATAAAGAAAATCTGATTCGTGCCGGAGAGAAAATGCTTAATTACGAATGGAAAGTAATCCGCGCCACCGATTATCTGGAATATGAACGTAGCGGCGAACGGAACATTATGCAAAATCCCTATGAGGCCAACCGGAAAGCAATCAACGTCCTGACGCTTGCCGAACTTGCCGAAGGAAAAGGACGGTTTATCGACCAACTGATAAATGGAGCATTTTATAGTTGCGAGATGACTTCCTGGGTACTTTCTGCCCATCTGGTACGCCAGAGCACCAAACGCTCTTTGCCCGATTATCGCGAACAGGTGATTGATCTGGGTTCGGGAAACTTCGGTTCCATGCTATCGTGGGTATATTACTTCTTCCATGATTCTTTCGATAAAATAGATCCTGTAATCTCTCAGCGCTTGCGTCATACTTTGCAGGAGCGTATTCTCGATCCTTATATGAACAATGACCGGGAATGGTGGATGGCTTTCCAATGGAAACCGGGAATGATTATCAATAATTGGAATCCCTGGTGTAACTCCAATGTATTGCAATGCTATCTTTTATTAGAGAATGACCGTGATCGTCTGGCAAAGGCTGTTTGGCGCAGCATGCAGTCGGTAGACAAGTTCATCAATTTTGTAAAGGCTGATGGTGCTTGTGAAGAAGGTCCTTCTTATTGGGGACATGCAGCCGGGAAAATGTATGATTATCTCCAGATACTTTCGGATGGAACAGATGGGAAAGTATCTCTTTTCAAGGAACCGATGATTCGCCGGATGGGAGAATATATCAGTCGTACGTATGTAGGAAACGGTTGGGTAGTGAACTTTGCGGATGCTTCTGCCAAGGGTGGAGGTGATGCACCGTTGATTTACCGTTATGGTCGTGCAGTTGGCAGTGAGGAAATGATGCAGTTTGCAGCCTATCTACTGGATGGTAAACGTCCTTCTGTGCCTTTGGGTAATGATACTTTCCGCTCCTTGCAGTCCATATTATGGAATGGAGAACTGGAAAAGACGGCCGCTGCCCATACCATACCGGCTTGTACCTGGTATCCTGAAACGGAATTCTGCTATCTGACCAATAAGTCCGGTTGGTTCCTGGCTACGAAAGGCGGATTCAATAATGAAAGTCATAATCATAATGATGTAGGCACATTTTCATTGTATGTCAATACGATACCTGTGCTGATTGATGCGGGGGTAGGAACTTATACACGTCAGACGTTCAGTAGTGAACGTTATACCATCTGGACCATGCAAAGTAATTACCATAACTTGCCGATGATTAACGGAGTACCCCAGAGTTTCGGTCAGAATTATAAGGCTACGGATGTTGTCTGCCAACCGAAGAAACGTTTCTTCTCAGCGAACATTGCGACTGCTTATCCGAAAGAAGCCGAGGTAAATAACTGGACACGTGCCTATTCATTAGGCGATAAGCAACTGACGATTATCGATAATTTCTCCCTGAAATCAGCGAAAGAACCTAATCAGGTGAACTTCCTCACTTGGGGAAAGGTGGATATTTCCGTGCCCGGAAAGGTGACGATAGACGTACAGGGACAGAAAGTAACTTTGGAATATCCCGGTGAGTTCACAGCAACCGTTGAAACAATCAATTTGCCTGATACACGTCTTTCCAATGTTTGGGGAACGGAGATTTACCGTATTGCCTTGAAAGATAAAGATGCGCGATTAACAGGTAAGTATAAGTTTGTTATTAAATAAAAAAACTATATTTGCGTATTAGAATACAAGAAACGCAAAATTATGGGATGTTTTATGAATTTATTATGGCTGGTGTTCGGAGGTATTTTTACCGCTATAGAATACCTTGTTGCCAGTTTATTGATGATGATTACCATTATCGGTATTCCGTTCGGTATGCAAACTCTGAAAATGGCTTCACTTGCATTATGGCCTTTCGGTAAAACGGTGCGGAGTGGCGAACGTTCGGCTGGTTGCCTGTATATACTGATGAATGTGTTGTGGATATTTTGGGGAGGTATCTGGATTTGCCTTTCTCATCTGGCATTCGGTGTGGTGCTGGGTATCACCATTATTGGCATCCCCTTCGGGCTACAGCATTTCAAACTGGCAGGATTAGCTTTGACGCCTTTTGGAAAAGACATCATAAGCGACTGATAAAAGAAGAGGGCGAAAAACTTTTCGGTTTTCCGCCCTCATTCATTTTATTTAAAGGTGTTATTTTACATGGTAGCCTGCTTTGCGAGCAGTTTTTGAAGTTTGCCATTCAAAGCCTGGCACATAGTTCCGTTTCCCATTGCTTGATAGCGTTTAATACGGTACTGTAACATAAAAATTTCATTTGCATTCTTTTTCATAATTGTCATCTTTTTGTGCTTTCCGCGTTTCGGAAAGCGGGTTTTACATCTTTTCTTTTATCTTATTAACGCTGCAAAGATACGAATTGTTCACGATAAACATGTTTTAAAACATAAAATAATGCACTTTCTCTCGTTTTTCTTTAGAAACGCCCGGTTTTGCTATATGCATATTACAAAAGTGTGACTAAAAATGGGATAAATGACCTATGTACGATCTATTAATAATTTGTATACCTTTGTAGCATCTTACACATAATCAACCCTTACAAACAGGAAGTCATAATGATAAATAAACTGTTGACACTTTTACGAAGCCCTTATCCATCATTGGTGAAGAGATGGAAAAGCGTGATAATACCTTCACTTATAGTGTTTCTGATCCTTTTTGTGTTGCAGCCTTTTGGCATTTCTATGATGGGAGGCTATAAATTCTGGGTAGTGTTAGGTTATGGAGTGGTTTCTTCATTGGCACTGAGTATCTCCACGTATTTGTTTCCTGCTTTGTTTCCCCGTTATCATAGTGAGAAGAACTGGACATTAGGCCGCGAATTGTTAGGAACGTTAGGAGCTTGTTTGCTGATTGCGATAGGTAACTGTTTCTATACGGCTTGGGTATTTGGTTCATTCATACTGAGCTGGAAAGGATTTCTGATAAGTTTGGCTTGGGTGGCGGTTCTTGCTCCTTTCCCTATTGTCTTCTTTTTGATGTGGAATCGTAATTTGCAGCTGGTACGTAATCTGAAGGAGGCAACGGAGATTAACTACGCTCTTGCGAAAAGAGAGAATACCCAGAAGGAGAAGATTCGGACAAGGAATGAGGAACAGATAGGAGAAGGTAGGGCAGTAGAAGAAGTAGCAGCAGTAGCAGAAGAAGAAGAAACTCCTATGCAGTTGGTTTTCTCCGGCGGAACGAAAGAAATGCTGGAAGTGGATGCCCATACCTTATTTTATGTAGAAGCAGAAGGGAATTATATAAGAGTAGCTTACAGTAGTGCGGATAAGATGCAGCAAAAGTTAGTGCGGGCTACTATGAAGCAGGCAGAAGAAGCGGTTGCTGCCTGTTCGTTCATTGTCCGTTGTCACCGGGCCTTTCTGGTGAACATACGCACTGTGGTAAAAGTAGATGGAAACTCACAAGGATACCGTTTGAGACTGGAAGGATGTACGGAAGAAGTTCCGGTTTCCAGAGGCTATGCAAAAGAGATAAAAACGCTGATAGAAGGAGGTGCGGAAGGGTAGTCATTCGTCACAGAATAAAGAAAAATACAGCCATTCGTCACAGGAGGAGTGCTGTTTGTCACATATCCGGGCAGTCTGTCCCGGATATTTTTTTGCCTGAAAATCATAGTCTATGTTTGCTGACGGAAATCGTAAAGAACATAGATTAAATGAAAAGATTGATTCTACTTTTTAGTGTAAGTGTATTGCTGACGGTGCAGCACTTGGAGGCGCAGACAGCTGTGACGGATACCATTTTCTTGCAACTATACAATGACAGTGTAGATTTGAACGAAGTGGTAGTGAAAGGTAAAAGAACGCCTGTTGCCAACAGTCGTTGGAGTGATATGAGTCCAGTGGAACTGGTGACTGTGGGAGGTGCAAACGGTGATTTGTATCAGGCATTGCAGACACTGCCGGGCACGCAGGTACAAGGAGAAAGTGGCCGTCTGTTGGTGCGCGGCGGAAGTAGTGATGAAACACAGACATACATTGACGGAATGCACGTCTTGAATCCTTATACGGCTACAGGTATAAACTCACCGGCACGCGGACGTTATTCCACTTTTATGTTCAGTGGTGTCAATCTGGAATCGGGCGGGGCTCCGTTGGAATACGGGGATGCACTCTCGGCTGTGTTACCGTTGGAGACAAAGGATAAGAGCCCTATCAATAAGTTAGGTATCAATGCCTCTACGGTAGGCTTCGGTGGAGGAGGTACACGGGCTTTCGATAAAGGTTCGCTTTCGGTGAACCTGGATTATCAGGACTTATGTGTCTATGATCATATCTATTCAGGACGTACGGATTTTGAAGATCCCTACCGGATGATGACCGGATCGGCACAATTTCGCTATCATCCCGATGATGCTACGCTTTTCAAGATTTATGGCGGCTATGATCATACTGATTTTTCCAATTATGAAGGTGCTGAACGTAGACTGTTCGATTTGAATGAGAATAATTTCTATCTCAATACAACTTTCCGTAAGCGTACTTCCGGTGGATGGAACTGGTTTGCAGGTGTAGCATTCTCTTTCTTTGAACAGAAGATAGGTAATGTATCACTTTCGACAGATCATTGGATGGAACAACAACAGGAACTTCATGCAAAGGCAAAAGTGTTCAAGCGTATTTCTCCGGCTTTTCGTCTGGATATGGGAGTGGAGAGTTTTATCCGCCGGTATGAGAATCGTTATCAATACCAGATGAAAGAGGCGGAGGGAATAGATAGCCATCATGAAATCAATCCGACGATCAGTGCAGGCTTTCTTTCGGCGACTTACTATCCGGTGGAGCAACTAAAGGCGGAACTTTCTGTCCGCACAGAATATACTTCATTGAATGAAAAGGTGAATTTCTCACCCCGTCTGGCTGTTAATTACTATTTGGGAGATGTAGTACTCTCTGCTACGGCGGGACGATATACACAGTTGCCGGTTAGCAGATTGCTGGCTCAGGAGAACAAGTTGAAATCGGAATCATGCATTCAGTATAATGTGGGTGCACAGTATGAGGGTGATGGGCGTTTCTACAAAGCTGAACTTTATTATAAGAAATATGACCGTCTGGCATTGGTTGAAAAGGGAACGGTAGATGCAGCGGAAGTACTGACTTCCGGTGGTTATGGCTACAGTAAAGGTTTCGACTTATTCTTTAATGACCGTGTCCTGCTGAAGAATCTGGAATACCAACTTTCCTATACATATAATATTGCCAAGCGGAAGTTTCAGGAATATACGGAACTGACTACTCCGCAATATGCCACTCAACACAATGCATCCCTAGTGCTGAAGTATTCCATTCCGCGAATCGGCACGATAGTCGGTTTGACGAACCGTTTCAGCAGTGGGCGTCCTTATCATAATCCGGATTTGCCGGGTTTGATGAATGATCATGTAAAGCCTTATAACAGTCTTGATCTCGGACTGACATTCCTGCCCAGTAAGAAGGTGATTATTCATGCTTCTGCTACCAATATCCTTTGTCGGAAAAATGAGTTTGGGCGGGTGAATAATAAAGCTATTCTGGCTTCAAACGATCATTTCTTCTATATCGGGGTGTTTATCACACTTGGGAAGAAGGCGGCTTATGATGTTTCTAATTTCTAATTTAATTAAAAAGAAAGGTCCGCGTTCGTCCGCCTAATCCGTGTTGTCCGCGTATCTATTTATAAACTCTTTAAAAACAATTCAAATGAAAGCAATGATTATTAGTTTCGTATGTGTTTTGACTTTTGCAACTCAAAGTCTGTCTGCACAAAATCTTACTCTGGAAGTACGTGGTATTGAAAATGTGACTGGTAAACTCTATGTCGCCATCTACAACTCTCAGGAGACATTCATGAAGAAGCCGCTTACTGGTTTTGCAGTAGAGGTGAAGGATAAAGTTGTGTCTATCCCCTGTAAAGGACTCCCGGCAGGAACTTATGCCTTCTCCATGTATCAGGATGAGAATGGAAATGGTAAATTGGATACCGGTGCTTTCGGTATTCCTGTGGAGAAGTTTGGTTTCAGCAATGATGCTGAAGGTGTTATGGGCCCCCCTTCCTACGAAAAATGCAGTATTACTTTCTCTGAGGATACAACTTTAGTAGTACATCTGAAATAAACTTCAGATAATTCTTTAACTTTGTAGCTCACACCTTAATTAATGTAAGTATTATGAGACGAGCTACACAACTTTTCGGAATATGCTGGCTACTTTGTCTGCTTGCTGCCTGTGGAGAATCCCATTTCATGACCGATGCCTCGTATCGTTCGCGCGTAGAGCAGGACTTTCAGCAAAAGAAGGCTCTGATGCCGCAGGGAGAACTATTTACGATACTGGATGATGCTTCGCTGAGCACTTATGAGCAGGAAGCCTTGGAATTCCTTTATGCCTATATGCCACTGGCGGATATTACTGATTATCCCGGTGAATTTCACTTAATGAATATCCGCGCATCCCAGCGTGCCACAGAGGAAATGCCTTGGGGAAAGACCATTCCCGAAGATTTGTTCCGACACTTTGTACTTCCGGTGCGGGTGAACAACGAACAACTGGATAGTGCGCGGGTAGTGTTCTATAAGGAGTTGAAAAATCGTGTGAAGTCCCTTTCTTTATACGATGCCATCCTGGAAGTGAATCATTGGTGTCATGAGAAAGCCGTCTATATGCCTTCCGATGCCCGTACCAGTTCACCGCTGGCAACAGTGAGTACTGCTTACGGGCGTTGTGGCGAAGAATCTACCTTGCTGGTGGCGGCACTTCGCTCGGTAGGTATTCCGGCACGGCAGGTTTATACACCACGATGGGCACATACGGACGATAACCATGCATGGGTGGAAGCCTGGGCAGATGGTAAATGGCATTTCTTGGGTGCCTGCGAACCGGAACCGGTACTGGATCTTGGTTGGTTCAATGCCCCTGCCAGTCGCGGAATGTTGATGCATACAAAGGTTTTCGGACGTTATGAAGGAAAAGAAGAAGTAATGTCCGTTAACCCCACGTATACGGAAATCAATGTGATTGATAATTATGCGCCTACAGCGCAAGCCAAGGTTATGGTGAAAGATGAAGCGGGAAATCCGGTTCCTGACGCCTGTGTGGAGTTCAAACTCTACAATTATGCGGAATTCTATACCGTAGCAACGAAACATACCGACGATGGTGGTGTGTGCGGACTGACTGCCGGAAAAGGGGATATGCTTGTCTGGGCCTCCAAAGATGGTCGTTTCGGTTTTGCCAAACTTTCTTTTGGCAAGCAACCGGAACTGACTGTAACCCTTGATAAGAAAGCGGGTGACAGCTTCACAGTAGATATTGACATCGTGCCTCCCGCAGAAAGTGCCAACTTACCCGACGTGACGCCGGAACAGCGGGCGGAAAATGACCGTAGACTGGCGATAGAAGATTCTATCCGTAATGCCTATGTCGGTAAATTCATTTCGGAAGAGGCGGCACGCAACTTTGCGAGAGATTATAAATTAGATCGGGATGCAGTAGCTAAGATTCTTATTGCCGCCCGTGGGAACTACAGAGTAATTTATGAGTTCATGACTCGTCTGCGTTCTGAGAACTCCAGGAAAGGAGGAATAGACCTTTTGCAGCAGATTTCGGCAAAAGACCTTCGTGATGTCCGGTTGGATGTGTTGATAGATCACATGCAGTCTCGTGTACGCACGTCGAATACCGGATATTTCCGTAAATATGTACGCAACCCGCGCGTAAGCAATGAAATGTTGACTCCGTATAAGACTTTCTTTGGCAAGGTGATCTCGAAAGAAGATGTTGAGGCTTATGTGGCAGAGCCTATGAAGATGGTTGCATGGGTGGCAAAGAACATCCAGGTGAACAAGGAATGTAATCTGGGGGCACCTCCTGTATCTCCCGAAGGTGTGTGGAAAGCACGTTTGGCCGATGCCCACAGTCGTGATATCTTCTTCGTGTCCATGGCACGCAGCATGGGAGTGCCTGCACGCATTGATGAGGTGACGGGTAAAGTACAACTGATAACTGACGATGGAGCCATAGATGTGAACTTCGAAGCAGCCGGACAGGCATCTGCGCAGAGGGGCAGGCTTGCAGCTAAATATACACCGATTCAGTCATTGGATAATCCGAAATATTATTCTCATTTCACTATTTCCAAAGTAACTCCGCAGGGTAATTTGCAGTTACTGTCTTATGATGAGGGTGACACAGACATGGGTGGCGGCGTTACATGGAGCAGTTTGCTGAAGGAGGGAACGTCTCTGGATGCCGGAGATTATATTCTGGTAACCGGTACCCGCCTGGCAAGTGGTGGTGTATTGGCGCAAATGACATCATTGAATGTGAAAGCAGGCGGACGTACAGAAACGAAACTGGTGATGCGTGAAAACAAAGATGAAGTACAGGTTATCGGAAACTTCAATTCGGAGAGCTTGTTCACAACATTGGAAGGTGGTAATAAGCAAAGCCTGCTTCAAGCCTGTGGCCGTGGATATTTCGTTGTCGGTATTCTTGGAGTGAACCAGGAGCCTACAAACCATGCCTTACGGGATATCTCTGCTTTGAAAACCGACTTGGAGAAATGGGGCAGAAAGCTTGTATTACTCTTCCCGAATCAGGAACAAGTCGGCAAATATCGTGCTGCTGACTTTCCCGGTTTACCCGATACTGTGATTTATGGAATCGACACAGAAGACATTGTCCAGCAGATTGTGAAGAATATGAAGCTGAAACACAAAGATACATTGCCCATATTTATCATTGCCGATACCTTCAACCGTGTGGTGTTTGTTTCACAAGGTTATACCATTGGCTTAGGTGAGCAGTTGATGAAAACGGTGAAAGGACTATGATGAGAATGAAGAAAGGACTATAAGAAAAGAAACAGTAGAGTGGGAGAGGCTTATTTATAAGCCTCTTCCTGTTTCAGACCGGTCAATGCCTTTATCGTTTCTTTCACACGTTCTACAGTAGTGATAGGGCGTTGATATTCTTCTATGTTCACAGTACCCCCCATCGAAACAGTTCCGTTCCTATGCAGCATCTTGCTTTCGATAGTCTCTCTTGCTGAGAAGTGGAACTCCCGGATACCGGTTTCCGTGGCGATGTGAGCGATATTATTTTCATTTACTCCGCAACCTGCCAGTAGGATAATACGCCCGTCTGCCTGCTGCTGCAATTTCTTTAATAAAGGGATGCCCTGTTCGGCCGTGGCCTGTGCACCGGAAGTAAGAATACGGTTACAACCTAACTCTATGATTTGCTCCAGCGCTTCCTGCGGATTGCGGCATACGTCGAAAGCACGATGGAACGTAACGGACATGCCTTGTGATACTTCGATCAGCTGCCTCATTAAGGACAGGTCTACATCTCCTTTAGCGGTAAGACAACCGAATACAACTCCGTCTGCTCCCAATTGACGGGCGTTGTCGATATCCTTCAGCATAATGCGTTGCTCGATGGGGGAGTACAGAAAATCTCCGCCACGGGGACGGATGATGACGTGCAAAAGAGTCTTTGTTAAGGCTTCCCGGGCAATGACGATATCTCCGTAAGATGGGGTAGTACCTCCTTCCGGTATTCCGGCACATAGCTCCACCCGGTTTGCTCCCCCTGCCTGTGCGGCAAGGCAACTCTCTACGGAGTTGGCACAAACTTCAAATTGATATGGCTCCATAATTGACAATCAGGATTATTTGGTTTGTGGATGCAAAAATAAGAAACAGTTTCGTGAATAGCAAAGAAAACAAAAAGAGGCAGGGATTTTTTGTTTCCCCACCTCTTTATCACTAATTTCAATCTTTACAATTTATTTCGCATAACTTACTGCGCGTGTCTCACGGATTACCGTGATCTTCACTTGTCCCGGATACGTCATCTCATCTTGTATCTTCTTCGCGATTTCACCGGAAAGGTTTTCAGTCTGCTTGTCGTCAATCTTATCGGCACCAACGATTACGCGCAACTCACGACCTGCCTGGATAGCATACGTCTTCGTCACACCCGGATAGGCCATTGCCAACTGTTCCAGATCGTTCAGTCGCTTGATGTAAGCTTCAACAATTTCGCGGCGTGCTCCCGGACGGGCACCTGAGATAGCATCACATACCTGTACGATGGGTGCCAGAAGGCTCGTCATCTCCACTTCATCGTGGTGGGCACCGATAGCGTTGCAGATATCCGGTTTTTCTTTGAATTTCTCAGCCAGCTTCATACCATAGAGTGCATGCGGCAATTCCGGTTCTTCATCGGGCACTTTACCGATATCATGCAGCAATCCGGCACGTTTTGCTTTCTTGGGGTTCAGACCCAGTTCCGATGCCATCACAGCGCAGAGGTTGGCTGTTTCGCGGGCATGCTGCAACAGGTTCTGACCATAAGAAGAACGATATTTCATCTTACCGATAATACGGATCAGTTCAGGATGCAAACCATGGATACCGAGGTCAATCGTAGTACGTTTACCGGTTTCGATGATTTCTTCTTCCACTTGCTTGCGTACCTTAGATACAACTTCTTCGATACGTGCCGGGTGGATACGTCCGTCAGTCACCAACTGATGCAGTGCCAGGCGGGCAATTTCACGACGTACAGGGTCGAAAGCCGATAATACGATAGCTTCCGGTGTATCGTCTACTACGATTTCCACACCCGTTGCTGCTTCAAGCGCACGGATATTACGGCCTTCGCGACCGATAATACGTCCCTTGATTTCATCCGATTCAATGTGGAACACGGTCACTGAGTTTTCGATGGCAGTTTCCGTAGCTACACGCTGGATAGATTGTATCACAATACGTTTTGCTTCCTTACTTGCCGTCAGTTTGGCATCGTCCATGATGTCGTTGATGAAAGACTGTGCCTGTGTTTTGGCCTCTTCTTTCAAAGATTCGATCATGCGTTCTTTAGCTTCTTCGGCCGAGAGTCCGGAAATGGTTTCCAGTTTCTCAATTTCCTGCTGTTGCAGTTTATCCAGTTCGTCTTTCTTCTTGTCGATAATAACCAACTGGGCTTCCAGGTTTTCTTTCACCGCTTCGGCTTCCGACTTCTTACGCTGTATCTCTTCCTGGCGTTGGTTCAGCACCAACTCACGTTGTTTCAACTTGTTCTCCGCTTGCTGAATTTTCTGGTTGCGGATCGCCACTTCTTTCTCCAAGTCTGCTTTTTTGTTCAGGAACTTCTCCTTTACTTCAAGCAACTTATTCTTTTTAATCACTTCCGCTTCAGCCTCGGCTTCTTTCAGAATGTTGTCATATTTGGACTTCAAACCATGCTTGAAGAACATGTACGACAGAAATCCACCGATAATGAAACAGGCAATGGATACTAGTATTGTTACTGTCATTTCAATTTGTTTTAAGTATATAAATAAAAAACGCACTGCAAGAAAGCCACCCTTGTTTTCAGAAGGGACACTTTCACACAGTGCGTGGATTTTCTAATTCTTTTGCTGGCTTTGGTATTTTGAGGAAAAGCTTCCGGACGTTTACAGTCCTTTGAAGTATGTTTCCAACACCTCTGTCAGTTCTTCTATCTTGTCGGCATACGGACGAGTGTCGTTTCGTTTTTTCATTTTCAGGTTCTCCAAGGCAAATTGATAGGCCACCATGGCTATAATCTTCTCAGGAGTCACATTCTGGTAATGTTCTCGATACGCATTGAGCCGTATATCCACCTGTTTGGCTGCTTCTCTCACCATTTCTTCCTCTTCACGCAATATGGTGAGGGGATAGGTGGAGCCTGCCATCTGTAGGTTTATCTTTATCTTATCGTTCATACATCTTGTTATTCATTCAACAAAGCGATGCATTTATCGACTTCACGCACTAATTTGGACAATCGCAGTTTCGTCTCTTTTACGTCGCTGCCGTTAAGGCTGATTGTCATTGCTGTTTTTAGGTTCGTATAGTCATCTTCCAAAGCTTCATATTCAGCATGTACCTGCTCGCATTCTTCTTGTTTAGTTTTTAGAAGTTGCTTTAATTCAGCATTTTCGCGCCTCAATTCATCATACAAAAAGATCAAATGGCGCAGTCTCGCTTCAAAGGTACTTAATCGCTTCTTTTCTTCGTCAGTCATTACTATACCAAAATTGTACACAAAAATACAATTAACTTGGAGATTACAAAAACTTTTCAGGGAAAAATGTTGCCTGAGCATCGAAATAACATGAAAACGGCACTTATGCGGACTGAAAAGGGTTTGTTTGGCGGATGCCTAAAACTATTCCTATTTTTACAAGAAACTAATCCCGGCATTGCGATGAACTAATATTTTCTTGCATATTACTATTCATACAACAGCTATAAAAGTTTCATACAACAATTATATTTCTTTATTACAACATTTGTTGTAAGAAACTATAATATATATTGTATGAATAATAATATGCAAGAAAATATTAGTTCATCGCAATGTCGGGATTAGTTTCTTGTAAGGTAGGTATTAGTTTCTTGCAGCGTAAGGGGTAGCTTTTTGCAATGGTGGAATTATTCGTCTCTATTAGGTGATGGTTTACTGAGTATCTGTCATCCTGAGCTTCATTCCTGTGCACTTGTGAATTAATTCCGGAGTATTCGTACCTTCTCGAAAACTTTCTTTTTATTTTTCATAAATTAATTTATAAAATAATTTGGTTTATAAAATAAACCATCTATCTTTGCATCGGAGTTCGAACCCGAAATGTATGATTATTGTAGAATTTTAATAGATGTACAGTTATGAAAACGATTGGTTTTAAGTGGGTTGCATTGTTTGTTGTAAGCGTATGTGCTGTCTCGGTATCAGCACAGAGTGACTTGACAGTGAAAGTGAAGAACATTCGTTCTGCAAAAGGAAAGGTGATGATTGCTGCCGATAAAGGGCAATATGCAATGGTGGATGCTACGGGGGATACGGTAACACTTGTATTAAAAGAAGTGCCCGAAGGAAAATGTAAATTGTATGTCTATCACGATGAAAACGGTAATTATCAACTGGACCGGGAAGACGGGATACCAGCAGAGAATTGCGCGATTGTAGATTTGGACATGACGGCTGAAGCAAAAACGATTGATGTAGAGTTGAAAGATGTAAAGGCCTTACAGGACAAAGCAAAAAAATAATTTTATATATAAAGAGAAACACTGTTATGGAAGACAAGAAAATGACTGAAAAGGAGAGTTTGGATCTTATCACGCAGATGATACAGAATAGTAAGAAAAACCTTCGGTTGGGGAATGTGAATATTCTTTTGCTATGGGGGTATCTTTGTACGATAACTGCGCTTGTGGTTTATGTTCTGATTCTGATAACTGGTAATCCGCTTTGGAATTGGCTATGGCTGGCTATACCGGTTATTGGTTTTCCGGTGATGCACTGGTTGAAGAAAAAGGAAGATAAGCCGGTTTTGACTTATACAGATAAGGTTTTACTTGCTATCTGGAGTAATATCGGGCAATATGGAATTGGTATTTCTATAATAGCCGCTCTCTATTTTGACTCCATGTTATTATTGATGCCGATTATTCTGCTGCTGTGTTCATTGGGAGTTAATATTACGGGGAGTATCATAAATGATTCATGGATGAGAAATGCTGCTGGTTGTGCATTGGCAATATCCGTGGTTATGATATCGCATATCTTGTTTAATCCGCCTGAATTCAACTTTATGTATCCTGCCTTTGCTGTTTGTTTTGTTATTATGTTGATTATTCCCGGACATCGGTTGAACAGAAGACACACAAAAGAGTAATTGCATTAAATCAATAAATTATGGAAGATAGAAAAATAACCGAGCAAGAGAGTTTAGAACTCATCTCCCAAATGATACAGAATACACGTCGTAATCTAGATGCGGGTAGCGGAAATATATTTCTGTTGTGGGGATATATTGGAACCATAGCGACTTTAGTTGTGTACGCAGGCTTATGTTTTACAAAAGACCCTCATTGGATGTGGGGCTTTTGGGGGATACCTGTTATTGGAATTCCTTTGGGAATATATTTAGAACATAAATCAGAGAAACGGACTAAAGCCTATTCGGATAAGGTGTTGACTGAAATATGGCGTATACTGGGTGGACTTTGTATGGCTGTGGCAATAGGAGCTACCTGTATGAAACAGTTTGAATTTATCTTGCCGTTAGGAACATTGATTATGTCGTTGGGGAGTATTATTACAGGTGTTATTGTTCGCTACAAGGCTTTTTATCTTTTCTCGTCAATCGGGTTGGCGATAGGCTTGTATATGGTGTTTGCAGCAATGGGAGAAGATGCTCCTACCTATGTTTCTTTACTTTGTTTCGCTGTGGCTGCTGTCTTTGCAATGATTATTCCCGGGCACATGCTGAATATTGCCGCAAAGAAAGAAAACTATGTTTCAAATAACTAACTGGAGGAAATACTATGAACTCACTTCTAGGCTGTCTTCTCATTGGAAACATGGTGTTGCTGGCTTTCTTGCTGGTGAAGGTGCTCGATCTCACAGATTATTAATTTCTAAAGTAGACATGAAATGATGGATGTTGCAAGATTAAATAAACAAAAGAGCCAATTATGGTGGACGGTTACGATACTGATGATAATGTGCATGTATTGGCTTTCCAATGTCGTATTATGGGTTCCCTGGAGCCATAATCCGCAGTTGGGAATACTGTTGATGCTTACGGTGAATCCTCTTTTCTGGGCGGCAGGTATTTATATTTGTCTGGCTTCTGAAAATAGAACAGGGAATCTGATGAAAAAAGCCCTTGTGGTGGCATCGCTTGCCGTTGGGATATCGTTGATTTCTGATTACCTGTTTTTTGCAGTATACATGGGGTCGAAGGATGTTTGGCATATCACGACTTTTTATGGTTATGCCTGGTTGGCTGTATTGACATTCGGCGAGGTACTTTTATTAAAGAAAAAGTTGCTTACCAGACAATATGCTGTGACGACAAGGCTGTTGCTGATATTAACCCTGTGTTTATTGTTTCTGCTGTTCTTCCTGTTTTATTATTTAATGTAAGATAAGGAATGAATGTTCGTTTGTATGATTTCGGATAAATAAAATAGTTGGTAATGGATAATAAAAATATGACTGAGAAAGAGAGTTTGGAACTCATCACTCACATGATACAGAACGCAAAGTACAAGATGGCTGAGAACGCCGGAATGCCTTTTCTGATATGGGGATATTTGTGTACGGTGATATCTCTGGTGATTTGGTTTCTCCTGAAAGAAACCGGTAATTACAACTGGCAATGGATGTGGTTCCTGTTGCCCGCGATTTCTTTTCCTGCTACCTTGTGGATAAACCGGAAGAAGCAGAAGATGGCACGAACCTATATCGACCGGATATTAGGGTACGTCTGGACCGTATTTGGGCTGGGTGGTTTTCTGATAACCTGGGTCGCTATCTTCTACTGGAGTTTGCCTGTCTTGTTCATCATACTGCTGATAATGGGAATGGGTACGGCGTTGACCGGTCTTATTGTAAACATGAAGGTAGTGACTATAGGAGGAACTTTGGGAGCTCTGTCGTCATTAGGTTGCCTCTTTATACACGGATTCGACCAGATATTGCTTTTTGCATTGGCTTTTATTTTTATGATGGTTATCCCGGGACATTTCCTGAACTATAAAGTGAAGAAAGGAGGCGGTGCGTGACAAAAAGTCGTTTCGAGAATTTCCTGACTTCTTGGAAGTTCTTTTTGTTACTTGTACTTTTGCAGTTCCTTTTGATGCCGGTGGCGACGAAAGGCTTTAAGTTTGAGGCTGCGGGAGATTTGATATTTTATACACTGGGGCATGCCTTTATTATGGATATGTACGCTTATGCTGTTTATTTTCAGATAGTAATGATATTGGCTCTGATGGCTGTTATTGTCTGTAGAGGTAAGTTCAGCAGATGTTTTATGGCGATTGCAGGGTGTTTCTATCTGCTGTATGCCGTGATACAAAATATGGCTGTGACGGAACAGTACGGTTTCAGCATGGTGACGGTGAATGTGGTGATGATGGGATTTGTGGCATTTATCTGGTTTTGGTCTGCGTGGAAGGGTAATACCGTATTCTCTTTTGATAATATTACCTGGAAAACGGGTTGGACAATTCCTGTTGCTCTATTCTGCCTGTGGTGGCCGATGGATTTACGTACGGCTTTGCCCGACTTCCGGTTGCACTATCTGCTGGATAGCGGCGCTGTGCTGGGCTTCTGCCCGATGACGCCTGTCTTTCTTACTTTGCTGATATTGAGTAAGCGGAGTGTAAGCAGGGTTGTGTTGCGGGTGACGGCAATGGTAGGGGTTATTATAGGATGTTACAATATGGGCAATTTTGCCACTGATACCGGATTTTATCTGGGACTGTATCATCTGCCCCTGTTGGGTATATCCCTATTTGCATTGTTGAGTAGTAAACGAAAGAAAAACGAATGATATGTTTAAAGAACTGAACCCTTTGCTCCACTCTGAGCTGCGTTTAGCGGTGATGTCGTTGCTTATTGGCGTCGAAGAGGCAGACTTTGTCTTTATCCGCCAACAAACAGGGGCAACGGCCGGTAACCTCAGCGTGCAGATTGACAAGCTCAATAAAGCAGGCTATGTGGAGGTGACAAAGACGTTCAAAGGAAAAATGCCTTGTACTCTCTGCAAAATTACACCGCAGGGGGTGGACGCCTTTGAGGAATATGTGGAGGCACTGAAAACGTATATTATAAAATAATGAAAGCAGACTTTGTGATCAGAGTAGCTGGCTTTCTCTTACTAATTTCTGGATGGCTAAACAAATGATATATCCGGAAAACTTATAGAATAGACAGAAATCAGATTGAAGTTTTCCGATACTATTCTCTTTTTCTTGTAACATTCCGGAGTGGTCCGTATCTAAAGGAAAAACTTTAGAATATATGGCGATGAAAAGATTACTTTTGACCCTGATGTTATTGGGAACTTCTCTTTTGATTTTTGCACAGGATTATCCTTTTTCGGTAGTAAAATCGGGAACAGGAAAACAAGCGGTTATATTTATACCCGGTTTTGCATGCTCGGGTGATGTCTGGGCAGAAACAGTCAGCGTACTGAAAGACAGCTATACCTGCTATGTGCTGACGATGGCGGGCTTCTCGGGCGTTGCACCTGAAGAGTGTCCATCATTCGAAAGATGGAAAATGCAGATTGCAAAGTTTATCAAAGAGGAGCGGATAGAGAAACCTATTCTTATGGGGCATAGTATGGGAGGTGGTTTGACACTTGCAATTGCGGCTGAATTCCCGGAGCTTACAGGAAAGATTGTGATTGTAGATGCCTTGCCTTGTCTGATGGCTTTGACAGTTCCTGATTTTAAATCAGCTCCTGATAATGACTGCACTGATCTGATTGACAGGATTACAGCTATGGATGAGGAGCAATTTGTGCAAATGCAAAGAATGAGTGCGGCAACGCTTACCACTGATTCATTGAGATTTGCCGAAATAGTAAACTGGGGATTGGCATCTGACAGAAAGACGTATGCTAAACTATTCTGTGATTTCTCGAATACAGATTTAAGGGAATGTATAAAGAATATAGTTGTTCCTTCTCTCGTACTTTTGGAGCCTTATTTCAAACATATAGATACGGTCATTAAGAATCAATATAAGAATTTGTCAGTAGCACAAATCAGGTATGCAGATAAAGGCTTGCATTTTGTGATGTTTGATGATAGGGAATGGTTCATTCATCAAATTTGTGAATTTATAAAAGAGCGTTAAGTGGAATTTGAAGATATATATAGGAGGTACTGGAATAAAATATTCCGCTTATGCATGGGGTATGTAAATGACTACAGCTTAGCTCAGGACATGGCTCAGGAAACTTTTATTAAAGTCTGGCAATATCTGCCCACCTTCAGGAATGAAGCCAATATTGATACTTGGATATTTCGTATTGCAACCAATAACTGCCTGCGTCAACTGGAACGGAAGAAGCAAATCTTATCTACGCAGTTTCCTGCCGATTTATTTGAAGATGAAAAGACGGATATTGAGCCGCAGATTCAGTTACTATACAAGTTTATTGCAGAGCTTTCGGAGATAGACCGCATTATCATTTCGCTGGAGCTGGAAGATGTCAGGCAAGCGGATATAGCGCAAATCATTGGATTGTCGGAGAGTAATGTCCGTGTAAGAATTCATCGTATAAAAGCCCAGTTAACAAGAAAATTCAAAGAATATGGAGAGTAATATTGATATAAAAGAATTGTGGAACAGGCAGGCTGTTCCGGCTGCCGATCAATCTGAAATATTGAATAAGATCAGCCGTTTCAGAAAGAGCGGTCTTAAAAGTGGGATATTTCTTGATGTTATCTTAGTGTTGACTATCCTTTTTATGATATTTATCTGGATCTATTTCAAACCGCAATTCTTGAGTACTAAGATTGGAATCATTGTGGGAATCTTGCCGATGTGTATTGTGGTGGTGGTCAATCGGAAGATAACTTCTTTGTATAGGTCATTGGACGAGAAACAGTCGAATATCGATTATCTGAATAATTTGCTTATGCTGAAAGGGAAAGAAACTTTCATGCAGACTAAGGTAATGAGTTTATATTTCATTTTGCTATCCTTCGGTATCCTTCTTTATATGTATGAATATACTCTTAATTCATCTTTTACGTTCAGACTGATAGCGTATTCTGTTTTGTTTTTATGGATTGCCCTTAATTGGTTTGTTCTGCGTCCTGTAATGATTAAAAAGAATAGGCGGAAGATGGATTGTTTGATCAGACAGATCGAAAAGATTAAGTCGCAAGTGGATGAATTTTAGTTTCTAAAAAAAAGTTGTACATTTACTCGCTCAAAATAAAAAGATGCAGTATGAAAATTTTAGTTACTTACGCCGTACAGGGTGAGTTTACGGAGTTAAAGTTTCCCGGATTGATAGGAGAGGAAGAAGTTCACATCGGCTATATTCGTACAGGAGTAGGCAAAGTGAAGTCAGCTTATTATGTTTCTGAAGTGCTCAATCAGGCCAAGCCGGACTTGGTGATCAACGTAGGTACGGCGGGAAGCATTGATTGCCAGGTAGGAGATATTCTGGTGTGCCGTCATTTTATAGATCGTGATATGCAGAAGTTAGCCGATATGGGCTTGGAATATGAGATTGATTCTTCTACTTTGCTGGCAGAGAAGGGATACTGTATGCATTGGGCAGGAGAAGGCATTTGTAATACAGGCGATACTTTTCTGACGGAACTTTCGGATGTGAAAGGCGATGTGGTCGATATGGAAGCTTTTGCGCAAGCCTTTGCTTGCCGTGCCAAGAACGTGCCTTTTATTGCTGTGAAGTATGTGACGGATATCATAGGACAGAACTCCGTGAAGCATTGGGAGGATAAACTAGCTGATGCACGTAAGGGGTTGGGGGAATTCTTTGAACAGATAGGTGGAGCGGTTAAATAAGCGTCTACTTCAGCGTCTTAAATGAAAGGATATGATAGGTTACTCCTGCTGCAATAATCAGGAGTATTACTTTTACCCATATATACGGTATGATAAAAAACACGCAGTAGAGCATGGTGATCCACATCAGCGAGATGGAAATTATCTTTGCACGTAGAGGGATGGCTTTGTTTTCACGAAAGTTGCGGATATAAGGGCCGAGATGCTTATGATTTAATAACCAGTTATACAGGCGAGGCGAACTTTTAAAGTAGAGTGCAGCCGTGAGTAGCAGAAATGGAGTAGTGGGTAGCAACGGCAGAAAAATGCCGAGGATACCAAGTGCCAAAGAGAGTGTACCAAGTGCTATATAAAGGGTTTTCATGCCGCAAAAGTACTCTTTTTTTGTTTACGGAGAAAGTTCTGTTTGCTTTGTTATCTGACATTCACTTTAAATGCTTATGTTTGCGAAGAATTTTCAATAAAGTCAAAACATGTATTTGAGAAAATCCGTCTTCACGCTATTGCTGATACTGTGTAATGTATTTGTTGTGGTGGCACAGACCACTGCAGATTCTTTAGCACTTGTTACTGCTCATTGGAATGTAACTTCTATGGGAAAAGGTGTACTTTGTCGCGAAGCGGAGTTCGTTTCTTTGTATGGTGTTCCGCAGCATGTCACTATTCTTGAAATCAAACCGGAACGACATCGGTTTGACATTTTAATTCATTCTCCTAAAGAAGAAACCAGTAATGCTGCCCGTCGTTCCGGTGCAGTGGTGGCTATTAACGGTTCTTATTTCAATATCAAGCAAGGAACTTCTATCTGCTATTTGAGGAAAGACGGGGTGGTGGTGGATACTACTGCGACCGGTGTACTCAGTACTGTATCCAATGGTGCCGTGAAAATAGATAAAGGGAAACTGGACATCATAGCTTGGAAGAAACAGGATGAGAAAACTTGCGAACAGAAAGAAGGGAGTATTCTCGTTTCCGGCCCGTTGATGCTGCTGGATGGAAAAACTTGTGACTTGTCTGCTTGTAACCGGTCATTCGTTCAGACTAAACATCCACGGAGTGCCGTAGCTCTGATGAAGGATGGAACGGTATTTCTGATTGCGGTTGCGGGCCGTTTCGAAGGTAAGGCGGAAGGTATCAATATCCCTGAGTTGACACATCTTCTTCGTGTATTGGGTGCAAGGAAAGCTTTGAACCTGGATGGTGGTGGTTCTACTACACTCTGGAGTGCTTCTGCACCGGATAATGGAATTGTAAACAAGCTTACTGACAATAAACTTTATGATAATAAAGGGGAGCGTAAGGTTGCCAATTCACTTTGTGTTTATGAATAAAAGCGGAAGATTTAAACTGTAATCCTTAGAATTTTTGTACTTTTGTGCCGTGCCGAGGTGACATTAGGTGCGACAACAGACAAAGTATTTTCTTAATTAGCGTATTAACAAGAATATGTATACAGTTATCAAACGCATGGAAATATCAGCTGCCCATAGCCTGAAACTTTCCTATCGCAGCAAATGTGAGGATCTGCATGGTCACAATTGGATTATCACAGTCTACTGCCGTTCCCGGGAACTCAATGCCGATGGAATGGTAGTTGATTTCAGTCACATCAAAGAAACGGTGAAAGGAAAGTTAGATCATCGTAATTTGAATGAAGTTCTTCCATTCAATCCTACCGCAGAGAATATAGCCCGCTGGATATGTGAGCAGATACCTACTTGCTTCAAAGTCGAGGTGCAGGAATCTGAATCCAATGTAGCCACTTATGAGAAAGAATAACCCTACTGAAAGCCGGCACAAATATTTTTTATGAGAAAGATTAATGAGATTTTTTATAGCTTGCAAGGTGAAGGCTATCACACCGGCACGCCTGCTGTCTTTATCCGCTTTTCCGGTTGCAATCTGAAATGCTCTTTTTGCGATACACGGCATGAAGAAGGTGTGCTGATGTCCGATGATGAAATTATTGCCGAAGTAGGAAAGTATCCGGCTGTTACGGTTATCTTGACGGGGGGAGAACCTTCTCTTTGGGTTGATGAGGCTTTTATCGACCGTTTGCACCAGGCGGGAAAGTATGTCTGTATCGAAACGAATGGAACGAATCCATTGCCCCCAAATATTGATTGGGTGACTTGTTCTCCCAAGCAAGGGGTGAAGTTGGGGATTACCCGTATGGATGAGGTGAAGGTCGTTTACGAAGGTCAAGATATTGGAGTCTACGAGTTGCTTCCTGCTGAATATTTCTTTCTGCAACCATGTTCATGTAGTAATACTGCGGAAACAGTGGCGTGCGTCATGCAACATCCTAAATGGCGGTTAAGTCTGCAAACACATAAACTGATTGACATTCGTTAATGAATCGGGTCGTGTTATAGGAATGTAATGTGAATGACATCTTTCTTTTGCTTTTTAGGGTTTACTTTGCCGTGAAATTAAAATTCTAAAAAGAGAAGAAACATGAAATCAATTCGTTTTTTATCCTTGCTGCTTTTGCTGAACTTATTTGCAGCAGGAGGGTATGCAGCAGACCAACCCGTTAAAAAAGAGATTGTCGTAAGTGGTGTGGTGACAGATACGCAGAAACAACCTGTTACAGGTGTTGTTGTGACAGATGGCGTTAATTTTACGCAGACTGATGATAAAGGGCGTTATCAGTTGGTATCTGATCCCGCACAGTCTAAATTCGTGTATCTTTCTGTTCCGGCGGACTACAAAACTAATGTAGAGAATGCATTGCCTGTTGGCTATTATGCCCGGATTGATGCAAAAAAGAAAAAGAATCGTTGTGATTTCAGCTTGGTGAAGAGAGAACAGCCGGTTCAGGATTTTACCTTTATAGCTATCTCTGATCCGCAGGCAAGAAATGAGGAACAGTTGGATCGCTTTGCTTCGGAAACTGTGGTTGATTTGGAGGAAACATTGAAGCAATTATCTTCGCAGGAAGTTTACGGAATGGTTCTGGGAGATATCGTCTGGGATGTTATGCCTTTGTATGATTCGTATAAGAAGGTTATCTCTGATTTGGACTTAACTATGTATCATGTGATTGGTAATCACGACTTTGATCAGCAATATACGGCACTGAGCCTCGCTACGAATAAGGAAGAATACGGGGAATTGGTATTTGGTGAGCATTTTGGACCGACGGATTATTCTCTTAATGTAGGGAAAGTGCATATTATTTCGATGAAAGACATAGATTATAAAGGTAAGAAGAAATATACGGAGCAGTTTACCCCTGAACAATTGGAATGGTTGAAAAAGGATCTGAGCTATGTGAAGCCGGGTACTACCGTACTGTTGAATCTTCATGCTCCTACGGCTAACAGTACGGGTAGAGGAGGAGCCAATGCTCGTAATGCCGAACAACTTTTTGAGATACTAAAAGATTATAAGACGCATATCTTTGTCGGTCATACTCATTTTTATGAAAACCGCATTGTGACTCCTGTTATCTATGAACATAATATTGGTGCAGCTTGTGGTGCCTGGTGGGCAGGACATGTAAATCGTTGCGGTGCTCCCAATGGTTATCTGGTGGTAAATGTGACCGGTGATGACATCTCCTGGCAGTATAAGGCTACCGGTCGTCCATTCGATTATCAGTTTCGTGTGTATAAGCCGGGTGAGTTTCAGAGCCAACCTAAGTATCTGGTGGTTAATGTCTGGGATTATGATCCGGCATGGAAGTTATCCTACTATGAAGACGGTGTTGAGAAACCGGGCGTAATGGAGGCTTTTGACGATGAGGATCAGGATTATATTACAATGAAAGAAGGAAAGGCTACAGGATATCATACATCACACTTATTCCGGGTACGTCCTACGGATAAGGCTAAATCAGTGAAGATCGTAGCAACAAATCGTTTCGGTCAGAGCTTTACTCAGACTGTAGATTTGAAATGACAGGCTTTGAATACTCGTTTATGACGGGTTTATAAACAAAAATAGCTGCAAGTAAAAACTTGCAGCTATTTTCATCTTGCACGGGAGGAGAGGCTCGAACTCCCGACACCTGGTTTTGGAGACCAGTGCTCTACCAACTGAGCTACTCCCGTGTTTGCGGCTGCAAAGGTAATGTAAACTTTCAAATATGCAAGAGGGATGAGCGATTATTTTAACGCTCTCTCGTCTTATAACATCTGTAAGTCCTGATACATAATGCGGTAGGCTGCTGCTTTTTTTTCTAAAGCAAGCGGATAAGCGCGCGAAGAAGAGGGCATCCGATAGAGTCGCATAGGTCTGCCATCAAAAACAAACTCTGTAAAATCTCCCACTTTCGGCTTTTCAAGAGAGAATTGTTCGCATAAAGTTTCCGTTGCTTTCTCACCTGTAGTAACTATGGCTTTACATTCCGGTAAGCGACGGAGCATGCCCTCGATATCCGTAGGTTCTACAACTTCCAGAAATTTGTCGGATGCATTGTCTTGCAACCGTCGTATGGCGGTAGCTGTATCAAATAGGGCAATGCCTTTTTCTTGTAGGAAAGGGATAATGCGATCTTTGTCGAAAGCTTTTGCCGTTTCGTTCAGAAAATGGTTCTTATCATTGAAGAACAAGAGTCCTACAATCCGCCACATATCATTGTTCCAGTTCGGATAATAAAACTCCATCGACCACCTTTTCTTTTGAGGTGGAAAACTTCCCAGCATCAGCAAACGGGCGTTAGCAGGAAGAAAGGGTTCTAAAGGGTGCCGTTCGATTTCCATACTTACTATTTTTAGGATAAAAAATGTCTGAAAAGCCCGGAATATGATTCAGACTTCTCAGACGACTCTGTGATTTTCTTATGCAAAAGTATAGATTATTTCCGGAAGTTACTCTGCTATTTCCAGATTACTCATTTTTTCTGTGATGCGGAAGGGGAAGTCCGGATATTCGTACAGGCTGAACCGTGATTCGGTTTTGCCTTCCGTATAATTCCAGATACTTGCGTAGTCTTCCACATCTTCTCCCATGGCACGCAGTTGTCGCAGGTAGGCGGCTATGGATTTATTCTCTACGATATATACCTGTCCGAGTTGATTGATTATCGGGCTGTGGCGACGTGTTCCGTCGTGGTCGAAACGAAGGATGCGCTTTCCGTCTTCGGTCATTCCTACCAGATTGAACGTCATGCTCTTGCCAATGGCGGGCAGGTTTAACACGCTGCGGTCTGTGGCAAGAAACGGAAGATGATGTATCTTCAGGAAGTGGCGGATACAGGATGCAGGATCAAGTGCGGTTTCGAGCGATGCAGACAGGTTGAAGGCATCTTCTTTATTTAGTTTGCCGAAACGCTTTTCTTCTTGCTGTTCCTGCATGGAACGGCTGTTTGGTGTAAAGACTGCGTTGTTTTCTTCGAAACCTTTTACGGAGAATGTATAGTAACAGACAACTCCCAGTTCGTTAAGTACTTGGCGTAGGCGGGTGGTATGTCCCCGACGTGAGGCAGCTACGTTATACACAAGTTGGTTGGTAATCAGCCAGCCTGCCGATAATAATTTGCGAATACCTTCCTTTGCCTCGGGAGTAACCTCCAATGGAGTTTGGAAATGCGTTTGAATGATGAACTGACGGATACCGATGACGGATGCTTTCTCCTTGAAAGTTCGCAGAATTTCTACCAATTCATTGTTGATACGCATTGGCAGATAAGCTGGCAAACGCGATCCGAGGCGGATACGCTGTAATTCGGCATACTTTTCTCCTTCCGGGCGTTCCTGATTGGCTTTCCGTTTACGGGCAGCCATACGGTAAATGGCTTCCAGAATTGTGTTCAGCGTCTTGTTCTGACTCATGAGGGCATCTCCACCTGTGATGAGGATATCACGCAACTGGGTATCTTCCTCGAAGTAAGTCATCAGACGGCGCAATTTCTTTTCCCATGTTTCTTTAGGACGCAGGGAGTCAAACTCAAAATTGAGTCGTTTGCTCTGGAAGTCATACATACGCTGGCAGGAAGCACAAAGCCCGCCACAAGCGCGTCCCATGGTATCGGGAATGAGGATGGCTACTTCCGGATAACGACGGTGGATATTGTGCCCGTCGGGCAGGAGCCAGCCGGCCGCATTGGGTTTTCCGGCTTCTACTATGTCTTCACGTTCCCAAGCGCGGATTTGTCCGTAGGTTTCCACCAGTTGCGGGGAGTAGAGGATGTAGCTGCGCAGAGATTCATCGTTGTATCCTGTACTGCCGGGATTTAACAAGTGCAGATAGTAAGGCGTAACGAAGAAAGGCATTCCTTTCTTGCGGGCACGAGATAACAGATACATGGTTTCAGCAGAAAGTGAATTGCCCAGAAAGCGATTCAGTTCTGTAGGGCTTTTGGCAGCCATGGCCAGATGGAAACGGAAATCGTTCCACCATTCGTTGACGAGGCGGTATTTCTCTTCGTAGCTGATGCCCTCTTCAAAGTGGTAGCGGGAAACAGCGGTACGGTGCTCTATCTTCTGTATCAATGCGTGCAGAATACGCTCTTTATTTTTGGCATGGATCAGTTGTACGTCTTCGTCCAGTCCGCTGGGCCAGCGCTCGGTCCACGCTTTGACGCGTTGGGGTGCGGGGAGTGGGGCAGCAGGATGCTGTAAGCGTTTGAATTGCTGGAAAATATCCAGGAACACGTCTGTTTCCACATCTTCTTCCAGATTTCCGATAAGAAACATGTATAGAAGTGACAGGGTAGAAACAATCATTTGTTCATCGGTAGAAAGTTCATGGACTTCCTGGCCGTCATATTCAATCAGAAGTCGAATTTGCCTGACAACTTCACTTTCCGTATCAGCCTGATTGGTAATGAATTCCGAAATGCCTTGCTTGAAGCTTTCCGTACCGTCGCTCTGTTCGGCGATGCGTACAATTTCGGGAAGTTCATTTCGATAAAGTTGCTTCAACTGGGATAAAGTGAGTGCAAGCATTTTCTTTTGTTTCATAAGCGGTTGTTTTTTAATGATTAATACTGAAATAACTACGAGTTACGAGCTACAAGTTGCAAGTAACAAGCTGAGTTAAAAGTTATAAGCTACGGGTAACTCTGATAGCCTGAAAGGTTGCCTGACTTACTGAGCCTAAATCAAACTATTTGAATTATCAAATCTTCTGAGTTATCGGATATTCTAAATTATGAAATCTTCTGAATAATCAGATTACTTGAACTAATAGGTTTTGAACTATCAACTTATCAGAGTTTTTTAACTTACCCAGTGCAATAGTTTGTCACTGATAGCTTGTTGCCTGTGGCTTAGCGGATAAAGTCCGCTATATCTTACAACAATCTCTTTGCATAAAGTGTTGTTGCTCCTTCGAGCAAAAAAGTTGCATAAAAATAACAAAAAAAGGCGAGAAAATCATTTCTCGCCTTTTTTATTGATTATTTCTTTAGAAAACTTTTTCTTTTGATAACAGTTTTTGCCTGATAGATATTTCAAGCTTATTTCTCTTCCGTGGCTTTGTTTTTCGGTTCTTTTTTAGCCAGTAATACAACGTTGTACACGTATTCTGTCATCCACTGCTCGGAGTATCCCAGACGCTCTTTATATTGGCGGACTGCCATAGCCGTCTTATGTACATCGTCCTTTTTCCATACGGTTTTGGTGCAGACGTCATGTACGGTCTTTTCGGTCATACTGCGCAGTGCGCCTTTAAAAACAGAGGGCACGCGAAACTTCCATTGCATCAAGTTACCCATCAACATCATCAGGTCTTGTGAGAAGCCTTGATACATAAACAAGTATGCCTGCACATCATTCTGCGTGCGGCAATGCTTCTTTACGGAAGCGTCGATTTCCTTGAAGAAGTTTTCACTCAGTCCATAGTCCTGCATCAGCATTTTGCGTGAAGCAGTCTTTTCGGCTTGTCCCAGTCGTCCGCCCTGAGTCGGTATTTTGAACAGGCGTTTGAAGTTGGCTACATCCGGCACGAAACGAATGTTCGTAATTCCCAGATTAGCGGCAATCACGGACTGGAAATAAACGCGTGTCAGTGACACGAAATCTTCCACGTTTTTGGAGGAAGTACCCTCGGAATTCTTTTTAAATAGTTTGGCAAATATACCCATCTTATTTATGTTTTATGATTTATGATTTATAATTGCCGGGGCAATTGCGGTTACAAAAGTACGAAATAAGTTGATTTACACCAACAATTGTATAAATCATAATTTATAAATCATAAATCTCTTACCAGCACTCTATGTCATTTTCTACCTCTTTGAGGCGGTCTTTTGTGAAAACAGGGTCTTTGATACCCACCCGCTTCTGTGCACGGTAGTCTTCCAGTAGTTTAAAAGCGTATTTACCGAGCAGGCTGATGGCAATCAGGTTACAGAGCGCCATCAATCCCATGGTGACATCTGCCAGACTCCAGGCCACATCCAGTGCAGCGAGTGCACCAAATAGCACCATACCACCTACCAGAATACGGTAAATGTTCAATATCCATTTCTTACGGGTAAGATAACGTACATTGGCTTCTCCATAATAATAATTACCCAGAATGCTGCTGAAGGCGAAGAAGAACAAAGCAATAGCAACAAAAATGCTTCCTGCTGAACCTATCTCATTCGTCAATGCTTGTTGCGTAAGTTGTACCCCGTTGGTAGAGCCGTCCAGCGGCGCACCACTGAAAAGTATAATGAACGCGGTGCAGGTACATATAATTAATGTATCGGTGAAAACGCCCAAGGTCTGTATCAGCCCCTGCTTTACGGGATGTGTGACGTGTGCGGTGGCTGCCACATTGGGAGCGGAACCCATACCTGCTTCATTGCTGAACAATCCCCGCTTGATGCCTTGCATCAATGCGATACCTACACCGCCACCCAATGCCTGTTGCCAGCCGAAGGCATGGCTGACGATGAGTTTGATAACGGCAGGAAGTTCAGTGATGTTGATAGCTACAATAATCAGTGCCAAAGCAATATATCCCAATGCCATAATGGGGACAATAATGCTGCTCACTTTAGCAATGCGCTGTACACCACCGAAGATAATAAGCAGCGTGGCTATGGTAATAACCCCTCCTACGATGGCATGGTCGAAACCGAACGCATGTTCAAAAGCTGCACACAGCGTATTGCTTTGTACGGAGTTGAAGGCGAAGCCGAAAGTGATCGTAATGAGTATGGCAAATACAGTACCCATCCACGGTTGTTTCAATCCTTTCCGCATATAATAAGCGGGACCGCCAATGAAAGAGTCTTTGCCTCTCACCTTATATAATTGTGCCAATGTAGACTCTACGAATGAACTGGCAGCACCAAACAGGGCAATGACCCACATCCAGAACACTGCTCCCGGCCCGCCTACAGCGATGGCAGTGGCCACACCCGCCAGATTGCCCGTACCTACACGGCTGGCAATGGAGATGGCAAATGCCTGAAATGAAGAAATATGCTTTTCACCCGGCTTGCCGTTTGTTCCTGCTGAGTCACCCAGTAAACGTACCATTTCACCTATCATGCGGAACTGTACGAAGCGGGTTTTCAGCGTGAACCAAAGGGCACATCCCAAAAGCAGAGCGATGAGGATATAGGTCCAGAGAATATCGTTGATTGAATTGATTATATTCATGCTATATTGTTTAATATTTACTTGTTTAATGATAAACTGTCGGTTCTTCTGTCTGAATTTATTGATTATAAAGGTCGCAAAAGATATATTTTGTAACTGATTGAATATTACTGTGTTGTGTTGAGGCGTTCTAAGACTGCAACTGAGGTACCCTAAGTATACGACTGAGATACCCTAAGTATCATACTGAGGTACCCTAAGTATCATACTGAGATACCCTAAAATAACAACTGTTTCTGTTTTTTGTTTTTCTGTAAATAACTTTTTCCTCATAACCCAAAAGTAAAAGTCAGGATAGAAGAATAATCATTTATTTTAGTCTGAAGTGAAACTTATGACCTTCAAATACCGGTTCTACAATATCAAACCGGATGAACTTGGCAAGTAAATGTTCCGCTGCACGTCGGGAAAGGCGTGCCAGCCTACAATACCTGTTTAACGATAGACTGTCATTTTCTTCCAACAAGTCAAGCAACAACTGTTCGCGTTCAGTATAAGTTATCAGTTCTCCCCGCGGACTACCACTTTGCTGCCATACACGCAGATGAACCGGTGTAGCGAGTATATTCTCATCCTTGATGCGCAGATAAGCCAACGGTTTTCCAGTTTCATCCTTGGCATATACGGGTTTTTGCAAACTTTCCTCAATCTGCACTACCAGCACACTGCGTCCTTCCGCCTGAAAGGTCTGCATGGTATAATTCACTTCCGGCTGACAGTACATTTGTGCTGCCGCCTCTATCATATATTGTTCCTCATCGGAGCGAACTCCGGCAATCTTTCCGTTATCTTTTACCCCGATCAGCAACCGCCCGCCGTCCGTATTGGCAAAGGCGGAGAGCGTTTTTGCGATCTTACGGGCATCGGAAATCTCAAACTTAAAGTCCTGCCTTTGGTGTTCGCCTTCGGCTATGAGCAAGTGTATGTATTCCGTATCTGTAAGGGGTTTCATGCCTGCAAAAGTAGGTAAAAAACGCCAGAGGACGTTTTTTTGTGCAATTTTTGCGGATTATTTCAAAAAAAATATTGTTTTTCTGCATTTATTTCAAGAAAGAGTGTATTTTTGCCAGACATTATTAACGAAGTAATATTAATAAGAAAAGGATTATGAAAGAATTAGTTGAAAAAGTTGCTGAATTGTATGCAGCATTCGAGAAAGATGCAAAAGCTCAGATTGAAAATGGTAACAAAGCTGCCGGTACTCGTGCACGTAAGGCTTCTTTAGAAATCGAAAAATTAATGAAAGCATTCCGCAAAGCATCTTTGGAAGCTGCTAAATAATAAGCACGCTTACTGAAAGAATTGAAAGACCGTCTCAATGAGAGCGGTCTTTTTTGTTTTACAGGTGTGAAGACACTCTGAATAGTTCTTTATTATTTAACTTCCCATTATTTGTTTCCTTCTCTTCGAATTGCTAATTTTGGCCCAATTATAAGTTGTGTAGTGGATATGAATGAAAACGTCCTCAATAAACTGAAAATACTGGCGGAGTCGGCAAAATATGACGTCTCATGCTCGTCCAGCGGTACCGTGCGTTCCAACAAACCCGGTATGTTGGGTAATACTGTCGGTGGCTGGGGTATTTGCCATAGTTTTGCTGAGGATGGACGTTGCATTTCACTGCTGAAGGTGATGTTGACGAACTATTGCATTTACGACTGTGCATATTGCATCAATCGTCGCTCTAATGATTTGCCGCGTGCTACGCTTTCTGTCAGTGAGTTGGTAGATCTGACGATGGAGTTCTATCGCCGCAATTATATAGAAGGATTATTCCTGAGCAGTGGTGTGGTGCGGAGTCCGGATTATACCATGGAACGTCTGGTGCGCGTGGCAAAAGACTTGCGCACAGTGCATCGTTTCAATGGCTATATCCATTTGAAAAGTATTCCCGGTGCCAGTCGTGAACTGGTGAACGAAGCGGGGTTGTATGCCGACCGCCTCAGCGTCAATGTAGAAATACCGAAAGAGGAGAATCTGAAACTTCTTGCCCCGGAGAAAGACCATAAAAGTGTATATGCGCCGATGCGTTATATTCAGCAAGGCGTGTTGGAAAGTTCGGAGGAACGGAAGAAACACCGCCATGCACCACGTTTTGCTCCTGCCGGACAGAGCACACAAATGATTGTAGGGGCTACAGCGGAAACGGACAAAGATATTCTTTTTCTTTCATCAGCTCTTTACAAAGGACCTACAATGAGGCGTGTTTATTATTCCGGTTATATCTCTGTGAATACGTATGATACGCGTTTGCCGGCCCTGAAGCAGCCACCGCTGGTACGTGAAAATCGCCTGTATCAGGCAGATTGGCTCATGCGCTTTTATCAGTTTAAGGTGGAAGAGATTGTGGATGATGCATATCCTGACCTGGACTTGGAGATTGATCCTAAACTGTCGTGGGCCTTACGCCATCCGGAGCAGTTTCCGGTAGATATCAATCGGGCGGATTATGAGATGTTATTGCGTATTCCGGGGGTAGGAGTGAAGTCGGCAAGATTGATCGTGGCATCCCGTCGTTTTTCTAAGTTAGGTTTCTATGAGTTAAAGAAGATAGGAGTGGTGATGAAAAAAGCGCAGTACTTTATTACTTGCCATGAACTCCCTATGAAGACAGTGAATGAAATGACTCCGCAAGCAGTGCGCAGTTTGCTGATTACGAAGCCGAACAAGAAGAAAGTGGACGAAAGGCAGTTGTTGCTTGATTTCCGCGACTAAGAGAGTTTTTTTCCATGAATATATTTGTTTTTGATAATACTTTCGAGGGTTTGCTGACTTCTGTTTTTGAAGCCTATTCCCGTCGTGTTTTTCCTGATGCATTGTCTCCGGAAGGAGAGCCATTACCTTTATTTTATGATGAAGTCTTCACGGTAATCACCGAAGAAGAAAAGGCGAAGCGAGTATGGCGTGGTTTGCAAAAGAAACTCTCTTCCGGTGCTCTGTCTTGCCTCGCCCAATGTTGGCTGGCGGAGGAACAGGAAACTCCGATGCTTTTGTTTCGCTATATTCGTAAGGCGATTGATGCTCCCCGTTCCATTGAAACCAATTTTGCCGATCCGGATGTACTGGAATTCTCGCGTATGTGGAAGCGGGTGGATTGGGAACGTCTTCGTATGCTCCAGTTTATCCGTTTTCAGAAAGCTGCCGACGGCACCTTCTTTGCTGCGGTAGAGCCGGAAAAGAATGCTCTACCACTGGCTATCGATCATTTTAAGGATCGTTTTGCCGATCAGCCCTGGCTGATATATGACATAAAACGGGCGTATGGTTTCTATTATGATTTGAAAGAAGTACGTCAGGTCACTTTTGAAGAAGGTTCATGCGAGCGACATCTGGTCACAGGTATGCTGGATGAAAGCCTGATGGATAAAGACGAGAAACTTTTTCAGCAACTCTGGAAGACATACTTTAAAGCCATCTGTATCAAAGAACGGCTAAATCCGCGGAAGCATAAACAAGATATGCCTATACGTTACTGGAAACACATGACAGAGAAGCAGTAACAAGATCATTCGATTTGTTCTACTGTCACATCCGGCCATTCCTGCATAAGTGACAGCATGTGTCCTTCGTCATTACTCCGCTTGGATTTGATAATCATAGTCACTATATACCTTTCTGTATCTCCGGAACCTAATCTTTCCATTTTGTAGGAGACTAACATATAATTTCGGGAGTTAAAGCGATCGGATACTTCCTTAAGGATATCCTTATTTCCGGTAGAGAATGTTATCATGGAGCTTTTCATCCCTACACTTTTGAACAGGATGCTGAGCAGTTCCAATCCTGCCAGAGTGAGCAGGGTAGCGGCTATACTTATTACATACATTCCGGCTCCAACCGCCAGACCGATGCCTGCTGTAGCCCATATTCCGGCAGCAGTAGTCAATCCTCTGACTATTTGCTTTTGTAATATGATGGTACCGGCACCGATAAAACCGATACCGCTGACTACCTGGGCCGCTACACGACTCGGGTCCAGCGAGACGCTGTTTTCTTTGATAATGTCCTGAAAGCCATATTGGGAAACAATCATGATGAGGGCACTGCCTAATGATACTAAAAAGTGAGTACGGTATCCTGCTTCTTTGGCACGGTATTCTCTGTCCAGGCCGATGATGGCACCTAAGATGCCGGCTACTAATAGTCTGAGTACGAAATCGAAATCTAATGTCATATTGGCTCCTTTCTGTGTTTTAAGTTACTGTACTTTTTCTTTTGTCTCAAGACAAAAGAAAAGTACTTAATTTATAACCCATGCCCTATTATGCGGCACAGTCTTCTTCGGATCATAGTGCATTCCCGCCTGTGTCGGTATTTTAAGAACGTATGTACGTCCGCTTTTGTTTTGTAAAGAACTATCGCGCAGCCATGGGTTGGCATCCTTCAGTTGGGCGTAGGTAATACCTTTACTCTTAGCAAATTGTGCCAGATTGTCGATACTTGTTGTTACATTGATCTCTGTATAGGGAATGACAGGGTAAAGATGTTCCCGTTTCAGTAAAAAGCCATAGCGCTGCGGATTACTGATGACGGCTTTAGCGGCAAGCAGACGGAACATGTAACGGGAAGTTTCTTCTACAAGCCAAAGGTCTACGGCTTGATCTACGAGCTGTTTTTTCAGTTCAGAGGAGATGCGGCCTTGTCCACCATTGTAAGCAGCGGCTACGCAAAGCCAGTTACCATATCTTTGGTAGGCATCTTTCAGATACTGGCATGCGGCACGGGTGGCTTTCTCCACGTGATAACGTTCGTCGATATTGGGGTTTACTTCAAGGCCGAATTCGCGTCCGGTAGTTTGCATGAACTGCCACATTCCGGCTGCTCCTGCCGGACTACGGGCAAGGGTGTTGAGGTTACTCTCTATTACGGCGAGGTATTTGAAATCGTCGGGTACACCGTTTTCCTTCAATATGGGTTCTATGATGGGAAAGAAGCGGTTCGCACGCTTGATGGTGAGCATGGTGGTGGAGTGCATATAGGTGAACGACATTTGTTCACGGTCCATGCGTTCACGATGATCGTAGCGTGTCAGGTCAATTTCCTGTCCGGCAAAGGTGATTTTATCCGGTACGGAAGGGGAGGTGACACAATAGGGAACTTCGGATTTAACGGATTGCTGTTCAGGATCTATCGTGCTGTGCCCAAACAGAAATGGAAGTGCGGCACCGGCGCATAGAGCAACTGAGGTAACTATCAGGATATGTATTGAGTTTTTTTTCATTTTCAAAAGTTTGTTTGGTTCGAGGTCGAATATACAATATTTACGGGAATGAGGCAAGAACTATGGTGTCTTTACAACGAATCTTAGTTCTTTATAGGCAATCTTTCCCATAACCACCGGGGGATCATTCGCCAGAAAAAGACAACTACACGGTATCTACCGTCAATCACAATGACCCGTTTTTTCCGGTTCAAGGCATGGACGATACTCTTCGCTACCTGATTGGCTTGCATAAGCATGGGGAACTTGCCACTTTTCAGTAAGTCGGTAGCGACGAAACCCGGGCGTATGTCTGTGAAATGGATATTCAAGTGTTGCATCCGGGAGAGTTGTGCCAAGGCTTCGATGTAAGTATTCTGGAAGCGTTTCGTTGCGGAATAGGCCGGGGCGATGCCCAATCCTTTGGTGCCTGCAATGGAGCTGATGACAGCGATATGCCCACCTCCTTCGTTTTTGAAGTGATTGAAGGCGGCGGTCACCATGCGGGTGAATCCTTCTACGTTGGTACGGGCGGTATTTAGTTCTATTTCCGGTTTCAGGTCTGGGTTCTGACTTCCTATGCCGGAGCTGAGGAAGAACAAATCCATGCCACCTAACTTCCGGATAAGTGTCTCCAGTAGGGTAGGGGCATCTGGATCTGTTACGTCCAGACGTTGGATTTCGATTTGCCCGGGGGCGGTGGCTTGCAGTTTCTCCAATGCTTCTTCCCGTCTTCCGGCAATACCGATGTGCCAACCTTGCTGAATTAGCAGTTTGGCAACTTCTTCTCCTATGCCGGAGGTGGCTCCTATAATAATGGCTCGTTTCATAATTACTGTATTAGTAGTTTGTTAATTGCATGTGCAGGATGGGAAAGGGCTTGCCTTGTGCATCTGTTTCATCCCGGCTTATTACTTCAAAGCCCCTGTTACGGTAGAAGCGGAAAGCCTGTTCGTTTTGTTCGTTGACATCCACTTTGCGGAAACTTTGTTTTCATATATTTTATTGTCCGATGACGGTTGCTACTATTTTTCTTCCACCGCCATGATTGCGGAATTCACAGAGGTATATACCTTGCCAGATACCCATATTCAGTCTACCATCAGTGATAGGTATGCTGAGACTATTACCTGTCAGAGTCGATTTAGCATGGGCGGGCATGTCGTCATCTCCTTCACAGGTATGCATATAGTAGGGTTCCCGTTCTTTCACCAGGTGGTTGAAGATGGCTTCCATGTCCGTCTGGACATCCGGATCTGCATTTTCATTGATGCTAAGTCCGGCAGAGGTATGCTTGATGAACAGATGTAAAAGTCCGGCTTGCGGCAGACGCGGCAGGTTACGTATTATTTCATCCGTTATCAGGTGAAAGCCACGTGCACGGGGACGTAGGGTAAATTCTCTTTGAGTAACAAAAAATTGTTCCATTTTATATATTTCTATGCGTTATTATTTGCCGATATGATTTAGTATGAAAGTCTTTCTATTCTTTAGGGGCTTTATCAAGTGATGATCCGCAATACTTACAGAACTGTGCACTTTCTTCGTGTCCTCGCCTGTGACAGTTGGGGCACTCTCTTGCTACATTCTTTTCATGTCTTTTCATCAGCGATACGGAAACTATGCCGGTGGGTACTGCAATAATAGTGTAACCTATCAGCATGACACAACCCGAAAGGAATTTCCCCAAGGCGGTGACAGGAGTTATATCTCCGTAACCTACGGTGGTAAGGGTGACGCAGGCCCAATAAATACTGTTGGGAATATTGCTGAACTGCGTATTAGGCTTTCCTCCTTCAATCATGTACATCAGCGTTCCGATAGATATCACCAGAATAACCACAAACATAAAGAAAACTGCGATTTTCTTGCTACTGTCTCGTAGTGCTGTCAGCAGCATTTGCCCTTCTATCCAGAAGTTGAATAGCTTGAAAATGCGGAATATCCGTATCAGGCGGAAGGCCCGTATAATAAGCAGATAACGTGCCCCGGGAAATAGGAAAGCTAGATAAAGCGGTAGTGTAGCCAGCAAGTCGATGATTCCGAAAGCACTGAAAGCATATTTGGAAGGTTTAGGCGAGCAATACAATCGGGTGATATATTCGAAAGTAAAGAAAGCGGTCAGTAAATACTCCATAACAATGAATGGAGTTTTCAGCCATACCGGTAATCCTTGCAGGCTTTCCAGGATAACAAGTCCTACGCTAAGCAATATGCACCAGATCAGGGTAACATCGAATAGCTTCCCGGCAGGTGTGTCAGCTTCGAATATGATGACATATAGTTTTCGCTTCAAAGCCTGATTATGCATCAGTTCTGTGAATTTATCTTTCAGTTTCATGTTTCGTAATGTTTGTCACAAAAGTAGGAAAACCTTTCCGAATAAGAAAAAGGGTACTTGACTTTTTGTAACTTGCTGGAATATGGAGTATATTTGTTACCTGTTTTCACGATTTAAAAGTAAACAACCATGAAAAGAATAATAACCTTCGTTATCGGGGTTTTGTTCATCATACTTAAAATTAAGAGCGTATGAATAAAGTATGTGTAGTAACAGGTGGAGCTGCCGGTATCGGTCGTTGCATTGTCGAGATGTTTGCGGAATCGGGATATACGGTGTATTTCATTGATAAGACACCCGAGGCGGTGGAACTGGCGGAAGGAAAGATGTCGGAAAGAGGGCTTTCGGTAACAGGCTTTGTCGGAGATATTGCCGAGGAACAGACGCTGCGGGATTTTGTAGACTTTGTCTTATCCATAGAAGATCAGATTGACTGTCTGATAAATAATGCTTGCCTGACAAATGGAGGAATATTGGGCAACTGTTCGTATGAAGACTTCCTGTATGTGCAACGTGTGGGAGTAGTGGCTCCTTATTTCCTGGCTCTGTCTTTTAAAGACTACTTCAGTAGTGCAGGTGCTATTGTGAATATTTCTTCTACCCGTGCTTTTCAGTCGCAGGCCAATACGGAAAGTTATACGGCAGCCAAAGGTGGAATAACGGCTCTGACTCATGCGCTTGCGGTCAGTCTTTCGGGAATTGCCCGTGTGAATTCTATTGCTCCCGGTTGGATTGATACGGGAAGCTATCATGAAGAGGATTATGTGCCGACATATACGGAAGGAGACATCATGCAGCATCCCTCGCAAAGGGTAGGAGAACCGGCTGATATAGCCCGTGCAGTTCTTTTCCTTTGTGACGAACGGAACTCCTTTATCAACGGGGAGAACATTACGATTGACGGAGGCATGAGTAAACTAATGATTTATCATAATGATTATGGTTGGGATTATCAACCGTAGAAACTATTAAATATAAAAAGAGAATAATGGAAAAAGTAATTATTAACTCCTACGAGGAATTTGAAAAGCTGGTAGGCCAGCAGATTGGCGTTTCTGATTATGTAGAACTTTCGCAAGAGCGCATCAATATGTTTGCAGATGCTACGTTGGACCATCAATGGATACATGTAGACACGGAACGTGCAAAAACAGAAAGTCACTTCAAGACTACCATTGCGCACGGTTATCTCACTTTGTCTATGCTTCCGCATTTGTGGAACCAGATTATTGAGGTAAACAACCTGAAGATGATGGTTAATTACGGTATGGAGCAGATGAAGTTCGGGCAGGCGGTGTTGTCGGGACAAAGCGTGCGTCTGGTGGCGAAGTTACATTCGCTGGCAAATCTGCGTGGTGTGGCGAAAGCAGAGATTAAGTTTACAATTGAAATAAAGGATCAGCCTAAGAAAGCGCTTGAGGGGATTGCAGTGTTCTTGTATTATTTCAATTGAGGTGTCCTTTTCTCCATTGGGATTAACTTATATCTGTACGATTATGAATCAGTTGTGATAAGGTGGTAGGGTGATAAAGTGATGACGGGATAACGCTCTGTGATATATAGCGCAGCTACTTTATCCCCCTATCACCTTACCGCCTTATCACTCTTTTCCTTCTTTTCTTTTCCGTTATGAGGTAAATGATAATTCATTGTATATTTCATCGATTAGTAATTATGCTTACAAAAAGCGAGTAGATTTCTTCCTTTCCCGCAGTTCTTCCTCCCACTCGTTGAGTGAACCTGATTCAGTCAGTGACTGAATGCCTTTCACTCAGTGACTGAATGCCTTTCAGTCCCTGACTCATTGTACCCCCATTCAGAGGGTGTCTGGGAGGGGGTAGGGAAGGTGACAAGACAGGAAAGAAAAAAAGATGAAAATTGTACACAAAAAACGTATCTTGATTCATTTTTGTAGGGATATGAATTGATACTCCTTCTTATTTCTTCCTAATATATTCCTGCCACAAATGTCGGATAGCCGCCACCGGATGATAGAGCAACATTCTCGGTCCTGCCCATCTCATCACTACTCTCATCCGTTCCCTCATTTCCGGCTTATAGCAATGCACGGTACAAATCCGACAAGTTGATTTCCCGTCTCCGAACGGACAACGTGAAAGCCGTGTCTGCGCATACTCCAACAATTCCCTGCATTGCGGGCACAGTGTTCCGTTCCCCTCTTTCTTCCGGCAGTAGAGGCGAATCATCTGTTCTACGGTTTGCTTTTCCTTTTCGATGCGGGACATACTATCTTTTACGGGCTAATTGAACGATGCTTGTGATAAACTCCGTTTTACTTTCTGTATAAGCATCCCTGTCATGTTCATATCTCTTTTTCAACTCCACCTTTAATTCTCCGTATTTGCGAGCAACTTCCGGATGAAGTTGAAGATAATGGCAGAATATGGGTTCATCCCAATCGCCGGCATATCGCACATGCAGGTGGTAAGCCTGACCTTTGAAGCCCTGAGGGGTATATCCTTTCATAAACATCATGTGCGGTGCCGGCTTACCGGGCTGATATGTATAGATATATCCTATGCTTTCAATCTTTCTGATAAAGGCTTCGGTGTCGGTATCTTCTTTTATCTCTAATAATATGTCTATGGTAGGTTTGGCTATCAATCCTTTTACGGCTGTGCTCCCTATGTGTCGGATGCGAAATATGCTTTCCCCGACAAAGGTTCGGAGTTGTTCTTCTTCCTGTATATACAAGTCTTTCCAATTCTCCTGATGTTCCGTCAGGAGAATTGGAAAGAGAGTCCATAATTCTTCATCAGACATATCATTCAGTTCTTTCATAACAGATATGGTTGATTAAGAAGGATATTCCTGTTGGCAATTAATTCTGCCAGCGTTTTAGCTTCGGAAACTCTTGCTTCATCATGGCAATTGCCTCTTCTTTAGTCACTTTCTGTTCCGAGTCTTTGTTGAATTCCTCAACAAACTGAGCACAGTGTTCTATCATTTCGTCCATGGTGCAGTCCTGAGTGAACTTTCCATTCTGATAACAGTAAGTACAGTAGTCTGCGCTGAGGCTACCGTCAGCATTTGTTCCGCAAACTTCATTGGATGTCAGCGGCATTCCGCAACTCTGGCAAAATTTCATTTCCATAATTGTTCTTGATTTTAGAGTTTTATAAATATGTATTCTTATTTCAATTGCAGCAATTTCTTTAGCAATCCTTCATTCAGCAGATGCACAGTCTCGAACTTCCCGTTATAGAATACCGCCCAATTATTGAAGATGCAAGGCAGTTGCTTGGCTTTCTCCAGCGTGTCGACTTCTATCAACCGCAAAGGCAACTGATTATTCTCACAATAATTATAGATTTGCTCGATGCAGTTGGGAATGTAAGGACATTGCACGCCGTAATATATAGTCAGCTCTTTATTCTCAATAGTCTGTTTCCTTGCATCCGCCGTAAATTGCGGTTGGCTGCCGTCAAGGGAAAGAGCTAATAATTCGTATTCGTCATTAATGCTATCCACTACCTTGAAGCCATATTTCAGCATAAATTTCTTGTCGGACAAGAAAGGCTTCTTCTTTTTGGAAGACAGCACACAGATACCCGATTTCCCTTGTGCCTTGGCATCGTCAATGCACGATTGCAACAGGGCTTCTCCATACCCTTTCCCCTTGTAGCTGCCTGCCACCCACAGGCAGTAGATATACAGATAGTTATCCCCCGTCACAGGCACCCACGCCTTTTCCAGCGGGGCATACTCGATAAATACCTTGCCTTGTGCATCCAGTTTGCGGAAGACGTGCCCTTCTTTTACGCGTTCGGACAACCAGTTCCGCTTATCATTTACACCTGTTTGGTGCTTCTTATCAGAAATGGCGCAACATAAATGTTCGCTCATGACATTATCCGGATTCAATGTGATAAATTCCATATTATTTCTTTTGTATTGGTATATAGATTTTTGTTATCTGTTTTGCCGGATTGTCCGACCACGTTACATATTCTTCAAAAGAGAGTGCATTGCGCAATCTTCCTTTTTCTCTGGAATAAATATAAGTATAGGCACGAAGCAAACCTGAATAGCTTCCCTTGTAAGTATAGACTGCATATTTTCCACTCTCTATCGTCAATGTTCCGATGGCACCCGATGGTTTTATTCTTTGCGCAACGGAGGCGCAGGCATAGAAACGGCATTGCTTTTTCTTTGTAATAGTCGGATCATCGAAGCTGATGCCAAACCAGCGGGTGGCTTTGGATTGTAGCTTGTTTTCCTTCAGAAATCCGCAAAGTTTTCCCCAACCGAGTTCGTAACTCTCTTTTTCTCCATACGGACCGATAATACGGATATAGGCTATGTACATTGGGGAAATGAGTAGGACTTCCGGTTCGTCCAATCCGATAAAAGCAATATCCTCTATCGGAGTTGTTTCAGGAGTGTTAAAGGTCAATGTATTGCCGAAAGCCACCGGAGAAACGCCAAAATATCGTTTGAATGCTTTTGAGAAAGATTGTGCCGTGTCATATCCCATCTTTTCGGAGAGTTCCTGCAAGGATAAATCTCGCGTTTGCAGATACATCACAGCCCTTTCCATTCTTTGGCGGGTGATGTATGCCGAAAGTGTTTCTTGCAGATGGGATTTGAAAAGCCGATGGAAGTGATATACGGACATGTGCATTTCCGCCGCCAGCATTTCTAAAGTCAATGCTTTGTGCAGATGGGTATGAATATAATCAATGACTTGATTTATTAATTCCTGATGTCCGTATGTGGTTTCTTCCTTCATTTGCTATGTTTTGATGCAAAGGTAGGGGAAACCTTTGGAAGAAGAATTATCCATTCTTGCTAATTTTTAAATAAACCATGTCCCGCAATTGTTTTCCGTCCTCATACATGGGATGGTCGTAGTTCTTGATGAAGAAATCGGGTATCCGGTGGGAGTAGGTGAAGCCGCACCGTTCATAAAACGGTATGGTATAAGTACTGTCTCCTGTGCCCACTAACATCGTCTGATAGCGGTCTTTGTAGTGCTCCAGCAGAAACTTTATCAACTGTGTTCCATATCCTTTGCGCTGATAGTGCGGATAGGTTGCAATGTTCTTTATTTCGTATGTTCCGTTTCCTTCATCGGTGATTACGCAGGCGGCTTTTAAGTCTCCGTCGTAAAGGGCAAACATTTCTCCGCGTTCCAGATAAAGGTCAATCATAGATTCCTGCTCGTCTGCGAGAAGCAGGAGTTCGAGGAATTCTTTCTTGTTCTTTAAGATAGGTACGATATTAATCATATAGTATTGACTGAATTGTTTTCAAATTTCCCAAAGATAGGTATTTGAAACGGGACGGACAATTTTTTGGTGTTAATTGGCTGCCAATCGATAAAATTCTGTAGTTTTGTAACTTCTGAATTCAAAATTTATACTAACACACAACAAATATGAAATATAGAACTTGCCTGACAACACTTCTATACAGCTTCCTTTTAGGACTCATCCTGCCCGCTTCGGCACAAAATTCTCTTCAACACCAGAAAGACTCTTTACGTCATGCCCTCGAACATGCGGAAGGCATTGATAAGTTGCAGACTTACAACAAACTGTACTACATCTATATGGCAGAAGCCGGCGATGACCAGAAAATGGATACGCTGATGACGCTGTTTGAGCAGGCGGAAGCCGAAGCCATCAGGCAAGGCGACACACAAATGCAGGGAATGGTGTACGGCAATAGGATTATCTCCTATATAAACAGGAGCGAGCACGACAAAGTCATAGAAAAGGCGCCCGCCTATCTCGACTTTTATATCCGGCACGACTTGTGGAAATTCTATTATCAGATACACATGCAGCTTATCACCGCCTACAACCTGAAAGGAGACTATGAACTGGCCGCCGCCGAAGCCGGGAAAATGTATACCCGTGCCCGGGAGCGCAAGGACAAGGCAGGAATGGCAACCGCGCTCTATGCCACCGGCATCATCTATAACCTGCAGAGGAGGCCGAAAGAGGAAGAAGACTGCTTCCGGGAGAGCATCAGCCTGTTGTGGGAAGTTTCCGGTTACGATAATATCCTGACGCAATCCTATGCCTTCCTGTGCGTGTCGCTTCGTGCACAGGCACGCTATGACGAGCTGCTGCAACTGGTGCCCGAATATGAAAAAGCCATCGCCCGCTTCGAGAAAGCCACCGGCAGGGTGCAGCCCGAAGCTCGGGGAAATCTTTATGTGGCACTGATGAACACCTATATAGATATTAAAGAATATGACAAGGCGGGCATATACCTCTCCAAACTTGAAGGTAGCGTCAGCAACAACATGTTGAAATTCGAACTGCTGCGGGCAAAGGCGCTGATATTGCAGTCGCGGGGAGATTACCGCACGGCACTTGCCGTTATCGACAGTGCCGTAATACAGGTTCAGGAATCGGCTTTCAACCTCAATGCCGTGCGTAAGATAAAGATGGAGATACTGGCACGGGCGGGGCGCAATGATGAAGCGTTCAGTCTGCTGGACGAAATCATTGCGGCGAACGACAGTATAAATAATGTGGAAGTCAACGCCCGTTTTGACGAACTGCGCACCCAGTATGAGGTGGAAAAGCACATTGCCGAGAAAGAGCGTAATTTCCATTATTTCCTGTTTGCCCTTGGCATTTGCCTGGTTCTGGTGTTGCTCCTGGCAGGCGTCTTCTACTATAACCGGATTATTTCTACCAAGAACCGCAAGCTGTACGAGCGAATCAAGGAACAGGACAGGTTGGCGGAAGAACTCTCCAGAATGGCACAAGCCTGCGAAAGTACCGCATCGTCGGAAGTTCTGCCGCAGACATCCGATACTGCCGCCACCGTTGAGCAGCACCGGCTGGTTGCCCGTTTGCGCGAGTATCTGCTTTCCGGTGATAACCTTTCTAATGCCGAGATGAACCGTGACGAGATTATCTCCGCGCTCGGCACCAATAAAAACCTGCTGACCGATGCCGTTAGAGCCGTGGCGGGGAACTCTCCCATGGAGTATATGCGCATGCTGAAACTGGACGAGGCACGCAAGATGCTCGACCATCATCCCGAACTTACGATTGAGGCGATAGCTTTCAGTTGCGGCTTCAATATCCCGAGCACCTTCTACCGTCTGTTCCGAAAACAGTATGGCATCAGTCCGGCGGAATACAGGAAACAGGCAAATAAATTATAAACGTCTACTTACCAATCCCCCCAAAATCAAAAGCACGGTCCATCCGTGCTTTTTTTGTGCCCACATGCCTCAGAAGTGTCTGAGGAGGGTGTGTTGCAATATAATTGGGACAAAATGCAATAAAGTCGGGACAAAATGCAATAGTGTTTCATCCGTAAATCGCTTCTTTTGCAGCATGATTTCTAAAGAACAAGAGCGATGAACGAATACATGTACCTTCTTATTGTGGCATTCTTTTTTTGTATGGTGATAGCCATTTTTTGCCTCTTCCTATATTGCCGGAAGATTGAACGGAAGTGCAACCATTGCATTGCGAAAAGCCTTCGCGAACTGGACCGTATGTTTAAAGAACTGGAACGCATGCAGGTGGAAAGGGAAACTATTGAAAAGATACTTAAAATAAGGATAAACCTATGAAACACTTACAAAGACATCTATTGGTTCTGTTCCTGGCGCTGCTGCCGGGAGTGGCAAGTTTCGCCGGAGAAGCGGCGGACAGTCTCTACATCTTTCGCTTTGTGCAAGGAAAAGATGCGTTCTACGCCCCCTGGCGGGACAACAGTGCGCAGCTCGAAGCACTCCTGACCCTGCTACGTGCACACCGGGAGGCCATTCTTTCGGGCAGCATTCCGGTGCGCGTGGATGGATATTGCACCGGACAGGCTCCGGACGAAGAGAACCGACGCATGGCTGCCGTGCGCAGCAACCGGGTGAAGTCGGAACTTATCGGACGGGCAGGAGTGACGGAAGCCTGCTTCGTGACCGCCAACCATGCCGTGGAGTACGCAGAAGGAGTGCGGAATGTAGTGACCGTGACGCTGTGTATCCCCGTCGATATCAACGAAACGAAAGAAGATTTACCCGACGCGGCTGACACGGATTTAAGGGTTGTTCAGCAGGGGCAGAAGGCTGTGCAGCAGGAGCAGAAAGCTGTTCAGCAGGGGCAGAAGGCTGTTCAGCAGGAGCAGAAAGCTATTCAACAAGAACAGAATGCTGTTCAGCAAGCCCAGAAGTCTGCCCGGCAAGCGAAGAGCGAAGCGGCAACCCCGGAACAGCCAACACCCATCCGTCGGAAAGAACAATCCCTTTCCCTCCGCACCAACCTCTTGTATGATGCCTTCCTGCTGCCCACCCTTGGCGTGGAATGGCGCATCAGCCACAGCATCGGCCTCAAGCTCGACGGCAGCTTCTCCTGGTGGGGCGGTAATCACGGCAAAGTGCAGAAAGTGTGGCTCGTCAATCCCGAAGTGCGGTGGTATCTGCTGCGCGACAGACGCTTCTACGTAGGCGTCTCCGGCAGCTACGGCGAGTACAACATATATAAGTATCTGCCCGGCAAACTGCTGAAAGGCGACACCGGCTATCAGGGCAAACTATGGAATGCGGGCGTGACGCTGGGTTACCAATTATCCCTCTCCCGCAGTTTCTCCCTCGACTTCAACCTCGGCCTGGGCTATACCCGTTCCGCCTACGACAGCTTCGGCATGACCGACGGCGTGCGCATCCATAAGCAGCAAGACGGAACAAAGAACTTCTGGGGCCCCACACAAGCAGGCATCAGCCTCGTGTGGACTATCGGAAACAACAAGTAAAACCATCTAAAACCAACGCATATGAAAAGGAATATCAGACAATGTCTTATCGTAGCAGCCACAGCGCTATCCCTTGCCGCCTGCGACGTGAAAGACCCCATCTACAACACCCCGCACCCGGAGCAAGGGGCAATTACCCTCGTTACCGACTGGAGCGGCATTGGTGAGGGACTGACCGCACCCGCAAGCTATACGGTAGAAGCCGGTGACTACTCCGCCACCCTCACCGGTACCACCAACCTGCTCGAACCTCTTTTTGAACCGGGCAGCTACTGCCTGCATATCTACAACACGCCGCAGCACATCACCGTTTCCGGCATCACCGCCACCGTTGCCGGGGCTTCGGGCAATGTGGACGGTGCGGGCCCCTTCGTGCAGGAGATGCCCGGCTGGCTGTTTACGGATGCGGTGGATGCCGTGATAGAGCCCGATATGGAGCAGACATTCACCGCCGTGATGCAGCAGCAGGTGCGGCAACTGACGCTCGTCATCGAGCCTACGGGTAGCACTACGGACAGGATAGAGCACATCGAGGGCTACCTGTCGGGCGTAGCAGGTACGCTGGATTTCTCTGCCGGCATCTACGCCACACCCACAAACGTGGAATTGCAGTTCGCAAAGATAACCTCCGGCGCCAATGCCGGGAAGTACGCGGCAACCGTGCGCCTGCTTGGCATAGCGGGTGAGCAGCAGAAGCTGAACGCCATCATTCGCTTCACGGGCGGCAGCCCCGAAGCCCTGAACCTCACGAGCGACCTCACCACGGAGCTTGCCGCCTTCAACGCCGACAAGCGGAAGCCCCTTACCTTGGGCGGGAAAGTAGTGGAGACGCCTACCGGAGCCGACTTCTCCGCCACCATTACCGACTGGACACCGGGCAACGGCGAGGGCGGCGAAGGCGGCTCGGCCGGAATGGAAACGAACAATTAAATGAATTATCACTATCAATAACACTAAAAAAAGTAAGATTATGAAACTTAGAAACTTATCAATCATTGCCGCAGCAGCCCTTGCGCTTGCCGCCTGCAACAACGACAACGAAGCAACCACCGACAACTGGAACGGCGAAATCCGCCTCACCAGCGGCATCACCTCCCAGACCCGTTCCTACGGCCTCGACACACAGCTTGGCGCAGGCCTGCAAGTATCTGCCTGGGTGGACGACAACAACAACCTCCCCCTCTACCAGAACAACCTGCTCACCGCCGACGGCACCGGCGGCTTCACTTACGCCAGCGACATGTACTACATCTCGCCCGACCCCGTGAACATCTATGCCATCCATGCCAACCCTGCCCCGGCGGGAGACAGCTTCCCCGCATCGGTGTCTCACGAAGTGAAGGCCGACCAGACCACGCAAGATGCCTACGCCACCTCCGACCTGCTCTATTCCACCAAGCGGAACGTGGCCCCCACCGCCTCTAAGGTGGCTCTCACTTTCTACCATTTGCTATCTAAAGTAGAAGTAGTGCTGAAGCGCGGCAACGGCGCCCCCGACCTCACCGGTGCCACCGTGACCCTGGAGAACACCGCCCTGAAGGCCACCTTCACCCCCAAGAAAGCCGCCGACATGAGTAACGAGGCCGAACGCCAGGCGATGGTAGCCCTTGCTGCCGACCCCAACCCCGCCGCTCCGATTACCATCCCCACGGTGGTGACGACAGACTTTAACGCCACCAATCTCCAGTACGCCGAAGCCATCGTGGTGCCCCAGGAACTAACCGCAGGCACCGTCTTCATCCGCGTGAAGCTGGCAGACAACACGAATTTCGCCTACAAAATCCCCGCCGGAGATGCCTTGAAGCTGCAAAGCGGCAAGCGGTACATCTATAAGATAACCGTGGACTATAAGGAACTGAGGCTGGAAACCGAAATCGAGGACTGGGAAACCATAGGCGCACCCGTAGAAGGCTCTGCATTTCAGGAGTAACCCATAAACAATAAATATAAAGAAAAAAATGAAGAAGACGAACATACCAATATATATAATGTACCTGTGGGCAGCCTTGGTTTTGGCTGCCTGCACAGGCGATGACGACGCGGCATGGCCCGAAGGCGGCGTGCCGCTGGAACTCTACGCCGCCGTAGAGGGATATTCCTCCGCCAACGCCCAGACACGGGCTACCACCGAAAACAGGTGGGAAGGGGGAGAAATGGTGAGGCTGTGGATTAAAAATAGCATCTCCGGCAGTACGGATGAGATATACACCTCCGTCGATTCCGATGGAAAGCTGATTACAAACATCGACTGGACAAGCCCGGATGAGAAAAAGTTTATTAACGGGGTATATCCGTTGTTGTTGAATCTTGAACGATTCTCTGTACAGGCCGACCAGAGAGATAAAGGATATCAGGATAGCGACTGCATGGTTGCTCCCTCCCTCCGCATCACCGTAACGTCCCCCGATAAGACCCTCGTCTTCCGCCACGTCACAGCCAAGGTGGTGGTACACCTCAAAGTGGGCAACGGCGTGACCGACTATGAACTGCGGACCGCCACTGTAACCTTTGAAAACCTCACGTGCACGGGAGGGAATATCAATCTCAACAATGGAACCGCAGGGCAAGTGCGCCCCGGCACCGACCACATCACCCCCAACGAAGTGACCCCTGCCGCCGACGAATACGTACGCACCGTGCGCGCCCTGCTTCCTCCCCAAGATATGTCGGGACGGAAGTTCGTGAAAATAGTCATCGGAGGAAAGACCTTCTACTACACCCCCGCCGCAGGCGAAGCGAACTTCTTCAGTGGCAAGATGTACGAGTACCGCCTCACCGTGACCTCGGAAGGTAT